>Ga0210102_1000224_pt1 | contig 15916 bp, 14 predicted proteins | sample RushOxbow_ThreeS_4_FD_185563 | JGI IMG/M metagenome (GOLD analysis project Ga0210102, IMG submission 185563) | Wetland microbial communities from San Francisco Bay, California, USA, that impact long-term carbon sequestration -... | ecosystem: Environmental > Aquatic > Marine > Wetlands ...
TCCCGCCGCGGATGCGGATCGCACGGACGAGGCGAGAGCGGTCGTGGGGTAGTTCGCGACGAGTCGATCGCGAGGTCACCGGGCTGACGAAGTCCGCTCGAGGGCAGTCGAGAAAGCGACCATCGGGGTCCGCAGGGGAGGGGTCGTGATTCTGAGCATGACCGGATTCGGTCGAGCCTCCGTGCGTCTGGGGTCGCTCGGTTTCGAGGTCGAAGTGCGGTCCGTGAATCACCGCCATCTCGACGCGCGCGTGCGCGTGCCGCGCATTCTTTCGAACTGTGAAGCCGACCTGCGGGCGCGCATCCAGCAGAGAATCGGGCGCGGCAAGGTCGATCTGAGCATTGTTGCGTCGGACGACAGCTCCGCCTCGGCTCGTGTGCAGGTCGATCGCGGGGTTGCTGAAGCGTACAGCCGCGCGGCCCGCGACCTGGCTGGCTTGGATGGAGTCGAAGGCTCGCTGACGGTCGATACGCTGATCGGGCTTCCGGGTGTCGCGCGCCTGACGGAGCCCGAACTTCCGCTCGATGAGCTTCTCGGCGCGCTGCTCGTTGGCGTCGACCAGGCCCTCGACGCGCTCGTGGCGATGCGGGCCTCGGAGGGCAAGGCGATCGAGCGGGATCTGATGTCGCGGATCGATCGGGTGGAATCCCTGGCCGAATCGATCGAGGCGCGCTCGGGCCTGGTGGGCGACGTGGTGCGCGACCGGCTGAGAAAGCGCACCGAACAACTTCGCCTGGACACGGGGTTGCTCGACGAGGCCCGTCTCCACCAGGAAATCGTGATGGCCGCCGATCGCCTGGACGTGACCGAGGAGATCGTGCGCCTGCGCAGTCATATCGATCAGTTTCGCGAGATCCTGCAGTCGGCGGGAGCCGACGCTCCCGTGGGTCGGCGGCTGGAATTCCTGCTACAGGAATTCGGTCGCGAGACCAATACGATTGGCTCCAAGGCCAGCGACGCACCGATCGCTCACGATGTCGTGGAGCTCAAGTCCGAGCTCGAGCGCATCCGCGAGCAGGCCCTGAACATTGAGTAGCCGTGCCCTGTTGAACATCGGCTACGGCAATTTCGTGGTCGCAGCCCGGGTGGTGTCGGTCGTTTCGCCGCAGTCGGCGCCGATGAAGCGGCTGCGGGAGGAAGCTTCCAGTCGCAACAAGCTGGTCGACGCCACGCAGGGTCGTCGCACACGCTCCATCATCATCACGGACAGTGACCACGTGATCCTCTCCGCCATCAACCCGGACACCATCGCGGCGCGCTTTCTGCATGAGGGACCCCTGGGGACCGAAGAGTGAGCGGGAGCGGAGCCGACCAGGGCATCCCCTTCGTGGTGGCCGCGCCCTCGGGAACCGGCAAGACCACGGTCTGTCGGCAGGTGGTGGGGCGAGATGATCGCATCTCGTTTTCGGTTTCGCATACGACGCGTCCAAAGCGCGACGCCGAGGTGGATGGCCGGGATTATTGCTTCGTCGACGCGTCGGCGTTTCGGCGGCTGGTGGCCGCAGGCGCATTTCTCGAGTGGGCGGAGTACAACGGAAACCTCTACGGCACCAGCTGGGAGGCGATCGATCGCGGGCTTGCTGGAGGCCGCGATGTGCTGCTCGAGATCGAGGTGCAGGGAGCCCGGCAGGTGCGCGCGCGGCGCGTCGATGCCCGCCTGATCTTCCTGCTGCCGCCCTCGATGCAGGAACTCGAGCGCCGCCTGCAGGGGCGTGGCACGGATAGCCAGGAGGAGATCCGCCGACGGCTCGAAGTGGCGAATCGCGAGCTGGAAGCAATCGGCGACTTCGACTACGCGGTCACCAACGACGAGCTGGAACGCAGCGTGGCGAGCCTGCTGGAGATCATCCGCGCCGAGCGCAACGGGTCGGCCGGCGCATTGAGAGAAAGGTTCTCCCCGGCGCTGGCCGAAAAGAAGTTTCGAGCCGCCAACTCGCCGGATTGAACCGAGCGCCCATGAAGCCGTGCGGCCATTTTGAAGCATGCGCCCGGACTGGAAGGAGGCGACCGTTCGAACGGACGCCCCCGGTTCGAAGGCCGCCGCAGGGCTGTCGGGGCGCGCCGGCATTGCGAGGGCGCGCGGGGAGTTCGATGGACGCCTGGGGGGCAGTCGGTTATTTTTATCCAAGCGCTTGATCTTTAAGGGGAATCTCGCGGCGGATGCTCCGGTTCAACGACATTGCTGACCGCATCCTGGAGTACAACTCCTCGTGCGACCTCGCACTGCTTCAGCGCGCCTACGTGTTCAGCGCCAAGGTGCACGAGGGCCAGGAGCGGCTTTCCGGAGAGCCCTACCTCGTCCACCCGCTCGAGGTCGCGGGCGTCCTGGTCGAGATGAGGATGGACGACGTCACGGTGGCGGCCGGCCTGCTCCACGACGCGGTCGAAGACACGCTCACGACGATCGAAGAGATCGAGCGCCTGTTCGGTGAGGAAGTCGCCTTTGTGGTGGACGGCCTCACGAAGATCGCCAAGATCGAATTTACCTCCGCGCGCGAGCGCCAAGCCGAGAATTTCCGGAAGATGCTGGTCGCGATGTCGAAGGACATCCGCATTCTCGTCATCAAGCTCGCCGATCGACTGCACAACATGCGGACGCTCGATTTCATGTCCGACGATGCGCGCACCCGCATCGCAAACGAAACGCTCGACATCTATGCGCCGCTCGCGCATCGGCTGGGTATCCACTGGATGAAGCAGGAACTCGAGGCGCTCGCATTTCGAGCCCTTCATCCAGAAGCCGTCACCGAACTCGAAGCGCGCTTGTATTCGCAACGCCAAGCCCGAGAGGAATACATCGAGGAAGTGATCGGTGTGCTGTCGGCTCGTCTCCAGGGTGCTGGCATCAATGCAACGATCACGGGTCGATTGAAGGAGCTGTCTTCAATCCATGCGAAGATGGAGAGTCAGGCGCTCAGTTTCGACGAGATATACGATGTGATCGCGTTTCGCATCATCACGGGAGACGCCACCGAGAACGTCTATGCGACCCTCGGGATCGTTCACTCGATCTGGCGGCCCGTTCCCGGGCGCTTCAAGGATTACGTTGCGCTGCCCAAACCCAACGGATATCAGAGTCTGCACACGACCATGATCGGCCCCTACGGAGAGCGGATGGAAGTGCAGATCCGAACGGAAGAAATGCATCGAAATGCGGAGTTCGGGATTGCCGCCCACTGGAAGTACAAAGAGGGGCACGCTGGCGATCCGGACGACGCCAAGTTTGCCTGGTTGAGGGAATTGCTCGAGTGGCAGCGCGACGTCGCTGATCCGCACGAGTTCATCGATACGGTCAAGGTCGATCTGTTTCCCGACGAAGTATTCGTTTTTTCCCCGAAGGGAGATGTCATCAACCTGCCCAAGGGTGCGACGCCACTCGATTTTGCCTACGCGATCCACAGCGAGGTGGGATCTCACTGCGCGGGCGCACGCGTGAATGGGAAGATGGTTCCGTTGCGGCATCGTCTGGTCAATGGCGACACCGTCGAGGTGATCACGAGCCCCGCGCAGTATCCGCGCAAGGACTGGTTGGAGTTCGTCGTCTCGGGGCGCGCACGGGGTCGGATTCGGCATTCGATCCGTGCCTCGGAGCGGGAGCGGAGCCGCGAACTCGGCCGCGAGATCCTGGATCGCGAGTTGCGAAAGCACGGAATGTCGCTGGCGAGGCTGCTCGAGGGCGAGGATCTGCCCAAGCTGGCCGAGAAGGAGGTCCACGGTTCGACCGAGGCGCTGTTTGGCGCTCTCGGCTACGGGCGGATCAGCGCGGTTGATGTCGTGCGCAAGTTGCGCGGCGAACAAGCGCCCGAACCCAAACCCGAGCGCAAAACGGCCGGATTGCGGGGCCTGTTTCGTCGCCAGGCCAAGTCCTCCTCGTCAGGCATCCGCGTCAGTGGGCAATCCGATGTGCTCGTGCGCTTCGGGCGCTGCTGCGCTCCGTTACCCGGCGACGAGGTCGTCGGCTTCGTGACGAGGGGTCGGGGAGTGACGGTGCACGTGAGAAACTGCGACCGGGTCTACGAGTTGGATCCCGCCCGACGGATCGAGGTCGATTGGGAATCGGACGCAGCGATGCCCCATTGCATCAAGATGCGCGTTCGATCCAACGATCACCCGGGCCTGCTCGCAAAGGTCACCAAGACGATTTCGGCCGCGGGCGTGAATATCGGTGCGGCTCGGGTTTCGACCACCTCCGACCAGAAATCGCTGCAGACGTTCGATCTCTGGGTCAGCGATGTCGGGACACTCAACGTCGTGATGAAGCAGATCGGGAAGATCAAGGGCGTGATCTCGGTCGACCGATTGAGAAATTGAACCCCGCGTAAAGCGCGTTCGCAGGTGCCTTCCTCGTGTGCGTTCCCGAGCGGGGCCTGCGATGATTCCGATCTCATCATCCCGCTTGATCGAATAGAAAGGCTTCGATGCCGAATTCCGAACGAGTGCCCGATCAGCCGGTCTTGTCGCGCGGCTATCTCATGTGCCTGGCAGCGCTCGAAGGGGCCGGAGTCATGGCCTGTGAGCTGATTGGCGCGAAGGAAGTCGCACCCTATTTCGGCAGTTCGCTGTATGTCTGGGCTGCGGTTCTAGGCGTAACGCTCGCCGCGCTGATGATCGGCTACTACACGGGTGGGTGGCTGTCCCATCGTTGCCGGTCGCAGCGGCTGATCTCCGTCGTCTTGACCGCCGCCGGAGTCTTGCTGGCGATCATGCCCTTCACGGGCCCATGGGTGATGGAATCCACCCTCGGGATGGGTGTGAGGTCGGGGACGACCTTGTCGTTGATGGTATTCATGTTTCCGCCACTGACCTTGATGGGAATGTCTTCTCCGATCGTCATCGGGCTGTTGAATGAAGGGATCGAAACTTCTGGAAAGAGTGCCGGTTCCGTCTACGCGATCTCGACGTTCGGAGGAATCATCGCGACGTTCGCGACCGGGTTCTATCTGTTGCCGGAGTTGGGGATCCGGATTCCCGCTTCGATGTTCGGAGGAGCCCTGGCCGCGGTGGCACTGCTCGGTGGCTTGCGTTCGTGGACAAGAGTCGTCTCAGGCGTCGCCCTTCTCCTGGCAATCTTCGGTCTGTTCTACACTTCTCGGGTAAGTCAGTCGTCGGCCCATTATTCGGTGAAATATCATTCAGAAGGCATCTTGGGCCAACTTCGGGTCGTCGACCAGCCGTATTACACACAGACGCGTGGGTGGATGACCGGGCGGTCGCTGATGGTGAACAACGCCGTGCAGACGATCCTGGACCTCGGGAATCCGGCGTACTCGCTGTGGGACTGGGCGTACTACTTTCCCCTTGCTGCGAGCATCTATCCGAAAGGGAGCGACGCACTTCTCCTCGGCCTCGGGGGAGGCACGCTCGTGAAGCAATTCCAGCGTCTGGGATTCAACGTCGAGGCGGTCGAACTCGATGCTCGAATCCGGGATGTCGCGCACGATTATTTCTTCGTCGATCCCGATGTTCCCGTCATCGTCGATGACGCGCGCCACTTCCTGAATACGACGGACCGGCGCTACGACGTGATCGCTCTCGACCTCTTCCACAACGAAACGCCGCCAGTTCACGTGCTGACCATCGAGTCCTTTGAACGGATCAAGCAGATCTTGAATCCGGGTGGATTGATGATGATCAACTTCTACGGATTCACCACGGGACGGATCGGGCGGCCATCGCGGTGTGTCTACAGGACGCTCGTGGAGGCGGGCTTCGATACCCGGCTCTTCGTGACCCCCGGCGAAGAAGGTGGGCGGAACCTGATCTTTCTCGCCAGTACCGAACCGAAGGATTTTTCGGCCGCATCCTATGCGGAGCCGGGACTACCGGCGCTTCCGGACATGACCCGGATGCTACTCGACCCCTCGAGGCTGGATCTGTCGGACGCGGTGGTTCTGAGCGACGGGCGACCTGCGTTGGAGAAATACTACATCGAAGCGGCGATTGCCTGGCGTGAGTCGGCGACCGCGTCCGTCACGACCCGGCTGCTCGACGAAGAGATCGCGCCGTTCCGCTGAGCACGGCCATGGGCGCGGGGTTGATGCCTGGGCAGCCCTTCTGGGCCGTTTCCGCCATACCGCGTGTCGGCTCCAGTCAGAGTTCTTCGGCTTCGCGTAACCGCTGCGCAGATCGCGGCGTAATGGGGGGAGACGATCGGATACCCTCAGCGCGGAAATCAGCCGGCTTCTGCGCGCTGGGTGCGTGGGAGCCATGGAGCGAGCCCTTGAACGAGACCTTGAAGAAAGGTCGAAGAAAGGATCCGGAAATGAGAATACGCGCCACGCTCATCTGCAGCCTCGCATGGGTAATCGGATTTGCGGCAACCGCCCATGCCGAGAATTGGACGATCGACGGATCCCACACCACGGTGGGATTCAGCGTCAGTCACATCTTTACGACTGTGCAAGGCAGGTTCGATCGATTTGATGGAACGATCGAATTCGATCCGGAAGTGCCCGAGGCCGCAGTCGTTCGAGCCAGCGTCGAGGCGGCGAGTATCAACACGAACAACGCAAAGCGCGACAAGCACCTGAGAAGCGGCGATTTCTTCGATGTCGAAAAATTTCCGACGCTCTCGTTCGAGAGCACCTCCGGCGTCAAGGATATGAATCAAGGTCGCGGCAAGCTTGCGGGCAACCTGACGATCCATGGCGTCACCAGGCCCGTCGTTTTCGATGTCGCCTTTCGTGGACAGGGAAAGGATCCTTGGGGCAATGTTCGAGCGGGTTTTTCGGCGAGTCTGAACATCAATCGCAAGGATTATGGGCTGAACTGGAACGAAGTGCTCGAGACGGGTGGTCTGTTGGTCGGTGAAGAAGTGGAAATTCGAATCGATGTCGAGGGAATCCTCGGCGAGTGATGCGGGCGCCGTGTCGGATGCGGCAACCTCGCCGTGTCGGTCGCGGACGTCCAACTGAAACGGACGTCCAACTGAAAGGAAAGGGAGGAACGAAGATGGAAAAAGGCCTCAACAAGGGGGGCATGTTGCTCGCGTTCGCGGTGACGGGACTGCTGACGCTGGCGGCGCCAGCCGGAACGGCCACAGCCGAGGATGCCGAAAGCGTCCATTGTTACGGCGTGAACAAGTGCAAGGGTACGGGCGACTGCGGCGGCAAGGGTCACTCGTGCGCGGGCGAGAATGCCTGCAAGGGGCAGGGGTTTCTGAAGCTGGATAAAGAGACCTGCCTGAAGATCGAGGGCGGCCGGCTGACTCCCGAGAAAGAGTAGGAGCGAAGCCTTGAGTGTGCGGCGCGCGGGCACGGCAGCGGACCGGCCCAGGCTGGGGTTCGGCGTCGGCCTGCGCGCCGAACACTACGATGATGTCCTCACGGGATCCAAGGGGGCCGACTGGTTCGAGGCCATCACAGAGAACTACATCGACACGCAGGGCCGCCCCCTGGCGGTGCTCGAGTTCGTCCGACGAGACTATCCGGTTGCACTGCACGGTGTCGCGCTCTCGATCGGGTCCGCGGATCCCCTGGATCACGGCTACTTGAGAGCACTCCGTGCTCTGGCCGATCGGATCGAGCCGGCGTTGATCAGCGATCACCTTTGTTGGAGCGGCGTCGACGGGCGCGCGCTATTCGATCTGCTGCCCCTCCCGTTGACGGAGGAGTGCCTGGCGCACGTCGCAGAGCGTGTTTGCGCGGTGCAAGACGCCCTGGGTCGACGGATTCTGCTCGAAAATCCCTCCACCTATCTGGGTTGGAATGCTTCGACGATCCCCGAGGCGGAGTTCCTCGCCGAGTTGGCCGCGCGGGCAGACTGCGGATTGCTGCTCGACGTGAACAACGTGCATGTGAGCGCCGTCAATCTGGATTTCGATTCCCGGGCGTATCTCGACGCGATTCCGGCGCACCGGGTGGAACAGATACACCTGGCGGGATTCAGCGACATGGGAACCCATTTGTTCGACACCCACAGCCGGGCCGTCTCCGACGAGGTCTGGGATCTCTACCGGTACGCGCTCGAGCGGATCGGACCCGTCGCCTCGATGGTGGAATGGGACGACGAGATTCCCGCGTGGCCGCGCCTGGTGGAGGAACTCGATCGCGCCAGACAGGTACACGCGCGGGTATTTTCCGCGACCGAGGTCGGTCATGCGGCCGTCGCTGGTTGAACTCCAGCGCGCCCTCGCAGCGCGCATTCTGCTCGGGGAAGGCTGCGATCTTGACGATTGGATCCGGGTCCCGTCCGAAGCGGACGCCGCGGCTCGCGTAGCGGTCCATGTCCACGGATATCCGGCGCGAATCCGGGAATCGTTGCGTGAGACCTTTCCCGCCGTGGCCCACATCCTGGGCGATGGATCCTTCGCTGCGCTTGCTGACCGCTATTCGACAGCCGTACCCGCCGAGCTGCGAAACCTCAATCTCGTGGGAGCGGCGCTACCGGCATACCTCGCGTCGGATCGCGTGGGCGTTGATCTGCCGTTCCTGCCTGCTCTGGCCGAACTGGAGTGGGCAGTCGACCGCTGTTTTCACGCCGATCTCTTGCCGGGATTCGAACCTTCGACCTGCAGTGGATGGTCTTTGGATGACTGGGCGCGCGCGAGAATCGGGTTCCAGCCCGGGCTCGCGCTGGTATGCGCGCCGTGGCCACTGCGTGAGTTGCGCGAGACCCAACGGTGTGAGCGATCGGAGATCGACGTGGACGTGGCCGATCGACACGACAACGTGTTGATCTACCGGCGGAGCTTCGACGTCATCGTCGAGTCCATCGGAGCCGCCGAAGCCGAAGCCGTCAGGTCGTTGAAAAACAACGAGTTGCTCGGAGAGGTGACCGCGAAGCTTGCAGCTGCAGGCACAGAGCCCGAATCGGTGGTCGGCTATTTCGGCCGCTGGGCTTCGCTTGGGCTCGTCGTTACGTGCGAGGTTTCCCCAGCTGATTGAGCGCGTCCGCGTTTGAATCGCCCGTCTCGACCGAGCGATCCGCTCGAGCGATTCCGGGCCCCGACGCTGATCGAATCGCTCGCAGATCATTCCCTGCCTTCCTGTATACTTCGCGCCAGTTCAAACGCGAGGCGTTTCGCCGCGTGGTGGCGAAGGGTCTGGCGACAGCCATCGCCGAATGCAGCGGGCGTTCGGGGCGTTTGGAGTTTCCGGATCCTCTGATGACACTCCACGCGCATCGAATCCTCGCGCTCGCGAGCGTTGTGGCGGGCTTGCTGGCCTATCGCTCCCTGGCATTCTGGGACCCGGATCCGAACGGGCAGGTGCGCTTCCAGGACTGGTTGTTCTCGCCGGTCGACGCCATTCCTCAGCTGTATTTTGCGCTCGCGGCCGCATTCGTGTATCGGCGGCGCAACTCGTTTCGCCGCGCAATGGAAGCCTCCGGCGCGCCGGCCCGGGCGCTCGCTCCGCTGTTGGTGGGCTCGGTGTTGTTCGTCTGGGGGCATTACACGGCCGCGACGGACCTGCTGCTCATTTCGTTCGTACTCGTCACGCTGGGCACGGCGCTGCTCTGGTTCGGGACAGGCTTCGCGCTGGAGTGGTCGATTCCGTGCGTGATCCTCGCGTTCGCGTTTCCAATCCCCGCCGCGTTGACGAACCAGGTCTTCTATTTCCTCCGGATCTGGACGGCCGAGCAGGTCGCCGCGCTGCTGACCCTGGTCGAATACCCCGTCTATCACGAGGGAAACGTGATCTATGGCGCCAACGTGGTCGCGCACGTGATCGACAGCTGCAGCGGACTGCGGGCGATGGAGATGCTCACCCTCGCTGCATTCGTATTCGTGCACTGGACTCCTGCCGACCGTCTCCGCGGCTGGTTGCTGATCGCGCTGGCGCCGCCGATCGCCTATGGGTTCAACCTTCTGCGGGTGTGTTTCATCATCCCGGATCCGACCTCCGATCTTTCCGCGACCCATACCGTGCAGGGCTGGCTCGCGTTTTTTGGGGCGCTCACGTTGCTGGTGGTCATCGATCGCCTTCTGGGCCGCCTGCTCCGCGGGCGAGCGGGCACCGGATCCGTCCCTTCACCCGCGCGGGGTCCGCTTCGGCCCGCGGCCGACGCGCTCGCATTGGCGAGTTCGCGGGCGGGCGCGTGGTCGGTCGCGCTCGCCGCGCTGCTCGCGAGCCTGCTCGGTGTGTCGATCTGGATGCCCGAATGGCGCCCAGCGGATGGCGAGGCCTCTGCCCGCGAAGTGATTTTTCGTGGACCCAGCGTCGAGCTGCCGCTCGCAATGGGTGACTGGAAAATGGGTGCGGAGATCCCGCTGGACCTCGATTTCATCTGGACGCTCCGATTTGCGGAGTACGCAAGCCGTCTCTATTGGCTCGATGGAGATTCGGTGGACGTGTTCATCGGTTACGGCAACCGGGGCGATCGCAGCAGGAGTCTGCTCTCGCCCAAGAATGGGCTTCCGGGGCGCGGCTGGGAGGTCGAGAACCGGAGTTTCGCGAGGCTCGATGCCTGGGATACCGGGGTGGAGCGGATCGCCGCGCGTTCTGGACCGCGCCGGATTCTCACCTACCACTGGTACGAAGGGCTGGACACGCTGGCGGCCGAAACACTGCGCGCGCTGTTCGCGACCGACCAATCCCCGCTCTGGCGCAGCCAGCGACCGCGGGTGATCCGGATCGGCACTTCGGTGGGTGTCGGGCCACTCGCCGAAGCCGAGGCAGAAGCGCGGCTTCAGGCGTTTGCCGGCGCGCTCGCGAGTGCTCTGCCAGATGCTGTCGTGTCTGACCCAGACGCTTTCGTGTCTGACAGTGGGCCGAACTAGAGCGCAGTCCGAGCTCTCCCCCAGGGGGCGTTTGTGATCCCAATGCAAAGATTGGGCACAAATCAACCCGTCGAACTTTTCTCAAAATGGGAAAACATTTTCCCAATCCGGCTGGTTTCCAGGCTTCGATTTCTCTAAAAAATATTCAAAATCGCATAGTTGCGATAACGGTAGGGCTTTCCGCCGCTTGGCACCGGAATTGCTCGTCAGGCGTGGCAAGGGGCGGTGGACGCGCAAAAAACGCCGTTGACACGAATGGCGTCTTTGTGGTCTTTAGAGAGGATACGCTTCCGCGGCAACAGGTGCCGGTGGGCAGATCGCAGATCTGGAATCTGAGATTCGAGCGAGAGTCTCGGTAAGAGTCTCGGTGAGAGTTTCGGTGAGAGTTTCGAAAAGGAGATCGGTAATGAAGTTACAGCGCATGTTCGGCTGCATCACGGGTGTGTTGTTTGCGGTTGGCTTGGTCGCGTCCCAGGCGAATGCGGGGACGGAGCCGCCGGTGTGTGACCTCAAGATCGAGATCAACGCGCTGCGCGCCGGCTCGCCGACGGTGACGGTGAACACGATCAAGGCCGTCACCGCCAAGGCCCGGATCGCCAAGGGCTCGGCGATGGACGGTACCACGATCGACACGACGCTGCGGATCGACGCCATCGACGGAGCGCAGACCATCGATACGAAGACCGCGCAGGTCCGTCTCGGAGTCGGCAAAGGCGGACAGGGTGCCAAGCTCGAGATGAACATCACCCAGTGCGTCACCGGCACGATCGCCTTCCAGGCGACGTTCTTCGGCCGAGACGACGACAACGACGAGTGCACGGCCACGAGGACGATCACCCGGACCTGCAAGTAAATCATCGCTGACCTGCAGTTGAATTGCTGCTGGCTTTGGCGGGCCCACCCTGGGCTCGGGCGAATGAGCCTGGGTGGGCCCGCATGCGGGGTTCCCATGGAAACTGAACGACGTTTGCGCTCTTCGACCGAATCCTCACGCCGCACGCGATCAAGATCCAGCGGCCGGAATCCCGGCTTCAATCGCACCGGGCTGCCGCGGGCGGCCGGCCTGTTGACGTTCGGCCTGGCAGGCCTGTTATGGGTGTTCACACCAGCCCCGGCCGAGGCGCAGCAAGCGTGCACGCATGACCTCTGCGAGGTGGGGGAGGGCCTGAATTCGAATTGCGACCCCTGTGTCACCGACATCTGCCAATTCGACCCCTACTGCTGCCAAACCGAATGGGACGATTTCTGCGTCGAAAAGGTCCTGTCGGAATGCGGCGACTGGACGTGCGCGGCTGCCTGCAGCCACAACCCCTGCGAGACCGGAGAGCCGCTCGACTCCACGTGCAACACCTGCAGCGCGCAAGTCTGTTTCGTGGATCCCACTTGCTGCACGGATGCCTGGGATCAGGCGTGCGTAGTGCTGGTGGATGAAGTGTGCCATCAGCAGTGCGAGCCGGGAGCCAACGCTTGCGCGGACGCGCTTCCGATCTATTCGGGATCGAATTTCGGCACACTCATGGGTTCGACCAACGATGGTTGCGAGACCGGGAATGATTCCTGTCGAAGTGGAGATGTCTGGTACACCTATACGCAGGTCGTAGACCAGCAATTCACGATCTCCACCTGCAAGACCGAGCGCTCGTTCGGAATCGACACCGTGCTGTCGGTACACGAAGGCTGCCCGGGGCAGAAGGTCAACGAGATCCGCGCGAACGACGACTGGAAGCTCGGGCTCGCGCCGACGGCCTGCTTCGATGCCGACCCGTCCTACTTCCTCGATTCCGCGCTTCCGGTCGGAGGGACCTATGGGCTCGAGGTCGGCCAGACCGTAGTCATCCGCGTCGCCCATCACGACGACTCCGTCAGGGGTAACTTCGAACTCAGGATCCTGCCGGAGCCCGAAGCCTGGCTGGCACTCGTCGCAGGGGCCGGCACGCTGGGCACCCTCGCGCGGCGGCGGGCTCGGCGCTAGCAACAACCCGCCTGGATTCGGCGGGGCGGGATCGAAGAGCCCGACGCGCCCTTCGCGTGGGGTGCAGGTTCGGACAGAGGCGCGCTTCTGCGCGGGCAGCCTGGTTTCGAGCCTCCAACCCACTCGCGTGGCCGCTGGCGCTGATTCGTCCGCGGGACGAATCCGGCAAAATCAATCGAACTGGCTTTCGCGCCAGCGGATCGCAGCCCCCAGGCCATCGCGTTCCCGCACTTCGTCGAACTTTCGAGACGTCTCGGTTTCGGTGCCGTCGAGAATCGCGCCACTTTCGACGCCGTAGCGCAGGGCTTCGCGAAGTCCTGCGATTTCGGCGCCGCGGTTGATCGAGGCCTTGGTGGTCTTGAGGCCCTCGAGCGAAATGGCGGCGGCGCGCCGCGCGTAGCGGAGCGTTTCTGCTTCGAGCTGTTCGTCGGGGAACACGCGATTGACCATTCCGATCCGGGCAGCCTCTTCGGCGTCGATCAGATCTCCGGTGTAGAGCAGCTCGCGCGCCTTCTTCAGTCCGACGAGCCAGGGCATGATCAGCGCCGGAGGTGCGGAGGAGAAGCGGATCTCGGGTTCTCCAAATTTCGCGGTCTCCGAAGCGAAGGTCACGCAGCACATCATCGCGAGCTCGCAGCTTCCCGCGAGGCAGTAGCCTCGCACCATCGCGATCACGGGTTTCGAACAGTCCCAGGGCGTGAGTTCGAACTCCACACAGTCGGTGAGCATGCGCCGGGCCCCCATGGCGCCGCCTTCGGGGTAGTGGCGACCCCAATCGAATTTGAGGTCGTAGCCCGCACCGAAGTTCGGTCCGTTGCCCGAAAGGACGAGTACGTGGACGTCGGGGTCGTCGTCCGCGCGTCGGATGGCTTCGGACAGCTCCGCCATCAGGCCCGGGTGGATCGAGTTCATCGCCTTGGGTCGATTGATCCGCAGCTGCGCGATCCGCTCGCTTACCTCGTATTCGATTTCGTTCGACATGGCATCCTCCGTCGCCGAGAATTCGACGCCAGCTTAGCCGCTCGCGCTCGCTGGGCGCCGGGTTTCCACTCCGGTCGTACGGGCGGGCGAGCGTCGGCCCAGGGCTCGTTGCTTCACTCGAGCTGCTCGACGTCCGCTTCGTGTTCGAGGGTGGGGTCGATCTCGAGGTAGTCGCTGAGCCAGCGCACTCCGAGGTAGAACGGAAGGGTGTCGAGCAGCGCAACGCCGGCTTTGAACACGTAACCCGATCCGATGAATATCCAGAGTTGCGGCCAGAGTGGCTGGCCGGAGTCGATCGGTAGACTGTGCGCGTAGAAGTGCGTGATCGTGATGACCGCGAAGGTATCCACGAACTGGCTCACGAGTGTCGATCCGTTGTTGCGGAGCCAGAGATGTCTTCCCCGGGTCAAGCGTTTCCAGAAGTGGAACAGGAACACGTCGCAAAACTGAGCGGCGAGGTAGGCGATCATCGAGGCGACCACGGAAGCCATCGTGAGCATGCGCATCCGGTAGAAGGCAAAATCATACGCGTCCGTCGGCGGCAATCCCGTCGCAGCGCTCAATTCAGGAGCTGGCGGTAGCACCCCTCCGATCCAGACGAAAAACACGACCCAGAGGTTCAGCAAGAGGCCGACCCAGACCACGAAACTCGCCCGGCGGTGCCCGTAGAGTTCGCTGATGAAGTCGGTGCACAAAAATGTGATCGGGTACGGGAGGACACCGATGGCTAGCGCCATCGGGATTCGGATTCCGAAGCATTCGAACGAGAGATCGATGAATCGGGACACCCCGAGAATGTTGAGCATGGTCATCGAGCCGAGAAAGATCCCGGCCAACACGAGAAAGACGCGTTCGCGGCGGGCGTGTCGCTCGGAAGCTTCGATCGGATGCAATCGGCTCACGGCGTCGCGGCCTTACGCGCTTCGCGCCAGAGCGCGTGGGTGGACTCGAGTTCGATCGCAATCGCCGATTGCAGCGGTCCGCCGAGTCGGAGGGCTCGCTCGAAACAATCGATCGCTTCGCGGTATTCGCCACGAACCCGGTGGGCCTGTCCGGTCGATCGCAGCCACGTCTGGGTCTCCAGACCCCTCGATCGAGCAAATTCGATCCAGCGCCCGGCGATTTCGTCGATCAGTTCGTGGAACAGCGGATCTCGCGCGATCGGTTCGAAGCGCGGATCGGCCGAGAATCTCGCCATGTGGCCGAGGCTGATTTGCGAAGCGGCCCGCAGCTCCCGGACGGCAGTCGCTGCATCCCGGCGCTCCGCGGCCAACACTGCGCGGTAGTAGCTGGCGTTGGCTCCGTTGGGAAATTGGAGGGCGGCGTTCTGGAGCAGCAACACCTCCTCGCGCCACAGCGCGGCGCGCGCGTGGCTGCGAATCCCAAACGCGGCGACCGCCAGGGCTGTTCCGACGGCGGCCAGCCGGGTCGCGATCGACGCCCAGCGCGTGCGGATATTGCGGCCGGGATTCGCGGCCGCCCAGCGCGCGCAAGTTTCCACTGCGGCCAGGAGAGATCCGCCGATCAACCCGGGCAGGATGAAGTAGAGATAGCGATCGGCCACGGGGTGCATGAAGGGCCAGATCTGGGAAATGGGTCCGAAAGAGGCAGCTGCCAGGATCCAGTACGCCGCTTCCGGACGCCGTGCGCGAAGCGTCGAGATCGTTCGCCAGCCGAGTAGTGCGGCGGCCATCAGAAGGGCGGCCATCGCGGAAGCCTTCGTGAGCAGGCCGAGTGCGAACAGCCCGAGCGCCAGCGCCGGGAAACGGCGCTGGGCGAGCACGGCGCCGAGCGAAAATGCGAGTGCCGCATCGGTCTTGATCTGGGAGATCCACGCGACGGCTTCGACATTGGCGGGGTGGACTGCAAAGACCAGTCCGGCCAGCAGTGCAGCGACCTGCGGAACGCGGGTCGCGATCAGGAGTGCGACCAGCAAGACGCAATTGAGTGCGTGGATCAGCACGTTGACGATGTGGTAGCCGAGCGTGTCTCCGCCGAAGAGCGCCTTTTCGAGCGCGTGGAGCAGCAGCATCACGGGTGCGTAGTTCACGCCGTGAATCGCCGCGTCCCCGAAGGGGTCGAGAATCGCGATCAGATTTTCGCGGTTGAACGGATTCAGGTACGGGTGCCTCACGATCAGTGAGTAGTCGTCATTGATGAATTCACCCCGCAGTGCGGGCTGCAGAACCGCGAGTGAAACCGCCGCGAACGCGGCCCAGAGCAGGAGCGCGTGGGCGAGCGAA
>Ga0210102_1000225_pt1 | contig 15869 bp, 12 predicted proteins | sample RushOxbow_ThreeS_4_FD_185563 | JGI IMG/M metagenome (GOLD analysis project Ga0210102, IMG submission 185563) | Wetland microbial communities from San Francisco Bay, California, USA, that impact long-term carbon sequestration -... | ecosystem: Environmental > Aquatic > Marine > Wetlands ...
CATCTGGTTCGGCTCTTACGTCTTCCTGGTGGCGCTCCCTTTGGTTACGGGCGCGGTCTTTCACCGCGGCAGTGGCCGGTCGTTCGGGACCGAATTTGCGGTGGCATGCGGCTTTGTCGGGCTGGCGATTATGGTATTTCAGTTCGCCCTGATTTCGCGGGTGCGTTCTGTTTCCAGCGCCTTTGGTCAGGATGCGCTGGCTCAGTTTCATCGGCAGATGGGATATGTTGCGCTCCTTTTCGTAAGTGCCCACCCCGTTGCTCTATGTCTAAGCGGATATCCCTGGCCTATGTTGAATCCGGCGTGGGAAGGCAATCCTGTTTCCTGGCGATGGGGAGTTGCCGCGTTGTATGGAATGCTGCTGCTGGCCGGCCTCGTGGCGGGGCGCAAAATTCTGTCTTTTTCCTATGAATGGTGGCGCCTGACCCACACCATGATCTCCACCCTGGTGGTTGTCTTCGCGGTTTTTCACATTCAGATGATCGGGAACTACGCCGCATCCAGAGCGATGAAGGGCATGTGGGCCGTTTACCTTTCGATCCTTCTCGGCTTGGGCATCTGGTACCGACTGATCCGGCCGCTCAAGCAATGGCGGCGCCCCTGGATTGTTATCAAAAATATCCCCGAAAGCGGCGACGCCCATACGCTAATTCTGCGCCCGAAGGGCCACTCGGGGTTTGGCTTCGAACCGGGACAATTTGCCTGGTTGACCGTGGGCCACTCACCCTTCCACTTTGAACAGCACCCGATTTCGATCTCTTCCTCGGCAGAGATCCCAGCGGGCGGCGATGTCGCCTTTACGATCAAACGGCTGGGCGACTGGTCGTCCAACGTGGTTCCGCATCTCAAACCCGGCGCGCGCGTATGGGTCGACGGTCCCTACGGGGTTTTCTCCCCCGACGAGGAGCAGGGCTTTGGATTTGTCTTGATTGGGGGAGGCATCGGAATAGCGCCTTTGCGCTCCATGTGCCTCACCCTCGCCGACCGCGGGGACGTACGTCCTACAATTCTCTTCTACGGCTGCCGCGACTATCAAAGCCTAACCTTTCGCGAAGAACTCGATGCACTCTCCACTCAAATGAATCTGAAGATTGTGTACGTTCTGGAACACCCGCCACAATCATGGCAGGGCGAAGCAGGATGGATCACGGCTGATGTGTTACAGCGGCATCTCCCTGGGCAGTTCCGCAGATTTCAATATTTTGTTTGCGGTCCGCCACCACTTATGGATGCAATGGAGAAAATTCTCCCAGCGATCGGCGTTCCCTGGAAGATGGTTCATACCGAGCGCTTCGATTTGGATTAGGAGGCTGCCATTGCGGCACGTCATCATTACGCGGGTTGTGATCTTCGTCTCCTCGATCCTCACCTTGGGATGCGTGTTGTTCGCTGTCGCCTTTCAAGGGTAAGATTTTGCGAGCAATCGAAGGCCCCCTACTCTGGTGCGGGCACCCCTATGCTCGAATCAGGGATACCCGGTCCAACGTGACCAATGGGACCTAACAGGACCTCACCGATCAAACGGGGCGATTTTCGGCAATGTCTGTAAGGCCAACAATTTGCAGTATTTGAAAAAATTGGGAGGAGGACTCAAAATCCGCCGACCTTCGGGCCATGGGGGATCGATTCCCCCTCCCGGCGGCCAGAACCAATGAACTCCGAACGCCCCAAGACACAGTCTTCATTCCACTCACTTTGACCACGGGGCTGTCGCGGGCTGCTTGAGGGCTAAGCCACTGCCACCGACGGAGCGGCGGATGCCTGTCCCCGGCGCGCTGTGCGGTGGATGCAGACTTGCTTGCGCACCGCGCGTCCTGGGGGTGGCACCGCATTTTCCTATCTGTCTATACCTCGATCCTACCTCTTCCCTTTGTGATCATCCCGATTCTCGCGGGAGTGCTGCTCTTGGCCCTTAGGCTGCCCAGCAGGCTTCGTATGTGTCTGTGGCTGGGAGTGGGGTTCGGGTTTCGAGAGGCTCCGGCTCCCCTGTTGCGGATGTTCTCGACCCTCGGGACGCGAGCGTGAAGCGTCCGGATGCCTCGGAGCCTCCCTTGGACCTGTCTGCTGCTCGGTGTGCGGTTTCTGTCCATGTCCCGGACGCTCTCCGACCGAACTCGGCTGTTGCCGTTTCGTGCTCGGAGCCGTTCGCTCTGTAGACCGCGACTGGCGATTATCCGATCCCTTTGCGGCTGGTGTTCGTTCCCGCTCTTTCCGCGGGCCCGCCTCCGGGATATTGCCCCTGTGTCGATCCTGGGGAACCATGGCTTCAGGCGTAGCGCTCGGTCGCGTGACATTTCCCTTTTCGCGCCTTCCTTGCGGCATGGACTTAGGGGTGGCATTCAGGGTTTCAGACCGCACTTTGCCACCCGCAGAGCGGGCTTTCACGCGGCTCCTCGAAGAGAAATCACCAGCGCGTGACGTGGCCGCCACCGACGGCCGCCCTCGGTTGTTCCGCGCCCACGATCCAGGATTTCGGCGGGCCCAGTTCGCCTGCTGCTCCTGAACGCTCGTCGCCGCGAAGCGGCGCTCGCGCTCGGCCTGTCGCTCGCGCGCATCCGCCGTTCTATGAACGCCTCCTGTTCCGCCGTTGTAGCTCACGCGGCTATCAGTGCGGTTCACGATGACGGTCTTGTTGACGTACACGTTACGAACAACTGTGCGATTCACGCGGACCACTGCTTCGTTGTAGTAGAACCGGTTGCGGCGCCACTCTCCGCCGACGAACCCGACTCCAAAATAGCCAAAGCCGTAATTGATTCCGCCGTAGAAGCCCACCACCGGCCCCCAGTAGCCCGGATACCAGACGTAGAGTCCGTTATCCCATCCCCAGTACCCAGGCGTCCACAGCAGACCTGGAGCGGGCACCGGTACCCAGGCTCCCGGGACCCAGAAGTAGCCAAAGTCGCCCCATGCCCAGTAGCCCGGAACCCACATGTAGCCTGGAGTCGGGCAGGGAGGCTGGACGTATACGGGAATTGGCGGAGGCGCTACGGTGACGGAGATGAAGAGATCCGCAAACGACATTGCGGGCACTACCATCAGCATGCAGGCCACAAGAAGAAGGTGAAGTAGGCGTCTGATCTTGAAGCACTTCATTTTCTTTTCCTCGCTATCGCGCGGGGGCCATCACGAATCATCATGCCAGTGTCTCCCGCACGACTCGGCTCATCTTTACGGTGAGCTAATTCGCTATCGGGTGGAATGGGTTCTGGAAGACGGATTGATAGCGTCGCTACTATCCTCCACGCGACGCCGAGCAATTTCTCGCAATCGTCCTCACCTTTATCACTCTGATTTGAGTTGACATGGAGGCGTCTGCCGTCATGCCGTCCACCCGAATCTTTTGGCCGACCATGGCAGGTAGCGGCGAGATATTTCCCACCAGTTCGGATACACTACCCGCCTCGTCAGCGATGATGAACTTGCCGTTTGCGCTCTGGCTCAGGCAGCCCTCTACCGATACCACCCGCAGAAACTGTTCGCCTTGCCGGTTTCCTGACTGCGGCTGTGCTTTCTGCGCCAGTACAACTGGATTCGACCGAGCGGTCGCCGAGTTGGCCGGCACGGTTTTCTGCACCCGCTGGTCCTCCAGGCGCGGTTGAATTGAATCTTGCGCTGAACTACCTGCCGTCAGGGCGAAGACAGCGAAGCAGCTCTCCAGGAGAAAGACCGTCGTGAATTTGAGAGCTTTCTCCATGCGCACCTCCAACTACGTAAAGATGCATGGCGCATGCCAAACTTCATGCGCGCTTAGATAGGGCGAACCCGATCGCAGCGCGTCATTTCACTCACGACCTTTTTTCTCATTTGACGACTTATTACACAGGTTAAGTACGCCGGGCGCCCCAATCGGGTGCGCCGGTCGCGTTCGATATTGGCCACGCATACCTGGTCTGCGATCCCTGCCAGGATTCTTGCGTTTTCTATTCCGCCCTCCACTGCGATGAGGGTCGCTCGCGGATGCAACCGACGGACGATACTCAAATCCCTTCCCGAGCCTGCTCCGAGGTCCGCCACCACTCCCAGCGGCCCTATCTTGGCGACCATTTTTTCGATGATGTGCGGTGCGTAAGTCTCCAAGTGATCGACAAATCTCGCGAACGGATGCTGTCCTCCCGTGCTGCCAAACAAGGCGGGATCTTTTCCCTTCTTGTTCACTTTCGATCTCCTTCCTTCGATTTCAGGATCTGATCCGGCGCATGTCAGTGTCCACGCCCCAACTCAGTCAAGGAACCGGCAGGTTCTTCCGGATTTTTGGACTGGCCGCACGTTAGCGCCAGCATAATCGGTCGCGAGAGAGATCCGCGGCCACCTCGGACTTTTTGCCGGATAGCAGGCACGGTTCACGCCGCATTGGGAAGCACTATCCCAATTTGGCATTCGGCGGTGTGACCATCCATGCGCCAATTTCTTCCCGGGGAAGCCGGGTGCTACCGCAAGGACTCCGCATAGATATTGCTGGGCGCCTCCTCGAAGAGACCGAACTGTGACCAATGGAACCGCGCAGGATCGCATAAGGCCTCCGCGAGGGCAGCTCGGCGATTTTCGGCAGGGCCTGCAAGACCAATAACTTTGGGTAGTTGTAAAAAGTGGGAGCTGGACTCAAATTCCGCCGGGAGTCTGCGCGTTGGGTTCCATTACCCCTCCCGCGGCATTTCGTAAAACTTATACCGCAACAGGCTCAAAGTGTCCTGATACATAAGCGCCCACACCTGTTTCGCTGAGTAAATCAGACTTCCCAGACTGGAAACTCCGCCAACTCTGGGCCATATTCCCGCCATCTATGCCAAAACACGCGATAGAGAATTTCGCGCCTGTCAAGACTTACAGTTCAAAGCAGACTGACGCCCAGAGCATACTGATTCGCGGTTGCATGTACGATGGCGGTTTGTTGTCCAGCCCCTGAGCGCTCAGCGTGGGTAGACCCGAATGTGAGTGCGGAAGCTGCGACACCCGGCGGGAAGGGCTCAAATCGCAACGATTAAGAATTGCGCGGAGGCTATTACGGGAAACCCAGGTGATCAGGTCCGGGGTTTTACGATTTGTCACATAAGCCAGAGCCTGGCTTGACTTCGCCAAAGTCCGGGCCGACTCCTCGCTAAAGGAGCTTCCAATGAGACTCAGGATCACGAAGTACTATGCCGCGGCCACGCTGGTCTGCCTGGCGGCTTGTCTGATGTGGGCAACCATGAACTGTACATCTGCCCCGCCAAAGCCCAAGGCGATGAAGATGACCACGCCGATTGCGCCCGGCGTCGCCACGCCTGACAAACTCGACACCTCCATCGGCACGTTGCGCTTAAAGGACGGGGTTCCTGAACCTGAGACTGCCGATAAGATTTACGACAACCTGGATCGTTCGCGGGCGCTACAGGCCTACCTGCTCGCCATCCCCATCGTTAACCAGGCCGGCATGCGTGACTCGCTCCGAAAATTCGGGCCGTTTAACCAGACGGATGTCATCTGGGAAGACCTGGTCGATCCCAGGACCGTAGAGCTGACGGCCAACGACAACACCATCTATAACTTCATTTGGATCGATACCCGCAAGGGCCCGGTGGTGCTGGAAGTTCCCCCAATGTCGTTGGGCGCCATCGATAACTTCTGGTATCGCTGGGTCATCGACATCGGCATTACGGGCCCCGACAAGGGAGCGGGAGGCAAGTATCTGATCCTGCCCCCCGGCTATACCGGCGAAATCCCAGAAGGCTATTTCGTCGTGCGCCCGAGTACCTACGGTAACTGGGTACCCTTTCGAACCTTTCTCATGAATGGATCGACTCAGCCAGGCGTCGAGTCAGTCAAGGCGCACCTCAAGATCTACCCGCTGGCCGACGCGGGCAATCCCGCTCCCGTGAAGTTCGTCAATGCCTCGGGCGTGCCGGCGAACTTCATTGCGCCGGGCGATTACTCCTTCTGGGAACTTCTGGACAAAGTCATTCAGGAGGAGCCGAGCGAGGGCTCCGATCCGACTACCCTGGGTCTGATTGCCTCGATCGGCATCGAGAAAGGCAAGCCTTTCAACCCCGATGAGCGGATGAAAAACATTCTGACCGATGCCGCCAATATCGGCGCGGTGACCGCACGCGCCATTGCCTTCAAGATCCGCGACAAAGACGCCTTCTTCTATCCGGACAGTTCGTGGCGCTTGCCGTATTTCGGCGGTTACAGGTTTGAGGTTTCGCCGGGGGTAGCAAACCTCGATGGCGCAGCCTTTTTCTACTACTTTGCCACCGGCGTCACTCCCGCGATGGAAGAAAAGATGGTCGGCAAAGGATCGCAGTACCCCTGGGCCCCTCTCGACGCGGACGGCAACCCGTTTGATGGGGCGAAGACCTACAAGTTGCACCTGCCTCCGAACATTCCAGTCAAGGACTTCTGGTCGGTCATCCTCTATGACACGCAGACCCGCTCGATGCTCCAAACCGATCAGCAAGCGCCGAGCCTGAGCAGCCAGAATAAGAACCTCAAGATCAATGCGGACGGCTCGGTGGATCTCTGGTTCGGCCCCAAGGCGCCGCAAGGGAAGGAGAACAACTGGATACAGACGATTCCCGGCAAGGGCTGGTTCATGATCCTGCGCCTCTACGGTCCGCTGGAACCGTGGTTCGACAAGACGTGGAAGCCAGGAGAAATCACGTTGGCTAAGTAGCAAGGCGTCGCCAAAAACAACCAGTTGCAGTGGACAACGCTGTCGGCCCCCGGCGAACTTGGCCACTGGGACTGAACACGAGTTCACTAAGAATTATCGATCAAGCGTGTTGGAATTCGACTACGTAAGCGATATCAATGACGTGCGCGAGAGGGACAAATGCAGGAGGACTTCTAAGCCCGCCGGGCTTCGGCCTATGGGTTATTGAGTCCGCTTCCGGAACCATACGGTGAACGGCGTGCATCAAACGGCTTCGGCTGTATCAATGCGTGAGCACTCAAGGTGCTTTCGCTGAGTAAACCAGACACCGCAGAGTTGGAACTGTGCCAATAGGGCAGTCCAGGTGACAGCAAGCGCGTTGCTTAGCTGTAACGACCTGTTTACAACAGCCCTTACATGCTCGGCCAGCGCAGTGCTTTCTGAGGAGCTCTGCAAGGCTCGAATTGCAGTTTGGTGAAATCCGCCACCTCGACCGCCTCTTCCAAAGGGCCCAAAACTCCGCTCCTGTGCGGCAGCCGATAAAGACAGCCGTTCATGGAAAATAGCAAGTCGCCGGTATGCGACCAGTCAGCCCAATCGCTTCTACCGATTCTTTCCACTTTTCCCTGTTCCGAAATCACCGAGTGTTCCGTCATGTACCAGGAGCCATTTTGCTCATGCAGGCCGACGATAGACATTTCAAGAGAATAAAGTTTGGGCCACACCGGATTTGGCTTGCGCCATACAATCGGGGGTGAAAATTCCCAACCCACTTTTGCTCCGAAGTCATTTTTCGTTCCGGTGGGGTGACTGACCAAAGTCCAGCCGTCACGCATCAGGCGTTTCGACCAAACAGGCTCGTCCTCGCCCCACCCGGGATGATCGCCGAACTGCCGCACTGTGAGCAACCTTGGAACCGCAAAATCTTTTTCGAGCGCCATCTCGCACTCTTGATGATTTAGCTCGATAACGCGGCGGGACGAAAAGAGGCCGCCGCCACCATAGCAGTCTCCCTTCGGCCACAGAGCCAACGCGGTAAGGTAAGGAGGGCAGCTGACGCCAGTCCAGGAGTAATATGGCTCCCGATAGTTCGCGGCGAAGTAGAGCAACAGATCGCCCTCGGGTGAAAGATCACACCGTCGCTCATAGATTCTTCCGGACAGCCACTGACCGTACTCGAATGTGTCGTTCTGTATGTCCCATTTAATGAGCAGCACTCGCTTGGAAGGCCCGCGACGAAAAATAACAGCTACCGGAGCATTTCTAGCCTGGATAACATCGACGCGGGCTTGGGATCGCATGCGTTTCATTATGCCTCCATCAAGACCAATTGCGCCACCATGGAAGAATGCGGCGGGCGTGACGCAATTGCGATAGCTCTGAATAGCAGTTCCGTCTTTTTGTGGCGCGGTGACCATCCTGCGACGCGAGAAGCCATGCCGGCGCATGGACTAACGGACTGGAGGTCACGATCATCTTTCCGAGTAGGTAGTCCTGCTCCGGAACGGATGCGCCGCGTCCTACGTGACCCATGGAACGGCTCGAAGCCTTTAAGATCCGCGCCGATCAAACCCAGGTGCTAACTCGGCAGGAATTGAAGAAAGACTGCGCAGGCATTCATGCGCCCGCTATCGGCTATGCCCGTTGTTCGCCGGAAGGAGACCTTATCGCGCTTACAATGCAAGTTCACTCAGCATTGCCGAGAACGCGTCCTCGGAGAGCGGTCGGCTGAAGAAGTATCCCTGGAAGTCGTCACACCCCTGACTTTTCAGGATGTGGAACTGCTCTTCCGTCTCCACCCCTTCGGCGAGCACCCCCATTTCCAGATTCCTCGCTAACTCTACGATGGCCGCAGTGATGCTGGAATCGTGCGAACTGACCGCCACCTTCGAGGTAAAGGACTGGTCAATTTTCAGCCGATTGACGGGGAAACGCTGCAGGTAGCTCAAACTGGAATACCCGGTGCCAAAGTCGTCCAGCGAGAGCCTGACCCCCATCTCACGCAGCTGCCACAGCTTGGAACACAGCGCATCCTCGTTCCCAATCAGCGTCTCTTCCGTGATCTCCAGTTCGAGCAACTGAGGAGCAAGGCCCGTCTCCTGCAAGACCCGCTTCACAAGCTCGACGAAGTCCTTCTGCCGGAGCTGGACCGCCGAGACGTTTACCGCGATATCCAGCGCCGGGAGACCCTGTTGCTGCCACTGTCGCGCGCGAGCACAGGCTGTGCGGAGCACCCATTCACCGATGGGAACGATCATCCCGCTGGTCTGAGCAATGGGAAGAAAGGCCGAGGGCAAAACCGTTCCCCACTCCGGATGCTGCCAGCGAAGCAGCGCCTCCACGCCTGACAGCACTCCCCGCGCATCGACCTGCGGCTGATACACCAGCGAAAACTCCTGCCGCTCGATAGCGTGTTGCAGTCCGGAATGAATGCTGAGGTTTTGCTGCGCCCGCACGTTCATCGATTCTTCAAAAAAGCGATAGTTATTGCGTCCCGCCTCTTTCGCGCTGTACATAGCGATGTCCGCGTTCTTGAGCAACGTCTCGCAATCACGTCCATGCGCCGGAAAGAGGCTGATACCCAGGCTGCAGGTCACGCTCAACAGATGGTCATGAATCGCGATTTCCTGGTTTACCGTTTTCAGAATCCGGTCGGCAACAATTGCCGCGCTGGTCTCGTCCCGCACGCCCGTTATCAGCAGAACAAATTCATCGCCGCCCAGACGAGCCACGGTATCCTGTTCCCGGACCAGGGTCATCAAGCGCGCGGTGACCTCTTTCAGAAGAACATCTCCGGCCGTGTGCCCCAGGGAATCATTGATTGTCTTGAAGCGATCCACGTCGAGGTACAACACGGCGATGCGCTCATTCCTCCTGTGCGCTCCCGCCATGGCTTTTGTCAACCTGTCGTGGAATAGAACACGGTTCGGCAACCCGGTCAGCACATCATGGTAGGCAAGGTATTGGGCGCGCTGCTCGGCTTTCTTTCGCTCGGTCAAGTCAAGGACCAGCGCAAAATACTGGCCTTCGTCGATGGACACTCCTCCGACCATCACGGATACCCGCGAACCGTCCTTGCAGAGGTACTCCTTTTCGTATGGCCGGAAGAATCCGGTCGAGCCAACTTGAGCGTGCGCCTTCTCGTCCAACGCCCGGTATTCCCCAGGCGTCATATCAGCCTCTCGGAGTCCCTGCGCCAGGTCTTCTTTTTCGCAACCGGTCATTGTGAGGAACGCATCGTTGGCCTCGACAATCATCCCGTCGGAACGGCAGACCATGATGCCGATGATGTTGGAATCGATCAGGCGCGTCAATCGAGCGTCGCTTTCGCGCCTTCGCTCCATCTCTGCCTTCAGCTCGGAAGTGCGATATTGCACTCTTCGCTCCAGAGTCTCCCGGTCCCGCTGCAACTGCGCATCGTCTTCCTTCGTGCGCTTGTCCAGAAGCCGGGCATAGGCGGAGGTGGGTACCAGCATCAGCAAGCCGACTGCCGAGAGCAATACAACCGCGACCCGGTAGTAGTGACCCAGTGCGGAATCCTGGGCCACAGCCACGTCCTTTACCCGTGAAATCTCCTCGGAGAGGCCGCCGAGCAGCGTCTCGATCTGGCTATTGTGGCGGTCGGCATAGGAAAGGTACGTCTGAACCGCCGGCTGGTCATTGACGCGCAAGGCATCGTCGGCCCGGCGCACCGATCCCACCAACTCCTGCATCTCCGTTGCGATCAGGCCCAGCAGTTGCCTGCTGTTGCCGCACTCCGCTCTCTGCTGCATCTGCCGCAACCATAATAGAAACAGCTTGGATGCGTATTCGATGCTTCCCAATTCCGCATCCCATTCTTCCTTCTCCACCCCAGGATTTGGGGGCTCGGCGGCGCTGGCAACTACCCGCAGCTCCGAAACGGCCTTTTGATAACTGTTCAGCGTGGTCGTATATTTCAACCGTTGTGCGTGGGCCCGTTCCATGCAGTAAGCCAGTGTCAGGCCCGCGATCATCATCAGCAGCAACATTGCGCACAGCCCGACGTAAAGAAGCGTTAGCTTTCTGCGGTCGTGCTTCATCTCGCGCGTCCGGGCCGGTGCGGATGCCAGTGCTGAACGTTTTTGCTGTGGCGATTCCATCCAACACGTAGAACGGCAGTTTTCGTGAAAGCATGATGATTTTGGGCGTTATCGCCGTCTCACTGCAGGTACTTTGGTAATAGTCCGGTGGCGCGTACGTGAAATCCGACGGCGACGGACCATTGCGTCGTCGTGACCAAAACGGTGCAAACGGGCACGCGTTGTACCTCACCGGCTCTCAACGAGCCAACGGCAAGACATATTGACTCTTCTGTAGGTTCAACGATTTATGGAGTTTGAAATGGAGAACATCTGCCGCTCTCGCCCGTCATCTTCCGCTTCGTTACCTGCGATCTCCAGCTCTGTCTTCCGGATCATTCGGAACCATAGCGAGTCCGGATCCTCCGTGAAGACCGCATCGGCATTCGCGGGGAAAATAACCCACGAGCCCCTTGCGACCTCGTTCTCCAATTGATTCGGGCTCCATTCGGCACTGCCCTGGTACATGTGGAAAGCACTGGGATCGGGTTGAGTGGCGATGGTTTGCTCGAAGAGGGTTTTTGAAGTGATCAAATGAACCCCATCGAAGATGTGCTCTGCTCCTTCGAGTCTGTCCGGCACCTTCAGTAGGGCGTACGACAAATTTGGCTCTACCGGACCGCCAAGGTAGAGGTGTCCCGAAAGACCTTCAGAGAGGCGTGAGAGCGGGACATTTGTCCGCCGGTTGAGAATCAATCCCGCGATGCTTTTTTCCTCATAGCGAATGAGCAGAACAACGGTTTTAGAAAAATTCGGATCCGTAACTCTCCGCGTCGCCACTAGCAACCGGCCGGGAGCCAAATCACGGACATTTCTGGATTGGACCGGCACAATAGCGCCCCGGGAAAACTCCTGGACAGAAGACTGCCGCTTCTCCATTGCCGCGAATGCGACGATGGTCGCCAGTGCCATAAAGAAACTCAGCCTGCGCACAGCCACCACTCTGTCGTCTCCCTCCTGAAACTGGTATCCGGCAGGCAAGCGCCTTGCAAACGCCGTGGAGATTGTACTCTTCGGTCCAGAGATCATCGACTGCATCGCTTCTTTGAAGCGTGACCGCAAGGCCCGTGCGCGCCCGCGGGGAGCCTTACCGGCAAGACGCGACGTTTTCTGGAATTGCCCGCAAGGTCAACATATTCAGGAGGTTGAATGCAACTTGAAGCGCGGGCGCAGAGAGTTCTTTGGCTGAAGAGTCAAGTCCTACAGGGTAGCAGCAAGGCCCGTGGTGGGCCATTCGTCCGGCGGGTCATTCTTCCTTCGGATCTTCCACGAAGACCAGGGCGCTGAAATCTCCCAGGGAGAACGCTTCTTCAAGACGACCGTGCACGACCACCTTCTCGCCAGCGTTGGGCAAAACGCGCGTCGTCATCACTCGAATGTCGCCCGTCTTATCCTTCAGGACAAAATACTTCGCCACAAGAAAGGAGTTCTTCTCCGTCACTGTGCCAGATATCTTGAGATGCTTGCCGCCGTACTTTCTTGGAGACTCCACGAGGTCGCCAATCGGCGTGGACACCATGCCGCTGCAGCCGGCCAACAATAGGAGCGACAGTACGATCGACGCGTTTGAGACAAACGAGATCTTTTTCACATCGGCACCATCCCGCTTCGTTAACAGCAACTTCTTGTCAGAGGGCGGCCAGCACAAACACCGCGGCGGCAATGCCAAAAATATAGTATCCGAGCTTTTCTGCCTGCCGGTCATGCCGAACTAATCCGACGGTGTAATTCGCCGCTCCCCAGATTGCGCCGAGCAATGCAATTCGGCTGATGATATTCATGGCTCCCCCTTTGATCGCTGCTGTTCCCCTGCTTCTCGCCAAAACACCGGCATATTTTTCAACGGACTCATAAGCAGAAGGTTTGTGCCGGTTGAAATCTCAGTGTAGCGCATCGGATGGCTGGGAGGCGTGCAGAGCCGGGCGCGCGAGAAGCGCAGTGCCCGGACCTCCGCAGAAGAATTGTTTGGGGGCGCTATTGGCGAACGTGCTGTTTGCGCCGCAGCGCTTCATCGCGCAGTTGCCGCGCGGTAGCGTCATTGGGGTTGAGCGAAAGGGAGGCGTTCGCGTATCGCTCTGCCGCGTCCAGCGCGCCCAGGCCCATCAGCACGGCACCGGATTTGTTCCAGCAAGCGAGGACCATGCCGGGTTGCTGACGGTACGCCAGGCGGCCCAGCGTGTCGCACTCGGCGATCGCCTGCCAGTATTCGTTCTTCTCGAAGAGAAGGCGAGCCATGTTGTAGTGACATTCAGCATGTTTGGGCTCCAGCTCGCACGAGCGCCGGTAACGCTCCAGCGCATCGTCCCTCCTTCCGTGATTCTCCAGCATCTTGCCGTAGAGATCCTCCAGCCAGTAATTGGGAGGATTGGTGACAGCCACGGCATGGCTGAAAAGACTAACCGTGTCGTGCCAGTGCCGCAGGTAGGCCGCCGTGCCGGCCGCGTAGGCGGCCAGCAGGCATAGCGCTGCGACCAGTAAAACCGCGGAGGGAACCCGCGTACGGGAAAGCAGCTCCGTCAGCGACCAGACCAGCGCGATCCAGACTCCGATGCACGGAACGTAAAGGAAATGATCGGCCCTGGAAAACGAGCCGGTCTGAAAGATTCCGATGACGGGAAGCAGAGTAATCAGGAAAAAGAGCCAGCCCATCAGCGCATAACGGAATCGGTGAAAGTAGCAGGCCGCCGCGGTGATTGCAGCCAGCAGAAGTCCGGCGGCCGCCACCGCCGCCGCCGAAATCGTTGCGCTCTGAAAAAAGGCTGGATGCGGGTAGAACGGCGAAAGATTGACCGGAACCAGCAGGGTCCTCAGATACGCGACGTATGAGACGACCACGTTTTCCAGACGGGGAGCGAGCGGAAGCTGGGAAAACGACATCACGGCATTGCTGCGATCCTCAGTGAGAACCGTCGCAACCGTGACTACGGCGCACAGTAGAATCAGGGGCAGCTTTTCCCACAACAGCCCTCCCCATCTCCGCAGAATTGGCTCCTCCTGGTAACGCGCAAAAGGCCAGAAATCCAGCAGCAGAAGAATCGGCAGCAGAACCACGGAAAGCGGCTTGCACATGATCGACAAAATGAATGCGCCGGCCAGCGCCGCAAATCTTTTCCCGCCCGGGTTCCGCACATACCAGCCATAGACCGTGACGGCCAGGAGCATGAAAAACGCGCTGAGCAGGTTATTCCGCTCCGCCACCGAGGCGACGGTTTCCACATTGACAGGGTGCAGAGCGAACAGTGCCGACACCAGAAAACTTCGCCACAGCGCACCGGTGGAGGCGCTCAGCAGCGCAAACAATAGCAGCGCATTGGCCGCATGCAGCAGCACATTGAGGAGGTGATGACCTCCGGCGTTGAGCCCGAAAAGCTCGACGGCAGCCATGTGCGAGATGAGGCTGAGCGGCTGCCAGTAGTAGGGCGTCGTTGTCTTGAAGGCTGCGGCCACGTTTGTGGCGCTGAGCCCGGAGCTGACCATGGGGTTGGCGGTGACGTACTGATCGTCGTCCCAGTCCTGCAGAAACTCAAAATGGACGGACGGCAGATACAGAAGCAGCGTGGCCACCACCAGCAACAATCCCAGAAACAGCTTTTTACGGCCTCCCAGATTGCCGATTGTGGAAGCGGTATGCGACGCCGAAGTCATGCCCAACTCGACCTGTACCGTATGGACGTAAGCTGCCTCATCGTTCGTACCATCTGCAATGCTAGTCTATCGGATCGAGTGCCGGTCGTCCGGCGTCGCGGCGACGCCGGACCAGCGATGCGCTACACTGGCACTCCTCGTTGTACAAAGGGCTGGCGCAGCCGATATGAATCGGGGGCTCCCGCCGGGCCGGGCGAAACGCCCCTTGCGGACTGCGAAAAAGGAGATTCCGGTGACGAAGCTAGTCGGCATTTCGGGAAGCCTGCGGCGCGGTTCCTACAATTCGGCACTGCTGCGGGCCGCGCAGTCCGTGCTGGACGAGGGCGTGGAACTGGAAATTACCACCCTTCACGGCGTGCCGCTTTATGACGGGGACGTGGAGGCGGCCGAGGGAATTCCGGAGGCGGTCCAGCGGCTCAAGGAGTGCGTCACCGCCTGCGACGGACTTATTCTGGCGACTCCCGAGTACAACAACGGCATCCCCGGCGTCTTCAAGAACGCTATTGACTGGATGTCGCGTCCCGCCGGTGCCGCCGCCAAGGTCTTCGCGAACCGCCCGGTGGCGATCGTAGGCGCCTCGCCTGGCGGCTTCGGCACCATCCTGGCCCAGGATCATTGGCTTCCTACGCTTCGCGCGCTCGGCGTGCGGCCGTGGTTTGGCGGCCGCATGCTGGTGTCGCGGGCGAACAAGCTCTTCGACGACAGCGGCCAGCTGACCGATGAAGCCACGCGCGAGCAGCTGCGCCGCTTCCTCCACGGCTTTGCCGAATTTGTTGCCGCCCCGCGCTAGCTTCCTCCCGCCTCGCCCGGGAAATCTCTGCCGGGAGACCGGACTTCTTCCGCGCCGATTGCCTGACTCAGGCGTGCGTAACAGGAACCCTGTGCTTCGGACAACCGATCGGGAAAGCCGCATCGCTTCGCCGTGAAAATTCGTAGTAGAATGGCCGCCCTGTTGCTATTGCCGGATTCTGCTTTATTTAAATAGGACACGTTCGTGCGCCAGTTCGCCCGGGTCAACCTTTCTTTCGCGCGCAGTAGAGCGTTGATGCTTGCCGCCGCCACGGTCGTCTTATTGCTCACCTCCTGCGGCACGGGCGTGAATATGACCGATCCCAACATTGCCTCGCATCCCGCCCATCAGATCGTCAACGAGGGCGAGGTGGCCACATTCACGGTTTCGGCATCCGGCACCATGCCCATTTCCTACCAGTGGCAGCGAGATGGGTTGGACATCAGCGGTGCCAACTCGGACAGCTACACGACCCCCGCGGCCGACGCCTCGTACAATGGCTCGAACTACCGCGTCCTGGTAAGCAATTCCATGGGATCGGTGACCAGCAACGCCGCCACGCTCACCGTAACCGTCACCTCCGGCGCCCCCACCCCAGCCGGTGTGCTCACCTACCATAACGATGTGGCCCGCACCGGCCAGAACCTCAGCGAGACAGCCCTGACGCCCGCGAACGTCAACTCTGCGACATTCGGCAAAATCG
>Ga0210102_1000226_pt1 | contig 15862 bp, 22 predicted proteins | sample RushOxbow_ThreeS_4_FD_185563 | JGI IMG/M metagenome (GOLD analysis project Ga0210102, IMG submission 185563) | Wetland microbial communities from San Francisco Bay, California, USA, that impact long-term carbon sequestration -... | ecosystem: Environmental > Aquatic > Marine > Wetlands ...
TCGGGCGTGACTTCAGCGGAGATCGTACACCAGGCTGTTCATGTAGTCGATCGTGGTCTGCTGCTCCAGCACCTGGAAGGCGAGGATGTCGCCGATGGTGATGATGCCGGCGAGTGCCCCCTCGTCCACCACCGGCAGGTGGCGGATCCGCCGCGCGGTCATGAGCGCGGCGCACTCCTCGATCCGGGTCCCGGATCCGCAGGTCACGACCGGCGCGGTCATCACTTCGGCCACGGCCGTCGTGGCCGGGTCACGGCCGGCGACTACGACGCGGCGAAGCACGTCCCGCTCGGTGAAGATCCCGGCGAGCATCCCATCGGAGAGCACCGGTACCCCGCCGATACTGTGCTCGTTCATCAGATGAGCAGCCTCGAGCACGGTGGCGGAAGGCGGCACCGACACGACATCGGAACCCTTGCGGGCAAGGATCTCGCGCACGGTCGGCATGGGAACCCCCGTGTTGGTAGGTACCTAAAAGTCTATCTCCGGGGTCGAGGCACCGCCACCTTCCGGGTGACCGGGCTCACGCCGGACCGCGCCGCGGCCGCTTATGATCGGTCGTCCTGTTACCTTCGCCCGGAGGGCGTCATGCTGAAGTGGGCCTTCATTTTTCTGGTGATCGCGTTGATCGCCGCGGTGTTCGGGTTCGGCGGCATCGCGTCTGCCGCCGCCGGGATCGCGAAGATCCTGTTCTTCATCGCCATCGCGATCTTCGTGATCATGCTCCTCATGGGACTCCTCATCGGGCGCAAGATCACCTGACCTGGCAGGGCGCGGGCCCGACCTCCTGGACCGTGGGAAACCGGATCACCCGGTCCGCCACCGTCGGATCGAGATCGGCGTTGGGCACCCGCAGGTACCAGGCCCCGGGCCGGACCGCATCGGCCGGCCCGGCGAGCTTTCCACTGACGGCCTTCGCCAGCTCCACCCGGTCGGCTTCGGTGGCGGTCGCGGTGAAGAGCACCACCAGCAGGTCGGCCGCCAGGCCCCCGCCGCCGGCGCAGGCCACAGCCAGCACGCTGTCCGGCGGGACCACCGGCGGGGCCGCCGCGGCGGGAGCAGCGGTCGGAGCCGCCCCGCTGTCGGAACCCGCCCGCGCCGCCGAATCCGGGCGGGACTTTCCGGCCGAGTCGGCGGGCGCCACTCTGGAGGTGTCGGGCACCGGCACCTGGGCCGAGGCCGATGTGGCCGGGAGGCCGAGCAGCATCCCCAGAGCGATGCCGGCCATGAGGTGATTGATGCGTTCGCGACTCACGCTGTCACTCCTGCTGCTGCTCCTCGGTTCCGGTGCCTGCGCCGGCAATCAGCCTTCCACCGACAATCAGCCGGCTCGCGCGCGGATCGAGAACGATACCAGCCTCGACCTGGACATCTATATCCACCGGCAGTCGGGGTCCGCCAGTCGGCTGGGATTCGTGCCCGCCGGGCAGACCGTCGAGTTCGACCTGGCCACCCCGCTCACGGCCGGCGCCGTCAGCGTCCGCTTCGAGGCGCGGCCGGTGCGCCGCAGCGGCCGGAGCGTCTTCAGCGAGCTGTTCGGGACCCAGCCCGGCGAGCTAGTGGAGTGGTCCATTCCGGCCCAATAGCGCCCATCGGCGGCAGGTCACTCCGGAAGGTGGTCACGGAACCAGCCGATCACCAGGCTGTCCCGTATCCGCGAGCGCTCCCCCAGCGTATGAGTGCCGCCGGCGAAGATGTGCAGCTCGTACGGCCTGCCCAGCGACTGGAGCCGCGCGGCCAGCGCGAGCGGCTGCGCGGGCGAGATCGCCTCGTCGACGCCTCCGTGCAGGATGAGCAGCGGCACATCGAGTGTCTCCGCCCAGCGGATCGCGGAGCGGGACTCGGCGATCTGCTCACGGCGGGAGTCGAAGTCGGGCCAGATCGTCGGCGCGGCCGCGCGGGAACGCTCGTCCGCCGCGATCGTCGCCTCGAAGTCGCTGAACGCACCCACCGTGGCCGCGGCGAGGAGCGGCATCCCCCGCCGGATCGCCTGCATGGTCATCATGCCGCCGCGCGACTCGCCGTACATGAAGATCCGCGAGGTGTCGGCCGAGGGAAGCCGTGCGGCCAGCGGGAGCAGGTTCAAGACGTCGGCCACGTCGGCGCCGCCCATCTCGTCCCGCCCCTCACCGCCGTCACTCCCGCGATACTGCGGCGCCAGGACCACGAACCCGGCCCGGGCCAGCCGGCGGAGCAGCGGTGCGAGCACCGGCGCCTGGTCTCCGGCGACCCACGACCCGCGGTTGTAGATGACCAGCGGCCGCCGGCCCGCCGGCGCCCCCGCAGGCGCATACCAGTAGGCGACCACCCGGAGCCCGTCGCTCGCGTAGGACAACTTCTCCAGCGCGAAGGCCCGGTCCGCGCGAGCGCTGTCGTACTCGGCGCGGGTGCAGTAGCGGCTCAATTCCTTCGCTTGGGCCGGGGCCAGCCGGTTGAACGGAGGAAGGGGGTAGACGATCCGCCGCAGAAGCGTACCGTCGGGGCTGGAAAGCGCGGCGCTCTGGGCCCCCAGAGGAGCGGCGGCCAGCAGCGAGAGCGCGGCGGTGAAGATAGGACGCATGGCGGCTCCGCACGGTCAGAGCCCCCTCGTACGGCGGGCCAGCGGATATGTTTCAGATTGCGACCGTGGTTCAGCCCGCCGGGGCCTTGATTCCATGGGCCGCGAGATGCTGCTCCATCGCCGCGTCCATCAGCTTCCGCAGCGTTCCCAGCCGGGCGGCGTATTCCTCGAGCGCGCGATCGGTCTCGGTCTCGGGACGCCAGGGCGGCACCGCGGCCGGCTTCCCCTCCTCGTCCAGGGCGACGAAGACGATCACGCAATGTCCGGTCCGCCGACGCGTCGTGCTGGTGGGCGCGCCGGCATACAGGTCGATCGCGATGTCCATGCTGGTGCGGCCGGTGCGGACGACCAGCGCGCGCAGCTCCACCAGCTCGCCCACCCGGACCGGTCCGAGGAAGTGGAGCGCGCCGAGATAGACGGTGACGCAGTAGGTGCCGCTCCACCCCGCCGCGCAGGTGTATCCCGCCTGGTCGATCCACTTCATGACCGCCCCGCCGTGGACCTTGCCACCGAAGTTCACATCCGCCGGTTCGGCCAGGAACCGGAGGGTCACCGCGCGCTGCCGCTCCGCGGGGGCGCTGTCCTGGTGGGCAGCCACGGCTACTCCAGGACCACGGCGGGGGTAGTGACCACGAGCATGGCTCCTCCCTGGATGATCGGCCGCGGCAGTCCGCTGAACCTAGGTGACGCGCCGGGCCGGTGGCAGCGGCGCGGCGCGGCGGAGCTGCGCGAACGCACGGGCCAGGTCGGCCAGCTGGTGATTGGCATTGAGTCCGCTGGGATTGGACAGGACCCAGATGCCCGTAGTCCCCAGGGTTTCCGGCTGGCGGCCCGGCCGCGCGCCGGGCCGGCCGAAGGCGACCCGGTAGGCCCCGATGCCAAGCACCGCCAGCCAGGCCGGGCGGTAGCGCCGCACCTTCTGTTCGAGCCGACGGCGGCCCGCGACCAGCTCGGCGCGCTCCAGCTCCGCGGCGCTGGCAGTGGCGCGCGCGACCAGGTTGGTGATGCCCAGCCCGAGCGGCAGCAGTTCGGCCTCCTCCCAGGGGGCCAGGAGCCGCCGGGTGAAACCGGCCGCGTGCAGCGCCGGCCAGAAGCGGTTCCCCGGCCGGGCGAAGTGGTGCCCGGTGGCGCCCGAGTAGAGCCCGGGATTGATCCCGCAGAAGAGGATCCGGAGCCCCGGCCGGACGATGTCGGGTACCCGGCGGCCCACCGCCGCCCGCACCTCTTCCGCCGTAGGCCGCGGGGGACCGGGCCGGCTGGGCACGCTCCCTGCCGCCTGACGTGGCACCCTCACCCGTACCCCGGAGGTCCCGTGCGATCGGCCAGAGTTGTCGTGCCTTGCCTGCTCCTTGCGAGTGCAACCGCTTGCAGTCGCATCTCCCCCTCACCCTCTCCCGAGCCTCGGCCCGCGCGCCAGGGACAGGTCGCGAGCGCGAAATCGCTGGGCATCCCGCCGGGCCATCTGCCCCCACCGGGCCGGTGCCGGGTCTGGATGCCGGGTCAGCCGCCCGGCCATCAGCCCAGGCCTCGGAGCTGTCACGGGATCGAGCGCGATGCGCCGCGGGGGAGCTGGATTCTCTACCGGCCGGCGGAAGACCGGAAGGTCGTCCATGTACGGGTAATCGACGAGCGCCGCCCCGGCGTGGTGGTGCAGCTCCGGGTGTACGACGCCGAGAAGGGAACCCTGGTCCGCGGCGGCTAGAGACGGTTCCCGCGGATCAGAGCAGTACGCCCGAGTGCGACCGCGCGCGCTCGAGGAAGTGCCGACGGGCGTGCTCGCTCACCGCGAGGATGCGTTCCTCGTCCGCAGGGGTGCGCCCGCGCCCGGAGCGCCAGAGCCAGCCCTCCGTGGCGCAGCGGACCAGCGCGGCCGCAATCTCGGCGGCGGACGCGGAGCCGAGCTGATCGAGATCCAGGATGCAGGTGCCGGTGATGCGGGAGTAGTGGCCGTGGGCCGCCGGCCGGCGAGTCAGGAACAGGCTGAGCACGTGCCGCTGCAGGCGCTCGCGAAGACCGGGCGAGATCCGCGCGAGCAGCTCGAGCGCCGCCTCCAGGCGCTCCCGGTCCTCCGGACCGGTGCCGGGACCGCGAAGCACGGGGATTCCGCCCGCCCGAGGAAGCCCTCCGAGCGCGAGACCCGAGCCCGCGACGATCAGCTGGTGAAGCCCGTTGGTCACCGCCAGCGAGAGCCGCCGCCCGATCCCGATCGTCCCGGGTTGATCCCCCATGGTCACCTCCCGAGGTGAGGGTTCACCCACCATAATCTACATCAGCGCCGATTCGCCTCGCTCTCCGACCCACGGATGACCGCGCGGATGTCGGCAACCCAGCCCGCCGGATCGCCGGGGGGGACGAAGGACCAGAGCTCCTCGGACCGCCCGGTGCCGGCGCGGATGCGGACCCGGTCCCCGTCGCGCTTGACCGCGTAGTACCGGCGACTCGCGGGGGTGATCTCGACGCCCACCTTCTCGTTCTTGTGCAGCAGCACCGACCGCTCCGTCACCACGATCGAGGCGAGCCGGTCTTCCCAGCGGGAGCGCCGGCGACCGGGCGCCTCGGTGTAGCGGAAGACGAGATCCTGCGCCTCGCGCCGGATTCCCTCCGCGGCGAACCGCTCCCGCTGCACCGGCGAGAGCGCGCCCGAGGTCTCCCGGCACCCGAGCCAGAGGGCGGCGAGGACCATCACGGCGAGCAGGCGCATGCACGGTCCCCCTAAACGGCGCGAACCATGACCCGGTCGGTCTGCCGGTCGGTGCCGAGGACGAACTCCGCGGCTCCCACATCCACGAACCCCGCCTTGCGGTAAAAAGCCTGGGCTCGGGGATTGTGTTCCCAGACGCAGAGCCACAGCGTGCCGGCTCCTCGGGCAGCGGCCGCATCCAGCGTCGCGGCCATGAGTGCGGCCGCCACTCCCTGTCCCTGCCACGGCCGGTCCACGTAGAATCGCCACAGCTCCATCGGCCCGGGGCCCACAACGCACGGGGGAGCGGGCCGGTCGCGGAGCTGGGCATAGCCGGCGATCGTGCGGCCGTCTTCGGCGAGGAGGGTCACCACCGCGGGGTCAGCCAGCTGGGCTGCCTGGCGCTGAGCGCCATACGCCTGCTCCACGTAGACCGCCATGTTCTGGGGCGTGTTCTCGGCCCCGAACGCCTCCTCGAACGTCCGCGCGCCGAACTCCGCCAGGCGATGGGCGTCGCCCGGGACCCCCGGGCGGATGCGCACCATCATCCGCCCTCCTCCACACCCCCCGCGCGATACGCGGCCAGTACCTCCGGACCGAAACAGGCGAAGACCACCCGCTCCAGCGGAGGACCGGCGGCCTCGCGCACCGACGCCACCGCAATGCCCGTGGCGGGCCCGAGCGGATAGCCGTAGATCCCGGTGCTGATAGCGGGGAATGCGAGCGATCGGGCCCCATGCTCCCGCGCCAGAGAGACGGCTCGGCGATAGGCCGACGCGAGCCGCTCGGGCTCTCCGGATTCTCCGCCCCGCCACACCGGGCCGACCGCGTGGATGACGAACCGCGCGGGAAGCCCGAAGCCGGGTGTGATCCGCGCCTCTCCGGTGGGACAGGGCGCCACGGCGGCGCAGGCCCGCGCGAGCTCCGGGCCGGCGGCGCGGTGAATGGCGCCGCAGACTCCACCACCCGGGGCGAGCTCCTCGTTGGCCGCATTCACGATGGCGTCCACCGCCAGGGTGGTGATGTCGGCGACGCGTGCCTCCAGTATCACGGGCATGGAGGGAGACTCTACATGCGACCGGCGGCCCGGCGCCAGGCGATCGCCCAGGCGATCGTGGCCGCCAGGAGAAAGCCGAGGAGGCCCACGATCCCCGGAGTGGAGAGCCGGGGCGGCGAGGCCCGGTGCGCCTCCAGGATCAGCAGGTGCACTACCATTGCCGTCAGCGCGAGCAGGCACGCCAGCCAGTAGGCCAGCGAGCGGGCGCGCGGGGCCGGGGGCGCAGGACGATTGCCGAATGCTGCCGCGCGCCTCACCAGCTGGGCCAGCAGCAGCGGCAGCAGAATGCCGAAGCCGGCGAGGAACGCGAGGTATCCCCCCCGCCCCATCCACCCGTTCGGTGCACCGCCGGCATCGAAATGGGTCGCGACCACCAGGGGCAGCCGCCCCACGGTCGTGAGAACGATGGCCGCGCCGGCCACCACCAGAAGCCAGAAGGCCCGGATCGGGGACACGCTAGCACACCACTTCGGTCATCCGGCGTGCGCCGGCTGCTGGAGGGCACGGAGCACCGCGGTGTGATAGGGGACCTCCACTCCGTGCTCACGGGCCAGCCGAACCACCGCGCCGACCTGGGCATCCAGCTCGGAGGCACGACCGGCGGCGAGGTCGCGCTGCATCGAGGTGGTGGCTTCCGGCGGAGCGGCGTCGAGGAAGGCGAGCGTGTCGCCTACGTCGTCCTCCCCCAGGGCCACCCCGCGGGCGAGCGCCACACCCACGATTTCCCCCATGGCGTGAACCAACTGCTCCCGCAGCTCGGGCCGGGTACGCACCTCCCCGATGCTGGCGCCGCTCGACGCCCCCACCGCGCCCCACGCGGTGATCAGGAGGAACTTCCGCCACATGCCGAACCGGATGTCGGACAGCAACTCGGCCCGGACGCCGGGCGCGTGGGCGAAGGCGTCGAGCAGCCGCAGAGTCCTGGGGCTGCCGCCGCCGGCGAGCTCACCGAAGGCGACGTACGGCTCGATGCCGGTGTGACTGATCTCGCCGGGTGCGCTGACCCGGCTCAGGATGCGGCAGAAGCCGCCCAGCGCGTGCCCCCGGCCCAGAGCGCGGTCGATCTGCTCCGGGGCCTCCACGCCGTTCTGCAGCGGCACCACGCACCCGCCAGGCAGGAGCAGTGGCGCGAGCGCCGCGGCGGCGGCGGCAACCTGCCAGCTCTTCACCCCGAGCAGCGCGGCCTCGACCGGGGCCACCGACGCCGGGTCGTCGGTGGCCTCCGCCGGGCGCACCAGCGCGTCGCCGGCCACGCTCCGGATTCTGAGGCCGTCACGGCGGATCGCCGCGAGGTGCTCGCCCCGGGCCACCACCACCAGCTCGGCACCCCCCTGCGCCAGCCGGGCGCCGAAGTAGCCGCCGACGGCGCCCGCGCCCATCACCGCGATCCGCATCAGTCGGGGCGCCAGGAGATCCCGGCCAGCAGCACGAAATCGTGCCGTAGAGTCGTCGCCGACGACCGGACCGGTCTCGTGCCCAGGTGCGGCGTGTAGCTGTCGCCGATTGGAGCGCTGAACCAGTACTGCTGGGCGTCGAGCCGAAGTGAAAGCTTGGTATCCAGCCGGAGAACGCCGGCGAGGGTGGCGAGGCCGCCGATGTTGGTGCGTCGGGCGGACTTGGTGCCGTACCCTCGCTCGAAGATGAGCGCCGGCCCCATGCCTCCCACCAGTACCAGCCGGGCACCGGGGTCGGTGAGCCGGCCCTGTATGGTAGAGGAGGCGAAGAGGGTGCTGGTGCCGACCGGCGGGATCGGCTGACCGACGGCGCCATCCCGGCTGGTGTTGCGCGACCAGGCGAGGCCGCCGTCGAGCACCCAGCGCTCGGAGAGGTCCAGGCCCACACGAGCGCCCGCCGTTGTGGCCTCGCCGACGGCCGCCCGCCCAGCAGCCTGCCGGCCGGAGCGCTGCTCCAGCGCGTGGCCGGACACCCCGGAAGGGTCGAGGTGCATCCCGCCCTGGAGAGTGATCTCGACCTGCGCGGTGGCGGAGGGGGGAAGGCCGGCGAGGGCGAGCAGAGCCGGCAACAGAGCGGGAGCGAGCGGTCGAACGAGCCGGAGGGACATGGCGTACACCTCACGCGAGCGGCGGCGACAGGGACGCGACTTCGAATGTGATGGCGCGGGCCGATGGTGACCAGTCCCGCCCCACCGCGTTCCAGCGCGAGACGCTCACTGCCAGTCAACCGGCTCGCTCACCCGGCCTCCTGTTCCGGTCGGGACACGGTCGCTTCCAAGCGCGCGAGCAGCTCGGCCTGCGCCGGATTGAGCCGCTCGCGCGCGGCGGCCAGCGAGAACCAGGCGCAGCGATCCACCTCGGGGTAGGTGATCCGGCGGCCCGAGCCGCGGGGCCACTCGGTGCTCGTGGTGTTGCTGGTCACCCGTGACGGGTCTGCGTCCCCCTCGCACGCCCAGGCGTGCACCGTTTTTCCGGCCTTCTGGCGGATGCTGCCCAGCGGCAGGAAGGGTCCCTCCGGCGCGAGGCCGGTCTCCTCCTGGAACTCGCGGCGAGCGGCGTCGAGCAGCGCCTCGCCCTGGCCCACGAGCCCCTTGGGGATGGTCCACGCCCCGGCATCACGCCCACGCCAGAAGGGCCCGCCCGGGTGCGCCAGGAACACCTCGAGCCCGCTTCCGCGCCGCCGGTAGAGCAGGATGCCCGCGCTCACTCCGCTGCGCTCGGTCACCGGGGCGCCTCCGCCGGCCTCATCGCTCGAGCCCCAGCGCCCGGCGCACCTCGGCATCGTCGGGCACCGGCCGGAAGGCGCCCAGCAGCTCCTCGGGTAGCCGGCGGCGGCGGCCGCTGGCAAGATTCACGAATACCCAGGCGGTCTCCGCCCGCGCCACCTCACGACCGTCGGATTCGCGGATGAAGAGATAGCGGCGCGGCGCGGCCCGCTGGTCGAAGCGGGGCACCCAGGTGTGCACCGCCAGCGGGTCGCCGAGAAAGAGAGGCCGGAGGTACTCCACGAAGTGGGAGCGGACCACCCACGCGGCACCGATGGCCCGATACCGCTCGGGCGGCCATCCGGCCGAAGCCGAATGCTCGATCGCGATCTCCTGCATCCAGGCGACGTAGGCGAGATTGCTGACGTGGCCGATCGCGTCGATGGCGGAGGCGGGAACGGGGAAGCGCCGGGAGTACACGCCGGGGACGATCTGGCTGGTGGTCATTCGGCGCCACTCCGGGGTAGTTGCCCCAACCTAGCCCGTTCCCGAGGGGCCGCGCCAGCGAGCCACCGATCGCCGAAGCCCCTCGTCGCGGCCGACCGGCTCGTGATAGTCCAGCCGCTCCCGAATCGACCGGGTCTCGACCACGAGCGGCAGCGACCAGTCGGCAGGGAGCGAAGGGGGGACCGCCGGATCCGGCAGTACCACTATCCGCCGGCCCAGCGCGCCGGCCACCGCCTGGTGCCACTCTTGCCCGGTGAGCGCACTGGTCTCACCCAGGTTGAAGGTCGCGCCCTCGGCGCGGGGGTCGGTGGCGGCCAGCGCGATGCCCCAGGCCACGTCTTCGACGTACCCGCGGGTGCACCGCCATGCCGCTTCGGCCGGATTCAGCCGCAGCTCGCCGCGCACCCCTGCCAGATCCCGCAGCACCCGTCCTACCCGGTCCTGCGGGTCCTCCGGACCGTACACCATGGGCAGCCGCAGGATCGTGACCGGCACCGGAGCGCCGCGCCGCAGCTTCTCCTCGACCGGGATCTTGTCGTAGTAGAACCGGAGGTCGGCGGCACTCTCGGCCTGCGGGCGGTAGGGATGGCGGCTGGTCCGCCGCGGTGCGGCTTCGTCCAGCGGGCCCTCGTGGTGCCGGCGTGGCTCCAGCCGGAGGAACGCGCCATACGTCCAGTACACGTCCCCGCTGCTGACCAGGACCAGGCGCCGGAGTCCGGCCGGAAGGGCACCGAGCACCTCGTCCGCATCGGCTTCGGCGTAGGCGGTGAGATCCACCACGACCGTGGGCGCGATCTGGCGCAGGGCTCGACCGAGGACGGCGGCATCATGGCGATCGGCCCGCACGTCCCGCACCCGGGGGTCAGCGACCGGTCCGGAGCCGCGGTGAATGACTCCGACGGGACGACCGGCCTGGGCCAGCCATCGAGCCACATGACGCCCGATGAAGCCATTGCCGCCCAGCAGCGCGACTGGTCCTGTGTCTGGCCCGACACTTGCTCGCATCGCGACCCGCTCTATCGCGCCTTCCGCCTTCTCGCCGATCCACGATGCGAGGGCGCGGTGATTCGGATGAGGGTCAGCAAATGCCGACCTCGCTGTTTCTCGCCGGCTGGACCGTCGCAGTGGTCCTGTGTCTATATGCGTTCCACTGCTTCTGGGAGGCCCACCGGGCCGACCTCGCCGCCGTGGCGCGAGAGCACATCCTCGAGGTGGCCGGCGGACCCCACTCTCCGGCTGTGCTCCCCTCTGCGACCGCCTATCGGGCCCGGGGGCGGGCTGCACTCGCGGGGTCCGCCACACTGGCGCTCGCGGTACTGCTCCTGGCCCCCTGATGTCCCGCCGGGCGGTCTGGTGCCCCATCAGCCGTCCGGGGGCCGCCAGCTGCTCCAGGGTCCTCGGGACTTCCGGAGCAGCCGCTCCGCGCTGCCGGTGACGAGGAAGTCGGTCAGCGGGCCGACCAGCTCGTAGCCCAGGCGGCGGTAGGGCCGGAGGGCACCGGTGTTGAAGTCGGAGACGCATCCGCTCCTCGGCCCAAGCGAGAACCGCAGTACGTTTCGCAGCTCGGGTCCGAGATGATGGCCAGGGAGGCATCGTAACCGCGGCCCAACGTCAGCCACGGCTCGGATTCACTCATCAGCCGGGCGCAAGCCGCGCGTTCGGCGTCGGAGGAGAGGGGGCGAATCTCGAGCCCGTCGCTCATCGCCGAATCCCAGTCCCGGCAATCGGTTGCAGAATCAGACCGAACCCGCAAGCTGGCCGGGTCGGCGCACAGGGGTGACCAGGAATCTTCCGACAAGATCTTGCCACACCGGCAGTTACGCCAGGGCAAGACAGGCTTGGATCTTGCCGGTCGAAGCTCCATCGCGGCCCCGACTCCCGGAGCGTACGTCCCGTGCAGCCATCCACTCATCTCGCACCGAGCCAGGCCGGCGCGGCGCCCAGCCGCGAACTCAGCGAATTCCTGGTGGAGCTCGCGACCAGTCTGCAGAGGCGCGCGATGTATCCCGACGGCCACCCGATGCTGCTGGCGACGGTGGATCGCCTACTGGCCCGGCTCGAGACCATCCTGCGGGAGCGACCGGCGCTCGCCATCGGAGTAGCCCGCCACCAGCTGCTGCTCGAAGCCACCGCGACCGATCCGGGCAACGCGGTATGCCGGGAGCTCTCCTCCCGGCTCCACCGCCACCGCATTGCCGCGCTCCGCTTCGCCCGCGGCGTCACCGCCGAGCAGCTCGGCGAGTTGCTGAACCGGCTCGCGATCGAGCCGGCGCGGGGACAGACGCCGCTGGGCGGCTCCGGGGCGATGCTGCCGGCCTGGGAGCACATCGCCCTCGAGCCGGCCGGATACGACCGTTTCGTCCTGCGCGCGGACACCGCCGCGGAGGAGGCGGCGGAGGCCCCCGCGCCCGGGGGGGCCGACGGCTTGTGGCTCGAGCTGGCCCGGCTGGCGCTCCAGGGCGAACCCGGGGATGTGGCTGCCGGCGCGAGCGAGCTTGACCGGGTGGCAGCCGGCATCGTCCGCCGCATCGGCGCGGCCGGACAGGGGCCCGCCGTGCTGGCTCAGCTCACCCGGCTCGCCGAGTCGCTCCCAGTCGCACCGGAGGAATTCGGTACCGAGCTCCGGACCCGGATCTCGGCACTGATCGCCCTGCTCGAGCCGGGCGCGCTCGCCCGGCTGATGGCGGACGGGGCCATGGCGGAGCGCGACCGCTTCACCCACGCGGCCACGACCGCGCTCGCGGCGGACGCCGTGGTCGCCGTGGTGGACGCGGCCGCGGAGGCCTCCAACCGCACGATCTCCGCCCACCTTCTCCGGCTGCTTCGCAAGCTGGGGCACATCGCGGGGAGCGGGCCCGAGCCGGTGCGCCCGCAGGCGGATGCCGCGGTCCGTCGCCATGTGGCCCGGCTGCTCACCGACTGGCATCTCGAAGATCCCAATCCCGCCGCGTACACCGGCGCGCTCGAGGCCATGGCTCAGGCCGACCGGCCCTCGGCCGCGGAACGAGGGGCCGATCCCGACCCATACGCCGTCTTCTGCACCGCCCTCGAAGTGGGCGATAGCGGACCGCGCGGTCCCGCCGCCGCCGCCGAGCTGCTGCGGGCGGGACGCGTAGGCGAGGTCGTGTCGTCACTCCTGCGGACTCCTGAGTCCGAGGCCGCCGAGGCGGCGTGGCAGGTGGTCGCCACACCGGATACCCTGCGAGCGGCGCTGGCCCAGGCGGCGGTGGAAAGCGAGCTGGTTGGGTCGCTTATCGAACGGCTGGGCGCGGCCGCGGTGGACCCGCTGTTCGAAGTCCTCGCCGCCTCCGAGGACCTTGCGGCACGGGAGGCGGCACTCTCCGCCCTGTGCCGCCTGGGCGAGGCGGCCGCCGCCCGCGCAGTCGTCCTGCTCCCCGACGCGCCCTGGTATCTCCAGCGCAACCTCCTGCTGCTGCTCGGTCGGACCGGCCACTGGCCCGAGGGGTTTTCTCCGGCCCGCTACGCCGAGCATGCGGACCCCCGGGTGCGGCGCGAGGGCCTGAAGCTGCTGCTGGAGTCTCCCGACACGAGGGACGAGGGTTTGGCCCGCGGGCTCGCCGACCCCGACCCCGGGATCGCGGCCGTGGCGCTGGGCGCGGCGCTGGAGCAGTGCCCCACCTCCGTGCTGCCCCTGATCGAGCGGATGGCGCGCGACCCCGCCCGGCGGTCGGCTCACCGCGTGCTGGCCATCCGGATTCTGGCACGGAGCCGGACCGCCCGCGCGCTGCAATCGCTGACCGGGATCGCGCTGCCGCGGCGCCGGTGGTTCCTGCGCCGTCGCCTTGCGCCCAAGTCGCCCGAGCTCCTGGCGGCGATCGCCGGTCTCGCGACCCACTGGCCCGGCGAACCCGAGGCTGAGCCGGTGCTGTCCCAGGCGGAGCGCCATCCCGATCCGGAGGTCCGGGCCGCCGCGTCGAGGACGGAATGACCGACTCGGCGCGCTTCCTCACCGCGCTCTCCCAGGCGCTGGCTTCACTGGGTCTCTATGGCCCGGCCCATCCCGCCACCCTGCGAGCGGTGGACGGCGCCCACCAGCGGCTCCAGACGTTGCAGGCGGGCCGGGGCGCCACCGATTTCACCTTCCTGCGTGACGAGATCCTGTGCGGGGCGGAGCCGGTGGAGGATCTGCGGGGATGGGAGTGGAGCCGCCGGCTGGCCGACGCCGGCATCGAGCGGCTGGAGTTCACCGGACCGGTGGGAGCGGACGAGTTCGCCCGGTTCCTCGATCAAGTGGCGGCTCGGCTCGGGCTCACACCCGGCGCCCCGCCGGACCTCTGGCAGATGGGTCCCTCAACCATCCGGTTCGGTCAGGTGACGGTGCGGGGCGCGGGCCACGGTGCCACGGTCGGCGATCTCCACATCGCGGCGCCAGTCGCGATTCAACCGGCCTGCTCGATCCTGGAAGAGCGCGAGACCGTGGACTGGATCAACGCCGAGGTGAGCGCCGGACGAGGCCTGCCCCTGGCGGAGACCGACGCGGTCGTCCGATCACTCGCCGTGATGATGCACGCCGAGCGGGCCATGACGCTGCCCCTGCTCGAGCTGAAGGAGTTCGACCAGTACACCACGACCCACGCCATGAACGTGTCGGTGCTGGCGATGGGGCTGGGGGAGTTCCTCGGCATGGGGAGCGAGGCGGCCCGCACGCTGGGGTTCGCCGGGCTGCTGCACGACCTGGGGAAGGTCCGGATTCCGATCGAGATCCTCAACAAGCCCGGGCGGCTCACCCCGGAGGAACGGACGGTCGTGGAACAGCATCCGGTGGAGGGCGCCCGGATGCTGCTGGCCGGGTCCGAGCCGATGGAGCTGGCCGCGCTGGTCGCCTACGAGCACCACCTGATGCTGGACGGGGGCGGATACCCAAGGCTCCACTTCCCCCGGGCGGCGCAGTACGCCAGCCGGATCGTGCACGTCTGCGATGTCTACGACGCGCTCAGGACCAAGCGTCCCTATCGCGACGCGTGGGAATCCGAGCGAGTGCTGGGCTACATCAGGGAGCGCGCGGGGACCGAGTTCGACCCCGAGATCGCGGCGGGATTCATCGCGATGATGCGGGCCTACGAGGGCCGGATCGTGGCCCAGGCGAGCTAGCAGGGGCACTCATTCCGGGTCGAACGCCCGAAGCCCCGCTTGCGCCACTTCCGCGTCCTGCGAGGAGATCATCCCGCTCACGCCCACCGCGCCGATCACCCTCCCCCGCACCATGATGGGCACACCCCCCTCGAGCGCCAGCATGTCGGGCACGCTGAGCAGGGCCTGCCGGCCGCCGGCGATCAGGTCCTCGATCGCCCTGGTAGGGCGCTTGAGCCGGGCGGCGGTCCGAGCCTTGCGGACCGCGATGTCCTGGCTCGCGGGCTGGGTGTCATCCAGACAGTGGAACAGCACCAGCCCGCCGGCGGCGTCCACCACCGCGATTGCCACGGTCCATCCGCGCTCCAGGGCGTAGACCTCGCCGGCCGTGGCGATCGCCTTGGCCGCGTCGAGGGTCAGAGTGGGCAGGTGCCGGACGTGGCCCATGACGGCGATCTCCTGCTGGGACGGTGGAACTGGGGTGAACGGCCAGGTGCGCGGACGGGACCGGCCCGGCTAGCCTTCGGAGTCACCTTCACCGAGTCCGTGATGCGATCCGACGATTTCCGCGCCCTCCAGGCCCCGCTCAAGGCCCAGTATCGCGAGGACCCGGCGGCTGCCGTGGTCACCCTGTCCGCCGAGGGCTCGCTGGCCGAGGCCGGGGTGAGCTGCCGGGTGGATACCGGCCGGGCCCTGGTCGAGGCCGGGCTGCACCCGGCCACCGGCGGCACCGGATTGCAGGTGTGCTCCGGAGACATGCTGCTGCAGGCGCTGGCCGCCTGTGCCGGCGTCACCCTGCGCGCCGTGGCCGCCGCGCGGGATCTCGTCATTCGGGGCGGGACGGTGCGCGCCGAAGGCGATCTGGATTTCCGGGGCACGCTCGGCGTGAGCAAGGACGTACCGGTGGGCTTCCGCGCGATCCGGCTCCGGTTCGAGATCGACACCGAGGCTGGGGCCGAGCAGCTCGCCAGCCTGCTCCGCCTGACGGAGCGCTATTGCGTCGTCCTTCAGACGCTCAAGGTCCCGCCCGAGACCAGCATTACGCTCGCGACCTGACCCGCCTCAGCGGACGCCGGCTCTCGCCTCCTCCACCGCCCGGGCCAGGGCCCACACCACCTGACCCAGCGGCACCAGTTCGTCATGCCGGGGGCTCACCGTGCCGTGCCGCAGGTCCTGCTCCAGCCCCCGGCAGATCTCCCGCACCCGCTTGAGGCGGAATCCTTCCTGGAAGGAGCGGAAATCGTTCGCGCTGCCCGCGCTCAGCAGGTCCCAGAGGCGGAGGCGCATGTCGTCCACCGAGCTCTTGAA
>Ga0210102_1000227_pt1 | contig 15847 bp, 16 predicted proteins | sample RushOxbow_ThreeS_4_FD_185563 | JGI IMG/M metagenome (GOLD analysis project Ga0210102, IMG submission 185563) | Wetland microbial communities from San Francisco Bay, California, USA, that impact long-term carbon sequestration -... | ecosystem: Environmental > Aquatic > Marine > Wetlands ...
AACTTGATCCCGGAAGGGAAGGTGTAGGGATAGGCGTCGTCGGGGATCAGGTTCCTGCGGCGGAACTCGGCCGGGTCCATGCCGAGCTTCATCGCCGCGAGGTCCACGATACCCTCGGTCAGGGCGACCGCGATCGGGTGGCCGACCGCGCGGTACTGGCAGGTCACGTTCTTGTTGGTGAAGACGACGTGCATCTTTGCGCGGTACTGCTGGTGCTTGTACGGCCCGCCGGTCAGGTTCACGACCTGGTTGCCCTCGATGCCGCTCGTGCGCGGGTAGACCGAGTAGGGGCCGATTGCGGTGAGGTCGTCGAGATCGAAGGCGAGGATATCGCCCGCCTTGGTGCACGCGAGCCGCACTTTTGCCCGGTGCTCGCGCGCGTGGATGTCGGAGAGGAACGATTCCAGCCGGTCGGCGACGAACTTGACCGGGCGGCGCAGCATCACCGAGAGCGCGGCGGTCGCCATCTCGTCGGCGTACACGTGCACCTTGATGCCGTAGGAGCCGCCGACGTCTTTCGCCACCACCCGCACTGCGCCCTCGGGGATGTCCAGGTGGCGCGAGAAGATGTCCTGCATCATGTGCGGCGCCTGCGTCGAGTGGTAGACGGTCAGCGCGTGCTCGGCCGCGTTGTAATCGGCGAGGATGGAGCGGGACTCGAGCGTCACCCCGGTGTGGCGGCCGAAGTCGTAGGTTTCCTCCACCACGACGTCGGCTTTCGCGAAAGCGGCATCCACGCCGCCGGTGTCGTGCTCGCGCCTGAAGCAGACGTTGTCGCCGAGATCGGGATGGATCACGCGGCGGCCGGCGAGGGCGTCCTCCATCTCGATGACCGCCGGCAGCGGCTCCCATTCAGCTTCGATGCGCTCGGCCGCATCCTCGGCCTGCGCGCGCGTCTCCGCGACGACCGCCGCGACGGCCTCGCCCTGCCAGCAGGCGCGGTCGATCGCGATTGCGTGCTGGGGCGGGGACTTGATGCCCTTGAGGTGCGCCAGCACACCGACCCAGGGTTTGCAGTACTTCACCAGCGTGCGCCCGTCCACCACGGCGATCACCCCCGGCATCGACTGCGCCGCCGTGAAATCGAGCTTGCGGATGCGCGCGTGGGCATGCGGGCTGCGGAAAAACACCACGTGTGCAAGTCGCGGCAGGCGCAGGTCGTCCACGTAGGCTCCGCGCCCCTGCAGCAGCCGCCTTGCGTTCGCGCGCGGAACGCTCTGCCCGATGTAGCTCATTTTTTCAGCACGTCCTCGATTGCGTCCACGATCGCCTGATAGCCGGTGCAGCGGCAGTAGTTGCCCGAAAGGTGCTCGCGGATCCGCTCGCGCGAGGCGCCGGGCTCGTTTGCGACGAGCTCCTGCGCGGCGATCAGCATGCCGGGCGTGCAGAACCCGCATTGCAGCGCGTTCCTGCGATGGAAGGCTTCCTGCAGCTCGGCGAGCTCGCCGGAATCCGACAGGCCCTCGATGGTGTCCACGCGCCGGCCGTCGGCCTGCACCGCGAGCATGAGGCAGCCGCGCACGATCTTCCCGTCCACGCGCACGGTGCACGTGCCGCACACGCCGTGCTCGCAGCCGACGTGCGAGCCGGTCAGACCCAATTCCTCGCGCAGAAAATCGATCAGATGCTGGCGCGCCGGGATGCGCCGCGTGACGGACGTCCCGTTGACGGTGAGCGTGGTCTCGAGCGCCTGCTCCATGATCGGACTCATGCGGCGAGGGCGGCGAGCGCGCGCCCGGTCAGCGCGCGCGCAAGATGCATCTTCGTGGCCGCCGAGGAGTAAAGATCGGGCGCCGGGTCGAGGTCGCGGGAAAGAGCTTCGCTCGCCGCGGCGATCGTATCCGCCGCCGCGCGCTTTCCTTCCATCGCCGCCATCGCGCGCCGGGCGAGCACCGGCGCCTGGCCCATGCCGAGAAACGCGAGCTGCAGATCCTTCAGCGTTCCACCAACGCGCTTCGCAACCGCTGCCAGGCCGACCATCGCGTAATCGCCGCGCCGCTGGGCGAGCTCGACGAACACGCTGCGGTGATCCGGCCCGGCGCCCGCGATCTCGATGTGAGTCAGGACTTCGTCCGGCCGCAGCGCCGTCGCGTAGAGCCCCTTGAAGAAGTCGCGCGCCGCGATTCGGCGCGCGCCCGCTTTGCCTGCAATTACGAACTGCGCGTCCAGGGCGACGCAGCAGGCGGGCCATTCGGCGGCGGGGTCCGCGAGCGCGAGGCTGCCGCCGATCGTGCCGGTGTTGCGGATGGCAGGATGCGCGATGTGCGGGGCGGCCTGCGCAAGCAGCGGCAGGTGCCTGCGGATTTCCGGCGAACGCTCGATCTCGGCGTGGGTGGTGAGCGCCCCGATCCGCACCCGCCCGTCACGCACCTGGATGCCGGAGAGCTCCGTGAGACGCGTGATATCGATCAGCAATCGCGGGGAAGAGAGCCGCATGTTGAGCGAGGCAATCAGGCTCTGCCCGCCCGCGAGCAGCTTCGCTCCGTCGCCGTGCGCGGCCAGGAGCTCGAACACCTCGGCGAGGCTGCGGGCCCGGGCGTAGGCAAACGGCGGCGCTTTCACGCGGACTCTTCACCGCGTCACTTGGCGCGGATATTGGCGGCCTTGACGATCGCGGCTGCGACCTGCGCCTGGGCTTGAACGAAGGTGTCGAAGGCCTCGGAGGTCAGGATGAACGGCTCCGCTCCGAGCTTTTCGAAGCGCGCGCGCACCTCGCTCGTCCGCAGCGCCTTCACGGTGTCCTCGTGCAGCCTGCGCACCGCGGCACGCGGCGCCTTCGACGACACGAACATTCCCACCCAGAACGGGAAATCGGCGTCGGCCAGCCCGGACTCCGCAATCGTCGGCACCTCGGGCAATTGCGCGGAGCGCCGATCGGCGCTCACCGCGATGGCGCGCACGCGCCCGTCCTTGACGTGCGGCAGCACCGTCGACATCGGCAGGATGGACCAGTCGATGCGTCCCGAGATGACCTCGATCACCGCTTCGGGCGAGCCCTTGTAGGGCACCTGCACCGCGTCGATGCCGGCGCTCATGCGGAAGCGTTCGGCGCTCATGTGGGTTCCGGTGCCGCTGCCGCCGGTCCCGTAGTTCAGCGCGCCGGGTTTCGCCTTGGCGTCGGCGATCAATTCCTTCAGGTTTTTCCAGGGACGCTGCGGCGGCACGATCAGGACATTCGGCAACACCGCGAGCGGCGCGACGCTCGTGAAATCGCGCAGCATGTCAAAGGGGAGTTTCGTATAGACGAACGGGGCGATGATCTGGGCCGACGTATTGACGAGGGCGACATGGCCGTCGGCTTCTGCGCCGAGCACGTAGCCGGCCGCGAGCGTGCCGCCGGCGCCGGCGCGGTTATCCACCACGACGGTTTGTCCGGTCGACTGCGCCAGATAATCCGCAATCGCGCGGCTGAAGAGGTCGACCGGGCTGCCCGGACTGCTGGTTGCCACCAGCCTGATCGTCTTGCTCGGAAACCCCTGTCCCGAGCCCGTCGAAGGGGCTTGGGCGCCCGACTCGCCCGCAAGCAGCAACATGCCCAATGCGGCCGTGATCAGCATCGTCTTCATTTCATTTCCCCCCGAGCCCGTCCGTGTCCGAAGCGCTGCGCAGTCCGGCTTGTGCACGGGCACCTCAACGCATCGACGATTTTGCCTTCGAATGGGCCCCGGTGTCGAGTTCCCGGCCCCGGCCGAACGAAATATGGCTATGATCGGCGGGTGAAGCGCAGCACGGATCGCATTCTGACGACCCACACCGGGAGCCTGCCCCGGCCGCGCCCGCTGCTGCAGATGTACGATCGGCGCGCGCGCGGTGAACCTGTCGATGAGAAAGCGATCGCCCATGCCGGGCGGGAAGCGATGCGCCGCGCCGTGCAGCGCCAGATCGAGTGCGGAATCGACGTCGGAGGGAACGGCGAGCAGGAGCGCGAGGGCTTTTTTCTCTACGTCCAGCGCCGCATGACGGGTTTTGGCGGAACCTGGAAGCGCTGGCCGCGCGGGGACTACGAGCGCTATCCGCTGTTCCGGGAAATGGTGGCGGCGCAGCAGTCCGCGCGCGAGGGCGTGAACAGCCAGCTGCCGCCGCGGGTCGTCGGCGCGGTCCGCTACCGCGATCCTGCCGAGGCTGACGCCGAGGCGCGTGAATTTCGCGCGGCGCTTGCGGAATTCGGCGGCGGTTTTTCCGAAGCGTTCCTGACGGCGCCCTCGCCGGGAATCATTGCGTCCGCGTGCAGGAACGAGCACTACGCGAGCGAGGAGGCGTATGTCGAGGCGCTGGCCGAGGCGCTGCGGCTCGAGTACGAGGCCGTGGTGCGCAATGGCTTCGTGCTCCAGGTGGACTGCCCCGACCTGGCCCTCGAGTGGCACCGGTCGTATCACGGCCAGTCGGAAGCGAGCTTCCTTGGTTTCGTGGAACGCATCGTTACCGCGCTGAACCACGGCTTGCGCGACGTGCCGCGGGACCGCGTCCGGATGCACATCTGCTGGGGCAATTACGAAGGTCCCCATGACTGCGATATCGCGCTGGAGACGATCTGGCCCGTCGTTCGCAAGGCGCGCGTCGGCGGCTACGTGCTGCCCTTCGCCAACCCCCGGCACGCGCATGAGATCAACGTCCTGCGCAGGATGCCGCTCGCTGACGACCAGATCATCGTCGCGGGCGTAATCGACACGCTCACCAACATCGTCGAGCATCCCGAAGTGGTCGCCGAGCGGCTGGAGCGCGTCGCGGCCGCGGTCGGCGATCCGCACCGGGTGCTCGCCGGCACCGATTGCGGTTTCGATTCGACGGCCGGCCAGGGGCGGGTCGCGGAGGACGTCGCTTTTGCCAAGCTGCGCGCGCTCGTCGAAGGCGCGCGCATTGCGACACGGCGGCTGTTCTAGCGGCGTAGCCGACAGGTCATCCATCTTCCTTACATCATTATTCGTCCGCCGTTCACGTCGAGCGTCACGCCGTTGATGTAGGCCGCGGCGTCGGAGGCGAGAAACAGCATTGCCTGGGCGTGGTCCTCGGGCTCGGCGAGGCGCTTCAGCGGCACCAGCGACGCGATGCGCTCGATTTCGGCCTCCGTGCGCAGGGCCGCCACGCGCGGCGTCAACGTCGTGATCGGCGCGATCGCGTTCGCGGTGATCCCGGCAGGGCCGAGGCTTTGCGCGAGGAAGCGTGTCAGCTGAATCACGGCGGCCTTGGCCGAGCCGTAGGCCGGGGAGGAGGCGACCGTCACCTGGCGGCCCGAGATGGACGAGACGTTGATGATGCGCCCGGCCGTGGAGCGCTTGAGATGAGGGATCGCTGCGCGCGAAACCAGGAACACGCTGCGGAGGTTCAATGCCACCGTGCGGTCCCACTCCTCGACCGGCATGTCCTCCACCGTGGCAAGGCGCCCGTAGCCGCCCGCGCAGTTGATCAGCACGTCGATCCCGCCCAGCTCGGAGACGACGGCTGCGATGGCGTGCTCGACCGATACCTGGTCCGTCACGTCGGCGTGGATCGCGACGGCCCGCCCGCCGCCTCCGGAGATCGCGTCGGCCACTTTCTTTGCGCCCGCCCCGTCGATGTCGAGCACCGCGACCCGGGACTTCTGGACTGCGAACGCGCGCGCGGTGGCGGCGCCGATGCCCTGCGCGGCACCGGTTACCACGACCACGCGGCCTGTGAGTTCGGGATAAGAAGCCATTGAGGAAAAGGTGTCAGGAACCTTTATTGTCGCAGAGGGTAGCTAGGCACGACAGCTGGCGAAAAGGTTCCTGACACCTTTTCCCAGTCAGTCGGCCCAGTAAAGCCTGGCCGGATTATCGACGAGGATTTTTTTCCGCGTCGGTTCGTCCTCGGCCATCATCGCGAAGAGATCCACCAGCTCGCCGTCGTTCGGCATCACCTTGACGTTGGGATGCGGAAAGTCGGTGCCCCACAGCACGCGATCGGGCGCGCGAGCAATCAGGGCGCGCGCAAAGGGAATCGCGTCGTGGAACGGCTTTCCGGTGGAGGAGATCCGCTCCGGCCCGCTCACCTTGACCCACGCGAGCTCGTTCTTCATGAGCTCGAGCAGCTCGCGGAACGGTTTCTGGTCGAGCCCGTGCTTTGCCTCCACCCGCCCCATGTGGTCGATGATGAACGGCACGCGCAGGCGGTCGAGAAAATCGCGGTAGGTCTCGATATCATGGGCGTCGAGGTGGAGCTGGAGATGCCAGCCGAGCGGTGTCACGCGCCGGATCACGGCCTCGACGTTCTTCAGGTCGGGCGCGCCGCCCAGGTGCGCGACGAAGTTGAAGCGCACGCCGCGCGCACCCGCCTCGTGCAGCGCCGTGAGCTCGCGGTCGGTGGCGTCCTGCGTCACCATCGCGACGCCGCGCCACGCGCCTTTCGACCACCTCATCGCGTCGAGCATCGCGCTGTTGTCGGTGCCGTGGCAGCTTGCCTGCACCAGGACCGCGCGCTCGAGCCCGAGGCGGCGGTGCAGCGCGGCGAGCGTTTCGCGGCCCGCATCCTGGGGCGTGTATCTGCGGTCGGGCGCGTACGGAAAGCGGTTGGCCGGCCCGAAGATGTGGCAATGCCCGTCGCACGCGCGCGGCGGCGGCGCGTATTTCGGCTTGACCGGATTGGGGTCGGGCGGCGGAAGAACCCGGATCGATTGCTCGGCCATCGTCATCGTGGAAATTAGCGCAGCGACGGAGTCGGGTCAACCGCCGTGCCGGCGCATCGCATTGCCAGCGGCGAAACGGGGACGGATAATCCGCCACTGCCATAAGGGCGTGATCGGCGGCTGGTGGCTCGTGGCTGGAAGGAAAAAAACCCGTAACACTTCGCGCGGCGTGCTCGGTACGGGCCTCGCGGCGGCGGCGCAGGTCATGAGAAGCGGCATGCCGCGCGCGCTCGGCGTACGGCTCGTCTCGCTGACGAAGAAGCGCGTAGTGGCGGAGATGCGCGTCAGGCACATGCACATCAACCGCTCCGGGCGCGTGAATGGCGGCGCCATCATGGCGTTCGCGGACGTGGTGGGCGCCGCCGGCACCGTCGCGAACCTCCCGTCCGGCCACCGCACCGGCACGCTCGAATCGAAGACCAACTTCTTCCGGGCGGGGGAGCGCCCCGCGTTGCGGGCCGTGTCGGTTCCGCTCCACATCGGCCGCACCACGATGGTGTGGCAGACCACGATCCGCAATGCGGACCGCGGCGTGGTGGCGATCGTCACCCAGACCCAGATCGTGATCCCCGCAAAGTCCGAGTTCTAGCGAGTCCATGGCGTGGGCGAAGGCGGCGCGCCGTTCGGTGCGCGCTGTTGGTGCTAGGATTTCACAGTTGAAGCGCCAATATCGAAGGAGCGTCGATGGGTTCCAGAATCACACTCATAGTGCCGGAAGCGCCGCCCCCCGCAGCGACGATCGCGGCCGCGAGCCGCACGTCCACAAAGAGCGGGCTGCGGTTCGGCGTGCTCGACAACAGCAAGGGCAATGCTGATCACCTCCTCGGATTCATCGTCGAGGGCGTGACGGCGGCGCTGCCGGTCGCGTCCGTGGTATCGCTGCGCAAGGACAGCGTCAGCCTGCCGGCGCCGGGCGCGATCCTCGACCGGCTCAGCGCGGAGGCCGATTTTGTCGTGAGCGCGATGGCCGACTGAGGATCGTGCACGTCGTGGAGTGTCCACGACATGTGTGAGCTCCGGAGGCGCGGCCTCGCCAGCGCCGTTATCGTCTCCGAGCCGTTCCTCGAGCTGGGGAAGACCCAGGCGCGCGTCTTCGGCGTGCCGGATCTGCCGCTGCTCCCCATCCCGCATCCGCTCGGCGGGCTCTCGCTCGAGGAGGTAGAAGCGCGCGCGCGGCACGCACTTCCCCAGGTGCTGAGACTCATCGAGGAGCGCGCCGCGTGATGAGCCTCGCCGAGCTTCTGAAGGCGCCCGGCGCGAGCCTCGAGTGCGAGGACGACTTCGACGCGGTGAACGCGCTCGTCCGCGACCGCGGTTGGAGCGACGGGCTGCCGGTGGTGCCCCCGACCGCGCGGCGCGTCGAGGAGATGCTCGCTTATTGCGACCGGCCGTGGCACGAGGCGGTGGCAAAAATTCCGCCGCGGTGGGGTGAGGCAACGCCGCTGCGGCTCGCCGCCAACGCGGTAATGGCGGGTTGCCGCCCGGAGTACTTCCCGCTGCTCGTGCTCGCCGTGGAAGCGATGTGCGAAGAGCCGTTCAACCTCTACGGCATCCAGGCGACAACGCACCTCTGTGCGCCGCTCGTGATCGTGAATGGCCCGGTGGCGAAGGAGCTCGACATCAATTGCGGCCACAACGCGTTCGGTCCCGGCTGGCGTGCCAATGCGACACTTGGGCGGGCGATACGCCTCGCGCTGGTGAACATCGGCGGCGCGATCCCCGGTCGCGGCGACATGTCCACCTTCGGCGCGCCGTCGAAATACTCCTACCTTGCCGCCGAGAACGAGGAAGCGAATCCCTGGGAGCCGCTCCACGTCGAACAGGGGCTGCCGCGCGAGGCGAGCGCCGTCACCGTCATCGGCGCGGAGTGCCCGCACAACGTGAACGACCACGAGAGCCTGACCGCCGAGGGCATCCTCACCACAATCGCTGGAACCTTGATCGCGGCCGGGGCGAACGACATCTACTACCACCAAGCACAGCCGCTCGTCGTCCTCGGGCCGGAGCACGCGAAGACGATCGCGGACGGGGGCTTCAGCAAGGCGGATGCGAAACGCTTCCTGCACGAGCACGCGCAGCTGCCGATGCGCCGGTTCTCGAAGGAGAATATCGCGCGGCGGCTGCGCGTCACCTTCAAGGAACGCCTCGGCGGCGCCGGCCTCGATGCACCGGTGCACATGGTGCAGCGCCCCGAGAATCTCCTGATCGCGGTGATCGGCGGAGCGGGCAAGCATTCGGCGGTGGTGCACACGTTCGGCGCCACGAAGCCGGTCACGCGTGCCTTGACGCTGCGGGACGGAAGTTATGCTCGCTCCGTCGCCGATTTCAAGAAAAGCACCCCCACCCCAACCCTTCCTCTCAGGGGGAGGGAAAATTCGGAAAATATATGAAGAGCTACTACATCAAGTCCGTCAACGGAAAGACTGTTTTCGAGCCGCGCGAAGTGCCGGTACCGCAGCCCAAGGCCGGCGAAATCCTCGTCAAGGTGCGGGCAGCTTCATTGAACCGCGGCGAGATCCTTGCCAGCATCAGCCTGCACAAGGTGGACGTGCCGCACCCCGCAGGCGGGGACTGCGCGGGCGAGGTGCATGCGGTCGGCGAGGGCGTCTCCGCCTTCAAGCCGGGCGAGCGCGTCCTGGGACGTGCGCGCGGCTCCTTTTCCGAGTTTGTCGCGATGTCCGTCCAGCAGGCCGCGCTCGTGCCGCAGCGGCTGACGTGGGAGCAGGCGGCGACGGTGCCGATTTCCTCGATCACGGCCTACGAGGCAATTCTCGGATACGGAAAGCTCAAGTCGGGGGAAACTCTGCTCGTGGCGGGCGCAACCTCCGGCGTGGGAGTGGTCGGCGTCCAAATCGGAAAGTTCCTGGGGGCGAAGGTGATCGGCGTTTCGCGCTCGGCGGCAAAGCTCGAGAAGCTAAAGGCCGTGGGGCTCGACGTCGGGATCGCCGCGGCCGGCGGCGGCTTCGCCGACAAGGTGCTGGCAGCGACCGGCGGTCAGGGCGTGAATCTCGCGTTGAATCTCGTCGGTGGCAGCGCCTTTCCCGACTGCGTGCGTTCGCTCGCCAACCAGGGGCGGCTCGCGATCATCGGTTACGTGGACGGGCAGCACCATGCCGAGATCGACCTCGAGACCGTGCACGGCAAGCGGCTGCAGATCTTCGGCGTCTCCAACGCCCTGCTGCCGCCCGCTCAGCGCGCGGAGGCGATGCGCGGCTTCGTGCGCGACATTCTTCCCGGCTTCGCCGATGGACGCATCGTGCCGGTGATCGACAAGGTGTTTGCCTTCGACGAGCTGCCCGCCGCCAAAGCCTACGTCGAGTCCAACGCCCAGCTGGGAAAGGTCGTCGTCCGGATGTCCTGAGACCGGGTTAAAGGGAAATCGCTCCGTTACCGGAGCGGGAACCAAAGAAAGCGCCGCCCCGTTCAAAGGGCGGCGCTCCCCGGGGCGCAAATGCCCCGCGTGCTGCGCGTTACCAGCGCCCGCGACCGTAGCCGCGTTGGGCCAATTGCCGACCGCCGAAATGCTGGTCGGCGATGGCCTTCTGCTCGGGCGTCAGCGCGGCGTAGAGGTCCTTGGTTGCCGCGCTCAATGCCGTCATCTGCTCGGCACGGAGCTTCGCGAATCCCGCGCGCTGCTCGATGCGCTCGGCCGGAGTCAGCTCGGTCGAGGGTGCTTGCGCATGGAAGGCCTCCATGGTCGCAGCCTGCGCCTTGACCTGCGTGGCGTAGGCGTCCCAGGCTGCCTGCTGGTCCGCGGTAATCTTGAACTCTTCCTTCAGGTACGCGAGCCGAGCATCCTGGCGCGCGACCGGACCCGCACCTGCTCCGGGACCAAAGCCGCCGCGCGGTCCCGAGCCGCCCATCATGCCCGGACCGTAACCACCGCCGCCTCCGCCGAAGCCCATCATGCCCGGACCGTAGCCGCCGCCACGTCCGCCGTAGCCCATTGCGCCCGGGCCTGTACCGTCGCACACGCCCGCGCCCGGCCCGAATCCCGCCGGGGGAGCCGCATATGCGATCGCTGCCGCCGCGGCGATACCCGCCGCTGCCATTGCACTTGCAACAAGTTTACGTGTGATCTTCATGGTCCATCTCCTATCGTTTCGTCCAAAGCAGCCTTGCAACCATCGATTTCCGTGAACCGCAATCGAAAGTCAGGCTGGCAGCCTCATTGGAGCACCGCCATGTAACCACGCAATGTCAAAACACGGCGTTTTTGTATCGCAGTCCTGCGTCCGGCGGGGTTGTTACACTGCGATACAATTTTTTGCCAACGGCGGCGCCGGGACGCGGTATAGAGAGACCATGACGACAAACGATCACGTCCTCGTCGTCGACGACGACGCCGATATCCGCAACCTGCTGAGTGAGTACCTGCAGAAGAACGGCTACCGCGTGACCGCGGTCGGCGACGGTGGGCGCATGTGGGCCGTGCTCGAGGCCGGGCGGGTCGACATCGTCGTGCTCGACCTGATGCTCCCGGGGGACGACGGGCTCACGCTATGCCGCAATCTGCGGGCGCGTTCCGAAGTGCCGGTCATCATGCTGACGGCGCGCGGCGAGGAGACCGACCGCATCGTCGGCCTGGAGATGGGCGCGGACGACTACCTGGCCAAGCCCTTCAATCCGCGCGAGCTGCTGGCCCGGATCAAGAGCATCCTGCGCCGCGCCCGCACCCTGCCCGAGAACCTGCAGCCGGACGCGGCGCGCGCGATCCACTTCGCCGGCTGGACGCTCGAGCTTGCCGCGCGCAACCTGCGCTCGCCGCAGGGCGTGGTGGTCGTGCTGAGCGGCACCGAGTACAAGCTGCTCAGGACTTTTCTCGCGCACCCGAACCGCGTCCTCAACCGCGACCAGCTGATCGACCTCATGCTCTCGCGCGACGCCTCGCCGTTCGACCGCAGCATCGACGTGCAGGTGAGCCGTTTGCGCCAACGGCTCGGAGAAGACGCGAAGGAACCGGCCATCATCAAGACCGTGCGCGGTGAAGGCTACGTCCTCGCGGTGCCGGTCGAGGTGGAAAAATAATGCGCTGGCTGCCGCGCTCGCTGTTCAGCCGCATGGTGCTCGTCCTGCTGGGCGGCCTCATCGTGGCCCAGCTCGTGAGCTTCGCCATCTACTGGGAGGAGCGCGGCGAGCTCATGCTGCGGGCGACCGGCATGCGTTCGGCGCAGCGCATTGCCGACATCGTGCGGCTGCTCGACTCGATCGCGCCCGCGGAGCGCGCGAGGATAGTTGCCGTGATCGATTCACCGGCGCTGCGAATCTCGATCACGGAGCCTCTGCTTGTGCCCGTGCAAGGCGACGCCGGGAAGGAGGCGCAGGCCGAGCGCTTCGCCGCGATCCTCGGTCGATTCCTCGGCCCCGACTGGCCGGTCGTGGTGAAGGTCGCGAGCGCGCCCGCGCAGTGGCCCCCGGCCTGGGCAGCGGAGGGGAAAGGGCCGGGAATGATGGGCAGACCCGGAATGATGCGCAATCCGGACTTTTTCAAGGATCCCGGGGCTTCACGCTTCGGGCCGCCGCGGGTCGCGTTTGTGGTCCAGGCCCGCCTCGGGGACGGCGCGCTGGTCACATTCGACTCGCGACAGCCCTTCGAAGCGGGGAGCGGGCCGTACCGGCTTCTGCTCAGCCTGGGGGTCCTGCTCGTCGCCGTGATCGTGCTGACGCTCGTTGCCGTGCGCTGGGTGACGCGGCCGCTGAAGACCCTTGCCGACGCCGCGGCGCGGTTGGGCGCCGACATCGAGCAGCCGCCGCTCGAGGAGAACGGCCCGCTGGAGGTAAGCCGCGCGGCACGCGCGTTCAACACGATGCAGCAACGCCTCGCGACGTTCATCCGCGACCGCACGCGCATACTGGCCGCCATGTCGCATGACCTCAAGACGCCGATCACCCGGCTGCGGTTGCGTGCCGAGTTGCTCGACCAACCGGAGCTCCGCGCGAAGTTCGCGAAGGACCTGGAGGAAATGGAGTCGATGGTGAGCGCCACGCTGGAATTCATGCGCGGCGTCGAAAACCGCGAGGCAGCGCAACCCCTCGATGTCACGGCGCTGCTCGAGAGCCTGCAGGCGGACGCCCGGGAGCTGGACGGTCAGGTCAAGATCGAGGGGCGTGCGCTGAGTCCGTATCACGGGCACCCGCAGGCGCTCAAACGCTGCCTGCGCAATCTCATCGACAATGCGGTCCGCTACGGGAAGTCGGCGACGATACGGGTCGAGGACGCACCCGCTGCGCTGAAAATTTCCGTGCGCGACGAGGGGCCGGGCATTCCGGAGAGCGAGCTCGAGCGCGTGTTCGAGCCGTTCCACCGGCTGGAAGCGTCGCGCAGCCGCGACACCGGCGGCACGGGCCTCGGACTCGGCATCGCGCGCAACATCGCCCGCGCGCACGGCGGCGATCTCGTCTTGCGTAACGTCCCGCCGGGCGGTCTCGAGGCGGTGCTCACGCTGCCGCGCAGCGGCTGACCGGGCTCCAGGATGGTTCCCCCGCGGGCGCAGCGGCCCCATTCCGGCCCCACTCGTGTAAGCTTTGCTGCTCGTTTCTAATCAGGCGAGTACGCGATCGCGGGCGACGGGGGGAGATCGTCATGCATCGGATCCATATCATCGGGGCCGCCGCGGGTATCGCCCTGTACTCCGCGCTTTCCGCCGCGCAGGGTGTTAGCGGAAGGCCGGTGCGCGTGCTGGTGCCGGCGTCTCCGGGCGGGCCGTCGGATACCGCGATCCGCCTGATCCTCCCGCGGCTTTCCGAAGGGCTGAAGCAGGCGCTGATCGTGGACAACCGCGGGGGCGCCAACGGCGTCGCGGGCACCGACATCGCGTCGAAGGCGACACCCGACGGCTACACGCTGGCGGTGGGCAACAGCGGCACGCATGCGATCAATGCGAGCCTCTACCGCAAGCTGCCGTACGACCCGGTGCGCGATTTCACGCCGATCGTCCAGATGGTGACGAGCGGGATGGTGGTGGTCGCGAATCCGAAGGTCGGCGCGGGCTCCCTCGCGGACCTCATCGCGCTCGCGCGCAAGCAGCCGGGCAGGATCAACGTCGGCATCGCCGGCGCGACCGGCGAGCTTTCGGGCGACGCGCTGTGGGCGCAGGTGCAGATCAAGATGAACAACGTGCGCTACAAGGGCAGTGCGCCCACCGAGCTCGCGATACTGGGAGGCGAAGTGGACGTCGCCCTGCTGACGCCGCTCGCGGTGCGGCAACACGTCCAGGCGGGAAAGTTGAGGGCGTACGGCATTACCAGCGCCCAGCGCTCCCCCGTGCTGCCGGAGGTGCCGACCATCGGCGAACAGGGGGTGCAGGGCTACGACTTCCAGATCTGGCACGGGGTATTCGCGCCGCGGGGCGTGCCGGACAGGGTGATCAACGCGGTGAACCGGGAGGCCGTGCGGTCGCTCAACGTGCCGGAAGTCAGGGCGCGCTTCGCCACCCTCGGGTTCGTCATCATCGCCAACACCCCGCGGGAATTCGCCGCGGTGGTGAAGAGCGAGGTCGAGAAGTTCCGCAAGGTGATCAAGGAGTCCGGGATCGAGCTGCTCTAATCACGCATTCGCAGCAAAGGGAGGAGCCATGGCAGGAACCAAGCCGTCGTTGCCGATGAAGATGGTGCCGAAGCGCCCGCTCAAGCAGGACGTCACGCTGAAGACGCTCGAGAGCATGGCGGCGCGCGTGAAGAACTGGGGAAGGTGGGGATCCGACGATCAGCTCGGGACGTTGAACTTCGTGAGCCCGCAGGACATCGTGAAGGCGGCGGCGCTGGTGAAGAAGGGAAAAGCGTTTGCGCTTGGGCTCGACTTCAACTCGAACGGCCCGCAGCGCACCGGCTGGGGCGGACGCTTCAACCCGATCCACACCATGCTCGCGACCGGCACCGACGCGGTCGCTGGAACCCAGGATGGCGGGAAGATCCGCTACGCCGACGACATGGTCTCCATGCCGCTCCAGTGCGGGACGCAATGGGACGCGCTCGGGCACATCTTCTACGGCGACAAGATGTGGAACGGCTACGACGCGCGGCTGGTGGATTCCACCGGCGCGAAGAAGAACGGCATCCACAAGACGCGCGATCGCATGATCGGGCGCGGCGTCCTGCTCGACATTCCGCGCGCTCTCGGTGGCGACTACCTCGAGGACGGCTTCGGGGTCGGCAACGCCGAGCTCGATGCCTGCGCGAAGGCGCAGGGCGTGGAGGTGCGGCGCGGCGATTTCGTGATCGTGCGCACCGGCCAGATGGAGCACTGCCTCGCGCAGGGCGACTGGGGGTCGTACGCGGCGGGGGACGCGCCGGGCCTGCGCTTCGAGACCTGTGAGTGGATCCACCGGAAGGAGATCGCCGCGATCTGCTTCGACACCTGGGGCTGCGAAGTGCGCCCGAACGAGAGCACGGAGGCGTTCCAGCCGTGGCACTGGATCATCATCCCCATGGTCGGCATCACCATGGGCGAGATCTTCTATCTCAAGGACCTCGCCGACGACTGCGCGCAGGATCGCGTCTACGAGTTCCTGTTCTGCGGCCCCCCGCTTCCCATCACCGGCGCCGTAGGCTCTCCCATCAACCCGATGGCCATCAAGTAGCCATGGCGACCCCCTCGAAAAAGGTGATCATCACCTGCGCCGTTACCGGCTCGATCCACACGCCGACGATGACGCCGCACTTGCCGATCACGCCGAAGCAGGTTGCGGACGAGTCGATCGCCGCGGCGAAGGCGGGAGCGGCGATCATCCATCTCCACGCGCGCGACCCGAAGGACGGGCGGCCGACGCCGGACCCGAAGGTGTTCATGCAATTCCTGCCGGCGATCAAGGACGCGACCGACGCAGTCATCAACATCACCACCGGCGGCGGCCACAACATGACGGTGCAGGAGCGGCTCGCGGCGCCGCTCCAGTGCAAGCCCGAGATGTGCTCGTTCAACATGGGCTCGATGAACTTCGGCCTCTACCCCAACCTCGATAAATACAAGCAGTTCAAATACGACTGGGAGCCGCAGTACCTCGAGGCGAGCCGCGATTTCATCTTCCGCAACACGTTCAAGGACATGGAGTACATCCTCAAGCACCTGGGCGAGGGCTGCGGCACCCGGTTCGAATTCGAGTGCTACGACGTGGGACACCTCTACAACCTGGCGCACCTGCTCGAGAGGAAGCTCGTCAAGCCGCCGCTCTTCGTGCAGACCATCTTCGGCATCCTCGGCGGCATCGG
>Ga0210102_1000228_pt1 | contig 15804 bp, 15 predicted proteins | sample RushOxbow_ThreeS_4_FD_185563 | JGI IMG/M metagenome (GOLD analysis project Ga0210102, IMG submission 185563) | Wetland microbial communities from San Francisco Bay, California, USA, that impact long-term carbon sequestration -... | ecosystem: Environmental > Aquatic > Marine > Wetlands ...
TGAGGGGCACGTTCTGCACCGCCGCAAAACCGAGCTCGGGATCCAGCTTGATCTCGAGCTTCACCGAGTCACCCGCCAGCGCGCGCAGTTCATGCTCGATGCGCTGCAGAATTCGATTGGGATCGATCACGCGCTCGATGGACCGCGGATCGGAGCGGCTCGTGCCGGGCAGCAGGGGTTCGTTGACGACTGCCCGCGCCCCATCCCTCGCTGCTCGCGGCGCATTCGCGCGCGGGCGCGTGCTGGCTGCTGGAATTCGATCGGGGACGACGGAACCGGTGGTGGCTTTCGCCCCATCGCGCTTCGCGATCTCGGCCCCGACACACTGCGCCATCAGCCGGATGAGGTCCTTTTCCGTTCCGCTGAAGCGGTCGGTTCGCGGTTCGAAGCTCGCAAAGCTGAGTGTTCCGTAGGTGGTTCCGTCGACCCGAATCGCTGCACCCAGGTAGGCTTCGAAGCCGAATGCCGCACGCTCGCTGGATCCCGTGGCGCCCGATTCCGAGATCCGCTCGATCCCGACGGGGCGATCCGAATCCACGATGTTCTTGCAGAAGGTCTTTTCGAGCGGAAAGACGGCGCCCGCAACGACCGGGAAGTCGTCCGGCGCGTGAATCGCGATGACCTCGTATCGATTCTCGCGGACCCGCGCGACCATCGCGACCGCGAGGCCGAACCGGGCGGCTCCCATTTCGAGCAGCCTGGCGATCTTGCCGTCGGGCGACATGGAGTCGCTCTCGTTGAGTTCGTCGATGATGCGAACGGTTTCCATGCTGTCCCAGTGGAGCTTCTCGGCCCGGTCACGCTCCGCAAGCGTGCGCCAGAGCGCGACCACCGCGAGTACAGCCAGGGATCCGACCGCGACGCCGATCAGGCTTCCGAGGGAAGAGGCATTCCAGCCGAGCGGATCGTTCCAGGCCGTCCACGCCGTGAAGGCCTGATGGAGCGCGATCAGCAGGAAGAGTGCGCCGAACACTCCCACGCGGGTCTCGCCACTGCGGTTCCAGAGCGCGATGCAGCCCGCCAGGGCTGCGACGAGCAGGGCAATCGAGAGCAGCAGCAGTGCGTTCATACTGAGATCTCCAATCCCAGGGCCCAGATGCTCGACGCGCGGTGGCTCGCTCTCGCGGCTATTTCGAAGTGGCCGAAGCGTAGCGGAATCGAATCGGTTCCGGTAAGCAACGCGCGGTCGGCATCGCCGCGGCGACCGCGCCGTGATCAACGCCCTGGGCATTGTCAGCATGAACGCGCGGGCGTCACCGCTGCGTACGCTCGAAGTCGCGGTCGCCAATGGCCTGGGAGTTGCGGTGGCGTGTGAAAGGGTCGTTGGGCTCGGATTGTGCGTGATCGATCACGTCTACGTCGTCGAGCGACTCGATTTCGCGGAGACGCGCATCCGATTCACGCAGCGGCTGGTCCTGCCTGGCGGCATGATCGGGACCGCGATCTCGCAGGCAGCGATGCTCGGCTGTGACGCCCACCTGCTCTCGATGCTCGGCGATGACGCGGACGGCCGATTCGTGCGGCAATCGCTCGAAGAGATCGGAGTGAAGACCGGCAGGCTCGTGATTTCGTCCGATGCAGTGACGACGGTCGCTGTGGTGCTCGTGGAGCGCAGTAGCGGGGAGCGGCGCTTCATCGTTCCCGATCGGCGCGCACTGGAACGCGGCGCTCCCGATTTCGACCTGAGTGCGATCGATTCGACCGCCACCTTGCTCGTGGATGGACACTTCCCCGAGCAGGCGTTGCGCGCGGTCGTGAAAGCGCGCGAAGTGGGGGCTTCGGTGGTCGGCGATTTCCATCGACCGAGCCCGGCGGTTCGAAGGCTGTTGCCCTACGTCGACTATCCGGTCGTTCCACTCGAGTTTGCGGAACTCTTCTCAGCCGGAGATCCACAGCGCGCGATGCTCGAAATGGCCGATCAGTTCGGCGGGACACCCGTCGTGACGCTCGGCGCGGACGGAGGCCTCTATCTCGAACGAGGTCGCGTGCGTCGCTTCGCGGCCTGGCCGGCCGCGGTCGTGGACACGACCGGTGCGGGCGACGTCTTTCACGGCGCCTTCTCGGCCGGCTTGTCGCGGGGATGGACACTCGAAAGAACGCTCGAACTCGCCGCACGCGCGGCCGCACTCTGCTGCTCGGCCCTCGGCGGAGCAGGGCGCTTGATGACCCGCGAAGAATCGTTGGCGGCACCCGACCCGACGTAGGGCCCCGAAAGGCTTGCTCGAATCAGCAGCATCGAAGTGCCAGGCGAGGCCGTCAGGCGCGTCGCCGCCTAGCGAAGCCAACGGCTTCGCCGCCTAGCGAAGCCAACGGCTTCGCCGCCTAGCGAAGCCAACGGCTTCGCCGCCTAGCGAAGCCAACGGCTTCGCCGGCTAGGGGATCAGGATCTCCATCTTGTCGATGGCGTGTACGGGCGCGGTCTCGCCCTTCATGAGATGGCTGATCGCTGCGTAGACGCAGCGCTGTTGCGCGACCCGCGACTGGCCGGCGAACGCGGCAGCCTTCACCCGGACTTCGAAGTGCCCCGCGCCGCGCGCGCTGATCTCGACCTCCGCGCCGGGAATCGCCTGCTCGATCGCGTCCTTCAGCAGCCTTTCGGTCTGATCGCTGGGCGTGCTGAGGATCTGCAGCGTCATCGGATATCCATGTCGCGGTTCCTGGCGGTGGTTTGTGACGACTGCTTGAAGGCGATCAGATCGACCAGGACGTTGGTTGCCTCCGCGAGTTGCGGGGAGATCTCGTCTTTCTTCTCCAGCTTTTGAGCGTCTGTCGTTTGACCGGCGTCATCCGCGTCGGTGTCTGGATCATCCGCACTCGGAGTCGATGGGCTTTCGGCCGACTTCTCGCGTGCTTCTTCGCGCCGCTCGACCAGATCGGCCGGTCGGATCACGCCCGCGTGTTCGCGGTATTCCGCGAGCTTCTCGTAGACCTCGACGAACTCCGGGCTCGCATCGATGCGCGCCTTCGACTCGCCAACCAGCTTCGCGATCATTTCCTGGTTCACCACCGACCAGCTGTTGGTGCGCGGGTTTGCGATCGCGTAGCTGCTCTGGAAGGGATTGATCGAATTGCCTTCGATCGAGAATGGCTGATACTTCTCGCCGTAGTCGTCCCCACTGAGCGTCGACGGAATGACCACATCTGCTTCGACGCCACCGTGCTGGGTCGACTTCCCACCCGGGCGATAGAACATCGCGGTCGTGATCTTCAGCGCTCCAAGTCCAGGCGGAAGGCTCGCGACGGTCTGCACGGTGCCCTTGCCGAAGGTGTGATCGTCGCCAGCGATGACCGCGCGCTTGTAGTCTTTCAGGGCGCCCGCGAGGATTTCCGCCGCCGACGCGCTGATCCGCGAAGTGTGGACCACCAGCGGGCCCGCATAGAGGATCGACTCGTCGCTATCGGAGAGCACCTCCTCCTGGCCGAGGGCGTCTTGCACCTTCACGATCTCGCCCTTGCGGAGAAAGAAGCCCGAGACCGTGACCGCGTGGTTCAGCAGGCCGCCACCGTTGCGCGACAGATCGAGCACGAGTCCGTCTGCTTTCGCTTCGTTGACCTGCCGCAAGAGATCGGCGACGTCGTCCGTACACTGGCGTTTGCTCGGATCGGCGTCTCCATAGAATGAAGGCAGTTCGAGGATTGCGAGCTTCAGGGTCGTTCCGTCGACCTCTCGCTCCTCGAAGCGGAGCGCCGCCGCCTGGTCCTCGAGGCTGATCTCTTCGCGCACGATGTCGACCGTGAAACGCTCCGCCAATTCCTCCTGCCGTAGAATCGTCAGCCGTACGGTCGTTCCCTTCTTGCCGCGGATCAGGCCGACCGAGTCGCGCAGCGGCATGTCGATGATGTTGACCGGCTGCTCATTGCCCTGGCCGACCTCGATGATCTTGTCATTCTGCTTGAGGACGCCCAGTGCGTCGGCAGCGCCACCCGGGATGATGCGTTCGACGACCGCGAACCCGTCGCGCTCCGATAGCGCGACGCCGATACCGATCAGCGAGAGTGACATGCTGATCCGGAAATCTTCGTACATTTCCGCTGAAAAATAATTCGAATGGGGATCGAGAGACGTTGCGAACGCGTCGAGGAAGTTCGAGTAGAGATCGACGGAATCGAGTTCGGCGATACGCTTCGCCCGCAACTCATAGCGATGCTCCAGGAGACCCTTCGCTTCTTCGAGCGGCGTCACGTCGCTGATGTAGTTCGACATCTGGAAGTGGACGAGATTGCGCGTGAGCTGATCGCGCTCGGCTTTGGTCTTGGGGTAGCCGCGCTTCCTGGCGTCGATGACGATCTCGACCTCCATGTCGATCGCGTAGTCCTCGGCGCTCACGAAATCATTGACGAACGCCGCGATTTCCTCCTGCCGCCTGGTGAACTTCTGCTGGACCGTCGAGATCGCCGAGCAGTCTCCTTTCTCGATCGCGTCGAACGCAGCCATGAGCTGGGTCTTCATGGTTTCGATCTCGGATTCGAGCATCACGGACTGCGAGGGGTCGAAGCTGCGCAGGAAGACCTCGACCGTTCGGCGCCGTAGCTCTGGCGTCAGTTCGCGGTAATGGATGTGCTGGCCCAGATAACGCTTCATGAACGTCGGGATGGTTTCGCACGACAGCGCCGCGGCGTTTGCGTCGCTCTGCGCGGCGCTGGCTGCGAGGACCAGCGCGACCCCAGTCAGGACTGCTCGGAGTGTGTTTCGATTCATGATCGGATGTTCGGGCAGGTCATCCTATACCTTTACCTCAGCTCGGGCTCGCTCGCGCGTTTGGGGCTCTCGAGCGCGCAGGTCTCCCCAGGGGGCGCCAGCGCTGCTGGCCGATATTCCTCTATTCTGGCTCGGTCGCGGAACCGCTGACCGGACGGAGGCCCGGTGAGACGCTTGCCCAAGATCGCCCTCTCGCTGCTGACGCTGGTCGCCGCGGTGGCCGTCGCCATCGTCGTCTACCTGGATGCGATCGTCGGAAAGGCGATCGAAACCGGCTGCACGAGGGCCCTCGGCGTCGAGGCGCGGGTCGGCTGGGTGCGGGTCGGTCTCGTGACGGGCAATTTCAAGGTCGGGCGGCTGCGCATCGCCAATCCCCCGGGCTTCGAGGCGGACCACTTCATTTCGTTCGACAAGATTCATTTCGAAATCCCGCCCGATTCGTTCCGGCAAGACACCGTCGTAGTGCCGCTGCTGGAACTCGACGGTGTCGAGGTTGCGCTCGAAACCGTCGGTGGCAAGAAGAACTACGAGGTGATTCTCGACAATCTGAGGCGCTTTACGAAGAGTGGCTCGGCGGATCCGAAGGCCGAAGCGCCCGCCGCCGGGGACGAGGCTGGCGCCAAGGCCCTCGAGATCCACGAAGGCGTGATTCGCGACATCGTCGCTACGGTCGATCTCGGGAAGGTTCCCGGTCATGCGGACCGCATGGTCGTCGAGATTCCGGAGATCCGCCTGAAAGCCAACGAAGCGACCGGATCGGCGCAGGTCTCGGTCGCGGAGGTGACTCAGGTCATCGTCACCGCAGTGCTCACCGGAATCGCCAAGAAGGCACCGACGCTGCTCGCCGAGGGCCTGTTCACGGGGCTCGTCGGTCTCAAGGACATCACGCTCGCGTTGCCCGATTCGATGGAGACGGGAGCCAGTCATGTCGGAGGCGCAGCGCTGGCGATCGGTAGCGGTGCCGAAACCACTGCCAAGAAGGCTGCCGAAGGCGCGAAGGGCGCCTTCAAGAGCCTCGGCGCCTTGTTCGGAGGCGGCGACGACGAAGAAGCCGACTAGCTGGCGAATCCTTCGGATTCGCTTTCCCTGTCACACGATTCATCGCACCGTCTCCCGCCGCCCGCTGCCGTCGCCCGCGGTTCCCGATCAGTAGCGATAGTGATCGGGCTTGTAGGGGCCTTCCGGCGGAACACCGATGTATTCGGCTTGTGCATCCGTGAGCTTCGTCAGCTTCACGCCCAGTTGGTCGAGGTGCAGTCGCGCGACTTCCTCGTCGAGCGCCTTCGGAAGCACGTAGACCTTGTTTTCGTACTGGTCCGGGTTCTGGTGCAGCTCGAGTTGAGCGAGCACCTGGTTGGTGAACGACGCCGACATCACGAAGCTCGGATGCCCCGTCGCGCAGCCGAGGTTGAGCAACCGGCCCTCGGCGAGGATCAGCACGCTGTGGCCGTCCGGGAAGATCCACTCGTCATACTGGGGCTTGATGTTGATCTTCTTGATTCCCTTGGTCTTGGCGAGCCCCGCCATGTCGATCTCGTTGTCGAAGTGGCCGATGTTGCCGACGATGGCCTGGTGCTTCATCTGCGCCATGTGTTCGGCGGTGATGATGTTGAAGTTGCCCGTGGTCGTGATGAAGATGTCCGCGCTGCCGACGACGTCCTCCAGCGTGTTGACCTCGTAGCCGTCCATCGCGGCCTGGAGGGCGCAGATCGGATCGATTTCCGTCACGATGACCCGCGAACCCTGTCCGCGCAGCGCCGCCGCGCAGCCCTTTCCGACCTGACCGTAGCCGCACACCACCGCCACCTTGCCGCCGAGCATCACGTCGGTTGCGCGCGCGAGTCCGTCGGGAAGGGAGTGCCGGCAACCGTAGGTGTTGTCGAACTTGCTCTTGGTCACGGAGTCGTTCACGTTGATGGCCGGGAATTGCAGCGTGCCCTTTTCGTACATCTGATAGAGGCGCAGCACTCCGGTCGTCGTCTCTTCGGTGACGCCCTTGAGTTTCGCGCAAGCTTCGGTCCAGCGTCTCGGGTTGCGCAGTTGCTCGCGGCGCAGCAGTTCGAGGAAGACACCCCACTCCTCGGTGTCTTTGTCGGGGTTGAAATCCGGAACCTTGCCGGCCTTTTCGAATTCGGCGCCCTTTTGCAGCAGCATCGTCGCGTCTCCGCCGTCGTCGACGATCTGATCCGGGCCCGAGCCGTCCGGCCATGCGAGGGCCTCGGACGTGCACTCCCAGTACTGCTCGAGCGTTTCGCCCTTCCAGGCAAAGACCGGGACGCCCTGGGGATCGTCGGGGGTCCCGTTGGGGCCCACCACGACTGCGGCGGCCGCGGAATCCTGGGTGGAAAAGATGTTGCAGCTCACCCAGCGAACGTCGGCGCCGAGTTGCACGAGGGTTTCGATCAGCACGGCGGTCTGGACCGTCATGTGGAGGCTGCCCATGATCTTCACGCCAGACAGCGGCTTGCTCCTGGCATGGCGCTCGCGCAGCGCCATCAGGCCCGGCATCTCATGCTCGGCCAGGCGGATCTCCTTGCGACCGAGTTCGGCCAGATTCAGGTCGGCCACCTTGAACGGGGGGCGCGAGGGTGTATTGGACATGGGGTCACTCCGATTGGGTGCGGCGGCGACGGCCGCCTGGGGCTGGGCTTCGGATCCAGTCAGCACGAGCTTCCTGTATCTGCTTATGCGGATGGAGTGTTGTCTAGCTTGAGCCCGTTGTCAACCGAACTCCACGCCGTTCTGAAGTACGTTGGGGCGTGCGCGGTGGCGCGGTCGACCGGGAGTCTTCAGTGGGATCATTGCTCGAAACGGTCGGTCCCGTATTTCTGATCGTGCTGTTGGGGTGGTGGCTGGCCGGTCGCAGCCGGATGGATCTGCCCACCCTGTCCAATCTCGCGCTGATGGCGACTTCACCCGCGCTGATGTTCTCGGTGCTCGGCGGCGCTGAGGTCGACTTCGAGCGTTGGGGGACGCTGGTCGGTGGAACACTCTTCATCGCGCTCGGCACGGCAGTGCTCGCACTGCTCTACTTCCGCTTCGAAGGGTCGGGTCGGCGCGGCCTGTTGCTGCCCGCGATCTTCTGGAACGCCGGCAATCTCACCTTGCCGCTGGCGCGCCTCGCCTATGGGGATGCAGGCCTCGAGGCTGCAGCGGTCATCTTCGTGACGGTGGCGATCTTGAATTCGACGCTGGGCCTCTGGATCGCAAAGGGTGAAAACGGCCTGTCCGAAATCGTCCGGATGCCGCTCGCCTACGGGAGCATCGGAGGCCTCGCGCTCGCGATTTCGGGACAGTCTCTTCCGCGCCTCGTGATGGAGCCCATCGAGATGCTCGGTGCGATGGCGATTCCGCTCCTGCTTCTCAACCTCGGCATGCACCTCCGGGCCCTCGCGGTGCAGGAAATACGCCATACGGTAGTCCTGGTGGCGATTCGCGTGCTGGGCGGCGCCGGCTGTGCGGTGCTGTTCATCGCGCTGTTTGGAGTTTCGGGCGTCGAACGCAAGGTGCTGTTGCTCGCGTCGATCATGCCGGCTGCGGTCATCAACGTGATCATCGCACAGCGTTATTCGAGAGATCCCTCACTGGTGGCGTCTGCCGTCGTGTTGGGAACCCTGATCAGCCTCGTGACGATTCCGCTGATGCTCTACTTTGCGGGTTGAGAGGAGGAGGCTGAGATGAACGGCGCCGAGAGTCTGCTGCGAACTGCGGCCGCGGCCGGGATCCGAGTCTGCTTCGCCAACCCGGGCACCACGGAACTCCCGCTGGTCGCCGCATTCGACGCCGTCAGCGGGATTCGGCCGATTCTCTGCCTCTTCGAGGGTGTCTGCTCGGGTGCGGCCGACGGCTATGCGCGGATGAGCGGCGACCCCGCCATGACGCTGCTGCACCTCGGACCCGGCTTTGCGAACGGGATCGCGAATTTCCACAACGCGCGCCGCGCGCGGTCGGCGATCTTCAACGTGATCGGTGATCACGCCAGCTGGCATCTCGCCTCCGATCCGCCGCTCGCGTCCGACATCGAATCGCTCGCGCGCCCGGTCTCGGGTTGGCTGCGGTCGGCGGATCCCGCGGGTTCGCTCAGCCGCGACGCCGCCGAGGCGATCGCCGCGGCCCGTTCGGGAGTCGTCGCCACATTGATCGCCCCGCACGACGCGCAGCTCGTCGGCGATGCCGTCGTCGCAAGCGTCAGTGAGGCGCCGCCCGCGCCCCGGGCCTCCAGCGCGGCCATCGAGGAGAGTGCGCGTCTCTTGACCCGGGCGGGCAAGGGTGCGCTGCTGCTCGGGGGGACGGGGCTTTCGGAGCGCGGGCTGCGCGCCGCCGCGCGCGTGGCTGCCGCGACGGGCTGCACACTCTGGTGCGACACCTTTCCGGCCCGGCTCGAGCGCGGCGGCGATCTGCCGCCGATCCAGCGCGTGCCGTATTTTCCAGAGGCCGCGATCCAGGCGTTTTCGGCGATGTCGGCGGTCGTCCTTGCGGGTACCCGGGCGCCCGTCTCCTTCTTTGGCTATCCGGGGATTTCCGGTCGGGTCATCGGAGAGCGGACGCAGACCGCGATCCTGGTCCATCCCGAAGAGGACATCACCACCGCGTTGGAGGAACTGGCGGACGCGGTCGGGAGCGCCGAGCCTCGCGGCGCGCCCGCAGTGCCATCGGATCGCGCGCAGCAGCCGCTGGGCCCGTTGACTCCCGAAAGTGTTGCGGCAGCCGTGGCCGGCCTGCAGCCGGAAGGCGCCATCGTGATGGACGAAGGCCTGACCTCGGCCCGCGCGTATTTTTCGGCCGCGGCGACGGCCCCGCGGCACAGCTATCTCACACTCACGGGTGGCGCGATCGGTCAGGGCCTGCCCTGTGCGACGGGCGCGGCGATCGCCTGCCCGGATCGCCCCGTGATCGCACTTCAGGCCGACGGCAGTGGGATGTACACCCTGCAGGCACTCTGGACCCAGGCGCGGGAAGGGCTCGACGTGACGACGGTCATTCTCGCCAATCGGGGCTACCAGATTCTCGCGATCGAACTCGCGCGCACCGGCATCGCCGAACCGGGACCCGGTTGTCGATCGCTCACGGATTTCGATCCAGTGCCGGATTGGACGCAGCTCGCGCGCGGTTTCGGTGTTCCTGCGGTGAGGGTGGAGGACGCGCAGGCACTCTGGCGAGAACTCGAGCGCGCACTCGCAGAGCCCGGGCCGCACCTGATCGAGGTGCCGCTCTAGCCCGCGCAGCGGCACTGTCTCCTGGTGGGCTGACTCGGGCGGGGGCCCAGCTGCGGATTGTTTAGGTTGTGTCCCAAAGCTTGTGCTGATCACTCCGATTCATCTGCCCATCCGGAGAATTGACGGATCGCTGGTGAGTGGCGCGAGTCGATACTCGTAGCGAAGGCGGTGCCGTTCAACGGAATGGTTCTCGTCGAGTCGGCGCTAGTGGATCGCGCCCGGTTCGCGGAGCATGAACTCCGCAATGCGCGCGTCGAACTCGAAGCCGCTCTCGGTCACGAGTTTGTAGGTCCCTTCCATCGATCCGAACGGCGTCGGAAGCGGGCAGCCCGAGGTGTACTCGTAGGACTCTCCGGGTTCGATCACCGGTTGCTCGCCCACCACCCCGGGGCCTCGGACCTCTTCGACGCGCCCGGTCGCGTCGCGGATCACCCAGTGGCGCGAGAGCAGCTGCACGGTCTCCTCGCCCTCGTTCGAAACGCGGATCGTGTAGAGAAAGAACCAGCGCGCCGGCTCGGCGTGCTCGGGCGCGTAGCGCGCCTTCACCACGACGCGGATGCCCTCGGTTACAGCTTCTGAAGTGGTCACGAGAACTCCCTGTCCGTTCCGCATGCTGCCGCCTTTGACTTTATGGTCGCTGCGTCGACGCGTCCAGCGCGCCGCCCGGATCGTTCGAAGCCGGGCTAGGCTCCGCGCGTGATTTCGTCGCGGCGACCGACCGAGAACTGCTGGGTGTTCGGATATGGATCCCTCGTCTGGCGTCCCGAGTTTCCATTCCAGGAGCGGCTGCCCGGCTACATCCGCGGTTGGGCGCGACGCTATTGGCAGGGTTCGACCGATCACCGCGGCGTCCCCGACGCGCCCGGGCGGGTCGTGACGCTGATCGCCGCCGCGCAGGCCCAGTGCTGGGGCATCGCCTACCGCGTGGCTCCCGACGCGTGGGAGCGCGTGACGGAGACCCTCGACCACCGGGAGCGTGGGGGATTCGACCGCAAGCGCGTCCGTGTCGAGTTTCGCGACTCGAACCGTTCGGCGGTCGAGGCGCTGGTCTACGTGGCCACCGAACGCAACCCGAACTACCTGGGCCCCGCCGCGGATTCCGAGATTGCGGCTCAAATCCGCAGCGCACATGGCCCCAGCGGGTCGAACGCCGAGTACGCGCTGGAACTCGCCGCGGCACTCCGCAGCATCCAGGCCGACGATGACCACGTATTTGCGATCGCGGAACTTCTCGCGGCTTCGGTTTGATCTCGGGATCCGGCGCTTGGGTTTTCGTTCGCGCGGTTCGGAGCGCCTTCGGCGGCTTCTCGGTGCGCTCGGGATCCGCGCTTGACGGGGCTCGCCTGGGGGCTGCATCTGCTAACCTCTCAACCCATCCCTGACGGAGTTTCGCCATGAGTCTCGACCCCGCCACCCGCCAGCGCATCGATCAGATGATCGCATCGAACGACGTCGTGCTGTTCATGAAGGGCAATCGCGAGGCACCCCAATGCGGCTTCTCGTCGACGGTGGTCGGGATTCTCGACAACCTCGTCGCCGACTATGTGACCGCGGACGTACTGTCCGATCCGGCCGTTCGAGAGGGGATCAAGGAGTACTCGCAGTGGCCGACGATTCCCCAGCTCTACGTGCGTGGCGAGTTTCTCGGCGGCTGCGACATCGTCAAGGAACTCGCGGCTTCCGGCGAACTCGCGAAGTCTCTCGGAGTGGCGGTGGGCCCTCCGAGCGACGCGCCCGAGATCAGCGTGACGCCCGCTGGCGCCGAAGCGCTGCGCCAGGCCGCGCGTTCAGCTCCGCAGGATGCCGTACTGCATCTGGGCGTCGACGCGCGCTTCCAGAACAAGCTCTACTTCGCGCCCCGAGGTTCCAACGAGATCACGACGGAATCCAATGGCATCGTGATCGCGCTCGACCCCCTGAGCGCGGCTCGCGCGGACGGCTCGATCATCGACGTCGTCGACACCCCGCAGGGTCCCGGTTTCCGGATCGAAAACCCGAATGCGCCATCGGCCCAGGTGAAGCAGGCGGATGTTCGGGAAATCAAGCGGCGACTCGACGAAGGAAAGCTGCGGGAATTCTTCGACGTCCGCACGCCCGAAGAACGCGCGAAGGCCAGCATTCCGGGTACGCGCCTGATGACTCCCGAAGAGGCCGAAAGGATCAGCGCCCTGCCGAAGGACACCCCGTTGGCCTTCCACTGCCACCACGGGGGCCGCAGCCAGGCCGCCGCCGAGCACTTCGCGAGCCTGGGTTACACCGACGTCTCCAACGTCGTCGGTGGAATCGAGGCGTGGTCGCTGGAGATTGATTCCGAGGTTCCGCGCTACTGACCCGCGCCGGGTTTCAGGCGGCGTCGCCGATCTTGAAGGCGGTTCGGGCGGTTTCGTCCCACTTGGCGATGGGCATATTGTCGCGGAATTTGCGGATCTGATCGAAGAGGGCGGTTGCGGTCGGCTGCTGGTTCGACCACTCGTCGGCGAAGCTCCCCGAGCGGATTTCCTCGAGCACCTCGCTCATTTTTTCCTTGATCGGTTCGCCGAGCGCCATGAATCGAGCACCGCGTGTGACGGTTCCGTACTGACTGGTGCGCGAGTGGAAATCCATCTGCTTCATCATGCCCACTTCGCGCATCTTGTCGAACGAGTAGGCGAATTCGCCGGAAAGGTAGAGTTCGAGCAATACCGCTTCGGGCGGATAGCCCGCCTCGATCAGCAACTCGATCGCCGTCATGAGCACCCGCCCGAAAGCGGGACCGAAGGCCTGCTCGGTGAAGAGATCGAGGCTGGCTTCGTCGTGCATCGACATGTCGATGCAGCCCGCGCGAGTCGAGCCGATTCCCTTGGCGATCGCGAGCATCCGTGCCCTGGCATTTCCGGTCGCATCGTGGTGCACGCCGACGAAGCTCGGGAAACCGTTTCCCGCGACGAACGTCTCCCGTACGCCGATGCCGATCATTCGCGGTGCGACGAGCGCGACATCGACATGGCTTGGCGGCGTGATCAGGTTGAACGCGATGTTGTAACCGGATGCGAATACCACGAGATTGCCCGGCGCCAGACTGGGGGCGACGTGGCTCTTGAAGGTTTCCGGCATGATTTCGTCGGGGATCAGCATCATCACCACGTCGGCCTGCTCGCAGGCCTCTGCAATGCTCGCCACGGAGAACCCGTCCTCTTTCGCCCGCTGGGCCGCTTGATCTCGGATGTTTCCAACGATCACGTTCACGCCTGAATCGCGAAGATTGAGCGCCTGGGAACGCCCCTGGTTGCCGTAACCGACGAGAGCGACGGTTTGATCTTCGAGCACGCCCAGGTCGGCGTCGTCATCGTGGTAGATCTGAGCCATTCGATTTCCTCCGAGTTCGCGGGTCGCAGCGTAGCACCAGGTGGGGATGCGTCTCTCCCGGATTCTTCTCACAGCGCAGGTCAGGTGTTTTCCCTATCGGGCGAATCCTTCGGATTCGCTCTGTGGCGCATTCTGGGGTCGCACTGCTGGACGACCGGGTCCGACCCGCCCGCTCAGCAATTCGCGAAAGCGGCGGAGCACGCGGGTGCCATCCGGGGATTCCGCGACCCCGCGGAGCCGCTCGTCGACGTCGATCTCCTCGGCGGCGAGCAGCGGTCGCCGCTCCTCGATGTACCGCCTCATCACGTCCGCGTCGAATTCGGGGTGGAACTGGACCCCCCACGCCGCGGACCCGAATGCGAACACGCTGTTCGGGTCTGCTGGGCTCGACCCCAGGCGTGTAGCCGCAGCGGGCAATTCGAGGACGGCTTCGGCATGGGTGGTGTGAGCGCGCAGCACGCCTCCGAATCCGGCCAACAGCCGGTCGTCCGCCGCTTCTGCGGCGAGCCGCACGCGGACGGATCCGATCTCGCGCCCGCGCGGATTGGGTCCGACGCGGCCGCCCAGCGCATGGGCGAGCAGCTGATGCCCGTAACAGATCCCGAGCACGGGTGTCATGCACCCCACTGCGTCGCGCAGCCAATCTGCAGTTCGCTCGCTCCAGCTTTCGCGATGCGAAACCATGGCGCTCGATCCGGTCACGACGACGCCAGCGAACTGTTTCGGATCGGGGAGTTCTGCTTCCTCGAAGACCGAAACCACGGTCACCCCGTTTCGATCGAGGCCCATTCCGGCACGGATCCAATCCTCGAAATCGCCGCGCGCGGCGATCAGCGACGCGAGTGTGGTGCCAGTCTTGACGATCAGTAGCGGGTCCATGGCTGGGAGTTCGCGCGCCGATCCACGCGCGAACTCCTAGCCAAGGCGGGCCTGCCCACCTAGATTTAGCGCAATGTGGCACGCTTTGTTCTGTAGCATTGGCGCGTCAGCGTCAAAAAGACACCAACGCGTTGCAGTCGGGAGTGCTGCGGTCGCCTTCGGGAGTTTCTGATGGGACGCGTCCGAGGCGGCTGGAAGGCGTGGTGGGTCGCCGCTCTGCTGCTGGTTTCGGCCGCCGGCTGTCAGACGACGCGGTCGTGGAATGACGGTTGCCCGGGCGTGTACTCGGGTGTCCGATACTTTGGCAGCCAGCGGAGTTCGCTTCCCTGGGATGGCAAGGTGTTCTTCACACTCGATCTACCGCTGACGGTTGTCTTCGATACCCTGCTGCTACCGGCATCCGTCTGGGTCGATCCCGAGAAGCCGAAGAGCGGGTGGGTGCCGGGATGTCGCTGGGCAGACTGATTCGGCTCGCGATGGGTTCGGTGTCGATGGATCGATTGATCGTCGGGAGTTCGAACTGACCAGGACGAACGCGCTGATGCAGATTCTTCTGGTGGGTGCCGGAGGATTCATCGGCTCCGCGCTGCGCTACACGGTCAGCGGACTGGTGCATCGCGCGATCCCCTTTCCCGGCTTTCCCTATGGAACGCTGGTCGTCAATCTCGCGGGTTGCCTCGCAATTGGACTGCTGGCCGGACTGGCCGAATCGCGACAGGTAATCGGCCCAGAAATGCGCGTTTTCCTCTTTCTCGGGCTGCTCGGCGGATTCACCACCTTTTCGACCTTTGCCTACGAGGGAGTCGAATTGCTTCGCGATGGCGAGTTCGCCAAGGTACTCGCGAGTGTGATGCTTCACGTTCTGGTGGGGTTCATGGCAGTCTGGTTCGGACACGCCATCACGAGCGTTCGATGAGGTCGAAGTGAAATCCCATACAGAAGGCCGTCCGATGGAAACAGGCCGTCCGGTCGAGGGTCGTCTGCTGCGAATCTTCGTCGGCGAAAACGACAAGCATGCGGGTGTTCCGCTCTACGACTGGATCGTCAAACAGGCGCACGAGCACCAGCTGGCTGGCGCAACCGTGATTCGCGGTCTCGAAGGATTCGGTGCGCACGGTCGTCTGCACACGGCGAAGATTCTTCGGCAGGCGACCGATCTGCCGCTCATCGTCGAGATCGTCGACTCCCGCGAGAAGATCGAGGCGTTTCGGCCCATCATCGCTGCAGCCATCACCGATGGTCTGGTGACCGTCGAAGATGTCGAAGCCTATTTTTATCGCGTCGGGAGCTAGGAATCCCGCGTTCGAGCGAGCCTGCAGAGCTGTCGATTTCGGAATCTCTCGACGCGCATCTCGGAAGGATACCTTGGAACCGGCTGGACCGGAGCGTCCGCTTTCGATGGCTCGTGTCTCGCTGATCGATGGCGATGCACGCCTCGTCGCCGATTTTCTCACGCGTGCCGAATCAGACGCCTACTTTTCCAAACTGCTGGATGTCGTGGAGTGGCGGCAGCACATCATCCGAATCCGAGGCCGCGAAGTTGCCTCGCCCCGGCTCTCTGCGTGGCATGGAGACCCCGATGCGCACTACTCCTACTCGGGCCTGTCTCTCGAACCTCGCGCCTGGTTGCCACCCATCATCGAGTTGAAGGCGAGGGTCGAGGCG
>Ga0210102_1000229_pt1 | contig 15772 bp, 13 predicted proteins | sample RushOxbow_ThreeS_4_FD_185563 | JGI IMG/M metagenome (GOLD analysis project Ga0210102, IMG submission 185563) | Wetland microbial communities from San Francisco Bay, California, USA, that impact long-term carbon sequestration -... | ecosystem: Environmental > Aquatic > Marine > Wetlands ...
CCGCCGACTCGGGGTTCACCCTGGCCTGGGCCCGGCTGGCGCAGGTCTATCTCTATCTCTACGAGCGCGACCGGACCGACAGCACCCTCGGCGCCTCCGCCCGGGCCGCGGCCGAGCGCGCCATCGCGCTCGCACCCGGTTCGGCCGAGGCCCGAACCGCGCTGGGCGACTACCTCGCCCAGACCGGCGACCGGCCGGCGGCGCTGGCGGAGTACGAGCGGGCGCTGCGCAGCGATCCCGACAATCCGGAGCTCCTGGGCTCGGTGGCGCTGAGCCAGTACTACCGCGGCCGGCTGGACTCGACCATCGCGACCAGCGAGCGCGCGGCGGCGCTCGACCCCCGCTCGGCCGAGCGCAGGCTCCACCTAGGGTACGCCTATCGCGCGGTGCGCCGCTATGCCGACGCGGTCACCGCGTTCGATCGCGCGATCGCGCTGGCACCGGACCAGTACCACGCCTACTGGGATAAGGCGACGGTCCTGCTGCTCTGGAAAGGCGACGTGGACGCGGCCCGCCGTACGTTGCAGGAGGCCGAGGCGCGGATCGGCAAGGTGGAGTTCGTGAAGAAAATGTGCGTGCAGTGCTTCGACTGGACCGGTCCGCTGGCCGCCGACTACGAGCACGTCCTCGATCAGCTCGCCCTCGACGGCTTCTCCGCCCGCGACTCGGCGAACTACTACGGCGCCCGTGCCTCCCGGGCCTACATGCGGGGCGACCGTGCGGCCATGCAGGTGTATATCGATTCCGCGCGGACGATCGCCGAGCGGTTCGTCCGGGAGCGGGCCGACGTACCGCAGTACCGGTTCCGACTCGCCGGCATATACGCCGGGGTGGGCCGACCGGAGGATGCCCGCCGCGAGTATCTCCGGTATGTCGAGCTCCGCCGGGAGCGGGGCGACACGCTGTGGATCGGGACCGAAGCCGCGCTGGACATGGCGTACCTGCTGGTGGCGGCGGGGCGGCGCGACGAAGCGCTGGATTCCCTGGTGCATGCCATGGCGGACACGACCTACCCCTACTACAGCCGCCAGGCGCTGGGCGTGGATCCCTACTGGGCCTGGGCGCGGCAGGACCAGCGGTTTCGCCAGGTGGCCGGAACGGCCGCGCCGGCGGACTGAGAGCCTCAGTCAGGGGTCGCCTCCACCGAGGTCATCAAGCCGCCCAACCACCACTCGGCGTGTTCGACCATCGGACGGGAACCGGCCGCTTTGCCGGGGCCACCGGGCCGGTGAGTGTGTGGACAGTCGCCCGCTGGGAGACGGGCACTCCCTCACCGGCTTCGACGGCTGGATCACATACGACGCGTCGGAGCGCAGCAACCGGTAATCCGCTGACGAAGGTTTCCCTCCGATCAACTTGTTCGCAGCCACAGGCGTCTCCGCGTGATGGGCTGCGCGCTCCAAACCCGCCTCTCGGGCGGCCCGGGTTGACACGCCCGAGAGTGGTAGTAATGGTTAAAGATGCTTTTGATCATTACACAAACCATTCTTGGCTGCTGGGCGCCACCCCCAGCCCCGCTCCTGCCGTCGGATTCCGCTCGGGTGCACGCCGCCCGGGCGGCGCGGATCGAGATCGGTACCCGTCTCACGGTTTCACCGCCGAGAATCGACGCCGCCCTGGACGACCCCGCCTGGTGCGCCGCCCCGCCCGTGACGGACTTCGTGCAGAGCCGGCCCAGTCCCGGCGCGCTGGCCACACTGCCCAGCGTGGCGCGGGTGCTGTACGACGACGATGCGCTCTATGTCGCCCTTCGGCTGTTCGACCCCCACCCCGACTCGATCGTCGCCCCGTTTCCACGACGAGACGACGAGACCACCTCCGACTGGGTGTTCGTGGAGATTGACTCGCGCTTCGACCGGCGCAGCGGACTCAGCTTCGGCCTCAACCCGCGCGGAGTCCAGGTGGACGGCTCATGGTGGGACGACGTGAACTACGACGCCGCGTGGAACGGCGTGTGGGAGTCGGCGGCGGCCATCGACTCGCTCGGCTGGACCGCGGAGTACCGCATCCCGTTCTCCCAACTGCCGCTGGCTCGGAGCGACGCGGGCGCGCCCCTGGTCTGGGGAATCAACTTCTACCGCACCACGCCCCATCGCGGCGAGACATCGAACTGGTCCCCCCGCCTGCCGACGGTGGTGGGCGTCGTCTCCCACTTCAACCAGCTCCGCGGCCTCACCGTCCCGCCGGGGCACGGCACCCTCGAGCTGGTACCGTACGTCGCGGTCGGCGGGCGCGAGCTTACCGCCACCGGCGGCGGCGACCTGCGCTTCCGCCCGACACGCAGGACCAGCGTCGCGCTGAGCCTCCATCCGGACTTCGGTCAGGTCGAGGCGGACCCGTCGCAGGTCAACCTCACGACGTTCGAGACCTTCCTCCCCGAGCAGCGTCCGCTGTTCGCTGAGGACGCCGAGGCGTTTCACTTCACCACGGCCCTCGCGTTCTCGTCGCGCGATGCGTCATTCGACCAGGAAAGCCCGTTCTACTCGCGTCGGATCGGCCACGCGTCCAGCCTGCTCGGCGCCACGCGGGTCTCGGCCCGCGCCGCCGACGGCTGGTCGGGCGCGCTGCTCCACGCCTGGACCGGCGCAGCGGGCGCGGAGCCACTCACCAGCTTCACCGTAGTGCGCGGCCGCCGCGCGTTCGATGACGGTCGGTCGGCCCTCGGATTGCTGGGCACGTTCGTGGACCGGCTGCGCCCTGATGGCGCCGTGGACACGACGCTCGCCACGACCGCGCTCGTCCTCGGCGCGGAAGGCCGAGCGCGATTCGCCCGGGACCGCTACGAGGTCTCGGCGTACACCCTGGCAAGCCGGGTCGGCGGATCGCCGGCGGCCATCGCTGGAATCAGGCGCCAGCCGAGGCACGGCTACGCGCTGGCGGACACGATGCTCGGCGCGCTCGGGGGGATCAGCGCCCAGGCGCGGATTGCGCGAATCGAGGGCCGGCTGCGGTGGGGGCTGGTCGCGCGGCTGGTAGGCCGCGGATTCGAGACCAACGACGTCGGGTTCCAGCGCAACGCCGACTGGATGCTGGCCGCCGCGAGCTGGACCTACCAGGTCTTTCGTCCCGGCCATTTCATCCGGCGATGGTCGGTCGCCTCGAGCCAGATGGGCCTGGGATGGACCATGGCGGGGGAGCGGCGTGCGGGGGTGGCCAATCTGACGGTCGCGGCAGACCTCCGCGACTACTGGGGCGGATCGCTCTCGGTCGACCATGATTTCCCTGCGGCGGACCCGGCCTTCCTGCGGGGCGGCCCGCCACTGCTTCGCCCAGTGCGGGACCGCTGGGCGCTCGCCGCCTATACCGATGCCCGGCGCAACTGGCAGGTCACGCTCGATCTCGCCGGCATGCGCGAGCCTGCGACCGGATCGGTCGGGACCACCGTGTCGCCCGCCCTCAGCGTATTCGTCACCGACCGCCTCCAGCTCGGCCTGACCCCGTCGGCCGGCTTTACCCGCGAGGGATGGCAATACGTGGCCCAACCTCGTGACTCTGGCGGCCATGTCCACTACGTTCTGGGCGAGCTTCACCAGACCACCGCCTCGCTCACCACGCGCGCCACGTACGCGTTTTCGTCGCACCTCACCCTTCAGCTTTACGGGCAGATGTTCCTGGGCGGCGGTCATTACGACAAGTTCAAGGAGGTGACGGCGCCGCGGGCCGCACGCCCGGCCGACCGGGTGACCGCGCTCCCCTCGTCCGCCCCGTTCGCGTTCGCCGGTCCCGACTTCTCCGACCGCGAGCTGCACCTCAACCTGCTGTTCCGCTGGGAGTTTCTCCCCGGCTCGACGCTCTTCCTGGTCTGGACCCAGACGCGCGCGGATCGGATGGTGAGGGCCTTCGACATCGGTCGGGACCTCGGCCGCCTCTGGAGCGCACCGGCCGACGACGCGGTGCTTCTGAAGGTGAGCTACTGGATGAAGCGGTGACCCGGTCCAGGGACCGCAGGGGCGACGCCGGGCGCCTGCCGCTCATCGGCGGCCACCTGGCTCTCGATTTCGCCAATACGGCGGGTTGGCATGCCGGCCCCGCGCGGCTGGAGCATTTGACCGATTACGGGGAACTGGTCGGGTGGGCCCGACACGCCGGCACCATCTCGGCGTCCGAGGCCACGGCGCTCGCCCGTGAGGCCGAGGAGGATCCACGGGGGGCGGCGCGTACGCTGGAGCGGGTGATCGCGCTGCGGGAGGTGGTCTACCGGATCCTGGCGGCCATCGCGGCGAGGCGGACGCCGACGGCCGGGGATCTGGCCGGACTGCACGAGGCACGGGTCCGGTCGCTTCGCGCGGCAAGACCCGAGTGGCGTGATGGGCTGGCTCTTCGCTGGGGCGCGAAGCCGGTGGATTTGCTTCGGCCGATTCACCCGGTCGTGATCGCGGCGGGAACGCTGCTCGAGTCGGAGCCGCTCGCCCGGCTGCGGCAGTGCGGCAACCATCCGTGCGGCTGGCTGTTCCTCGACCGGAGCCGGAACGGCACCCGCCGGTGGTGCTCGTCCGATGATTGCGGCAACCTCACCCGAGTGAGGCGCTTCAGGGACCGGAGGGCGTGACGGGCAGCGGCCTGTGGTGCAATTTCCCCGGTGGCGCGTGCCCTGACGGGGGTTTAGAACCCGACCAGGCGCACGATCTCCTCACAATCGTCGACCACCCCGAGCGCGCCCGACGCCAACGCTTCCTCCCGATTCATGGCGACGGCCCTGGTACTGGTGCAAAAGACGAGCTGCACCTCGTCGTGCCGGGCCCGCAGTTGTTCCAGCAGCTCGAACCCGGCGCGACCGACATACTCATTGTTGGCCCCCTCGTAGCGACCCATGTCCGATATGACGAGCTGGTGGACCGCCGGGTCATACTGCCGGAGGGCGTCCGCGGTGTTCAGGGACGTCGTGACCTGCACACCACGACTCCTGAGCTGGTGGATGACAGTGGCGTTGTTGCTCGAGTCGTCGTCCACCCAGAGGACGTGCGACACGGAGCCCGTGCCCGTTCGGCCGGGGGCCCGCTCCGGCGTGGCTCGGGTCCTGAGCGCCAGGACGGTGGCGAGGATCACCAGCGCGAAGCCGGGCGCGCCGGCTCGCAGCGCGCGCGCACGGCGACCGCCCAGCCGCAGGGCGGTCGGCGCGGCCGGCAGCCGGCATCGCTCCAGGGCTTCGAGGACCTCCTGGGCGTGAGCCGACCGTCGGGCAGGTCGCTTCGCCAGCATCCGGTGCACCAGGTCGGTAATCCCGGGCGCAAGGTCGGGGCGGGTCAGCCGCAGGTCGGGGTCCCGGGTCAGAATCAGCTCAATGACCACCCGGGGATCGTCCGCGGCGAACGGACGGACCCCCGCGAGCATCTCGTACAGGATCACCCCCAGCGCCCAGATGTCACTCCGCTGGTCCGCTCGCTGGCCGGTTGCCTGCTCCGGACTCATGTACGCCACCGTGCCCTCGACGGCGTCCGGCCCGCTCATCCTGCTGTCGGCCGTGCGGGCCAGCCCGAAGTCCAGCAGCTTCACCACCCCATCGCGGGTCACGAAGACGTTGTCGGGCTTGACGTCCCGATGGACGATTCCGCGCTGGTGGGCGGCGGCCAGCGCCCCGGCGATCTGCTCGCCGAAGTCGAGCGCCTCCCGCTCGGGCATCGGCCCTCGTCTGAGGCGCTCGCGGAGCGTCTCGCCGTCGTACGCCGCCATGACGATGTACGGGCGCCCGTCGTCGGTCTCCGCGACCTCGTGGATGGTGCAGATGTTGGGATGGTCCAGTGCCGAGGCGGCCCGTGCCTCGTGGAGGAAGCGGCGCTGCGCTTCGGGATCGCGCCTGATCTCGGGCGCGATGAACTTGAGGGCGACGGTACGGCCCAGCCTGATGTCGCGGGCGCGGTAGATCACTCCCATTCCCCCGCCGCCGATTCGCTCCGAGATCTCGTAGTGGGAGACCATCCGGCCGATCCACGGATCGGGGAGCTCGTCCGCCCTCGGCACCTCGTGCAGCATCCCCTCCACACCGGACCCCAGCAGCTCCCGACGGAGCCGGCTGATGTATTCCGCGGCTCCCGGGGATGCGTCCAGCAGCGTCGACAACTCGGCGCGCAGGTCCTGATCGCCGGCCGTCTCTCGCTCCACGAAGGCAGCCCGCTCCGCCGCCGGGATTTCATCCGCCTGCTCCAGGAGGACCTCGAGCCGGTCCCAGTGCAACCCGATCACTCCTGCCTCGCCAGGGATCCGGTGTCGCCCAGAGCCCGACGGAGCCACGCCCGTGCCATGGCCCAACCGCGGGTGACGGTGGCGGTCGAGAGGCCCAGCGCCAGCGCCGTCTGCTCCACCGTCATGCCACCGAAGAAGCGACACTCCACGATGCGGCACTGCCGCTCGCTCAGGCCGGCGAGTCGTTGGAGCGCCTCCTCCAGCGCCAGCACCCGGTCTTCCCAGGCGGGATCGGGCGACGCGGATGCTCCGTCGATCCCCTGCCCGCTCAACGAGACCTGCTGCCAGCCGCCGCCGCGCTTCTTCGCGCGGCGATCCCGGGCGTAGTTGATCAGGATGTGGCGGATCGCCTTCGCCGCCGCCGCGAGAAAGTGGGCCTCGGTTTCCCAGGTCGCCCCACGCTGATCCACCAGTTTCAGGTACGCCTCGTGTACCAGCGCGGTCGTGTCGAGCGTGTCATTGCCCTGCCACGCGCTGCGCTGACGGTGCGCCAGCTCGCGCAGCTCCTGGTAGACCAGGGGAAACAGCTCGTCCAGAGCCTCCCGGCGACCGGCGCGAAGGTCACCGAGGAGTCTCGCTACTGAATCCCGGCAGGCGGGAGCCACGTCACCCGGCTCGTCCGCGGATCGGCTGATCATGATCCTGCCGTTTCCGTGTAGCCTCTGTAGGAGCAAATCGACCGGCCAACGGACCGCCCCGGAGCGCCGCTTCCGGGTCGAGCCTGAGCTTCACGCAACCGCCAGACGCCGGGCCGGCTGGGTCGGGAGGAGTACCTGGGAACAAGATAACCGCCAGCAGGGCCGGACGTTAGGGCCGGTCGGCAAGGCCGACACGGGTCCGGCAAGGCTGAGAACATCATGCCCCGACACAGGAGAACTCGAATGACGAGCGAGAGATCACTTCTCGGCCCCGGTGCCGTGGCGTGCGCCCTGGTGCTCGGTCTGAGCCTGAGCTGCGGAGGCGGTGACGGTACCGGCCCCGATGGTGGGGGTGACGAGCCGGCAGCGGAGTTCGGCGCGGCCCTCGAGGGAACCGCGGACAAGTACTTCGGGAACAACGCGGCGGCATTCCTCAGCCTGCAGACCTTCGCCCCGTTCTTCTCGCAGGGCCTTCTGAGCCTCGGGGTACAGCGGGGCGCGATCGCGAATGCCTCCCTGGTGCGACAGGGGTGCATCGACCCGGGCATCCTGGGGACGACCTACGAGTACGACTTCGGCCAGAGCACGTACTTCGCCGGCGGCATGACCGGCGCCCCCGCTGACGGCATCCGCTTCCTGCTCTACCAAGGCCAGGAGGCCCAGGGCCACGTGGACATTCTCTGTCCCGGGGATCCTCCGATCATCGACGTCACCCTCGAGATCGAGTGGGACGGCGTGACCGTGTTCCAGTTGTCCGGGACCGGCCTGATCAACGCCAACCTCACTTGGCAGTTCAACTCGACCGCGGCGTCGCTGCGCGATCCGCTGAGCGGAGACGTGCTCGAGATCTCCACCGGCGGCACGGGAAGCGGGCCTCAGGTAGTGTCGAGCCGCCTCGGGATCGATATCACGACGGCGGCGCTGACCGTCACCTTCGGCCGGAACGATTTCGGCGGAGTCGAAGTGACCGGAACGGCGAGCAAGACCACCGGGGCCTGGAACCTGGGGCTGAGGGCTGCGGGGACCAGCCTGGAGAGCCTCTCGGGCAACGTCGCTCTGTCAACACCGATCACCGAGCCGGAAGTCATCGCCTGCCTGTCGGGGCCCTACGACGCCGTGGTGGTCAGCGAGGCGAGCGCGGCCTGCGCCGGCGAGCTGCCGGTCGCCACCGGGGTCACCAGCGCCCAGCGAGCGGCGATCGGTGATGGCTACAATGCGCTGCGGGGGATGTTGGATACGCTGATCGGGATCATGGGAACCGGCGTGGAGGTCGCGCTCGCCGGCGGATGACCGGAGGCGGCACCCGCTCGATTGCAGCAACGACAAGGGGCCTCGCCTGGTGGGCGAGGCCCCTTTGAGCCAAGTGATGGTCTGACAGACTCCCGAGGAGGGACTCGAACCCCCGACCCGGTGATTAACAGTCACCTGCTCTACCAGCTGAGCTACTCGGGATCGCCGCTGTGCGGCGAGCGCAACCTAAGACAAGGAAGCAGCTTCTGCAACTGCCTCCCGGCCCGCTCACCCACCCGCAGGCTCTCGGCGCCACCGCCCGCGCCCCACCCCTCCGCCACACCTTCCGGGCTAGGATGTGAGTAATTGTTCACTTGACGATGGGCTGCGGGTGCCTGCACTACTTTGCGCCACAAAGCGCTGAGAATCCAACGGATAAGCTGTTGTTCAAAAAGGTGTTACTCTGCCCCGGCTACCCTTTTCCCCCTCCCCCCTTACCTTCTGTCCCATGTCGCTCCCCACAATGGTCGGCCACCAGGACGCTCGCACCCGGTTGGGTGCGGCCCTGCAGGCCGGCCGCCTGCCCCAGGTCCTCCTGATCACCGGACCGGCGGGCGTGGGCAAGCAGCGGCTGTCGCTCTGGCTGGCCCAGCTCGCCCTGTGCGAACGGGGAGGCGCGGAGCCCTGTGGCGCCTGCCGCCCCTGCCGGCTGGTGGACCACCTGGGCCACCCCGATCTCCACTGGTTCGTCCCGATCCCCCGGCCCAAAGCCGGTGATCCGGGCAAGCAGGTGGAGGAAGCCACCGAGACGCTGGCCACGGCGATCGAGGAGCGGAGGCAGCAGCCGCTGTATACGCCGGCCGACGGGATGGCCAGCCATCCGATGGCGTCGGTGCGATTGCTCCAGCGCCGCGCCTCGCTCACGTCGGTCGAGGGCGGCCGGCGGGTGTTCATCGTGGGCGAGGCGGACCGGCTGGTGCCTCAGGAGTCGAGTCCCGAGGCGGCCAACGCCCTGCTCAAGCTGCTGGAGGAGCCGCCCGCGGGGGCCCTCTTCCTGCTGACGACGGTGGACTCGCGGCGCGTGCTGCCCACGATTCGCTCGCGCGCGGTCCCGGTGCGGCTCGGGCGCCTGAGTGACGCCGACGTGCGAGAGTTCTTCCGCGGTCGTCCGGAGCTGAAGCTGCCGGCCGCCGAGCTGGACGAGCGGGTCAGAGCGGCCCAGGGCTCGATCGGGGCCGCGCTCGCCGCGGCCGATCAGGCGGCGCAGGCGTACCGCGCCGCCGAGGAGCTGATCGAGGCGGTGGCGAAGGGCCGCGGGCCCGCGCTGGAGCGGGCGCTGCGTCAGGCGCCTTACGCCGCGCGGGGCGAGTTCACCGCGATGCTCGACGCGCTCGCCGAGACGCTGGGCGAGGCGGCGCGCGGAGCGCTGGGCCAGCCGCTGCGCCGGCCTCTGCCGAAACCGCTCCAGCGCGTCGCCGGGGCAGAGCCGCTGCTCCGCGCCATGGACCGGGTCGCCGAGGCGCGGGAGGCCGCGGCGGGAAACGTGAACCCGCAACTGCTCCTCGCGGTGCTGGGCGAGGAGCTGGCGGAGGTCCTGTGAAGCTGAGCCACGTGGATGCCCAGGGCCGGGCCCGGATGGTGGACGTGGGAGACAAGCCGGTGAGCGACCGGACCGCCGTCGCCCAGGGCGCGGTGCGGATGTCCCGGGAGGCCTACGAGCTGGTGGCCGGACAGGCGATCGCCAAGGGCGACGTCCTGGCCGTGGCCGAGGTGGCGGGAGTGATGGCCGCCAAGCGCACCGGGGAGCTCATCCCCCTGTGCCATCCGCTGGGGCTGGACCACGTGCAAGTGGATGCAGCGCTCGATCCTGCGCTCCCGGGGGTCAGGGTCACCGCCACCACGCGGGTGACCGGGCGCACAGGAGTGGAGATGGAGGCGCTCACAGCGGTCGCGGTCGCCTGTCTCACAGTTTACGACATGGCCAAGGCCATCGACCGCGGCATGATCATCGAGGACGTCAAGCTGGTGAGCAAGACCAAGCGTCCTTCTCACGGCTCATGAACTGGGAGGTTTGCCCGTGACACGACCGACCGACAGGTACGGCGAGCGGCAGGGCGGGACCCTGCAGCGGCTCCTGATCCGGGGCTCGCTGCTGCTGGTCACGACCACCGTCATCGGCGCGCTGGCCGGCTGGACCAGGCGGGTGGATGCCGTCGATCACGTTGCGGCGGCCGATCCCCGGCTGGTGGCGCGGGAAATGGGCAGCCTGGAGGACCAGCTGTTATCGGCCAGAGGCGAGATGGCGCTGGTGAAGATCCAGCTCGAGCGGGCCAACGCGATCATGAGCAACTCGGCGCGCTACCAGATCCCGGCCGACCTGGCCGCCGACATCTACGACATCGCGCTCAGCGAGGGAATCGACCCGGCGCTCGGCTTCCGCCTGGTCAAGATCGAGAGCTCCTTCCGCGCCAACGCCCGGAGCCCGATGAACGCGCTGGGCTACACCCAGGTCCAGCTCGCCACCGCGCGGTTCTACGATCCCGCGGTGACGGAGAAGGACCTGTTCGCCCGGGAGACCAACCTCCGCATCGGGTTCCACTTCCTCAACGACCTGCTGCGGCAGTTCAACCAAAACAAGGAGCTCGCGCTGGTGGCCTACAACCGGGGCCCGGCCAAGGTGGCCGACATCCTGGCCCAGGGCGGCGATCCCGACAACGGCTACGCGGAGGCGGTGCTCGGGGGAGGGCGGCGGTAGGGCGGAACGGCGGAACGTTGGTTCCGAAAAGTGACGACCCCCCGGTGTCCAAACACATCGGAGGGTCGTTTTCACGTCCGGAGCTAACGTACCGCCGTTCCGCCGTACCGCCGTTCCGCCGTCCCGCCGTCCCGCCCTACCCCGGGATCTTGAGCGCCGCGCCCGCTCTCAGCGTCTCCCGCTTGGACATCCCGTTCGCCTCCCGCAGGGCTTCCACGCTCACCCCGTAGCGCTTGGCCAGGCCGGTCAGGGTCTCGCCCCGGCGCACCAGGTGAGTGCGGGTGTCGGGACGCGGTGCATTCGCGGGCGGGGAAGCGGGCTTGGCGGTCGGGGCGGCGCTCGCCGGCGCGGCCACCCGGATCCGCTGGCCCGCGCGCAGGAATCCCTTCGGCCCGAGGCCGTTCCACCCCCGCAGCTCGCGGATGGTGACACCGTACTCGTCGGCGATCCCGGTCAGAGTCTCGCCCCGGCGCACCCGGTGCCAGCCCGAGCGGCTGGTGCCGGCCGGCTTGGGCGGGTCGGCCATCTGCCGTGCCACCGAGGTCGAGATCGCGCCGCCGGTGGGCACGATCAGCCGCTGCCCTATCCGCAGCCGCGTCGGGCGGGCCTTCGGGTTGGCCTGCGCGAGCAGCCGGCTGCTCACGTGATAGCGACGGGCGATGCCGCCCATCGTCTCCCCCCGGGCGACGAAGTGCTCCACGAAGGTCACCCGGCGCTCGGGAGGCAGCCCGGCATAGGCCGCCACCGTCGCCGGGCCACGGCCCGTGGGCACCCTCACCACCGACGCCACGCCGGGCGGCGTCGCCAGGCGGAGGTACTGGGGATTGAGCTCCCGGATCGCGGCCACCGTAGTATCGGCCAGGCGGGCGATCACGTCGAGCCCGGTCATCGTGGGCACCACGATCGAGTCGTAGGTGGTCGGGTCGGCCGCGGTCACGCTGAACCCGTAGCGCTCCGGCTCCTTGGCGATGAGTGCCGCGGCGATCAGCTTGGGTACGTAGTCCTTGGTTTCGCGCCGGAGCAGCTTGGTGTCGTACAGCCGGAAGAACATCGCGTCCGCGCTGCCCGGGTCCGACTCGTCGTCGTCGGGCAGCCGGCGCAGCCCGCGCGACACCCGGCCGGAGCCGGCGTTGTAGGCCGCGGCCGCGAGGTAGAGCGAGCCGAAGCGCCGGTTGAGGTCGCGCAGGTGGCGCACCGCCGCGTCGGTCGCCTTGTAGGGGTCCCGCCGCTCGTCCACCCACGAATCCACTCGCAGGCCGTAGAGCTTCGCGGTCCCCTTCATGAACTGCCACATCCCGACCGCGCGAGCCCGGCTGGTGGCGGTGTTGGAGAAGCCGCTTTCGATCAGGGCGAGGTAGACCAGGTCCCCCGGGAGACCTTCGCGCTGGAGTCGGTCGCGGATCATCGGCTCGTAGCGCGGCATGCGGTTGAGCCAGATCCCCATCCGCTCCCGGCCCTTGCCCTGGAAGAAGTCGAGATACCACCGTACCCGGTTGTGGGAGTTGTAGGTGGCGACGTCGATGTCCCAGGTGACCGCGCTGGCCAGTGCCTTGGAGTCCTCCCCGGCGATCTCCGACTCGCCCGCGCCCGTGGGGTTGGCGTTAGCCAGCGCCTCGAGCACCGCCTCGTCCGCGGCGGAGTCGCTCGCCAGGCGCAGCTCGGCGGCGAGCTCCGCGGGCGGGATGAGCGTATCGAGCTCGGGGGCGGGCGGGAGCGCCCGCGGGGATCGTTCGGTGGCCCGGGTGCCGGAACCGCGAGCCGCGTCGGCGGCCGATCCGGCGCCCGCAGGACTGGGGCTCGGCGATGGGGCCGGCTTCTGGCCACCGCAGGCGGCGAGGATGACGAGCAGAACGATCCCGCGAGATCGGGGCATCAAATGGGACTCCTGACTGGACTCACCGTCCCCGATCCGTACGGGACATGGCGAGAGGTTGCCGGGCAAACCTTACGGCGTCGGAGACACCCCCGCGAGAGTTTCGGGGAAAGTTCGGGGTGCAATCCGCCGGGACCCCGCGCGTTCTGAGGCAGCGGCCCCGCGGGACCCCCCGATTACCGCATGAACAGCCGATTACCCAGGATGCGGTTGGTGGCATTCAGCACGGCGAGTGCCGCGCCGCGGGCCGCGTCTTCTTCGGTCAGGTAGGACCCGACCACGCGGTGCCCGCTGCCTTCACCCTGGGCTGCCAGTGAGACGATGACGACGGTTGCATCGAAGGCGCGCACCGCCTTCACGCCGAGCAGATCGAAACCCATCCCTCCCTGCACCGCCTGTCCCAGCGCTTTCACGCAGGCTTCCGCCGCGCAGCGCAGCTCACCCGCCTGCGAGGCCAGCCCTTCGCTCTCTCCGGTGAACGCCTCGGAATCCCGCCAGGTGAGACCGACCCGCGCCCGGCAACGGCCGTTGGGCAGGCGATCGAGCACGAACTCCGCGAAACGCAGCCGCTCGCTGAGAGGGTTCGGCGATGACATGACCGTCCTTGACGGGCAAGGCCTATGCCACCGGCCTATTCCAACTGCTCCGCGAGGAACGCCGCCAGTGTGGCGGCGGACAGCTGGTCGGCCTGGGCGAAGAGGGCGGCCTTGGATGCGGAGGAGAGCGGGTAGGTTGCCCACAGCGTGCGTTGCTCCGGTTCCGCGGAGCGGAAGGAGAAGACCAGCCTCCATTCCGACGAGTTCGCCCGCCGCTCAGCAGCCAAGGTCACGTTCCATCGTCGGTCGCCATGTTCGACGACTCTCCAGGCCATCAGGGCTCCGTCCCTTCGCACGGGGGAGGTGGCCAATATGGGCCGCGCTCGGGAATCAGGTCAAGAGTCCTTCGGCCCGCGCGTCGGCCGCGGTGTCCACGTCTCGCAGCGTGACCAGCTCGCGCCAGCGAACGCCGAGGAGCGCCAGCCGGGCGCGCGTCTCGGTGAGTACCCGCTCGGTGCCCCAGGGGATCCCGCTGAAGATGTCGGGCAGCGGCGCGATGCCGCCCACGAGGTAGTATCCGCCGTCCAGCGCGGGCCCGAGCACCACCTCGCCGGCGCTCACGCAGGCCGCGGCATCGGCCAGCAGCCGTGGATCCACGCCGGGGCAGTCGGCCCCGATCGCGAGCCACCCGCGTCCCGTCTCCACCGCGCGGTGCGCGGCCGCGAGCCGCGCGCCGAGATCGCCGGAGGCCTGCGGCCGGAGGGGCCAGGCGTCGCCCAGCCAGAACCGCATCTCCGCCGCGGCATCGGGCGGCGTGTACCAGACGGTCGCGTCCAGTCCCGCCGCCCGCACCGCGTCGAGCGTGCGCGCGACCATCACCCGGTAGAGCCTGAGCGCGTGGCGTGGCCCCACCTCGGCGGCGAGCCTCGTCTTCACCGCGCCGAGCCGGGGGGCCTTGAGAAAGACCGCCACCGTCGGGCTCACCGGCTCGCCGCCTTCGGTTCGGGGCGGTACCAGCGGGCCAGCCGGTCGGGCCCGACGCCGGCCAGGAACAGGAGGATGAGCATGGTGTTGCGGAGGGTGCCGCGGAGCCGCCCCTCGCGCCGCCACCGGCGCGGGTCGGTGAGGATCGGATGGCGGAATCGTGTCAGCCGCCCGTGCGCGCGGAGCCGCCGGACCAGGATCACGTCTTCCATGATCCGGCTCGCCGGATAGCCGCCCGCCGCATCGTAGACCGCGCGGCGCACCAGCAGCCCCTGGTCGCCGTAGGCCAATCCGGCCAGGCGCCAGCGCAGCGCCGCGCCCCGTTCGACCAGCCGGAACCAGAGGCCGGGCGCGTCGATCGCGAGCGGCCAGGCCGCGGCGGTCACCGACCCCGCGCGGATCGCCGTCTCCGCCTCGGCCAGCGCGGCCGGGCCGAGCCGGGCATCGGCGTGGAGCACGAGCAGCCAATCCCCTCGCGCCGCGGCCACGCCCGCGCGGAGCTGCGCCCCGCGGCCGCGGGCCGCGGTCACCACGGTGCACCCGTGAGCCGACGCGACGACGGCGGACCCATCGGTGGATCCGCCGTCGGCGACGATGATCTCGTGCGGCAGGGTGAGGGCGCCCAGGTCGGTGAGGAGTCGCGGCAGCCGCGCTGCTTCGTCGAGCGTCGGGATGACGACCGACAGCAGCGTGATCAGCTCCGGACCAGGGCCTGGAACCGGGCGCGGAGGTCGCGGGTGACCGGGCCCGACTTCCCGGCGCCGATGAGGCGGCCGTCCACCTGCCGGATCGCCACCAGCTCGGCGGCGGTGCCGGTGAAGAACGCCTCGTCGGCGGTGTACACGTCGTACCGGTTGAGCATGATTTCCTGCACCTCGTGCCCCGCCTTCCGGGCCAGCTCGATCACCACGTCGCGGGTGACGCCCTTGAGGATGCCGGCGAACGGCGGCGGCGTGCTGAGGCGGCCGTGCTTCACTACGAAGATGTTCTGCCCCGAGCCCTCGGCAACGTGCCCCTGGCTGTCCAGCATCAGGACCTCATCGGCGCCGGCCTGGACCCCTTCGATCTTGGCCAGGATGTGAGGCAGATAGTTGAGCGACTTGACCCGGGGCGAGAGCGATTCGCGCTGCGGGATCGGCGTCCCCGCGGTGATCACCTTCAGGCCGGTCTCGTAGACCTCCTCGGGCCACAGCTTGATCGTGTCCACGATGATGATGACCGACGGCCGCGGGCACTTGCGGGGATCCAGCCCCAGATCGCCGACGCCCCGGCTCACGATGTGCCGGATGTACCCCTCGGCGATCCCGGAGCGGCGGACCGCCTCCTCCGTGATCTCCGCCATCTCCTCCCGCGGCATGGGAATGGTGAGCCAGATGGCCTTGGCCGAGTCGTAGAGCCGCTCCAGGTGCTCGGTCAGCCGGAAGATCTTCCCGCCGTACACCCGGATACCCTCGAAGACACCGTCGCCGTACAGGAGCCCGTGGTCGTACACCGAAATCATCGCGCTGGCGCGATCGCACCACTGTCCGTCCAGCCAGATCGTCGGCACACCTGCGTCCTTGGCGGAGGGAGCGCG
>Ga0210102_1000230_pt1 | contig 15720 bp, 13 predicted proteins | sample RushOxbow_ThreeS_4_FD_185563 | JGI IMG/M metagenome (GOLD analysis project Ga0210102, IMG submission 185563) | Wetland microbial communities from San Francisco Bay, California, USA, that impact long-term carbon sequestration -... | ecosystem: Environmental > Aquatic > Marine > Wetlands ...
CCTGACCGACATCACCGGCGAGGAGATCGCGGGGAGCGACTTCGGCACCAACACGCGCGAGGAATTTCTCGACGACCTCTACCGGCTGACCAGCTACCGCACCGATCCCGACCTTTCGGAGCTGCTCGTCATCCGCAGCCTCGACACGCTCGCGTGGCTGCGCTCGAAGGGCGTGCGCTTCAACCTCAACTTTGGCCGCCAGTCCGGGCTCGTAGGTGGCAAGCGCGTGTTTTTCGGGCGCATGCCGATCGAGGCCTCCGGCGGCGGCGCCGGTCTGGTGCAAAGCCTTGATGCCGCGGCGCGGAAAATCGGGATCGAGATCTTCTACGAGACGCGCGTTTCCTCGCTTCTCTATGACGGCGAGCGCGTCTCGGGCGTGCGCGCGCGTCACCAGGGGAAGTCCGCCGAGTTCCGCGCGAAATCGGTGGTGCTCGCCTGCGGCGGCTTCGAGGCGAACCCCGAGTGGCGCGCGCGTTACCTCGGCCCGGGCTGGGAGCTCGCCAAGGTGCGCGGCACCCGCTTCAACGTCGGCGACGGGCTGCGGATGGCGCTGGATATCGGTGCGGCGCCGTACGGCAACTGGTCGGGCTGCCACGCGACCGGCTGGGACCGCTACGCCCCGGAGTTCGGCGACGTCAGCGTCGGCGACCAGTTCCAGAAGCACAGCTATATCTTCGGGCTCTTGATCAACGCTGAGGGCCGGCGCTTCGTGGACGAGGGGGCGGACTTCCACTCCTTCACCTACGCCAAGTATGGGGGCGAAGTGCTGAAGCAGCCCGGCCAGTTCGCGTGGCAGGTGTTCGACTCCAAGGTCACGAAGCTCCTGCGCTCCGAGTACCGCATCAAGTTCATGACCAAGGAAACGGCTAACACATTGGAGGAGCTCGCGCCCAAGCTTGAAAGCGTCAACGCGGATCAGTTCTTGAAGACCGTGCGCGAGTTCAACGCGGCGGTACGCAAGGATGTTCGGTTCGATCACACAATCAAGGACGGCAAGTGCACGGTGGGAATCGAGCCGCCCAAGTCGAACTGGGCGCAGCCGCTCGACACGCCCCCGTTCGACGCCTACGCCACGACCTGCGGCATCACCTTCACCTTCGGGGGGCTGCGCATCGACAAGGAGACCGGCCAGGTTCTCGACGTCCATTTCCACCCGATTCCCGGCCTCTACACGGCGGGCGAGATGGTCGGGGGCCTCTTCTACTTCAACTACCCGAGCGGCACCGGGCTCGTGTCCGGAGCCGTTTTCGGCCGCATGGCCGGCGCAGCGGCGGCAAAGGCTGCAGGAAAATGAGCCACGAAGCCACCCAGGACAATTCCTACACCCGCGGCATCGCGGAGTTCGTGTCCGGCCTCAAGTACGACACGATTCCCGCCGAGGTTCGGCATCGCATCAAGCTGCTGATGCTCGACGCGCTCGGCTGCGCGCTCTACGGAGCGGATCTCGAATGGTGCCGCATCCTGCAGGATTCGCTCGCGAAGGTCGACTCGACGCGCGAGTGCGGCGTCTGGGGAACGAAGAAGAAGCTGTCCGCCCCGCATGCGGCGCTCGCGAACGGCACCGCCGTGCAGGGCTTCGAGCTCGACGACGTGCATCGCGCCGGCGTGCTTCACGTGGGGGCGGTCGTGCTCCCGGCCTTGATCCCCATCGCCGAGCTGACGGGTCGCATGAGCGGCAGGGAGTTCCTGACTGCGGCAGTCGCGGGTTACGAAATCGGGCCGCGGGTGGGCCTGTGCATGGGGCCCGAGCATATCGCCTCGGGCTGGCACTCGGGGGCGACGCTCGGCGTCTTCTCCGCCGCGGCGGGCGCGGCGCGCGGCTTGAAGCTCGACGCCGGGCAAACCGTGCACGCACTCGGCATCGCCGGGACCCAGGCCGCAGGGCTCATGGCGGCGCAGTTCGGCGCGATGGTGAAGCGCATGCATGCAGGGCGCTCCTCCCAGAGCGGGCTCTACGGCGCGCTGCTCGCGCAGGCCGGATTCACCGGCATCGTCAACGTCCTGGAGAGCGATTACGGAGGCTTCTGCACCACGCTCTCGCAATCGAAGGACCACTTCAACCTGGAGGAGCTCACCGCGGGCCTGGGCGAGATCTGGCAGACGATGGGAGTCGCGCTCAAGTTCTACGCCTGCGTCGGCACCAACCACACGACGCTCGATGCGATCCGCGACATGCAGCGCGAGCGCCGCTTCGGCGCGAAAGATGTGCGGAAGATCGTGGTGCGCGGCTCGCAGGTGACGGTGAATCACGTCGGCTGGAAGTACGTTCCGCAGGGGTTGACCTCCGCCCAGCTGAACCTCCCTTACTGCGTCGCCACCTGGCTCCTCGAGGGCGACTGCTTCGTGGACCAGTTCACCGAAGACAAGGTCGCCGACCGCGCGCGCATGGCGCTCGCCGAAAAGGTGGAGGTGATCCACGATCCGGAGATCACGGCGCTCGGCGCGAAATTCCGCCACAAGGTGCACGTCGAGGCGCATCTCATCGACGGCGCGGTCATGAAGCGCACCGTCGAAGCCGCGCGCGGCAGCGAGAAGAAATTCGCCTCGGACGCCGAGATCGTTGAGAAGTACGAGAAGCTCGCCTCCAAAGCGCTGCCCAAGGCCAGGGTCGGCAGGCTGCGCGACGCGCTGCTGGGGCTCGAGAAGCTCAAGGACGCTTCCGAACTCGCGCGCCTGATGGCAAAGTAACCGTCGACGGCCGATGAACGCTCGATTTCTTTGCGGAATGCTGGTCGCCGCGCTTGCGGTCGCGGCACAGGCGCAACAATATCCGGCGAAGCCCATCCGGCTGATCATCCCGACCGCGGCCGCCGGCGGCCCGGACACGATCGGGCGCGCGGTTGCGCAGAAGCTGGCCGATGACTTCGCGCAGACCATCGTGGTGGACAACCGCGCCGGCGCGAGCGGCGCCATCGCCGTCGAGCTCGCGCGGGCCTCCGCCCCGGACGGCTACACGCTGCTCGTGATCAGCGCTTCCCAGGTGATACGCCCCCTGCTCTACAAGGTTGCCTACGACCTCGGGCGCGATTTCGCCCCGATCACGCAGTTGAGCGCGCAGTCCTACGTGCTGGTCGTGAACAACGAACTGCCAGTGCGCTCGGTATCGGAGCTCATCGCACACGCCAAGGCGAATCCCGGCAGGCTCAACTTCGCCTCCGTCGGAACCGGCAGCCAGATCCACCTCATGACGGAGCTGTTCGTGACGATGACGGGAATCGAGGCCGTGCACGTGCCGTACAAGGGCATCGCGGCGGCCTACCCCGATCTCATGTCCGGCCGCATCCATTTCTCGTTCGCGGGCATCATCAGCGCGCAGGCTCACGTGAAGGCCGAGCGGCTGCGGGCGCTGGCCGTCTCCGGCCCCCGGCGCATGAGGGCGCTCCCCGATCTGCCCACGGTGGCGGAAGCGGGCGTGCCCGGCTTCGCCGTGACGCAGTGGTACGGCCTGCTCGTGCCTGCCGGAACGCCGCGCCCGACCGTCGAGTTCCTGAACAAGGCAATCAACAGCGCGCTCCGGCAGCCGGTCGTCGCCGGTCGCATCGCCGCCGAAGGATCGGAGGCGGTGGGCACCACGCCGGTTCAGCTCGCCGCCATCATCAAGGCCGAGCGCGCCAAATGGGCCAAGGTAATCAAGGAAGCGGGAATCAAAGGCGAAAATTGATGTAGCTGTCATTCCCCTGGAGGCGGGAAGCATCGCTGCGACGCAAGTACAGCCACACCCGCATCGCCGGTGCTTGACCCGGCGGGGAACGCCAAACTAACATCGCCGGCACGATTTTGGTCATTAAAGGAACATGGTATGGCATCGCTCGACCTGACGATGGTCTCGCCACTGGCCGTCTACCTCGATGAGAGCGGCCCCCGGAACCGGCTCGCGCCGCGGCCCGCGACACTGGACGGCAGGATCGTCGGGCTGCTGCCGAACTGGCGGCCGTCCGCGGTGGAGATCCTGCGCGCGATCGGCACGCTGCTCGGGGAACGCTACCGGCTGAGAGACCTGGTCGTGGAGCAGCCCGTGCGCGAGCTTCCGATCCGCACCGGCAAGCTCCTCGACACGATGCGCGACCAGCTCGACGATCTCGCAAAGCGCGTCGACGTCGTCATCACCGCCACCGGCGACTGAGGCTCATGCACGACGTGGTGTAGCCACGTCACGCCGGCCCTCGAGGAGCGGGGCATCCCCACGGTGATGGTCGTCACCGACACCTTCGCGAAATTCGCGCGCCGCATGTCGTCCACGCAGGGCTGGCCTTACGTGATCATCGCGGAGACCGAAAACCCGATTCGCCAGCTCGAGCCCCAGGCGCTGCGCAAGCGGGCCGAAGCGATGATCGACACCGTCATCGAGGGGCTCACGCTCCCGCCCGCCGAGATCGAATCCCGCCTGAAGAACGTGGCGCGGGCCGAGATTCACCCCGCGGGAGTCGTGCGCTCCGCAACACCGATATAAGGAAGCACGCAGGTGGCCCAACCCCGGGTGGAGCTCAAGGGCGAGTCGGTCGAGCAGTTGCTCGCGCGCGCCTACGAGCACGCCTACGACCAGGGCTGGACCGACGGCCTGCCGGTCATCCCCGCGACACCCGCGAGCGTGCAGCAGTTCGTCGCCGCCTCCGGACGCGCCGCGGACGAGGTGATCGGCCATCTCGCGCCGCGCAAGGGGCGCGCGACGGTGGAGGCAATCGCAGTCAACGCCGTCATGGCCGGCTGCCGCCCGGACTACATGCCGGTCGTCATCGCCGCCCTCGAGGGCATGCTCGATCCGAGCTATCCCCTGGAGTTCATGCAGGTCACGACCAATCCCATGACGCCGTTCCTGCTCGTGAACGGCCCCGTGCGCAAGCGCCTCGACATCAACTGCGGCACCGGCTGCCTCGGGCCGGGATGGCGCGCCAACGCGACCATCGGCCGCGCGATCCGCCTCATCATGAACAACATCGGCGGCGCGCTGCCCGGAGTCTATTCCAAGGTGAGCTTCGGCTCGCCGCTGCGCTATTCCTACATCTGCGGCGAGAACGAGGAAGAGAACCCGTGGACGCCGTTCCACGTGGACCGCGGCTTCCCGCGCGGGGAAAGCACCGTCACCGTGTTCAAGGCTTCCAACTTCTGCAACATCTCGGGCGGCGAAGGCGTCGGCCCGGCGGAAATCCTGCGCCAGATCGCGACCAACATGCCACCCATGTACGGCGGCGGGGACGGCGTCCTGCTCCTGCTCGGAGTAAATCACGCGCGCTCGCTCTACGAGGCCGGCCTCACCAAGCGCGACATCCAGGAGCGCCTGTGGGAGATGGCGCGGCTGCCCATCAGCTACTTTGCCGAAGGCTTCGCCGCGACGGAGCGGGCGGCGGGCCGGGGCGATGCCGAAACCGTGTGGCGCGCCCGCAGCCCCGACGAAATCTACGTCGTGGTCGCCGGCGGCCCCGGCCCCCAGGACGTCTACATCGGCGCGGGCATGCCGCAGACCCGCGTCATCCGCGGCGCATAGCCAGCCCATCCGTTTCCTGTTCCCGAGGGAGGCTCTATACTGGTAGCCCGGTACCGGGCCGACCTTCGAGCAGGGAGGGCCGATGTACAAGCACATTCTGCTGCCGACCGACGGTTCAGCGCTGTCGCAGGTGGCCGTGGATAGCGGGCTCAAGTTCGCGAAAGCCATCGGCGCGAAGACGACCGGCTTCTACGTGATCGTCGAGCGAGCGCCGGACTCATTCGAGGAATACGCGCCGATCCAGGTGAAGGCTCCCGAGCTCGGCGACGTGGCGAAGCAGGAAGCCGACAGGTACCTGAAGGCGATCACCGACCGGGCGCGCCTGATCGGCGTTCCCTGCGAGACCTACTCGATGCGGCACGCCTCGCCCCACCAGGCGATCATTACCTTCGCCACGCAAACCGAGTGCGACTTGATCGTCATGGCCTCGCACGGCATGAAAGGCGTCACCGGCGAGCTGGTCGGCTCCGTGACCGCGCGCGTCATCACCGGCTGCAAGATCCCGGTACTGGTTTACCGGTAAGGGAAATCACCGGAAGCGCACGGATACCGCCGGATTGCCCGGCAGCCCTTCATAGCGCACAGTGACCGCGAGCCCCGGCCGGGGTGTCAGCGGCTGCGTGAACGACCCAAGGCTTAGCACATCGCCCGGCTTGAGCTTTACACGGGATTTCTCCAGGTCCTGCACGAGCCACAGCACCGCGTCGAGCGGATGATCGAGTATCGCGGCGCCCTTGCCGCTCGCAAGCTCCCTGCCGCCGCGATCGGTCACGACGACGCGCATCGCGGCGAGCGCCGCGGTGAATTCGGGCGTCGCCTGCACCGGGATGCCCTTTCCCGCCACGCCGAGCCGCGCGCCGACGTTGAGCGACACGATGAGCGGCGCCGAGAGCTTCTCGCCTTCCGCCACGATGAGATCGGGCAACTCGATGAAGGGCACCACGAGCGAGAGGGAGCGCAGCACATCGAGATGCGACTTCGCCCGATGGATGCCGGCATCCTTCACGACGACCAGCAGGTCCGGCTCGAATACCGGGCGCGCGCCGAAACGTGCGGACACCTCCGCCCCGTCGGCAAGCAGCATCTTCTCGAGCAGCACGCCGCGCACCGGGGTCGTGACACCGAACTGTGCCTGGACCTTCGCGTTCGTGAGCCCGGCCTTGTAGCCGACGATGCGGTTATCGCTCGACTCCAGCTTCTCGATCAGTCGCCGGCGTCCGCATTCAGCGTCGCGCATCGAGAGGTTCGTGCCCAGACCGCGCAATGGCTCCTTCGCCTCCTGGAAGCGGAGAATGGCGTTGATCCGCTCGTGGGTCGGGCATGCGGCGCGGGCCTCGCCGTGCCATGACAGCGCCGCTGTCAACGCGATGATGCAGACGATCGTTCTTGGATTCATTCCAGACTCAACCAACGGAACATGCTCCGGTCACTGGTCACCGGTCACTGGTCACTGGCGTGCGGCACGGCGCCGGTATAATACGCGCTTTTTCGCAGCCCCCGCCGGATGACGCTCTACGCCCTCACGATCTTCACGAGCGCGTTCCTGCTGTTCCTGGTCCAGCCCATCATTGCCAAGCAGATCCTGCCGTGGTTCGGCGGCTCGGCCGCGGTGTGGACCACCTGTCTCGTGTTCTTCCAGTTCCTGCTGCTCGCCGGCTACGCCTACTCGGACTGGACGACGCGCAAGCTCTCCGCCCGCAGCCAGGTCGTGCTGCACGTGGTGCTCCTCGCCGCGAGCCTGGCGTCGCTCCCCATCATCGCGGACACCGGCTGGAAGCCCGCCGGCGACGAGGACCCGACGTGGCGCATCCTCGGACTGCTTGCGGCCACCATCGGGCTGCCCTACTTCCTGCTCTCCACCACCGGTCCGCTGGTGCAGGCATGGTTCGCGCGCACTTTTCCCGCGGGCACCGTGTACCGCCTGTTCGCGCTCTCCAACTTCGCGTCGCTGCTCGCGCTCGTTTCCTACCCCTTCGCCTTCGAGCCCTGGATCACGACGGCCGTCCAGTCCTGGGGCTGGAGCGGCGCCTACGTCGCGTTCGTGGCGCTGTGTGCGGTCTCGGCCTGGTACAGCCTGCGCGGGGGGGCGGCCGCCGGCGGACTCCGGCAAGAGACGACGCCCGACACGGGACCGGCTCCCGCGCCGGGCGACTACGCGGCGTGGCTGCTGCTCTCCGGCATGGGCGCGTTCATGCTGCTCGCCGTGACCAACCACATCACGCACGACATCGCGTCGGTGCCGTTCCTGTGGATCCTGCCGCTCACGCTCTATCTCCTCACCTTCATCCTGTGCTTCGAGGGGCGTGGATGGTACCAGCGGCGCATTTTCATCGTGCCGCTCGCGGCGATCGTGTGCGCGATGGCATGGGCGCTGCACGAGGAGCGCGGCATCATGGAAATCAAGGAAGCGGTGCCGCTCAGCCTGGTCGGGCTCTTCGTGATGTGCATGTTCTTTCACGGCGAGCTCGCGGCACGCAAGCCCGCGCCCCGCTACCTCACCAGTTTCTATCTCATGGTGGCGCTCGGCGGCGCGCTTGGCGGCATCGCGGTGGGTCTCGTCGCCGTCAAGCTCTTCAACTCCTATTACGAATTCGGCGTCGGGCTGGTCGTGACGCTGCTCATCGCCGCCTACGCCACGCGCCTCATGCACTCGGCGGTGCCGATGCTGGTGCTCGCCGCGCTCGGCTTCACCGGCTACCACGTCTACGCGTACATCGGGTATCTCGCCAAGGACACGCGCGTCATGACGCGCAATTTCTACGGCACCCTGCGCGTCAAGGATGTCGGAGCCGACGGCGAGCAGGATGCGGCGCGGCGCCTCATGCACGGTGTGATCATGCACGGCGAGCAGTTCCGCGCGCCGGCGCGACGGCGCGAGCCGACCACCTATTACGGCGCGACCTCTGGCATCGCGCGCACGCTCGAGGCTCTCGACAGCTCCGCGCTGCGCGTCGGCGTGGTGGGCCTCGGCACCGGCACGCTCGCGCTCTACGGGCGACCGGGAGACGTTTACCGGTTCTACGAGATCAACCCGCAGGTGGTCGCGGTCGCGATGAGCGAGTTCACGTTTCTCGCGGACAGCGGCGCGAGCATCGAGCACGTGCTGGGCGATGCGCGGCTTGCAATGGAGCGCGAGCCGCCCCAGAACTATGACGTGCTCGTGATCGACGCGTTCTCGAGCGACTCGATCCCGGTCCACCTCGTCACAAGCGAGGCGCTGGCGGTTTACGCGCGGCACACGAAGACCGGGGGCGTGATCGCGTTCCACGTGACGAACCGCTTCCTCGATCTCGCCCCGGTGGTCAAGCGCATCGCCGATGCGCATGGCCTGCACGCCGCGCTGATTGCCGACGGTGCCGAGGACAGCGACCTCTCCAGCACCGACTGGGTGCTCGTCACGCGCGACAAGGCCCTGCTCGAGCGCCCGGAGATCGCCGAGTTCGCGAGTGAAATCGAGGCTGTTCGGGGGTTGCGGGTGTGGACGGATGACTTCAATAATCTGTTCACGATTCTAAAATAGGGCGTGGATGGTGGATCTTGAGGCGGCTTCCATGTTTCGCTTCGCGTCATTGACTGCGCTCCTGATGGCTTTCTCCGCCGGGGCCGCGGCGCAGCCGCAGACGAACGCGCGGGGGCTGCCGACGCTCGCGCCGCTCGTCAACGAGGTGACGCCGGCGGTGGTGAACATCTCGGTCATCACGCGCTCCCCGCTCGAAACGAATCCCCTGTTCGCCGATCCCTTCTTCCGGCGCTTCTTCAACCTGCCCGACCGGCCGCAGCGTGAGGAGCAGGCCGCCGGCTCGGGAGTCATCGTGGACGCGGCGCGCGGCTACGTCATCACCAACCATCACGTGATCCGCAACGCCGAGCAGGTGCTGGTCACGTTGAAGGACCGCCGCCAGCTGCCGGCGAAGCTCATCGGCAGCGATCCCGGCACGGATATCGCCGTGCTCCAGATCGAGGCCGGGGGGCTGTCGGCAATCCGCATCGGCGACTCGGACACGCTGCAGGTCGGCGATTACGTGATCGCGATCGGCAACCCGTTCGGCATCGGCCAGACGGTCACCTCGGGTATCGTGAGCGCGCTCGGCAGGAGCGGCCTCACGCCCGAAGGCTTCGAGGACTTCATCCAGACCGACGCCTCGATCAATCCCGGCAATTCGGGCGGCGCGCTCATCAACCTGCGCGGCGAGCTGGTCGGCATCAATACCGCGATCATCGGCCCCGCCGGCGGCAATGTCGGCATCGGCTTTGCGGTGCCCTCCAACATGGCGCACGCGGTGCTCACCCAGATCGCGCGCTTCGGCGAGGTCAGGCGCGGACGGCTCGGCATCAGCATGGTCGACCTCACACCTGATATCGCGAAGAAGCTCGGGGTGAGCGCCACCGAGGGCGTGGTGATCACGGGCGTCCAGGCCGGATCCCCCGGGGAGAAAGCAGGGTTGCGTGAACGCGACGTGGTCGTCGCCCTGGGCGGGCGCCCGGTGCGCGCGGCCGCTGAGCTGCGGGCGCGGCTGGGGCTGACCCCGGTGGGCGAGGAAATCGAGCTGAGGGTGCTGCGCGGGAAAGTGGCTCGAACCATCCGCACCAGCATCGCCCCGCCGCTGGGCCCGGCAAGCGAAAGCGGGCAGGCCGTGCCGCAGCTGCCGGGAATGAGCGTCGTGGAAATCGAGCGCGGCAGCCCGCTCTACCAGCAGCTGAAGGGCGGCGGCCTGGTCGTGGCCGATGTCGAGCAGGGCAGCCGCGCGTGGACGGCGGGGTTCCGGCCCGCCGACATCATTTACGCGGTGAACCGCCGCCGGGTGCAGACGCTCGCCGAGCTCCAGAAAGCCGTGGGCGGCGCGAAGGGCGGCTATTCAGTATCGCTGCTGCGCGGGGACTTCAACGTCACGATTATCGTTCGCTAGTTGCGGCGTATATACTGGCGCCCTGTCCAGCGCGGGAGGGCTCATGAAAGTCAAGGCGAACGGCATCGACATCAACTACGAGATCGAAGGTAACGGGCCCTGGCTCACCATGAGCCATTCGCTCGCGTGCAACCTGCACATGTGGGATCCGCAGATGCCGGTGCTCACGAAGAAGTTCAAGGTGCTGCGCTACGATACGCGCGGCCACGGACAGTCGAGCGCCCCCGCCGACGACTACACGCTCGAACAGCTCGCCGACGACGTGAAGGGGCTGCTCGACGCTCTCAAGATCAAGCAGACGCACTGGGCGGGGCTGTCCATGGGCGGGATGATCGGCCAGGCCTTCGCTCTCAAGTACCCGGGCGTTTTCCAGAGCATGGTGCTCGCCGACACCACCAGCCGGCGTCCGCCCGACGCCGCGAAGATGTGGGGCGAGCGCATCCAGAACGCCCAGCAGAAGGGAATGGACGCCCTGGTCGAAGGGACGCTCGGCCGCTGGTTCACCGAGCCCTACCGGGCGAGCCACAGGGACGTGATGGCGCGCATCGGCAACGACATCCGCAATACCCCCGTCGCCGGCTTCGTCGGCTGCTGCCACGCGATCGCAAGGGTGGACTATCTGGACCGTCTGAAGGAAATCAAGTGCCCGGCACTCGTCATGGTTGGCGAGCACGACCACGGCACGCCGCCGGAAGCGGCGCGGGCGATACACCAGAACCTCAAGGGCTCGGAGCTGAAGATCATCCCCTCCGCGGCCCACCTCTCGAACATCGAGCAGGCGCAGGTATTCAACGACGCGATGACGGAATTCCTGAATCGCGTCGCGCGCTGAGCGAGGACCCTAACGGCGCGCGGCGCGGCGCTCGTACCAGAACCCGTAGCCGCTGCCGCCGAACATCAGCGCCGAGCAGGAGACGAATACCGGCGCGAATCCGAACGCGGTGCCGACGGCGCCGAACGCAAGCGGCACGACCATGTGCGTAAAGTGGTTGAACGTCACGCGCAGCCCCGCCCCTTCGGAGGCGCGCCCGGCCGGCGACAGGCTGTAGATCAGCGACATCGACATCGGCTGGCCTACGCCGCATCCGACCCCGAGCACGAACGACGCCGCCGCCAGCAGATAGGGGTCGTGAAACAGGGGAAACAGCAGCAGCGCCACACCGGAAAACCCGATTGCCCCCAGCAGGATCTCGAACTCGCTCCACGTCCGCACGAGGCGCGGCAGCGCCACGCGGATCGCGAACACCGCAACGGCAAACATGCTGATGATGACACCGATCGCCGATGCCGAGAGGCCGATCGAGTGCCCGTAGATGGGGAAGAAGAACTGATAGAGGTCCCACGCGACGGAAATCAGCCCGCTGGCGACGATGGCATTGCGCAAATTGGAGATGCGCAGCAGATCGAACGAGCTGGATTTCTTCAGATTGCCGTCCGTTCCGATCGCGGCCGCAGGCAGCAGGTTGCCCTTGAACCACAGGACGAGCACCGCAGCGGCCGGGCACGCCGCGAGCGCGAGGTAGGCGACCTCGAAGCCGAGGTAATCGATCGAGAAGCCGGCGATCAGCGGGCCGAGGAACGAGGCGATGGAAAACCCGATAGCGAGCAACGAATAGTTGCGGGCGCGGTCCTCCGGTCTGCCCAGGGCGCCGGTAATCCCCTGCACTGGGACGAAGAAGAACTGGAAGGCCGTGCCCACCGCGAGCGACAGCACGTAGAGCGCCGCCACGCCGGGGAAGACGTACGGCACCAGGAGCGCGACGACCACCCCGATCGCACCGCCCAGCATCGGCATCCGGGGCCCGACGCGGTCGACGAGACGGCCGATGTAGAGCGCGATCAGCATCGGGCACAGCGCCCACAGCGCCATGATCACGCCGACCGAGAACGCATCCATGCCCAGGCTCAACGCGTGCAGCGGCAGTGCGACTTTGGCGCCGCCGAAACCGGCGTGGGTCAGCACGCAGGTCAGCACGATCATGTAGATTGCCATCGGGGACGGTGCGGCCGGCTGCGCTCGCGGACAAATTGACCGGGAGCCGGAATTCTACCGGGAACGGGTGGCTATCGGTTCCAAAAGTCCGTATTGTGGGTCACTCCTGCGCGGGGCCGTGGTCTGCTACCGCGGCAAACAGCCACGATGTGAACAGCGCGCGAGGCCGCCTTTCGCACCGCCTTGCCCGGGCCGGGAACTGCGTCGACGCGCCATGCGGCTAGGCCGGCACGACCAGGTAATGGACGGCGAACAGCCGGTCCGGGCCCATCCAGCACTCGACCGGCGCAAGGCCCGCGGCCGCGGCGAGGTCCTGGAACTCGCGGACCGAGTACTTGTAGGAGTTCTCCGTGTGTATCGTCTCGCCCTTGCGGAAGCGGATGCTGCGCCCGCTGATCCTGACCTCCTGCGCTTTCATGCTCTCCAGGTGCATCTCGATGCGACCGCTCGCCGCGTTGTAGAAGGCACGGTGGTGGAACGCCGACAGGTCGAAGTCGGCGCCGAGCTCGCGATTGATGCGGGCGAGGAGGTTCAGGTTGAAGGCGGCGGTGACGCCGCGCGCGTCGTTGTAGGCGGCGGTGAGCCGCGCCGGGTCCTTCTTGAGGTCGACCCCGATCAGGAGACCTCCTCCCGCGCCCAGCTGCACCCGGGCGCCCGCCAGAAATGCAGTGGCTTCGGTCGAGGTCAGGTTGCCTATGGTCGAACCCGGAAAATAGACGACGCGACGGCGCGCGCCGAGACCCTCAAGCTCCGGCAGGGCAATGGGATGCGAGTAATCCGCGCAGATTGCGACGACCCGCAACTGCGGGAATTCGCGGGCGATCTCCGCCGCGGTGGCGTTCAGCTCCGCGCGTGCTATGTCGATCGGAACGTACGCCGCGGGTCCGGTCGCAGCGATGAGGATGCGGGTCTTGCGGGCGCTGCCGCTGCCGTACTCGATCAGGACGCACCCCGGTCCGATATGCCGGGCCATGTCGCCGACGTGGGCCTGCATCACGGCGATTTCCGCGCGCGTCAGGTAATACTCCGGCAGCCCGCAGATCGCCTCGAACAGCGCGCAGCCCTGCGCGTCGTAGAAATACTTGGGCGGCAGGGTTTTCTGCGGACGCGACAGGCCGCCGATCACGTCATCGAGAAAGTGGCCCGATTCGGGATTGAGGTCGTGAAAGGAATAGCCGGCGTTCGCCCGCACCATCAGCTGAGTTTACCCGCTCGCCCGGGCGCATCGAATACCGGCCGCAATCGCGCCGCTGGCCGACGATCTTACCGGTCACCTGTCGCCAGCCACAGTTGTATGTCGTGCCGCTTGGCGCGAGTTGCTCTCCATCCACTTCTTGATGCGATTGGCATCGCCGATGCGCGTGAGGTGACCCCATGAATCGAGCAGCACTATGATCACCGGCGTCGCGGCAATCTGCGCTTGCATTACCAGGCAGCGCCCGGCCTCGCGGATGTAGCCGGTCTTGGAAAGGCCGATGTCCCAGCCAGAGTTGCGCACCAGCCGGTTTGAGTTGGTGAACTGCATCTTGCGGCCATTGGCAAGCCGCACGGTGTACTGAGTGTCGGTCGTGTACTCGCGTATCAGCGGGTGGCGATAGGCCGCGCCCACCAGCCGCGCGAGATCCTGCGCGTTCGAGACATTGCCGCTCGAGAGCCCGGTACCATCCACGAAGCGGCTGTGCCACATGCCGAGCTCGGCCGCCTTGCGGTTCATCGCCGCCACGAAGGCGTCGGTGCCGCCGGGGTACGCGCGCGTCAGCGCCGCCGCCGCGCGGTTTTCCGAAGCCATCAGCGCGATCCGCAGCAGGTCTTCCCGCGAGACGGACATGCCGACGGCGAGCCGCGAGCGGGTGCCCTTGAGCGCGTCGCGGTCGTCCTTGCTGATCTTGATGGTCTCGTCGAGCGGCAGGCCGGAATCCAGCACGACCAGCGCGGTCATCAGCTTGGTGATGGACGCGATCGGAACGACCCCCTCGACATTCTTGGCGTAGAGGACGCGCTGGCCGGACTGATCGAGGACGAGGGCGCTCGCCGACTTGAGGTTGGGTCCGGCTCCGGGCCGGGCAGCCATTGCGGTTCCCAGCCGCTGCTCGATAGCGGCCTGCTGTGCCGCCATCGCACTCACGGCAAGCACGCACCCCGCTACCAACGCCACCAGCCTCCCGCCCAAGTCACCCTCCCAGGTGGCGAAAAGCCACCGAATTAGGCAGCAAAAATACAGGGTTAGCGGGAAACTTTCAACTGTTTTCTGAGTACGTGACCTACTCCACGCCAGCGCGCCGGTCGCGGGACATCATTCCCGGTCCCGGACAGGGTCGCTCGGGATTGCCAATGCAGCAGGTCGGCCTCCCCAAAAAAAACTCCGCTCGGGACAGTTTGGGTTGTCCCGGCGGAGATTAAAGAGGCCATGCGATTGCCCGCTCAGCACAGGCAATTGCAACTACCAGGCCTCCGAGGAGGAAAGTTTGAGCAACCTGCTCAATCGCGCGGGACTCCTGGCTGAGCATCCCGCTACTGGTGAGCGCAATCTATTCCCCCTCCCTTACGCCAAGCTTACAGAGCAGCCGGGTAAATCACTTCGCATGCGGACAAACGGTTTGCTGTGAGCGGCGAGCAGCAAATTTGATATCGTCTGCCTGTTCAATGCTTGCGGATGACCGTTCCCGACATGCGACTTCTCATCGTTGAAGACGATCCGGTGCTGGCGGACGGGCTCGTCCGGTCGCTGCGGAGCTCCGATTACGCCGTTGACTGCGCGACCGACGGCGGAGAGGCCGACCACATCCTCTCCGCGAACACCTACGACCTGGTCATCCTCGACCTCGGGCTGCCCCGGCTCGACGGCCACGAAGTCCTGCGCCGGCTGCGGCGCCGTGGATCGAGGACGCCGGTGCTGATACTCACCGCGCTCGATGCGCTCGAGGACCGGGTCAAGGGACTCGATCTGGGCGCCGACGATTACCTCACCAAGCCGTTCGACCTGCCGGAGCTGGAAGCGCGCGTGCGAGCCCTCATCCGGCGCGGCCAGTCGGGCGGGGGCTCGCTGCTCACCCACGGAGCGCTCACGCTCGATACCGCGGGCCGGCGCGCCCTGCTGGATGGCGAGCCGCTCGAGCTTTCCGCGCGCGAGATCGGGGTCCTCGAAGTCCTCATGCTGCGAAGCGGACGCGTCGTCAACAAGGACCAGCTCGCCGAGGAGCTCTACGGCTGGGACGAGGAAGTGAGCGCCAACGCCATCGAGGTCTACGTTCATCGCCTGCGCCGCAAGCTGGAGCCCGCGGGGGTCACCATACGCACCATCCGCGGGCTGGGCTACCTGCTGGAGAAACCGGCGCATG
>Ga0210102_1000231_pt1 | contig 15580 bp, 11 predicted proteins | sample RushOxbow_ThreeS_4_FD_185563 | JGI IMG/M metagenome (GOLD analysis project Ga0210102, IMG submission 185563) | Wetland microbial communities from San Francisco Bay, California, USA, that impact long-term carbon sequestration -... | ecosystem: Environmental > Aquatic > Marine > Wetlands ...
CACGCGTGCGCCTGAGGCGCCCTCCGCGGAAGCGGCGACGCCCGCGCCTGCGCCTGCCCTCGTCCCGGCGACAGACGCGCCTGCGCTCCTCGGCGATCTCCGCGTTTTGTCCAAGCTGGGCCGACCATTGCGTGCGGAGATTGAAATCAACTCGCTGCCCAGCGGCGGCAATGAACCTGTAGTCATCCGGCTCGCTTCTGCTGAAACGTTCCGGCGCGCGGGGATGGATTTCCATCCGGCGCTCAATGGGGTCAGCGTCACGTTCGAACCGCGCGCCGGCAAACCCATCATCGCGCTGACCACGCGCCTCCCGATGAACGAGCTCGTTCTCAACTTGCTCGTCGAGGTCGAGTGGGGATCGAGGCTTTTCGTGCGCGAGTACGCAATCGTGCTCGATCCGTCGACTCGTCATCAGCCACGGCCGTCGCATGCGGTGGTAGGGCCGACCCCGTCTTCGGCGCAGGCTGCGCCCGCACCGCCTCCGGCTGCGCCGCTGCTCACGCTGGGTTCGCTGCGTGAAGCCGAAATCCGCGCGGAGGTCACGTGATTCGCGCAACCGCCCTGCTTGCCGCGATTAGCTTCGCCGTCACGCCCGCGCAGGCGCAGGACCAGGGCGCAATCCGCGTCCTGCTGACGCCCGAATTGGAGACCACGCTGGCGAGCCCGATGCTGGGGCGGGTGCGCAATGTCAACGTCTCGCTGGGCTCCAGCTTCGACGAAGGCAAGGTATTGCTGGACTTCTACTGCGACGAACAGGCCGCCCGCGAGCGTATCGCCAGGGCCGAAGTGGCAGGCGCCCGAGAGAACTATGAGGCGAAGCTGCGTCTGCAGGGCCTGCAGTCCGCCGGTGAGGTGGAGGTGGCGATCGCTGCGGCCGCCGTCGACAGGGCACGCGGCGAGCTGCAGCTGGCCCGCGTGCAAAAGGCGCAGTGCACGGTGAGCGCGCCGTTTGCGGGGCGAGCTGTCAAGGTTCACGTGAAACCGCACCAGGGTGTAAATGCCGGTCAGCCGCTGGTGGAAATCGTCAGCCGCGGCCCGTTCAAGCTGCGGCTCAATGTTCCCTCGAAGTGGCTGGCATGGCTCAAGCCGGGCACGCCGTTTGAGGTCAGTATCGACGAAACCGGGAAGTCGTACCCCGCCAGCGTGACCGCCATCAATGCCCGTGTAGACGCCGCCAGTCAGTCGGTGGAACTGGAGGGCACCATCGCGGAGCGCGCCGGCGAGCTCCTGGCGGGAATGAGCGGCACGGCGCGCTTCAAGCCGCCGCAATGACCGCACCGGGCACCGCGGCACCGAGCCCCGTCGCCGCGCTGCTGCACCTCGAGGCGCGGGCACGGGCCGCTCGCGACCTGGCCTCCCTGGACTTCGTCATCGCCAACGAGACCTGGCAGCTCGCGCCGTACCGGCAGGCTGCGGTCTTCCGCCACGACGCGCTCGAGCGACCCGTGCTCGCGGCTGTCTCCGGCCTCGCCGTGCTCGAGGGCGACTCGCCTTTCACGCTTTGGATCACCCGCCTGGCCGCGCATGTGTGGAAAGCGTTCCCGGAGCCGAGGGCCTTCACCGGGCGCAACCTGCCTGCCGAGTTCGCCGATGGCTGGACCGAATGGTTGCCGGTTCACGCGCTGTTCGTCCCTCTCGCGGGACCCGATGGGAAACGCATCGGCGCCGTCATCTATGGCCGCGACGAGCCTTGGAGCGAATCCACCCGCCAGCAGTTTGTCAGCTTGCATGAGGCATACGGCTACAGCCTGTGGGCGCTGAAGCGGGGCGAGTCGTTGGGGCGTCGACTCAAGGAAAAGCTGCTGCGATCGTCGTGGTGGCTGAAGGCCGCGCTGGCCGCTGCGCTGCTGGCCCTCCTGATCCCGGTACGGATGAGCGTGCTGGCGCCGGCGGAGGTGATCGCGCTGGAGGCGCAGGTGGTGGCGGCGCCGATGGACGGAGTGGTCGAAGCCTTCCAGGTGCAACCGAACCAGGAGGTTGCGAAGGGTCAGGCGCTGTTCCGCCTCGATCGCACCACGCTCTCCTCGCGCCGCGAAGTGGCTCAGAAGGCGCTAGAGGTGGCCCGTACCGATGCCTTGCTGGCGGCACAAAAGGCATTCCAGGATGACGAGAGCCGGGCCGACCTTGCGGTGCGCGAAGGCCGCGTGCGGGAGCGCGAAGCAGAGCTTGCCTATATCGACACCCAGCTGGCCCGTGTCGAGGTGCGTGCGCCGGCCGCCGGCGTTGCGGTGTTTGGCGATCCCAACGACTGGATCGGCAAGCCGGTTCAGACCGGGGAGCGCATCGTACTGCTCGCCGACCCGGCCGACGCCGGGATTCTGGTCTGGCTGCCGGTCGCGGATGCCATCAATCTCGAGGCAGGTGCGGAAATCCGCGTGTTTCTGCACGTGGCACCGCTGCAACCGCTCACCGCCTCGCTCACGCAAACCAGCTATCAGGCGACACCATCGCCTGATGGCATCGCCGCCTACCGTATCCGCGGGCGCTTTCAGGGCGACGCCGGCATTGCCCGCATCGGCCTCAAAGGAACCGCCAAGGTGTATGGCGAGCGCTGGCCGCTGGCGTATCTCGTGTTCCGCCGGCCGCTGGCGACATTGCGAGAGTGGACCGGACTGTGATCCTGCCCCCACTGCGCGATGACCTGCGCCTGTTCGCCGCGGCGCCCGAGCGCGACGGCTCACCGGCGTGGGTGATTCAGGATCCCACACGAAACCGTTTCTTTCGCATCGGTTGGCTCGAGTTCGAGTTGCTGGCGCGCTGGGACACCGGGGATGCCGCCGCGCTGGCGCAACAGGTGAGTGCGGAATCGCCCCTGATCGTAGGTGTTGATGACGTCGCCTCTCTGGTCGAGTTTCTCGCCCGCAACCAGCTTATTCGCGCCACCGGCGCGCAGGATTCGGCGCGACTGAGCGCGATCCGCGCGCGCCAGCAACCGGACCGGCTGCGCTGGCTGCTGCAAAACTATCTGTTCTTCCGCGTGCCGTTGGTTCGACCGGGGCGCTTCCTGGAAGCGACGCTGCCCTATGTGGCCTTCGTGTTCAGACCGGGCTTCCTCGCGTTCGTGGTGGCTGCGACCCTGCTCGGGCTCACGCTGGCCGCGAGGCAGTGGGACGTGTTCACCCATACGCTGGTCGACAGCTTCACGCTCACAGGGATCATTGGTTTTGCTGGAGCGTTGGCGCTTGGCAAGTGCGTGCACGAGCTCTCTCATGCCTACACCGCGACACGCTACGGAGTGCGCGTAGGGCATATGGGCGTGGCGTTCATGGTGCTGTGGCCCTTGCTCTACACCGACACCGGCGAGTCCTGGAAATTGCCGGACCGGCGCCAGCGCTTTGCCATCGCCGCCGCGGGCGTCACGGCCGAACTCGCACTGGCCGGGCTTGCCACACTCGGCTGGAGCCTGGCACCCGACGGCGGATTCCGACAGGGGATGTTCTTCCTCGCGACCACAAGCTGGCTGTTGACGCTGACCATCAACGCGAGCCCGTTCATGCGCTTCGACGGCTATTTCCTGCTGTCCGACGCGGTGGACCTGCCCAACCTTCACGAGCGCAGCTTCGCGCAGGCGCGCGTATTCCTGCGCCGCACCTTGCTTGCCCTGAGCGATCCTTACCCTGAAGCGTTCGCGCCGGCTGCGCGCGCAGGGCTGATCGCCTTCGCCTTCGCCACCTGGATCTATCGGCTGACGCTGTTCGTGGCGATCGCGCTGGCGGTCTACTTTTTCTTCTTCAAGGCGCTGGGCGTCTTTCTGCTCGCGGTGGAGCTGGGCTGGTTCGTCGTACGCCCCGTAACGGCAGAGCTCCGGGTCTGGTGGGAACGCCGCGCCGACGTGCCGCGCTCGCGGCGGGCTGTCTGGCTGATGATGGCGGTCGGTTTCGTCGCGCTGATCCTGATCCCTTGGCGCCAGGACGTTAGCGCGCCGGCTGTGCTGCGCGCGGAGCGCCAGCAGCTGATCTACAGCCCGCTGCCGGGGCGAATCGCTCGGCCTCCTCACGCGGGCGCGGTGAGGGCGGGCGGCACTCTTCTCATACTGGACTCGCCAGACATCCGCGGACGGGCCGACGTCTCCCGCGCCAGCGCCCAGTCGTTTTCGACCCAGCTGGATCGGCTGCCAGGGGTGCGTCAGGGTGAGGAAAAACGCGCGCGGCTGGCGAGCGAGCTGGCGCAGGCGCTCGCTACTGTGAAAGGGGAAATGGCGGAGTTGGCCCGGCTTGAGATCAAAGCGCCGTTCGCCGGACAGGTGCTCGACGTGGATCCTGACATCGTCGCAGGCACCTGGGTGGCGCCATCCCGTCCCCTCGGCATCCTGGTGGACCCCGCCAACTGGATCGCCGAAGCGCTGGTGCCGGAGGCCGCCCTCGCGCGCATCGCCGTTGGCGACCGTGCGCGGCTGCATTTGCCCGGTGAGCCGCTGACGCGGCTCGACGGGCTGGTGGCTGCGATCGACACCGCGCGCGCCGGCGCGCTGCCGGACCCGCTCCTTGCGGCCGACTACGGCGGGCCGGTCAAGACCGTGGAGGGAGAGAAACTCGTGCCGCGCGAGGCGCTTTACCGGGTGCGGGTGAGTCTCGAGGTGCCGCCGCTGGCGACGCGCGTCGCGCGCGTGACGGTGGTGATCGAAGGGCGGCGCGAGAGTCTGGCGGCCGACTGGCTGCGCTCAGCTTCGGCCGTGCTGATCCGGGAGGCCGGGTTCTAGGGGAACTCTGATCGGAACGCCGGATTACTGCATGGGCCGATCGTTGGGGGAATCGAACGCGGCGCGCGTTGCGTCATTGAGCGGCAGCTTGAGCGAGCGCTGATAGGGAGGGATCGGCGCCTCGAACCATTTCGCGTACAGCTTCGCCATCTCGCCGTTGCGCATCATGTCCGCCAGCGTTGCGTCCACTAACTGTTTGTAAGCAGGATCTCCCTGCGGCAGCGTGCATGCGTAGGGTTGCATCTGCAGCGCATCGCCGACCACCTTGAAGCGGGAGGGCTCGGCGCTGACGGAGATCTGGCCCAGGAGCAAGGCCGCCGCCGCGACGAAAGCCTCGGCCCGGCCGTCCTCCAGAGCCCGTACGCCGCGCAATTCGCTCGGCACCGGCAACAGCGTCAGACCGGACTTTCTTTCGGCCGCGAGCTGCTCCACCCGCGCCTCGCTCGTGGTGCCGGATACCACGGCCACGCCCTTGCCGGCGAGATCGCCGAAGCCCGCAATGCCCGAGTCCGCCCGCACCGCAACGCGCACCGCGTCGACGTAAAACGTATTGGAGAACGCAACCTGCTGCTGGCGAGCAGTCGTGTTGACGGTAGTGCCGCACTCAATGTCGATGACCCTGGTCTTCATCAGCGGCAGTCGCGTGGTGGCGGTGACGGCGTTGAAGCGCAACTGCAAATCCCGTTTACCCAGCGCTGCCTTGACGGCTTCGAACACGCGCTTAGCGATGTCCACTGCGTAGCCCACCGGACGCTGCGCCTGGTCGATATAGGCGAACGGTACAGCGGACTCACGGTGGCCGATGACGAACTGGCCGGTGGCGGCGATACGCTCCAACCGGCTCGGCTCGGGGGCGGCCTGTTGGGCGGACGCAGCAACGGGCAATGCCACGCACAGGCTGACAATCAATTCGCGCATCATGCTGCTCGCCCTCGGAATGCCACGGCGGGAGTCTAGCAAAGCACCCGCCGCAATCCCCTGCGGCAGCCGTTGCCGGCGACGCGCTGAGCGCACGGTGTCACCGTCCATCATCACCCGGCCGGCGCGGCGTGCTAGCTCGCGTCACGCTCCGGGGCCTGCGGCCCCGCCGGCCCCGGCACGCCGGCTGCATGTGCCGCGTGCGAAACCGGTTCATCGCGTGTTGCCGGACGCGCCATCGCCTGCCGAAGGTGCTCGAAGTAGATGTAGATCACCGGCGTGATATAGAGCGTCAGCGTCTGGGACAACAGCAAACCGCCGACGACCGCGAGCCCCAATGGCTGGCGCGCGTCCCCGCCGACGCCGAAGGCGAGCGCGATCGGCAGGCTTCCCATGAGCGCCGCCATGGTCGTCATCATGATCGGGCGAAATCGCGTCATGCAGGCTTCGAAGATCGCTTCGGCGGGCGCCTTGCTTTCCCTGCGCTGCGCTTCGATCGCGAAGTCGATCATCATGATGGCGTTCTTCTTGACGATGCCGACCAGCATGATGATGCCGACGAAGGCATACATGTTGAGGTCGATGCCGAATGCAAGCAACGTCAGCAGCGCACCCAGGCCCGCGGTCGGCAACCCCGAGAGGATAGTGAGAGGATGGATGAAGCTCTCGTACAGAACACCGAGCACCAGGTAAATGACGACGATCGCGAGCAGAAGCAGGATCCCCATGCCCTGCAGCGAATCCTGGAACGCCTGCGCGGTACCCGAGAAGTTCGCCGTGATGGTCGCGGGCACCTGCAGCTCGCGTGTCGTGGCGCCGATGGCGTCGATCGCCTGCGACAGCGACACGCCCGGCCTGAGGTCGAACGACAGCGTCACCGACGGCAGCTGGCCCTGATGGCTGACCGTCAGCGGGCCGACGCCGTAGGAAAGCCTGACCAGCGCGTTTAGCGGCACCAGCGCGCCGCTGTTCGAGCGCACGTACAGCAGCGGCAGCGCCGCCGGCCCGCGCTGGAAGCGCGGCTCGACCTCGAGGATCACCGCGTACTGGTTGGTCGCGGTGTAGATGGTCGAAACCTGCTGCGAGCCGTATGCCGCGCCGAGCGCAACCTGGATCTGCTGCGCCGTCACGCCGAGCGCGGAGGCCTTGGCCCGATCGATGTCGACGCGCACCTGCGGCTGATGGATCTGCAGGTCGCTCGCCACGTCGATCAGGAGCGGGATCGTTTTCAGTTTCTCCTCGATGATCGGCACCCACTGGTACAGCTCCTCCGTGCTCGCCGCGCGCAGCGTGTACTGGTAGGGGCTCTTGGTCAGCAGGCCGATCCGGATCGTCGGGATGTTCTGCAGAAATGGCTTGATTCCGATCACGCTCGCGAGCTTCGGCCGCAGGCCGCGGATGACCTCGTCGGCCGACACGCGCTCGGCGTGCGGCTTGAGCGTGATGAACATGCGCCCCCGGTTGAGCGACGGATTGAAGCCGCTCGCGCCGATGAACGACATCACGCCGTGCACGTTCGGGTCGCGGCGCACGATGTCGGCGACCTGCTGCTGCAGCGCGGCCATTGCCTCGTACGAGATGTCCTGCGGCGCTTCGGTGAAGCAGAAGATCTGGCCCGTGTCCTCGGTCGGCAGGAAGCCCTTCGGCATGCGCACGAACAGGATTCCGGTGGCGATGGTAATGCCGAGAAACAGCAGCAAAACGACTCGCGCGTGCACGAGCGACCATTGCAGCGACGCGCGATAGGCTTCGCGCAGCGCATCGAAGCCGCGCTCGGAAAGCCGGTAGAGGCGGCCGTGCGCCACGCCGTGCTGCGGCCGGAGCATGCGCGCGCACATCATCGGGGTCAGCGTGAGGGACACAAAGCCCGAGATCAGGACTGCGGTGATGATCGTCACCGCGAACTCGTGCAGCAGCCGTCCGACGATGCCGCCCATGAAGAACACCGGTATGAACACCGCGGCGAGCGAGATCGTCATCGACACGATGGTGAAGGCGATTTCCCTGGAGCCGTCGAGCGTGGCCTGGAAGCGGGTTTTGCCTGCCTCCATGTGGCGCGAGATGTTCTCCAGCATGACGATTGCGTCGTCGACCACGAAGCCGACGCACAGCGTAAGCGCCATGAGCGAGATGTTGTCCAGGCTGTAGCCCAGCACGTACATCACCGCGAAGGTGCCGACGATCGACATCGGCAGCGCCACGCTCGGGATCGCGGTGGCAGACAGATTGCGCAGGAAGATGAAGATCACCATCACCACCAGCGCGAGCGCCAGCATCAGCGTGAACTCGACCTCCTCGACCGACTGCCGGATCGTGACCGAGCGATCGAACAGCACTTCGATGCTGATGCCCGCGGGCACCTCGGCGCGAAACGTCGGCAGCAGCTTTTTCACCGCGTCGACGACCTGGATGGTGTTCGTGCCGGGCTGGCGATAGATCGCGAGCACGATGCCGCGCTTGTCCCTGAACCAGGCCGCGACCTTGTCGTTCTCGACGCCGTCGACGACGCGGCCGAGCTCCTCGAGACGGATCGGCGAGCCGTTGCGGTAGGTGACGATGACCGGACGGAAGGCGGCTGCGTCGAATAGCTGGCCGTTGGCCTGTACCGCGAACAGGCGATTCTCTCCATAGAGCGTGCCGGTGGGCAGATTGACATTGGCCTGCGCCAGCGCCTGCTGCACCTCGTTGATGCCGACGCCGCGCGAGGCAAGCGCACTCGGGTCAACCTGCGCACGCACGGCATACTTCTGCTGTCCGAAGATCTGCACCTGCGCCACGCCGCTGATGGTCGAGATGCGCTGGGCGAGGAAGGTCTCGGCGTACTCGTCGACCGTGGACAGCGGCAGCGTTTCGGAGGTGAGCGCGAGGTAGAAAACCGCGAAATCGCCTGGGTTCACCTTGCGCAAGGCGGGAGGCGCAGGCATGGTAGAGGGCAGCTGGCGCGCAGTTGCCGCAATTGCTGAATTCACGTCCTGGGCGGCGGCGTCGATGTCGCGATCTAGACTGAACTGCAGCGTAATCTGGCTGACGCCCTGGCCGCTCACCGAGTACATCGAGTCGATCCCGGCGATGGTGGAGAACTGCTTCTCGAGCGGCGTGGCGACCGCCGAGGCCATCGTCTCGGGGTTCGCTCCGGGCAGCTCGGCGCGCACCTGGATGGTGGGGAAGTCGACGTTCGGCAGCGAGCTCACCGGCAGCAGTCGGTAGCCGACGATGCCCGACAGCAGGATGCCGACCATCACGAGCACGGTCATGACCGGGCGACGAATGAACGGCTCGGACAGGTTCACGACCCAGCCTTTTGGGTGACCACCACTTTCACGCCGGGCGATAGGCGAAGCTGGCCGCGCGTGACCACGCGGTCGCCCTGCGCGAGGCCGCTCGCGATGACGCTCAGGGCGCCCTCCGTGCGGGACACGGCCACCTTGCGCACCTGCGCGGTAGCGTCTGGGCCGACGACGAATACGTACTCGCCTTGCGGCCCGGTCTGCACCGCCTCGGAGGGCGCGACGATCGCGTCCTTCTGCTCGTAGAGCCTCAGGTTCACGTTTACGAACTGTCCCGGCCAGAGCGCGAGGTCGGCATTGTCGAACACGGCACGCAGCTTGATGGTGCCGGTGCTTGCGTCCACCGCGTTGTCGATGTATGCGAGCTGTCCGGAGGCAAGCTGCACCTGCCGTTCGGGATCGACCACCGTGACCCCGAGTGGGCCGGCAGTCATGTAGCGCCGGATTTCGCTTAGGCGCTGCTCCGGCACCGCGAAGCTGGCGTAGATCGGTCGCACCTGGTTGATCACCACCAGCGAGACCGTGTCGTTCGCCTTCACCAGGTTGCCTGCCTGCAGCAGCACCTTGCCGACGTAGCCGTCGATCGGCGAGCGGATGGTGCAGTAGTCGAGGGCGATCCGCGCCGTTTCGACGGCCGCCTGGCTCGCCTTGAGCACCGCGTCCGCGGTCTGCGCGTTGGTGCGGAACTGGGCGTAGCCGTCCTGCGAGACGAAGTTTTTATCGAGCAAGTCCTTGTAGCGTCGTTCCTGCGCGAGCGCGCGCTCGCGGCTGGCGAGGTCGCGCGCCAGGTTGGCTTCGGCCTGGCGCAGCGCCGCCTCGAACGGGCGCGCGTCGAGCCGGAACAGCACTTCGCCCTTGCGAACCTGCTGGCCTTCCTTGAAGTTCACCTCGACGACCTGTCCGTCGACGCGAGACTTGATTGCGACCGTGGTGTACGGCTCGACATTGCCGATCGCGGCGATGATCACCGGCAGCGCCTGTATCGTGACGGTCGCAACGACGACCTGCGGCAGGGCCGCCGGCTTGCGCGCCGGGTTGCTTGACCCCCTGCCACGGATGTCGGGCCCGAAGGCAATGACGACGGCGCTGGCCACCACCGCCAGCAAAACCAACGCCCCGAGCAGCCAACGGCGTCGCCGCCGAGAGGCATGGGGATTGGCGGGCGGGGTCACAGATTCAATCGAAGTGCGCTTGGCGAGTGCGGTCCGAAGGCATTTTCAAGCCGGACGATGTTCGAGAGCAAACAATGCTTCCATCGACTCGCGTTCGCGCACTAGATGTGCAACGCCTCCGTCGACCAGCACTTCGGCAGGCCGGGGTCTCGAGTTGTAGTTCGAGCTCATTGCCATTCCATAGGCCCCCGCCGACATGATCGCGAGCAGGTCACCGGCCTGCGCAGTCAATGGCCGGTCCTTGGCGAGGAAATCCGCCGACTCGCAGACTGGGCCCACGACGTCATAGACTGCACCCCCCGGGGGCAGCTGCCGCACAGTGCGCACTTCGTGCCACGCGCCGTACAGCGCAGGTCGCAGCAGGTCGTTCATGGCGGCGTCCACCACCAGGAAGTTCTTGACCGGACCCGGCTTGACGTATTCCACCCGGGTCAGCAGCAGTCCGGCGTTTCCGACGATCGAGCGGCCCGGATCTATGATCAGCCTCTCGTGCCGGCCGGAGAGCGCGCCGGCGATCCGACTTACGGTTTCGGCCACCGGCGGCGGCGCTTCGTCGTGGTAGCGGATGCCGATGCCGCCGCCAACGTCGATGTGCGCGAGCCGGATCCCGGCGCCTTCGATCCGGCCGGCCAAGGCCGCGATGCGCTTCGCGGCCTCGATCAGAGGCGCGGCCTCGGTGAGCTGTGAACCGATGTGGGAGCCGATGCCAACGACTTCGACCGCCGGCAGCGACGCCGCCCGTCGATAGAGACGTTCGGCATCCTCCTGCGCGACGCCGAACTTGCTCTGCTTAAGGCCGGTCGCGATGTAGGGGTGGGTTTTCGCGTCCACGTCCGGGTTGACGCGAAATGCGACCGGCGCACGGCGGCCGAGCCGTGCAGCGACCGCGGCAACGCGCTCGAGCTCGGCTTCCGACTCGAGATTCAGGCAGAGGACACCCGCCGTGATCGCCTGTTCGATCTCGGCCTCGGTCTTGCCGATGCCCGAAAACACGGTCTTGCGCGCATCGCCACCGGCGGCCAGCACGCGCGCGAGTTCTCCGCCCGAGACGATGTCGAACCCCGCGCCGAGCTGGGCGAGCAGCGCGAGCACGGCGAGATTGGAGTTCGACTTGACCGAGAAACAGATGAGCGCGTCACGCCCCGCGAGCGCCGCGGCGTATTCGGCATAGGCCCGCTCGATCACTGCACGCGAATACACATAGCATGGAGTGCCGTGCGCGCGTGCGATCTCGTCGAGCGGCACGGCTTCCGCGCACAGCACGCCGCCGCGATAGGCGAAGGCCATGGTCCGATTACCGATTCGGCACGTCCTCGCCCTCGCGCTGCGCGGCATCCGAAGCGTCGGGATACGGCACGGGTTCGTAGGGCGCCGGCTTGGGCGGCTTGACGCCGCGTGGCGGTTTGTCGCGCAGATAGAGCGGACCCTTTTGCCCGCAGCCCGCAACGGCGAGCGCACCCGTGATCAAGATCGCCGCAGCGACGATCGAAATGGCGCGCGTCATCGCCTCATCACTAAAATATCGATGCTAGCACGGACCGATCACAGCCATGAACGAGAGCGAATTCGAAGCACTCGCCGACGCAGAGCTCGCGCGCATCGAGCAAGCGCTCGAGGCGAGCGGCGTGGACGCTGACATCGAGGCGAAAGCCGGCGGCGTGATCGAGATCGAGTTTGCCGATGGCTCGAAAATGATCGTCAACCGGCACGTCGCGGCACGCGAAATCTGGGTCGCGGCGCGCTCCGGCGGCTATCATTTTCGCAGCGACGGGAAGCAGTGGCGGGACACGCGTAGCGGCAGCGGGCTTTACGCAGCGCTGTCGAAGATCGTTTCCGAGCAAAGCGGCGAGGCGGTTGCGCTCATCCCGCTAGATTCGAACTGAACAAGACGCTGTTTCGGTCCTACTGGCCCTGCATGAACGGGCGCGCCGAGTCGTTCGCCGCATTGCCCAGCGGTGAGCCTGCGTCTTCCTGGGGTACGTACTCGCGGTAGAAGTACTCGGGCACGATCTTCAGGTCGATTGCAGCCGGATCGTCCGGCCTGGGCGCTTCGACAAAATCGACCACGTCGACCACCACGATGCCGGGTGGCATTTCGCGAGTGACCTCGGGTAGGTCCTTCAGGACCTTCTCCATGTAGCTGAGCCAGATCGGCAGCGCCACCGCACCGCCGGTCTGGTTGCGGCCGAGCGTTTTGGGCTGATCGTAGCCGACCCACGCAACGCCTACGAGGCTCGGGTGATAGCCGGCAAACCAGGCGTCGACGAACTCGTTGGTGGTTCCCGTCTTACCCGCAAGGTCCTGGCGTTTGAGGCGCGCGACGCGTGCGGCCGTCCCATAGCGCGTCACGTCCTTGAGCAGGCTGTCCATGATGAAGGCGTTGCGCGGATCGATGACGCGCAACGCCTTGTCCCCCGCGCGCGCGGGCCGCGCTTCGCCGAGGATGTTGCCGCGATCGTCCACGATCTTCTTGATGAAATAGGGCTGGATCAAATAGCCGCCGTTCGCAAACACCGCGAAGGCGCGCGTCTCCTGCAGCGGCGTGACCGAGCCCGCGCCCAGCGCCATCGTCAGGTAAGGCGGGTGCTTCTCGGCATCGAAGCCGAAGCGCCGCACGTAGTCCTGCGCGTACTGCGGACCGATCGCTTCGAGCACACGGATCGACACCATGTTCTTCGATTTCGCGAGCGCTTTGCGCAGCCGCATGGGCCCTTCGAACTTACCGTCATAGTTGCTCGGTTCCCAGCGCTGGCTGCCGGTGATTTCGGCTTCGATGACGATCGGCTCGTCGGGGATCACGGTGGCCGCCGTAAGCCCTTTCTCCAGGGCCGCGGAGTAGATGAAGGGCTTGAACGAAGAGCCGGGTTGACGCCACGCCTGTGTGACGTGGTTGAACTTGCTGCGCCCGAAATCGAAGCCGCCGACGAGCGCCCGAATCGCACCGTCCTGCGGATCGAGCGAGACAAAGGCGCCTTCGACTTCCGGCAGCTGTGTGATATGCCAATTGCGTTTGTCGTCGCGGCGCACGCGAATGATCGAGCCACGCTGGACGCGTCGTTGCGCAGGCGCCCGCGGATCGAGCCCGCGTGCCGCAAAGCGCAGCCCCTCCCCGGTCACATGAATGCGGGTACCGTCGCGCAGCGCGGCCTCCACCTCCTTCGGATTGGCGCTGATGACCACCGCAGGCAGCATGTCCTCGCTGTCGCGATGGTCGATCAGCGCGTCCTCGATCGCGTCGTCTCCTGCGCCCGACGGCAGCTCGATGCGCCCTTCGGGGCCGCGATAGCGCTGGTGCCGGTCGTACTCGAGCAGGCCGCTGCGCAGGGCAACATAGGCGGCCTCCTGATCCGCCTTGCGGATCGTCGTGTAGACCCGAAACCCCTTCGTGTACACCTCGTCCGGGTACTGCTCGTAGACCGCCGCACGCACCATCTCCGCGACATAGTCGCCGGGAAACGCGTATTCCTGCGCTTTTTCGCGCTGGACCCTGAGCGGCGCGTCCGCCGCCTCCGTGAATTGCGCCTCGGTGATGTAGCCAAGCTCCCGCATTCGACGCAGCACGTAGCGTTGCCGCTGCTTCGCGCGTTGCGGATTCGCAACAGGGTTATAACTGGAGGGCGCTTTGGGCAGCCCGGCGAGCATGGCCGTCTCCGGGAGAGAGAGGCTGCCGAGCGCCTTGCCGTAGTACGTCCGCGCCGCCGCGGCGAACCCGTAGGCTCGCTGGCCCAGGTAGATCTGATTGACGTACAGCTCGAGGATCTGTTCCTTGGACAAGTTGTGCTCGATCTTGAATGCGAGCAGCGCTTCGAAAAGCTTGCGCGTGAGCGTCTTTTCCGAGGACAGAAAGAAGTTGCGGGCCACTTGCATGGTGATTGTGCTCGCGCCCTGGCGCCGGCCGCCCGCGACGAGGTTGGTATACGCGGCGCGCATCACCCCCAGATAGTCGATGCCCGCGTGCTCGTAAAAGCGCTCGTCTTCGGCGGCGATGATCGCGTGGATGAGCGACTTGGGCACGTCACGGATCGCGATCACCGATCGGCGTTCTTCGCCGAATTCGCCGATCAGGATGCCTTCCGCGGAGTACACGCGCAGGGGTATCTTCGGCTGGTAATCGGTCAGGGTTTCCAGGGACGGCAGGTTCGGATAGGCAAGCACCAGCACGAGACCTGCCACGAGCGCACCCGCAGCACCCACTCCGAGCAGCAGAGCGATCGGGTACACCAGTAAAAAACGAAGCCACATCAAAGGGGTTAGACCGGCGCCGCGAGGTGCGGGTTCGAGGAAGGGCGCAAACGTAGCACGAACGTGAACTTTTGCACGGGGAATTTGCTAGACACTGGGAGGAGTTGTTGCTAGCATCTAACGCGATTTCTACGTAGTGCGCCTAAAGGGCGGGTGCGCAAGGGAAAATACGATGGCTTTCGAAATATTTACGCCAAAGGCGCCGCCTTTGTTCGGCCTAGACATCAGCTCGTCTTCGGTGAAGATGCTGGAAATCGTCGAAGCGGGCAAGGGTGGTTATCGGGTCGACCGCTACGCGATCGAGCCGCTGCCGCGCGACGCCGTAGTCGATGGCAGCGTCAACAACTTGGAGGCAGTCGCCGAGTCGGTCAACCGAGCCTATAAGCGGCTCGGCACGCGGACCAAGCATGTGGCAATGGCCGTTCCGACCGGCGCCGTGATCACCAAGAAGATCATCGTTCCCGCGGGCCTGCGCGATGACGAGCTCCAGGTTCAAGTCGAAGCCGAAGCGAACCAGTACATCCCGTTCGCGCTCGACGAGGTGAACCTGGACTTCCAGACCGTCGGCCCTTCGCAGGCAAATCCGGACGAAGAGGAAGTTCTGATCGCCGCCACGCGCAAGGAAAAGGTCGAGGATCGCGTTGCCGTCGCGGAATCCGCGGGCCTCAAAGCCTCCGTCATGGACGTCGAATCCTTCGCGCAGCAGAGCGCGCTGGAGATCGTGATCAACCAGCTGCCGGCGGGTGGTCGCGATATGAATATTGCGATCGTCGACATCGGCCAGAGCCTGATGAACGTCACGGTGCTGCGCAACAACCAGTCGGTCTACACGCGCGAGCAGTCGTTTGGCGGCGGGCAGCTTACGCAGGACATTGTCAATCGCTACGGCATGAGCCCGGAAGAGGCCGAGAACGCCAAGCGCTCGGGGGGTCTGCCGGATGACTTCGACTCCGAGGTGCTGCGGCCGTTTATGGAAAACCTCTCCATGGAGGTTCAGCGCGCACTGCAATTCTTCTTCACGTCGACGCAGTACCACACGGTCGACCAGATCCTGCTTGCGGGCGGCTCTGCGGTCATCCCTGGCCTGGACGAGGTGGTGAACACCCACACGCAGGTACCGGCGATTGTTGCCAATCCGTTCGTCGCGATGCAGACCGCGCCGCGCGTTCAGCTCAAGCGCCTCATCGCCGATGCGCCGTCGCTGATCGTCGCCTGCGGACTCGCCATGCGGAGGTTCGACCCGGTATGACGACGCGCATCAA
>Ga0210102_1000232_pt1 | contig 15561 bp, 13 predicted proteins | sample RushOxbow_ThreeS_4_FD_185563 | JGI IMG/M metagenome (GOLD analysis project Ga0210102, IMG submission 185563) | Wetland microbial communities from San Francisco Bay, California, USA, that impact long-term carbon sequestration -... | ecosystem: Environmental > Aquatic > Marine > Wetlands ...
AGATCGCCGCTCGGAGCCGGCCCGCGCCATATATAATTGGCGCTCTTTCCGCCCCCCGCGCCAGGAATACCTGAATGGATGCCCGTGTCGAGCTCGCCAACGCGATTCGCGCGCTGGCGATGGACGCTGTACAGAAGGCCAATTCCGGGCACCCGGGCATGCCGATGGGGATGGCGGAGATCGCGGAGACGCTGTGGAACCGCCACCTGCGGCACAACCCGGCCAACCCCGCCTGGGCGAACCGCGACCGCTTCCTGCTCTCGAACGGCCACGGCTCGATGCTGCTCTACGCGCTGCTGCACCTCGCCGGCTACGATCTGCCGATCGAGGAGCTGAAGCGCTTCCGGCAGTTGCATTCGAAGACCCCGGGTCACCCCGAGTACCACTGCGCGCCCGGGGTCGAGACCACCACCGGCCCGCTCGGGCAGGGCATCTCCAATGCGGTCGGCATGGCGCTGGCGGAAAAGCTGCTCGCCGCCGAGTTCAACCGTCCCGGCCTCGACGTCGTCGATCACCACACCTACGTCTTTCTCGGCGACGGCTGCATGATGGAAGGCGTCTCGCACGAGGCGAGCGCGCTCGCGGGGACGCTCGGGCTGGGAAAATTGATCGCGGTCTACGACGACAACGGCATTTCCATCGACTCCGACAAGGGCAATATCCGCCAGTGGTATACCGATGACGTGAAGCGCCGCTTCGAGGCCTACGGCTGGCAGGTGATCGGCCCCATCGACGGCCACGACGTCGCCCAGGTGGACCGGGCACTCAAGAAGGCGAAGCGGGAGAAGTCGCGGCCGTCGCTCATCTGCGCAAAGACGGTGATCGCGAAGGGCGCGCCCACCAAGGCCAACACCGGCGCTGCGCACGGCGCCGCGCTCGGCGAGAAGGAAGTCGCTGCCACGCGCGAGGCGATCGGCTGGAGTCACCCGCCGTTTGAGATCCCGCAGGCGGTCTATGACGGCTGGAACGCGAAGAAGCGCGGTGCCGCCGCCGAGCGCCGCTGGAATAAGCTCTTCGCCGCCTACGAGAAGGAGTATCCCGCGGAGGCGGCGGCGTTCACGCGCCGCACGGCTGGCGAGTTGCCGCAGGATTTCCACGCGCGGGTGGACGCGCTGGTGAAGGACGCCGATGCCCGGGCGGAGTCGGTAGCGACGCGCAAGGCTTCACAGAACGTGCTCGATGCGCTGGCGCCGGCGCTCCCGGAACTTCTCGGGGGCTCGGCGGATCTCACCAATTCCAACCTCACGATGGTGAAGAGCTCGAAGGTCGTCGGGCCGCAGGATGGCGGCAGCTACGTCTTCTACGGCGTGCGCGAGTTCGGCATGTGCGCGGTGATGAACGGCGTCGCCCTGCACGGGGGCTTCATTCCCTACGGCGGCACGTTTCTGGTTTTCACGGACTATGCGCGCAACGCTCTGCGCCTGGCGGCGATGATGGGCGTGCGCGTCATCTATGTGCTGACACACGATTCCATCGGGCTCGGCGAGGACGGGCCGACCCACCAGCCGGTCGAGCACGCGGCAAGCCTGCGGCTCATTCCCAACATGCAGGTCTGGCGGCCGTGCGACACAGTGGAGACCGCGGTGGCGTGGGCTGCCGCGATCGAGCGCAAGGATGGCCCCACGGGCCTGCTGCTCACGCGGCAGAACGTGCCGTTCGTCAAGCGCGAGCCGGCGCAGATCGAGTCGATCCGGCGCGGCGGCTACGTGGCGTCCGAGGCGGCGGACGGCCCCGCGCGCGCGATCGTGATTGCGACCGGCTCGGAGGTCGCGCTCGCGCTGGCGGCGCAGCAGCTGCTCGCGCAGGAAGGCGTGCCGGTGCGCGTGGTGTCGATGCCCTCGACGACGACATTCGACCGTCAGGACGCCGCCTACCGGGATTCGGTGTTGCCGCGCGGCGTGCCGCGGGTGGCGGTGGAGGCGGGCGTGTCCGATTACTGGCGGAAGTACGTCGGGCTCGAGGGCGCGGTCATCGGGATCGACCGTTTCGGGGAATCGGCGCCCGGCGGCGAGCTGTTCAAGTACTTTGGCTTCACGCCGGAGAGAATCGCGGCCGCGGTCAAATCGATATTGTGAAGCTTCGTTCCTGATTGGACGTTCTGGAGAATCGCATGGCTATCAAGGTCGGCATCAACGGGTTTGGGCGCATCGGGCGCATGGTATTCCGGGCGGCGGCGCGGCATTTCCCGGACATCGAGATCGTCGGCATCAACGATCTGCTCGAGCCGGAATATCTGGCCTACATGCTGCGCTTCGATTCCGTTCACGGCCGTTTCGAGGGCGACATCGGCGTCGACGGCAATACCCTCCTGGTCAAGGGCCGCAGGATCCGGCTGAGCCAGACGAAGGATCCGGCCGAGCTCAAATGGAACGAGGTGGGCGCGGACGTGGTGGTGGAGTCCACCGGTCTCTTTCTCGACAAGGCATCGTGCCAGAAGCATATCGCGGCGGGCGCCAGGAAGGTGATCATGTCCGCGCCCTCGAAGGACGACACCCCGATGTTCGTCTTCGGCGTGAATGACCGGACCTACGCCGGGCAGGCCATCATCTCCAACGCCTCCTGCACCACCAACTGCCTTGCCCCGGTGGCGAAGGTGCTGAACGACAAATGGGGAATCAAGCGCGGCCTGATGACAACCGTGCACGCCGTGACCGCGTCGCAGAAGACCGTGGACGGGCCCTCCAGCAAGGACTGGCGCGGCGGGCGCGGCATGCTCGAGAACATCATTCCGTCGTCCACCGGCGCGGCGCGGGCGGTGGGCGTGGTGATACCGGAGCTCAACAAGAAGCTGACCGGCATGGCGTTCCGCATCCCGACCTCCGACGTTTCCGTCGTCGATCTCACCGTAGAGCTCGCCAAGCCCGCCACCTACAAGGAGATCTGCGCCGAGATGAAGGCGCAATCTTCCGGCCCCCTGAAGGGCATACTCGGCTACACCGAGGAGAAGGTCGTTTCCAGCGACTTCCGCGGCGAGAGCTGCACGTCGGTGTTCGACGCGGAAGCCGGCATCGCGCTCGATCCCACCTTCGTCAAGGTCGTCGCGTGGTACGACAACGAGTGGGGCTACTCGTGCAAGGTGCTGGAGATGATCCGGATCGTCGCGAAGCAATGACGTTTCTGCGCCTGACCGACCTGCCGGTCGCGGGCAAGCGCGTGTTCATCCGCGCCGATCTCAACGTGCCCCAGGACGACGCAGGCAATGTCACGGAAGACACGCGCATTCGCGCCTCGATCCCGGGCATCGAGTACGCGTTGACGGGCGGCGCGGCGGTGATGGTGACCTCGCATCTGGGCCGCCCCGCAGAGGGGAAGCTCGAACCGGAGGACTCGCTCGCGCCGGTCGCGAAGCGCCTGGGCGAAATGCTCGGTCGCTCCGTGCGCCTGGTGCAGAACTGGGTGGACGGCGGCTTCGAGGTGAGGCCGCGCGAAGTGGTGATGCTGGAGAACTGCCGCGTCAACATGGGCGAAAAGAAGAACGACGAGACGCTCGCCCGCAAGATGGCGGCGCTGTGCGACGTCTACGTGAACGACGCGTTCGGCACCGCGCACCGCGCCGAGGCGACCACTCACGCAATGGCGCGGTTCGCTTCGGTTGCCTGCGCCGGGCCGTTGATGGCGCGCGAGCTCGAAGCGCTGGGACGGGCGCTCGGCAACCCCGCGCGCCCGCTGGTTGCGATCGTCGCCGGCGCGAAGGTCTCCACCAAGCTCGCGATCCTCAAGTCGCTCGCGGAAAAGGTCGACCAGCTCGTGGTGGGCGGCGGCATCGCCAACACCTTCCTCGCCGCGGCCGGACTGCCGATCGGAAAATCGCTCGCCGAGATCGAGCTCGTGGGCGAGGCGCGGGCCATCATCGAGCTGATGAAGCGCCGCGGCGCGGCGGTTCCGCTGCCCGTCGACGTGGTGGTTGCCAACGATCTCTCACCGCTCGCACGCGCGAACCGGATTCCCGCCACGGAAGTGAAGGCGGATGACATGATTCTCGACATCGGCCCGCGGACCGCCCAGACGCTCGCCGGGATCCTCGCGCAGGCCGGGACGATCGTCTGGAACGGGCCGGTCGGGGTGTTCGAATACGACCAGTTCGCGGGAGGCACGAAGGCGATCGCGCTCGCCATCGCGGGCTCGAAAGCGTTCTCCATTGCCGGCGGCGGCGACACGCTCGCGGCGATCGCGAAATTCGGCGTCGCCGACCGCATCTCCTACATCTCCACCGGCGGCGGCGCGTTCCTTGAATTCCTCGAGGGCAGAAAACTGCCCGCGGTCGAGGTGCTCGAGCAGCGCGCTGCGCAGGATCGAGGATTGAGTTTGTAGCCTCTTGCCACTAGACTTCTCTCGATCCTCAATCCTCGTTCCTCAATCCTAGATTCATGCCCCGCCGCACCAAGATCGTCGCCACCCTCGGTCCCGCATCAAGCGAGGCGAGGACGCTCGCGCGCATGATCGAGGCGGGACTCGACGTGGTGCGGGTGAATTTCTCCCACGGCAGCGCTGCCGAGCATCGCAGGCACGTGGAGTTGGTGCGTTCGCTCGCGCGCAAGGCGGGCCGCGCCGTGGGCGTGCTGGTGGACCTGCAGGGACCGAAGATCCGCGTTGGCCGGTTCAAGGACGGCAGGATCACGCTTGCCGCCGGCGCGAAGTTCGTCCTCGATGCCGAATGCAAGCTGGGCGATGAGCACGTCGTGGGCCTCGATTACCCGAACCTCCCCAACGACGTCCGTCCCGGCGACACGCTGCTGCTCGACGACGGGCGCATCGTGCTGGGCGTCGCTTCCGTCAGGGGCCCGCGCATCGCCACCGTCGTGGAACAGGGCGGCACGCTCTCCAACAACAAGGGCATCAACCGCAAGGGCGGCGGCCTGACCGCGCCGGCGCTGACCGAGAAGGACATGCAGGACATCAGGACCGCGGCAGAACTTAAGGCGGACTTCCTCGGCGTCTCGTTCCCGCGCTCGGGCGCGGACATCAAATGGGCGCGCGACCTCATGCACAAGGCGGGTGGGCGCGCGCTGACGGTGGCGAAGATCGAGCGCGCGGAGGCGATCCCGGCGCTGGACGACATTCTCGACGCCTCCGACTGCATCATGGTCGCGCGCGGCGACCTGGCGGTGGAGGTGGGCGATGCCGCGGTGCCGGCGCTGCAGAAGCGGATGATCCGCATGGCGCGGGAGAAGAACCGGCTCACGATCACCGCCACCCAGATGATGGAGTCGATGGTCGCGAACCCGATCCCGACGCGCGCGGAGGTGTCGGATGTCGCCAACGCGGTGCTCGACGGCACGGACGCGGTGATGCTCTCGGCCGAGACTGCCACCGGGCGGTATCCGGTGGAGACGGTGGCGGCGATGGCGCGCGTCTGCGTCGAGGCGGAGAAGGAGGACACGCCGTCGCAGGATCGCAGGCTCGGAAGGGCGCCGGCAGCGGTGGAGGAATCGATCGCGCGCGCCACGGCGTTCACGGCGAACTACCTCGATATCAAGGCGGTGGCGGCGATGACGCAGAGCGGCAAGACCGTACTCCTCATGTCGAGGATGCACAGCAACGTGCCGATCTACGCGATGAGCTCGGTGATCGAGACCCGGCGCCGCGTCACGCTGTTCCGGGGGGTGTACCCGATCAAGTTCAAGGGCGCACGCAATCCCGAGCGGGCGCTCACCATGGCGGAGGACGAGCTGCTCGCGCGCGGCGTGGTGCGGAACGGCGACTACATCGTTCTCACCATCGGCGAGCCCTTCGGCAAGGCCGGCGGCACCAACACGATGAAGATCGTCAAGGTGGGGGAGCACCGCAAGGCGTAAGGCAGAAGGTAGAAGGTAGAAGGTAGAAGGCAGAGGGCAGAAGGTAAATCGCGCCGGATTGACGTAGTAAAATAGAGATCGAGCAACAAGTCACGACGTTCGAGGAGATCCCGATGTCAGCCAATCCGCTGGAAACCGTCGCCAAAGCGATGGTCGCGCCCGGCAAGGGCATACTTGCAGCCGACGAGTCCACGGGCACCATCGAAAAGCGCTTCAAGAGCATCAACGTCGAGAGCACCGAGGAGAACCGCCGCGCCTACCGCGATCTGCTGTTCTCCGCCAAGGGCATCGGCCAGTACATCGGCGGCGTCATTCTCTATGATGAGACGCTCCGGCAGAAATCGGCGGACGGCACGCCGTTTGCGGATCTGCTCGCAAGACAGGGCGTGATCCCGGGCATCAAGGTGGACACGGGCGCAAAAGAGATGGCGCTCTGCCCGGGCGAGACGGTAACCGAAGGCCTCGACGGCCTCGCCAAGCGGTGCGCGGAGTACGTGAAGCTCGGCGCGCGCTTCGCCAAGTGGCGCGCGGTGATCACGATCGGCGCCGGCATCCCCTCGCAAGCGTGCATCACCGCGAACGCGCATGCGCTCGCCCGCTACGCCGCGATCTGCCAGGCCGCCGGCCTGGTGCCGATCGTCGAGCCCGAAGTGCTGATGGACGGCGATCACACCATCGAGCGCTGCGAGGAGGTGACCGAGTGGACCCTGCGCGAACAGTTCGCAGCGCTCGCGAGCCAGCGCGTCGCCCTCGAGAAGATGGTGCTGAAACCCTCCATGGTCGTGGCCGGCGCGAGCTGCAAGCAGCAGGCGCCGGTGAGCGAGGTGGCCGAGCGCACGCTCAAGGTGCTGAGGCGCACGGTACCGGCGGCGGTGCCCGGCATTGCGTTTCTTTCCGGCGGCCAGGGCGACCAGCTGGCAACCGCTCATCTCGACGCGATGAACAAGCTGGGCGGCGGGGCCTGGACGCTTTCGTTCTCATACGGGCGAGCGCTGCAAGCCGCCGCGCTCAAGTCGTGGAGAGGCAGTCCGGCCAATGTCTCGGCGGCGCAAACGGCGTTCATCCACCGCGCCCGCATGAACGGCCTGGCCAGCACCGGCCGCTATAGTGCGGACCTCGAGCGGCAGGCGCTCGCGGCCTGAAGAGAACCAACCGCCAAGACGCCAAGAACCCCAAGATTTAATCTGCAATAACCAGAGCGACGCCCCGCTTCCGCGGCTGCGATCCGATGACAGACACGACCGCGGTGGCGGCCGAGCGGCCGCCGGTTTCCATCATCACCGGCTACCTGGGCAGCGGCAAGACGACGCTGCTCAACCGCTTGCTGCAGGATCCGGGCATGGCGCGGGCCGCAGTCATCATCAATGAATTCGGCGAGGTCGCCCTCGATCACCTGCTGGTCGCCACGCCGAACGAGAACACCGTGCTCCTCGCCAATGGCTGCCTGTGCTGCACGATCCGCGGCGACCTCGTCGGCACGCTGGCCGAACTCCTGGCAAAGCGCGGCGCGGGCGGTGTCCCGGCCTTCGACCGCGTGCTGGTCGAGACGACCGGGCTTGCGGATCCGGTGCCGGTGCTGCGCACGCTCGCGTCCGATGAGGCGATCGCACCGCGGCTGCGGCCGGGCGCCGTGATCACGATGGTGGACGCAGTGAACGGGGAGGTCCAGCTCGAGAGCTGTCCGGAGTCGGTGAAGCAAGCCGCGCTCGCCGATTGCCTCGTCGTCAGCAAGACGGACATCGCGGCGCCGGCGGCCGTCAGCAGGCTGCGCGGGCGCCTCAAGCGCGTGAATCCCGGCGCACAGGTGCTGCAAGCCGTGCGCGGAGCGGTTGCGCCGGGCGCACTGTTCGGAGCCGCGCTGCTCGATCCGGCGGCGGAACGCGAGACGGTCGAGCGCTGGCTGAACGAGGAAGCCTACTCGAAGGTGGAACCCCTGCGCGCGGCAGGCCGCCACGGCGACGGCATAGACGTTTTCGCGGTGCGCCACGACGGGCACGTCACGGGCGCCGGCCTCGCCGCCTGGCTCAATCTGATGGTGACGCTGAAGGGGGCGCGGCTGCTGCGCGTAAAAGGTATCGTCAACGTCGCGGGGAGCCCGGTAGTCGTGCACGTCGTGCAAAGCGTCATCCACGAGCCGGTGACGCTCGAATCATGGCCGTCGGAGGACCGCGATACCCGCATCGTGTTCATCACGCGTGGCATGGAGCGCCAGGAAGTCGAGGCGACGCTGCCGGCGCTGGGGCTCGATGCGACCCGTCGGGCCGCGGGGGCCGCAATCGATCCCGCGGCCTACCAGCGGTTCGTCAGCGCAGCGGCCGGATTTCGCACGGCGGACCGGCGCCACGAAAGGAGAGGGTGAAATTTGAAGTCCCAGGAATTTCTCGAAACGAAGGTGAAAGGTCCGCTCAGGGCGATCCGCTGCGGCACGCTGATCGACGGCCGCGGCGGAAGACCGGTGAAGGACGCGGTGGTGCTGATCCAGGGCAACCGGGTCACCAAGGTCGGCGAGCAAGGCAAGGTGAAGCCTCCGCACGGCGCGGAGGTCATCGATTGCTCGGGCTACACGGTGATGCCGGGAATGATGGATCTTCACATCCACACGGCGATGTACAACTGCATGACGTTTCACAACCACCGGGTCGCGCAGTTCGAGACGATGCCGCATCTGCAGCAGATGTACGCGCTGTTCCACGCCCAGAACTGCTTCGACATGGGCTTCACCACGCTGCGCGATCTCGGCATGAACGGGCCCTACGGGCTGCTGGTGAACGAGATGTGCGCGGTGCGCGACGCGATCAACGCCGGCATCGTCGAAGGCCCGCGCATGCTGATCGCGGGCTTCACCACCATGACCGGCTCGCACCTCGAGCTGATCCAGCCGCGCGCGATGTATCGATGGGGCTTCAACACCGCCGACGGGCCGTGGGAGCTGCGCAAGCTCGCGCGCAAGAACATGCTCGCGGGATGCGACGTCATCAAGACCTGCGCTTCGGGAGGCGGCGGCACCGACAAGGAAGAGCCGGACATCCGCAACATGACGCAGGAAGAGCTCGACGCGGTGGTGGACGAGGCGCACGCTCTGCACAAGCACGCGGCGGTGCACTGCTTCACCACCAGCGCCCAGCGCATGGCGCTGCGGGCCGGCGCCGACACCATCGAGCACATGGTGTTCCACGACGACGAGACGATAGAGCTGATCCGCAAGTCCGGCACCCCGGTCACGCCCACGCTCGCGCACCGCACCGACCACGCGATCCAGCTGCGCCGCGAGCACGGCACGGCGGACTTCGTGCTGCGCAAGATGAAGTACTTGCAGCCGTACTGCTTCGAGACCTTCCAGAAGATGTACAAGGCGGGCGTGAAGATTGCCATGGGCACCGACATGGGCTTCGAGCCTGACATGGGCTCGAACGCCGCCGAGCTCGAAATCTACGTCAAGCTCGGCATGAAGCCGATGGATGCGATTCTCACCGCGACTCGCAACGCGGCGCAGGCATTGAAGCAGGAGAAAGACCTCGGCACGATCGAGGCCGGCAAGCTCGCCGATGTCATCGCGGTGGACGGCGACCCCCTGAAAAACATCCGCTGCCTGCAGGAGAAGAAGAACATCAGGATCGTGATGAAGGAAGGGAGAATCTACGCCGACCGCCGCCCGGGCAAGAGCAAGAGCGTGGTCAACGTGAAGCCGGGGGACTGGAAGATCATCGATTATTTGTGACAACTAACGGGGGAAGCAAGAATGGCGGCGAAAAAACGGGCGACGAAAGCGGCGAAGACCAAAACTGCGGGTGCGGTCAAGGGCGGCAACGGCAGGTACCAGTTCACGCTGGCGCAGTTGAAGGATGTGCCGGCGGGCACGGGCTACTCCACCTCGCACGGCGGCGTAGTGGAGGGCGAGCGCATGCTGGTCGGCTACATTCACAAGGAGCGCGGCACCGGCTCGCGCATGCACACGCACAAGAACGAGCAGTTCAACTACGTGGTGCGCGGCACGCTCGTCGGCTCGGTCAACGGCAAGACGGTGGTGGCGCCCGCCGGCACGCTCATCTACATTCCCGCCAATGCGCCGCACACGCTGGTGGCCTCCCCCGATGACGAGGACGTCATCTTCATCGCCATCAAGGACCTCTCGCAGGGTATCATCGGCAAAGCGGTCGACGGCACCATGACCGGGCCGCACTACGAGAAGGGGTTCACCCCCGACTCGTAGCAACCCCCGCCATGGAGGAGCCGGCGTGAAGCCCGATTTGCGCAACAACCGGGACTTTATCGCCGGGCTGCTGTTCATCGTTCTCGGCGCCCTGGCGGCCTTTCTCGCCCGCAACTATCCGTTCGGCTCCACGATGCGCATGGGGCCGGGCTACTTCCCCACGGTCCTCGGCGTTATCCTGCTTCTGTTCGGCGTGTACGTGCTCGCGCGCGGGCTGCGCTCCGGGGACAAGGTGAAGGGCGAGTGGGGCTGGAAGCCGCTCGCCCTCATCGCGGCTTCGATCGTGTTGTTCGGAGTCCTGCTCGACCGGGCGGGCATGGTTCCGGCGGCCGTCGTGACACTCGTCGTCGCCGCCGCTGCCGGCCGTGATTTCCGCTTCAAGGAGGTGCTTCTCCTCGCGGTCGTGATGACCACGTTCTCCGTTGTGGTCTTCAGCTACGGCCTGAAGCTGCCGTACCCGCTGCTCGGCAGCTACTAATGGACCTCCTCGCCAATCTCGCCCTTGGATTCGGCGTCGCGTTCTCGCTGGAGAATCTCGCGTACTGCTTCGCAGGGGTCGCGCTCGGCACGCTGATCGGAGTGCTCCCCGGCGTGGGGCCGCTCGTTACGATCGCGATGCTGTTTCCGATCACCTTCCATCTGCCGGCGGTGCCCGCCATCATCATGCTCGCGGGCATTTTCTACGGGGCGCAGTACGGCGGCTCCACGACGTCGATCCTCGTCAACCTTCCCGGCGAGACCGCCTCGGCGGTGACCTGCATTGACGGCTACCAGATGGCGCGGCGCGGGCGCGCCGGCCCGGCGCTGGCGACGGCGGCGCTGGCGTCATTCTTCGCCGGCTGCGTCGGTACCCTGCTGATCGCTCTCGCGGGCCCAACGCTCGGAGAATGGGCGCTGAATTTCGGGGCCGCCGAGTACACCTCGCTCATGCTGATGGCGCTGGTCGCCTCTGCCGTGATGACGCAGGGCGACTCCGCGAAGGGGCTCGCGATGGTCGTCTTGGGGCTTCTCGTCGGCGTCGTCGGCGTCGATGTCAACTCGGGCATGTCGCGCTACTCCTTCGGCATTCCGGAGCTCGTGGACGGGATCGGATTCACGGTGGTCGCGGTGGGCCTCTTCGCAGTGGCGGAGATCGTGGTCAACCTGGAAAGCCGCGAGCCGCGCGAGGTGTATACCGGCAAGGTAACCGGCCTGATGCCGACCGCGCAGGACATCCGGGACGCGGCCTGGCCCACCGTGCGCGGCACCGCGATGGGCGCCTGCTTCGGCGTGCTGCCGGGCACGGGCCCCGCCCTCTCCTCGTTCGCGACCTACATGCTGGAGAAAAAGCTCGCGCGGGACCCGTCGCGCTTCGGAAGCGGCGCGATCGAAGGGGTGGCGGCCCCGGAGGCGGCCAACAACGCCGCCGCGCAGACGGCGTTCATTCCCATGCTGACCCTCGGCATCCCCGCCTCCGCGACCATGGCGGTGATGCTGGCAGCGCTGACGCTGCAAGGTATCGCGGCGGGGCCGCAGGTGATGCTGGAGAAGCCCGATCTCTTCTGGGGGCTCATCGCCAGCATGTGGATCGGAAATTGCCTCCTCGTCGTCCTCAACCTGCCGCTGGTGGGGATCTGGGTCAGGCTCCTGACCGTGCCCTACCGGTGGCTGTTTCCGTCCATCATACTTTTCTGCTGCATCGGCAATTACAGCGTCAGCAACAACCCGTTCGACGTCTACCTGTGCGCTATCATCGGCGTCCTCGGCTACGTGCTCGTCAAGCTCGAGTGCGAGCCGGCGCCGCTGCTGTTGGGCTACGTGCTGGGGCCGCTGCTGGAGGAGAATTTGCGCCGGGCGCTGCTGATCGCGCGCGGCGACCCGACCGTGTTCTTCACCCGCCCGCTCAGCCTGGTGTTCATGATCGCGACCTTGCTTATACTTGTCATCATGGTTGCGCCGGCCGCACGCCGGAACCGCCAGCCGAAATAACAGAGGAGGAGCCCCCGATGCAAGACCGGTCCATCGTACGCCTGCTCACGCTCGCGCTCGTTCTCGGCGCGGCGCACTCCGCGCTGGCGCAGGCGCCCTACCCCGCGCGGCCGATCCGCTTCCTGGTCGGGTTCCCGCCGGGCGGCACCAACGACATCGTCGCGCGTGCGATCGCGCCAAAATTCTCCGAGTTCCTCGGCCAGTCGGTGGTGATCGAGAACCGCGGCGGCGCCAATGCCTCGATCGCGACCGATCTCGCGGCGCACGCCGCGCCGGACGGCTATACCATCCTGCTGGTGGCTCCCGGCCATGCCACCAACCCGGCGCTGCTGAAGCTCAACTTCGACTCGATCAATGATTTCGCGTTCATCACGCTGCTCGCGGAATCGCAGAACCTGCTGGTGGTGCACCCCTCGCTACCCGCGCGCACGGTGAAGGAGTTGATCGCGCTGTCGAAGAGGCGTCCTGGCGACATCAATTACGGCTCCTCGGGCACCGGTACCACGACCCATCTCTCGGCGGAGCTGTTCCAGTACATGACTGGCATCAAGTGGACGCACATCCCTTATAAAGGTGGCGGGCCGGGTCTCGTTGCGCTGATCTCGGGCGAGGTCTCGCTCTATTTCGGCAACGTTCCGACCGTGATCCGCCAGGCGCGCGCGGGAAAGGTGCGCGCGGTTGCCACCACCGGGTCGAAACGCACCCCCGCTGCGCCTGACATTCCCACGGTGGCGGAGAGCGGAGTGCCGGGCTACGAGGTGACGACTGCCTACGGCATGGCCGCGCCGGCAAAGACTCCGCGCGCCATTGTCGACCGGCTGCACGCGGATGTCGTGCGCGTGCTGAATTCGCCCGACGTGAGCAACCGCCTGCGGGCGCTCGGCGCCGACCCCATAGGCAACACGCCGGAGCAGTACACGGCGTTCGTCAAGAACGAAATCTCGAAATGGGGCAAGGTGATCAAGGCCGCCGGCATCAAGGGCGAATAACCGGGAGAACGGCGATGCGCGCGATTCGAAAAACGGCTTCGTTGCTGTTGTTGGCCGCGTGGAGCGCCGCGGCGCTCGCGCAGACCCCTTCCGCAGGCCCTTCGACGCAACCCGGGACGGGCTCAGGACCGGCATATCCGAGCAGGCCAATACGCATCGTTGTGGCCTACACGCCGGCGGGAACCACCGACATCCTCGCGCGCGCCGTCGGCCAGAAGATGACCGAGTCCTGGGGCCAGCCCGTGATTGTCGACAACCGGCCCGGTGCAAACGGCAACATCGGCACCGAGGTCGCGGCCCGCGCGACGCCGGACGGCTACACGATCCTGATGGCGACGGCGGCCACGCACAGCATCAACAACACCCTCTATCCCGGGCTCAAGTGGGATGCGGTGCGAGACTTTGCGCCGATCAGCCTCGTCGCGCTGGTTCCCAACATCCTCGTGGTCAGCAATGCGCTGCCGGTCCGGAGCGTGAAAGAGCTGATCGCATACGCCAAGGCGAACCCCGGCAAGCTGACTCACGGCTCGCCGGGAAACGGAAGCACCTCGCATCTGTCGATGGAGCTCTTCAAGTCGCTCACCGGCACCCGGATGATCCACGTGCCGTACAAGGGCAGCGCGCCGGTGCTTGCGGACCTGATGGGGGGCCAGATCTCGCTCACCATGGACAACATTCCCGTCTACCTGCCGCATGCGCAGGCCGGCAAGATCCGGGCGCTTGCGGTGGGCTCGCGCAAGCGCACGCCTGCCGCCCCTGACTTGCCGACCGCCGAGGAGGCGGGCGTGCCGGGACTCGTCGCCGTGTCCTGGTTCGGGCTGGCCGCCCCCGCGCGCGCGCCGCAGCCGATCGTCGAGCGGCTTTCAAAGGAGACCGCGCGCATCCTGAAACTGCCGGACGTGCACAAGCGCATCAGCGACCTCGGCGCGGAAGCCGTCGGCGGCACGCCGCAGGAGTTCGCAGCGTTCATCCAGTCCGAGATCGCGAAGTGGCGCAAGGTGATCGAGGATGCCGGCGTGCGCCTCAACTGACTCCAGCTATGGGTAATGGGTGAATCGCATGTCGGCTGGAGATATCCTGAAGCAGCTGGAGGAGAAGAACGCCGAAGCGCTGGCGATGGGCGGGGCGGAGAAGCTCGCCGAGCGCAGGAAGCAGGGGGTGCTCAACGCCCGCGAGCGCATCGATTACCTGGTGGATGCGGGAAGCTTCGCTGAATCCGGGCGCCACGCCCGCAGCATTCGCCCCGAGGTCCGGCACAAGACCCCCGCTGACGGCAAGGTCGCGGGGTTTGCGCGCATCGACGGGCGCGAGGTGGCGATCGTCTCGAACGACTTCACCGTGCTCGGCGCATCGAGCAGCGTCGTCAACATGAAGAAGATCCGCCACGTGAAGCACGCCGCCGGTCGTTACGGCATGCCGCTCGTCTTTCTCGGTGAGTCTTCCGGCGCGCGCATGCCCGACCGCATGGGCGCTTCCGGCCGCGCCATCCTCGCGCAGGACCCGACGGAGTACCAGCGCCTGCGCGAGTCGCCGTGGGTGTCCGCGCTGCTCGGCCAGTGCTACGGCTCCTCCACCTGGTATGCCGCGATGTCGGACTTCGTGGTGATGCGCAAGGGCTCGGTCATGGCGATCGCGAGCCCCGGCGTCACCTCGATCGCCATCGGCAAGCCGATCGATCCCGAGGAACTCGGCGGCTGGAAGCTGCTCACTGGCGTCTCGGGCCTCGCGGACGTGGCGGTGGACACCGACGAGCAGGCGCTCGACGCGGTGAAGAAATTTCTGTCCTACATGCCGGCGCACAGCATGGAGCCGCCGCCCGAATACCCGGTGCCGGCCGGCTCGAATGATGCATGCCGCAAGATGCTCGAGATCGTGCCGGAGGAGCGCAACAAGGTCTACGACGTGCGCAAGGTGATCGCGGCGGTCGCGGACAGCGACTCGAGCTTCGAGCTGAAGGAGCGCTTCGGAAGGTCGGTCGCCACGGTGCTCGCGCGGCTCGATGGAAAAACCGTCGGCTTCGTCGCCAGCAATCCCATGTTCAAGGGCGGTGCGCTCGATGCCGATGCCTGCCAGAAGGCCACGAGCTTCATGGTGCTGTGCGACTCTTTCAACATCCCGCTCGTGTTCCTGGTGGACGTGCCGGGTTTTCTCATCGGCGTCGAGGGCGAGATCCGCGGCATGCCGGGAAAGGTCATCAACTGGATGAATGCGCTGTCGCTCGTGACGGTGCCGCGGGTGACCGTCATCCTGAGGAAGAGCTTCGGCCAGGCCTTCATCAACATGGGCGGAGGCCGGAACACGGATGAGCTCGCGTGCTGGCCGTCCGCCGACCTGGGTTTCATGGACACGCGCGCCTCAGTAAACGTCCTTTTTGGCGCGAAGGAGGAGGACGACCCGGAACGCTTCAAACGGCTCGTCGCCGAGGTCGAGCGCGACACGACGCCGTGGGAGCTTGCGCGGCTCTACGAAGCGCAGCACGTGATCGATCCGCGCGACACGCGCGACTTCCTTATCCGCATGCTGCACGTGCATCGCAAGCGGTTGAAGAACGGCATCGGCGAGCACCGGCTCGCGAACTGGCCCACAAGCTACTGAGTGA
>Ga0210102_1000233_pt1 | contig 15557 bp, 11 predicted proteins | sample RushOxbow_ThreeS_4_FD_185563 | JGI IMG/M metagenome (GOLD analysis project Ga0210102, IMG submission 185563) | Wetland microbial communities from San Francisco Bay, California, USA, that impact long-term carbon sequestration -... | ecosystem: Environmental > Aquatic > Marine > Wetlands ...
GGTGGCCCTCATTCAGCCGATCGCGATGGAAGAGGGGCTGCGCTTTGCGATCCGCGAGGGCGGCAAGACGGTCGGCGCCGGAGTGGTGGCGAAGGTGATCGAGTAGGGATCGAGGATCAAGGACTGAGGATCGAGCGGGCGGTATCTCACCAGCGTGACCGCTCATCCTCAAACCTGGGACAAAGGCCAGTAGCTCAATTGGCAGAGCGTCGGTCTCCAAAACCGAAGGTTGGGGGTTCGAGACCCTCCTGGCCTGCCAAATGCTACGCAAGTGATGAGGATCGAGTGGTTATTTTGAGCTTTCGGCGTTGACCCACCATTCAAGGCTCGTCGCTCAGCACTCCAAAGGATAGATGGCGGACAAGATCAGAATCACCGTGGCGCTTTTGCTCGTCGCGGCGGGGGTGGCGGGTTTCTACTTCCTGAATCAGAGCCCGATGATCGTCCGTGTGGTCGCGGTGCTGGCGGGCCTGGCAGCGGGGGCCTTCGTGTTCTGGCTGTCGGCGCCGGGCAAGGAATTCCAGGTGTTCGCCCAGGAGTCGGTCGGCGAGACGAAGAAGGTGGTGTGGCCGACGCGCAAGGAAACGCTGCAGACCACCGGCATCGTTTTCGCGTTCATGGTGGTGATGGCGCTATTTCTCTGGATCGTCGATGCGGGGTTACTGTGGGCGGTGAAAAAGCTGTTAGGGCAGAGCTGACCACCGGCAAGAGGTGGTATGTCGTCCACGCCTACTCGGGATTCGAGAAGAGCGTGCAGCGCGCGTTGCAGGATCGCATCCGCCGCGCCGGGATGGAGGACAAGTTCGGCCAGATCCTGGTCCCGGTGGAGGAAGTTGTCGAGATGAAGGGCGGGCAAAAAGCGATCAGCGAGCGCAAGTTCTTCCCCGGCTACGTGCTGGTCGAGATGGAGATGACGGACGATACCTGGCACCTGGTGAAGAACACGGCCAAGGTGACCGGGTTCGTCGGCGGCACCGCGACCAAGCCCACGCCGATCTCGGAGAAGGAAGTGCAGAATATCCTGCACCAGATTCAGGAGGGCGTGGAGAAGCCGCGCCCGAAGGTGCTGTTCGAGGTGGGCGAAGCGGTGCGGGTCAAGGAAGGCCCCTTCGCGGACTTCCACGGCAACGTCGAGGACGTGAATTACGACAAGAGCAAGCTGCGGGTGTCGGTGACCATATTCGGCCGCTCCACTCCGGTCGAGCTGGAATTCGGCCAGGTCGAGAAGGCGTGATTTGCGATTGGTGAGGATTGAGTGTACGGCGGCAGTGGGCGGGTTCTTTTTCGACTCACCACTCACGATTCACGGGTTTATTGATGGGGAGGGCGCAGCAGGCGCCCGCTAGCACCCGAAGGAGATTGGCATGGCAAAGAAGGTGGTCGGCATCATCAAGCTGCAGGTGCCGGCGGGCAAGGCAAATCCCAGCCCGCCGATCGGGCCGGCTCTCGGCCAGCGCGGACTGAACATCATGGAGTTCTGCAAGGCGTTCAACGCCCAGACCCAGAAGATGGAGCCCGGCCTGCCCGTGCCCGTGGTCATTACCGCCTACCAGGACAAGAGCTTCACTTTCGTGATGAAGACGCCGCCGGCGAGCGTGCTGATCCGGAAGGCGGCGAAGATCGAGAAGGGCAGTGGCCGTCCCAACAGCGAAAAGGTCGGGAGAATCACGCGCGCGCAGGCCGAGGAGATCGCCAAGGCGAAGCTGCCCGACCTCACCGCGGCCGATCTCGATGCGGCGGTGCGCACCATTGCCGGCAGCGCCCGCAGCATGGGCGTCGACGTGGAGGGCCTGTAAATGGCATCCAAACGCTATAACGCGCTGCGTGCCAAGGTCGATCGCGACAAGTCGTATCCGGCACAGGCGGCGCTCAAGTTGGTGAAGGAGGGCGCCACCGCGAAGTTCGACGAATCGGTGGATGTCTCCCTCAATCTCGGCATCGACGCCTCGAAGTCGGACCAGACGGTGCGCGGCTCGGTCGTGCTGCCGAAGGGAACCGGCAAGAGCGTGCGGATCGCGGTCTTCGCGCAGGGCGACAAGGCCCAGCAGGCGAAGGACGCGGGCGCCGACATCGTCGGGTTCGAGGATCTCGCCAACGAGATCAAGGGCGGGAAGATCGATTTCGACGTCGTGATCGCGTCGCCGGACGCGATGCGCGTGGTGGGGAGCCTCGGCCAGATCCTCGGACCGCGGGGCCTCATGCCCAACCCCAAGGTGGGGACGGTGACGCAGGACGTCGCGGCCGCGATCAAGAACGCGAAAGCCGGCCAGATCCAGTATCGCGCCGACAAGACCGGTATCGTCCAGTGCACGATCGGGCGCGCCTCTTTTCCGGTGGACGCGCTGGTCGAGAATTTGAAGACCCTGGTCGAGGCCGTGAACAAGTCCAAGCCGTCCGGCGTGAAGGGAATCTTCCTCAAGAAGGTCTCGGTATCGAGCACGATGGGCGCGGGCGTGCGCGTGGACCAGGCGAGCTTGCTGCAGCAATGAATGGGCCCCGGATCTGTCCGGGCAGAACTTTGGGTCGCCGGAGGCGCAACGCCGGCGAGTTGTCAAAGACCGTAGGAACCGAGAGGTTTAATTTAATGGGGAACGGATCACGGATTCAGGGGTCGAATGCTGCCCCCGGGCGGTCGCTCAATCCTCGAACCTCGATCCTCATTCCTGATGATCCTACGCAGACGGCGTGCCCGAAACAGGTTTCGTGTCCGACTCCTGGATCACCGGTCGCCGCGTTGGTGAAAGGAGATAGATCTTGAGCCTGAATCTGGAGCAAAAACAGGCGGTAGTGGCCGAGGTGAGCAAGCAGCTTGCCGGAGCCCAGACGGTGATTCTGGCCGAATACCGCAGCATCACGGTGAGGGACATGACGGAGTTGCGCAGGAAGGCGCGCGGCTCCGGCGTGTACTTGCGGGTGCTGAAGAACACCCTGGTGCGCCGCGCGGTCGCGGACACGCCGTTCAAGGGGCTCACCGAGAAGATGGTGGGGCCCCTTGCCTACGGCATTTCCCGCGATCCGGTGGCCGCGGCCAAGGTGCTGCAGGGCTTCGCCAGGGACAACGAGAAGTTCGTGATCAAGGCCGGCGCCATGCCCAACGTGGTGATGTCGCCCCGGGAAGTTGCGGAACTGGCGAGGATGCCGAGCCGCCAGGAGCTGCTCACGACGCTCGTAGCGACCCTGCAGGCGCCGATTGCGAAGTTCGTGCGCACCTTGAACGAGGTGCCGGGCAAGTTCGCGCGGACGCTGGCGGCGGTGAGGGACAGCAAGCAGCAGCCCGCGTAAGGTCGGCCCTACCGGGATATCGAAACCTTCATTTAGTGATTCTTACAGGAGCAAGCAACATGGCAATTGCCAAAGCAGAGATACTCGACGCGATCGCGAACATGACGGTGCTGGAGCTCTCCCAGCTCATCAAGGACATGGAAGACAAATTCGGCGTTTCCGCCGCGGCGGCGACGGTTGCCGTGGCGGCGCCGGCCGGCGGCGGCGCGGCCGCTGCAGCCGCGGAGGAGAAGACCGAGTTCACCGTCATGTTGAACAGCTCGGGTGCGAACAAGGTCAACGTGATCAAGGTGGTGCGCGCGGTGACCGGGCTTGGCCTGAAAGAAGCCAAGGACCTGGTCGACGGCGCTCCCAAGCCGGTCAAGGAGGGGATCGCCAAGGCCGACGCCGAGGCCCTCCTCAAGCAGCTCGTGGAGGCCGGCGCCACCGGCGAGCTGAAGTAGGCGTGAAGCGGGGTTTCGGCTGGCGGTTCGCTGCCAGCCCGGATCTATTCTTGAGCGATTCGCGACTTTCCCTGCACCCCGAGCGGCGCGCCGCGGGGGGGGTTGCGTCGTTCGTCACTTGCAGTCGTCCGATTGTTTTCTGGAGCTGATATGGCGTACTCCTTCACCGAAAAGAAACGCATTCGCAAGAGCTTCGCCAAGCGCGACGTCGTGCTGCCGGTGCCGTTCCTGCTGGCCACCCAGCTCGACTCGTACGCGGCCTTCCTGCAGGCGAAGATCGTGCCGGATGAGCGCAAGACCGAGGGCCTGCAGGCGGCGTTCAGGAGCATCTACCCGATCGAGAGCCATTCGAAGAACGCGCGCCTGGAATTCGTGAGCTTCGCGCTCGGAGAGCCGCCGTTCGACGTCAAGGAGTGCCAGCAGCGCGGGCTGACCTACGCCGCGCCGCTGCGCGCCAAGGTGCGCCTGGTCATCATGGACAAGGAGGCGCCCAAGCCCACGGCCAAGGAAGTGAAGGAGCAGGAAGTCTACATGGGCGAGATCCCGCTCATGACGACCACCGGCTCGTTTGTGATCAACGGCACCGAGCGCGTGATCGTGTCGCAGCTGCATCGCTCGCCCGGGGTATTCTTCGAGCACGACCGCGGCAAGACGCACAGCTCGGGGAAGCTGCTCTTTTCTGCGCGCGTCATTCCCTACCGCGGCTCGTGGCTCGACTTCGAGTACGACCCCAAGGACTATCTCTACTTCCGGGTCGACCGCCGCCGCAAGATGCCGGTGACGATCTTGCTCAAGGCGCTGGGCTACACGCCGGAGAAGATCCTCGCCGAGTTCTTCGTGTCCGACACGTTCCACCTTGGCAAGGAAGGCGTCGAGTTCGAGCTGGTTCCCGAGCGCATGCGCGGCGAGATGGCGCGCTTCGACATCGCCACCAAGGGCGGGAAGCTCATCGTCGCCAAGGACAAGCGCATCACCGTGAAGCACGTGCGCGACATGGAGCAAGCGGGGCTCCACCGCATCGGCGTTCCCGACGATTTCGTGATCGGCCGCGTGCTCTCCCACAACGTCGTGGACAAGGCGACGGGGGAGATCCTCGCCAGCGCGAATGACGAGGTGACCGAGCCGCTTCTCGCCAAGCTGAAGGAGGCCGCAGTCGCCAGGATCCAGACCATCTATACGAACGATCTCGATCAGGGCCCCTACATCTCGCAGACCCTGCGCATCGACGAGACCGCCGACCAGCTCGCGGCGCAGGTCGCGATCTACCGCATGATGCGGCCGGGCGAGCCGCCGACGGAGGACGCGGTGCGCACGCTCTTCCATCGCCTCTTCTTCGCCGAGGAGACCTACGATCTCTCCAAGGTCGGCCGCATGAAGTTCAACCGCCGGGTCGGGAGGAACGAATTGATCGGCTCCGGGAAGCTTTCGCCCGAAGACATCGTCGCGGTGATCAGGATCCTGGTGGAACTGCGCAACGGGAAGGGCGAGATCGACGACATCGACCACCTCGGCAACCGCCGCGTGCGCTCGGTGGGCGAGCTCGCCGAGAACCAGTTCCGCGCGGGCCTGGTGCGCGTCGAGCGCGCAGTGAAGGAGCGGCTCTCACAGGCCGAGTCCGAGAACCTGATGCCGCACGATCTCATAAACGCCAAGCCGGTGTCGGCCGCGATCCGCGAGTTCTTCGGCTCCTCGCAGCTGTCGCAGTTCATGGATCAGACCAATCCGCTGTCCGAAATCACTCACAAGCGGCGCGTGTCCGCGCTGGGTCCCGGGGGGCTCACGCGCGAGCGGGCCGGGTTCGAGGTGCGCGACGTTCATCCCACGCACTACGGGCGCGTGTGCCCGATCGAGACGCCGGAAGGCCCAAACATCGGCCTCATCAATTCGCTCGCGCTCTACGCGCGCACCAACGAGTACGGCTTCCTCGAAACGCCCTATCGCAAGGTGAAGGACGCCCGCGTGACGGACGAGATCCATTATCTCTCCGCGATCGAGGAGGGGCGCTACATGATCGCGCAGGCCAACGCCGCCCTCGACAAGCACAACCGCTTCACCGACGAGCTCGTGTCCTGCCGCAGCCACAACGAGTTCACGATGTCAGCGCCCGACCGCATCGAGTACATGGACGTGGCGCCGTCGCAGGCGGTGTCGGTCGCGGCCTCCCTCATCCCCTTCCTCGAGCACGACGACGCCAACCGCGCGCTGATGGGCTCCAACATGCAGCGCCAGGCGGTGCCTTGCCTGCGGCCCGAAAAGCCGCTGGTCGGGACGGGACTGGAGCGCACCGTGGCGGTTGATTCCGGCACCGCGGTTCAGGCCTACCGCGGCGGGGTGGTGGACTACGTCGACGCCTCGCGCATCGTGGTGCGGGTGAACGACGAAGAGACCGCGCCGGGCGAGGTGGGAGTGGACATCTACAATCTCGTCAAGTACCAGCGCTCGAACCAGAACACCAATATCAACCAGCGGCCGCTGGTGAAAGTGGGCGACCGCATCGCCAAGTCCGACGTGGCGGCCGACGGCGCGTCCACCGACATGGGCGAGCTCGCCCTCGGCCAGAACATGCTGGTCGCTTTCATGCCGTGGAACGGCTACAACTTCGAGGACTCGATCCTGATCTCGGAGCGCGTGGTGGCCGACGAGCGCTTCACCTCCATCCACATCGAGGAGCTCTCGGTGGTGGCGCGCGACACCAAGCTCGGGCCCGAGGAGATCACGCGCGACATCTCGAATCTCTCCGAGTCCCAGCTCGCCAACCTCGACGAGTCGGGGATCATCTACATCGGGGCGGAGGTCGAGGCGGGGGACGTGCTGGTGGGCAAGGTCACGCCGAAGGGCGAGACGCAGCTCACCCCTGAGGAGAAGCTGCTGCGCGCAATCTTCGGCGAGAAGGCGTCCGACGTGAAGGACACGTCGCTCCGCGTGCCCTCAGGGATGTCGGGCACAGTCATCGACGTCCAGGTCTTCACCCGCGAAGGCATTGAGCGCGACAAGCGAGCGCAGCAGATCATCGATGACGAGCTGAAGCGCTACAAGAAGGACCTCGCCGACCAGCTGCGCATCGTCGAGAACGACGCCTTCGAGCGCCTCGAGCGCCTGCTGATCGGCAAGACCGCGAACGGCGGGCCGAAGAAGCTCGCCAAGGGCGCCAAGGTCACCAAGGCCTACCTGACCGAGGTCGAACGCCACGGCTGGTTCGACATCCGGGTCGCGAACGACAAGATCGCGGCGCAGATGGAGAGCATCAAGGACAGCCTGAAACAGACCGAGGCGCTGTTCGACAAGGCCTTCGAGGAGAAGAAGAAGAAACTCACCCAGGGCGACGAGCTGCCGCCGGGCGTGCAGAAGATGGTGAAGGTCTACCTCGCGGTGAAGCGGCGGCTGCAGCCCGGCGACAAGATGGCGGGACGCCACGGCAACAAGGGCGTCATCTCCAAGATTGTGCCGGTCGAGGACATGCCCTACATGGCGGATGGCACGCCGGTCGACATCGTGTTGAATCCCCTGGGCGTGCCTTCCCGCATGAACGTGGGGCAGATACTCGAGACCCACCTCGGTTGGGCGGCCAAGGGCCTCGGGTCGAGAATCGGGGAACTCCTCGCGGCGAGCGCCAAGGCGGCGGACGTGCGCAAGTTCCTCGAGCGCGTCTACTCGAGCGGCGCGCGCGCCGAGGACCTCCAGTCGCTTGGCGACGAGGACATCGTGCAGCTTGCGGAGAATCTCAGGGCCGGCGTGCCGTTCGCAACCCCGGTGTTCGACGGCGCCACCGAGAAGGAGATCAAGGAGATGCTCGAGCTGGCAGGGATGCCGCGCACGGGGCAGATCACCCTCCACGACGGCCGCACCGGCGACGCGTTCGAACGCCAGGTAACCGTGGGATTCATGCACATGCTGAAACTCCACCACCTCGTGGATGACAAGATGCACGCGCGCTCGACCGGGCCCTACAGCCTGGTCACGCAGCAGCCGCTGGGCGGCAAGGCGCAGTTCGGCGGCCAGCGCTTCGGGGAGATGGAGGTGTGGGCGCTCGAGGCCTACGGAGCGGCCTACACGCTGCAGGAGATGCTGACCGTCAAGTCCGACGACACCGAGGGGCGGCGCAAGGTCTACGAGTCCATCGTCAAAGGCGACCACCGGATCGAGGCCGGCATGCCGGAGTCGTTCAACGTGCTGGTGAAGGAAATCCGCTCGCTCGCGATCGACATCGACCTCGACCATAACCGTTATTGAACGTGAAGGGTGAATAGCCGCATATCACCTAGGAGCCGAAATGAAAGCACTGCTGGATCTGTTCAAGCAAGTCACTCAGGAAGAAGAGTTTGACGCGATCAAGATCGGGCTCGCTTCGCCCGATAAGATCCGCTCGTGGTCGTACGGCGAGGTCAAGAAGCCGGAGACCATCAACTATCGCACCTTCAAGCCCGAGCGCGACGGCCTCTTCTGCGCCAAGATTTTCGGGCCGGTGAAGGACTACGAGTGCCTGTGCGGCAAGTACAAGCGCCTGAAGCACCGCGGCGTCATCTGCGAGAAATGCGGCGTCGAGGTGACGCTGTCGAAAGTCCGCCGCGAGCGCATGGGCCACATCGAGCTCGCGAGCCCGGTGGCGCACATCTGGTTCCTGAAGAGCCTGCCCTCGCGCATGGGCATGGTGCTCGACATGACGCTGCGCGACATTGAGCGCGCACTCTACTTCGAGGCGTACGTCGTGATCGACCCGGGCATGACGCCGTTGAAGCGCGCCCAGTTGATGACCGAGGACGACTACCTCGCCAAGGTCGAGGAATTCGGCGATGACTTCACGGCGATGATGGGCGCGGAAGGCATCCGCGAGCTGCTCCGGAGCCTCGAGCTGCGGCGCGAGATCGACACGCTGCGCGAGGAGCTCGCCGCCACCAGCTCCGATACCAAGATCAAGAAGATCGCCAAGCGGCTGAAAGTGCTGGAGGCGTTCCACAAGTCCGGCATCAAGCCGGAATGGATGATCCTGGAGGTGCTGCCAGTGCTGCCGCCGGAGCTGCGGCCGCTGGTGCCGCTCGACGGCGGGCGCTTCGCCACCTCGGATCTGAACGACCTCTACCGGCGTGTCATCAACCGCAACAACCGCCTGAAGCGGCTGTTGGAGCTCAAGGCGCCGGAGATCATCGTCCGCAACGAGAAGCGCATGCTGCAGGAGGCGGTGGACTCGCTGCTCGACAACGGCCGCCGCGGCAAGGCCATGACCGGCGCCAACAAGCGGCCGCTGAAGTCGCTCGCCGACATGATCAAGGGCAAGAGCGGGCGCTTCCGCCAGAACCTGCTCGGCAAGCGCGTCGATTATTCCGGCCGCTCGGTGATCGTGGTGGGGCCGCAGCTGAAGCTCCACCAGTGCGGGCTGCCCAAGCTGATGGCCCTCGAATTGTTCAAGCCCTATATCTTCCACAAGCTGGAAGTGATGGGGCTCGCGACCACCATCAAGGCGGCGAAGCGCATGGTCGAGGACCAGGAAGCCATCGTGTGGGACATCCTCGAGGAGGTGATCCGCGAGCACCCGGTGATGCTGAACCGGGCGCCCACGCTGCACCGCCTCGGCATCCAGGCGTTCGAGCCGGTGCTGATCGAGGGCAAGGCGATCCAGCTGCATCCCCTGGTGTGCGCGGCGTTCAACGCCGACTTCGACGGCGACCAGATGGCGGTGCACGTGCCGCTGTCGCTGGAAGCGCAGATGGAGGCGCGCACGCTCATGCTCTCCTCCAACAACATTCTCTCGCCCGCGAACGGCGAGCCGATCATCGTGCCCTCGCAGGACATCGTGCTCGGGCTCTACTACATCACGCGCGAGAAAGTGGGCGCGCGCGGCGAAGGCTCGATCTTCACCAATCTCTCCGAGGTCTCGCGCGCGTATGACACCGGCCAGGCCGAGGTCAACGCCCGCATCACGGTGCGCATCAAGGAGGTCGATATCGACGCCGACGGGGAGAGGCGCGAGAAACTCGTGCGCCACGAGACCACGGTCGGGCGGGCGATGCTCTCGGACATCCTGCCGGCGGGCCTGCCGTTCGAGCTCATCAACAAGCCGTTGAAGAAAAAGGAGATTTCGCGGCTCATCAACGCGGCCTTCCGCCGCTGCGGGCTGCGCGAGACCGTGATTTTCGCGGACAAGCTGATGTATACCGGCTTCGCAATGGCGACCAAGGCGGGCCTGTCGATCGCGGTCGACGACATGCTGATCCCGAACCAGAAGCACGAGATCATCGCCGACGCCGAGAAGGAAGTGCAGGAAATCGAGAAGCAGTACACCTCCGGGCTGGTGACCCAGGGCGAGCGCTACAACAAGGTGGTGGACATCTGGGGCCGCGCCGGGGACCTGGTGGCGAAGGCGATGATGGAGCAGCTCGGCGTCGAGCCGGTCATGGATTGGGACGCCAAGAAGCGCGAGTGGCAACCGCGCAAGGACAAGAAGGGCCAGCCGGTGATGCAGGAGTCGCTCAACTCCATCTACATGATGGCGGATTCCGGCGCGCGCGGCTCCGCCGCGCAGATCCGGCAGCTTGCCGGCATGCGTGGCCTGATGGCGAAGCCCGACGGCTCGATCATCGAGACGCCGATCACCGCCAATTTCCGCGAAGGGCTGAACGTGCTGCAGTACTTCATCTCCACGCACGGCGCGCGCAAGGGTCTCGCGGATACGGCGTTGAAGACTGCCAACTCCGGTTACCTCACGCGGCGGCTGGTGGATGTCACCCAGGATCTGGTGGTGACCGAGGACGATTGCGAGACTTCGCAGGGCGTGTCGATGAAGGCGCTGATCGAAGGGGGCGAAGTCGTCGAGAGCCTGCGCGAGCGCATTCTCGGACGCGTCTGCGCGACGGATATCGTCAACCCCGAGAGCGGCAAGGTCATCCACCCGGCCAACACGCTCCTCGACGAGGAAGCGGTGGAGGCGATCGAGGCCACCGGCGTCGACGAGGTCAAGGTGCGCACTCCGCTCACCTGCGACACCCGCTACGGCCTGTGCGCCAAGTGCTACGGGCGTGATCTGGGACGCGGCGCACCCGTCAATGTCGGAGAGGCGGTGGGCGTCATAGCTGCGCAGTCGATCGGGGAGCCGGGAACCCAGCTCACCATGCGCACCTTCCACATCGGCGGTGCCGCCTCCCGTACCGCGGTTGTGAGCCAGATCGAGAGTAAATCGAGTGGCGTCATGCGCTACAGCGCAGGCATGCGCTACGTGACCAACTCGCGGGGAGAACTCGTCGCGATCTCGCGCAACGGCGAGGTCGTGATTCACGACGAGGGTGGCCGTGAGCGCGAGCGCCACAAGGTTCCGTACGGGGCGACGCTCCTCGCGCGCGACGGCGAGGCGGTCAAGGCGGGGCAAGTGCTCGCGACCTGGGACCCGCACACCCGACCGATCATCACCGAGTATGCCGGCCGCATCAAGTTCGAGAACGTCGAGGAAGGCGCGACGGTCGCCAAGCAGATCGACGAGGTGACGGGTCTCTCCACGCTCGTGGTGGTCGATCCCAAGCGCCGCGGCGGCGCGCAGGCGAAGGGGCTGCGCCCGCAGGTGAAGCTGCTCGACGACGCGAGCCACGAGATCAAAATGGCGGGTTCCGACCAGTCGGTCAACATCACCTTCCAGATCGGCTCGATCATCACGGTGCGGGACGGCCAGGACGTGGGCGTGGGCGAAGTGCTCGCGCGCATCCCGCAGGAGACCTCCAAGACGCGCGACATCACGGGGGGCCTGCCGCGGGTGGCCGAGCTGTTCGAGGCGCGCTCGCCCAAGGACGCGGGCGTGCTGGCGGAAGTGACCGGCACGGTCTCGTTCGGCAAGGACACCAAGGGCAAGCAGCGCCTGGTGATCACCGACCTCGACAGCGTCGCGCACGAGTACCTGATTCCGAAGGACAAGCACGTGATGGCGCACGACGGGCAGGTGGTGAACAAGGGTGAGATGATCGTGGACGGTCCGGCCGATCCGCACGACATCCTGCGGCTCCTGGGGGTGGAAGCGCTCGCGCGCTACATCTGCAATGAGGTGCAGGACGTCTACCGGTTGCAGGGCGTAAAGATCAACGACAAGCATATCGAGGTGATCGTGCGCCAGATGCTGCGGCGTGTGACCATCGCCGAGCCGGGGGACGCCCGTTTCATCACCGGCGAGCAGCTCGAGCGCGCCGAGGTGCTGGAGGAAAACGAGAAAGTGGAGGCCGAGGGCAAGAAGCCGGCGACCTACGAGTACATGCTGCTCGGCATCACCAAGGCCTCGCTTTCCACGGACTCGTTCATTTCCGCCGCGTCCTTCCAGGAAACCACGCGCGTGCTCACGGAAGCAGCCATCATGGGCAAGCGCGACGAGCTGCGGGGCTTGAAGGAGAACGTGATCGTCGGGCGGCTGATCCCGGCCGGCACCGGTCTCGCCTATCACCGGATTCGCCGGCGGCAGGGCGCGGCGGCCGAGTTTGGCGAAGTCGCGCCGGTAACGGAGGAAGCGCCCGCTGGAGCCGAAACTCAGGAGCAGGTTGCTTGACTCAAGTGACGTAAGCCCTTAAAATTCACAGTCTTTTTTCCCGCCGGTCGCCTCAGACGGGGAGTCCGGCAACACGGGTAGCAATCCAGGCAGGGACGGTGGCGACGCCGTCCCCGCTTTTTTGGGACTGGTCAAGCGTCCATGGCTTGGCCGATAGCAGTTATAAATCAATGCGTTATGCGGAATAGCGCAGGGTCGAGCAGGACGCATCAGGACATGCCAACGATCAATCAATTAGTGCGCAAGGGCCGCGTGCCCGCGCGCTGGAAAAGCAAGGTACCGGCGCTCGCCGGGTCGCCGCAGCGCCGCGGCGTGTGCACGCGGGTCTACACGACCACGCCGAAGAAGCCCAATTCCGCGCTGCGCAAAGTGGCGAAGGTTCGGCTCACCAACGGGTTCGAGGTGATCGGCTACATCGGCGGCGAAGGCCACAACCTGCAGGAGCACTCGGTGGTGCTGATTCGCGGCGGGCGCGTGAAGGACTTGCCGGGCGTGCGCTACCACGTGGTGCGCGGCTCGCTCGATACCGCCGGCGTGAAGGACCGCAAGCAGGGCCGCTCGAAATACGGCGCTAAGCGGCCAAAGGCCGCTTAAGAGGTTCCCCCATGCCCCGACGTAGAGAAATTCCGAAGCGCGAAATCCTTCCGGATCCGAAGTACACCAGCCAGGACGTCGCCAAGTTCATGAACGTCATCATGACCGGCGGCAAGAAATCGGTGGCCGAGCAGATCGTCTACGGTGCGCTCGACCAGATCAAGAAGAAGACCAACAAGGACCCGCTGGAAGTGTTCAACCAGGCGATCAACAACGTGAAGCCGATGGTGGAAGTAAAGAGCCGTCGCGTGGGCGGCGCCAACTACCAGGTGCCGGTCGAAGTGCGGCCAGTGCGGCGAGTGGCGCTTGCCATGCGCTGGCTGCGCGACGCGGCGCGAAGCCGCGGCGAGAAGTCGATGGGCGCGCGGCTTGCCGGCGAGCTCGCTGAAGCGGCCGAGGGCAAGGGCGGCGCGATGAAGAAGCGCGAGGAAGTGCACCGCATGGCGGAGGCCAACAAGGCTTTTTCGCATTACCGGTTCTAAGAGTTCCCCGTGCCCCGCAAGACCCCCATCGAGCGCTACCGCAACATCGGCATCACGGCCCACATCGATGCCGGCAAGACCACGACTACCGAGCGCGTCCTGTTCTACACCGGCGTTTCCCACAAGCTCGGCGAAGTACACGACGGCACGGCCATCATGGACTGGATGGAACAGGAACAGGAGCGCGGCATCACCATCACCTCGGCGGCGACGACCTGCTTCTGGAAGGGGATGGACAACGCCTATCCCGAGCACCGCATCAATATCATCGACACGCCGGGGCACGTGGATTTCACCATCGAAGTGGAGCGATCGCTCCGGGTGCTCGACGGCGCGTGCACCGTACTGTGCGCGGTGGGCGGCGTGCAGCCGCAGACCGAGACGGTCTGGCGCCAGGCCAACAAGTATCGCGTGCCGCGGCTGATCTTCGTCAACAAGATGGACCGCACCGGCGCCGATTTCAAGCGCGTGCTGGAGCAGGTCCAGTCCCGGTTGAAGGCCAACCCGGTGCCAGTCCAGCTGCCGATCGGCGCCGAGGAGCTCTTCGCGGGCGTCGTCGATCTCGTGAGAATGAAGGCGATCTACTGGGATGACGGCACGCAGGGCATGAAATTTGAAGCCAGGGAGGTTCCCGCCGAGTTGATGGCGGAGGCCAAGAAGTGGCGCGAAAAAATGGTGGAGACTGCCGCCGAAGCGTCCGAGGAGCTCATGAACAAGTTCCTCGGGAAGGGCGAGCTCTCGGTCGAGGACATCAAAATGGGCCTGCGCACCCGCACCATACACGGCGAGATCTTCCCCATGCTGTGCGGCTCCGCGTTCAAGAACAAGGGCGTGCAGGCGATGCTCGACGCGGTGATCGATTACCTGCCCTCGCCGGTCGACATCCCGCCGGTGAAGGGCATCAAGGAAAACGGCGAGACGGACGAGCGTCCGGCAAAGGATGAGGCACCGTTCGCCGGGCTCGCATTCAAGATCATGACCGACCCGTTCGTCGGCCAGCTCACGTTCTTCCGTGTCTATTCCGGCGTGGTCAACACCGGCGACACCGTCTACAACCCGATCAAGGGTCGCAAGGAGCGTATCGGCCGTATCCTGCAGATGCACGCCAACGACCGCGAGGAGATCAAGGAAGTGCGGGCCGGCGACATCGCCGCAGCGGTGGGCTTGAGGGACTACATGACCGGCGACACGCTGACCGACCCGAAGAAGATCATCACGCTTGAGAAGATGGTATTCCCCGAGCCGGTAATCCACGTCGCGGTGGAGCCCAAGACCAAGGCGGACCAGGAGAAGATGGGCATTGCGCTCGGCCGCCTCGCGCAGGAGGATCCCTCGTTCCGTGTGCACACCGACGAGGAGTCCGGGCAGACCATCATTTCGGGCATGGGCGAGCTGCACCTGGAGATCATCGTCGACCGCATGAAGCGCGAGTTCGGTGTGGAAGCCAACGTCGGCGCGCCGGAGGTCGCCTACCGCGAGACCATCAGGAAGCCGGTCGACAAGGTCGAGGGCAAGTTCATCAAGCAGACCGGCGGGCGCGGCCAGTACGGCCACGTCTGGCTGCGGATCGATCCGCAGCCGCCGGGCACGGGCTTCGAATTTGTGGATGCGGTCAAGGGCGGCAACGTGCCGCGCGAATTCATACCCGCCGTCAAGAAGGGGATCGTGGAAACCCTGCCCAACGGAGTGCTGGCCGGCTTCCCGATCGTGGACGTCAAGGCCACGCTGTTCGACGGCTCGTCCCACGACGTGGATTCGAACGAAAACGCGTTCAAGATGGCGGGCTCGATGGCCTTCAAGGAAGGCCTGCGCCGCGCGAGCCCGGTGCTGCTCGAGCCCATCATGGCGGTCGAGGTGGAAACCCCCGAGGATTTCATGGGTAACGTCGTCGGCGACCTGAGCTCGCGCCGCGGCACGATCCAGGGAATGGAAGACTTGCCTGGCGGCGGCAAGGCGATCCGGGCGGAAGTGCCGCTCGCCGCGATGTTCGGCTATTCGACCACGATGCGATCGCTTTCCCAGGGCCGCGCGACCTATACGATGGAATTCAAGCACTACGCCGAAGCGCCGAAATCGATCGCGGAGGCAGTGATCAACAAGTACACGGGCAAGGAAGAAAAGAAATAAGAGGAGTGGATCATGGCCAAGAGCAAGTTTGAGCGCACCAAGCCGCACGTGAACGTGGGGACGATTGGGCACGTGGACCACGGCAAGACGACGCTGACGGCGGCGATGACGATGATT
>Ga0210102_1000234_pt1 | contig 15541 bp, 14 predicted proteins | sample RushOxbow_ThreeS_4_FD_185563 | JGI IMG/M metagenome (GOLD analysis project Ga0210102, IMG submission 185563) | Wetland microbial communities from San Francisco Bay, California, USA, that impact long-term carbon sequestration -... | ecosystem: Environmental > Aquatic > Marine > Wetlands ...
CACGGCTGCCCGCCGGAGCCGGATTGCGAGCAGCCGGATCGATTCGACGCAGTTGATCGGCGAAGCCCTGCGATCGATGCGCGCCGCGGAGCGCCCCGCGGCGTTCGTGTGCGCTTCGGCGGTCGGCTTCTACGGCTCGCGCGGTGAAGCGTTACTCGACGAGTCGGCGGGACCGGGATCGGGTTTCCTCTCGGAGGTCTGTCAGGCATGGGAGGCGGCCGCGGCGACCGCCGCAGAAGCGCTGCGGGTCGTCTCGCTGCGCACCGGGATCGTGCTGGCACGCGAGGCGGGGGCACTTCCGATGATGTCCCTGCCCTTCCGCTTCGGCTTCGGCGGCCGCATGGGCGACGGACGGCAGTGGGTGCCGTGGATCCAGATCGACGACGCGGTGGCGATGATCCGCCGCATCCTGAAGGACGAATCCCTGCATGGCGCGATCAACGTCGTCGCCCCGCACCCCGTTCGCAACGCGCAACTCGCGAGCGAAATCGCGCGCACGCTGCACCGGCCGTGCCTACTGCCCGTACCCGCGCTCGCGTTGCGGGCTGCGCTCGGCAGCCTCAGTGACGAATTGCTCGGCAGTCGCCGCTGCATCCCCAAGCGCATGCTCGACGTCGGATTCGAATTCGCCCACCCCGAAATCGAGTCCGCACTCGCGCTCGAATTGGGGCCCCGCGGCTAGCTCGCGCCGGCGACGCCGCAAGCGAATCCGAAGGATTCGCCGGCTAGTGACAATCCGTGGCGGGAGCGAACAGGCGCGGAAGGATGGCCTTGAGGGTCAGGCCTTCCATCCCGGGCGCAACTTCGAAATACGAGATCCCGACAGCCGGGCTCTCCACGGTCGCGAACTGCTCGTCGAAGGCAGCCATCACGCGCTCTACGATCTCCTGGGCGCGCTCCCGATCGGCATCTGCGAGGAAGAGGACCGCTCGGTTTCGCGTCATCCGGAAAATGGCATCGTCCATCCGAAGCGCGCTTCCGACGAAGTCGACCACCTCGGGAAAGACCAGGTCGGTTTCGGAGCCCGACATGCCAACCAGCACCGACGTGAGGCGATGGTCGTAGGCGAGGTTCACGACCTTGTCCAACAGGGCCCGCAGTTTTCGCGGGTCATCGTTTCGCGGCTCGTTGAGGGGCATTGCCATCATGATGCCTGGAATATCGACGAAACGCGATCCGGCCTGAAGTCCCGGATCGCGATCCCGCGCGTTGTTGGCGCGGTGCCCATCGCCTACGGTTGCCGCCCCGCTGCGAGAGAAGCCATGCGCCCGACCCCCCAGATCCCGAACGAACCCGCGAGGTTTTGCCCGCTCAGCGCCGCACGACTGGCGGTGGGCTTCAAGCTGCTCGTCGTGCTGACCTTTTGCCTGATCGTGCTCGGCGCCCTGGTGCGCGCGCACGGCGCCGGGCTCGCCTGCCCCGACTGGCCGCTCTGTTTCGGTCGCCTGATCCCCGAGATCGACCTCCGGGTGGGATTCGAGTGGTCCCACCGGCTCCTCGCGGGCAGCGTCACCGCGATCTTCGCGTTTCTCAGCGCGGCCGCGTGGCGGAATTCGGCCCGAACTCGCTACGTGAGCGCACTGCTGACGATCGCGGCGCTGTTGATCGCGATCCAGATCACCCTCGGTGCGCTGACGGTCTGGCTCAAGTTGGCCCCCTGGACGGTGACCGCGCACCTGATCATCGGCAACTCGTTTGCCTCGATGGTGTTCCTGCTCGCGCTGGCGTTCCGCGGCAAAGACCACCCCAATGAGGTACGCGCCCCTGTGTCCCGTCGAAATCGGCTCTGGATCACGACCGCGGCGGGTCTGTTGCTGATCCAGCTCGCGCTCGGTGGGCTCGTGTCGTCACGCTACGCGGGCATGGCGTGCCCCGAGTGGCCGACCTGCAACGGCGGCATCTGGTTCCCGACCTGGGGAGGAGCTGTCGGCATTCACCTACTCCATCGCATCACCGCCTATCTGCTGATCGTCTGCCTCGGCGCGTCGGCCTTCGCTTGCAGACACGACACGCGCGTGCGCGGCGCGATCCGAGTCGCGTTCGCGCTCGGCGTCCTGCAGGCGGGCATTGGTATCGCGAGCGTCCTCAGCGGCATTCCGGCGGAACTCACCGGATTGCACACCGCGCTCGCCGCAGCGCTCGTACTGACGCTGGTTCTTGCGCTGCAGCAGGCGTGGTCGACCGTCGGCGAACGCGGATCGCTCTCCGCGACGCGCTAGGGCGCGAAGCCGTCGCGCTGTCGGCCGTTCGAACGGGGTGCTACAAACACCGCGAGCCAGATTGGAGTGAAGATGCGGTCGTACCAGGTCTTTGCCGCGATGCCCCGGGATCGCGCGGTCAGCGTCATGAGCGGGATCTCGAAAGACGCCCCGCAGATGTTCAAGCAGGCGCTGCTCGCAGCGAGCGCATCGATGAACGCGCGCCCCGTCTACCTTCAGCGGCTGCCGTTCGAGAAACAGGTCGAGGCCGTGCGCCGCACCCTCTCCCGCGTCGCCGCCAATGGCGTTGCCGAAGAGATGCTGGCCATCTACTTCCTCGAGTGCCGCAAGGATCTGCTGATCGAGTGGCTCGATCTGCTCGGGATCAAACACGAGGACGGAATCCTCGAGTCGGATTCGCCGACCGCTCCGAAGAAGGCCGCACTCCAGAAGGCGCGCGACGCCTTCTGCGGCGTCGACGACGACGCGGATCGCTCGCTGCTGCTCAACGCATTCGCGGCCCAGAGCGCGATCGACTGGCCCGATCTGGAATCCCTGCTCGACAAGTAGCGCCCGGCGCGTCCCGCGCCGCGGACGCGCCGGGAATCATCCGAGCGCACGCCCGCAACGCCGAGGCCGAAAAGCGCTCCACGGCGGCGACCCTTGGCGCTCGGGTGAGCAGCGGCTAGCCTGATTGCCCGTCCGCAACCGCGATACAAGGAGCAACGACGCCGATGGTCCCGATCCGAAACGGCCTGAAATCTTCGCACCCTGGCATCCCGCTCTGGCTCGCCCTGACGCTCTGCTTCGCGCCGTTGGCGGCCAGCGCGGAGGAGGCGGGTAGCGCTGCGGTCGATGCCACACTCGAGGCGGCGGCCGACGACGCCGCCGACAAGGCGGCGGTCGACGCCGAGACGCGGGCCGAGAACGAGGACGCCGCAATCGCCGCAATCGACGCGTTCATCGCCGAGCAAAACGTCGACCAGGCCCACCGAGCCTGGAAATCCACCCTCGAGAAGCCGCCGAAGGTCCAGTTCACCACGGGCAAGACCTACTTCTGGAACCTCGAGACCAACAAGGGAAACATCAAGATCAAGTTGCTGCCCGACGTCGCGCCGATGCACGTGTCCAGCACGATCTATCTCACGCGACTCGGATTCTACGACGACACGGTCTTTCACCGCGTGATTCCCGGATTCATGGCCCAGGGTGGCGATCCGACCGGCACCGGGCGCGGCGGCCCGGGCTACAAGTACGATGGCGAGTTCGATCGCACGGTCAAACACGACAAGCCGGGCGTGCTCAGCATGGCCAATGCGGGACCGGGGACCGACGGCAGCCAGTTCTTCCTCACCTTCGTCAAGACGCCTCATCTCGACGGCAAACACACGATCTTCGGCCGGGTCATCAGCGGCATGGACACCGTCAAGGCGCTCGAAAAGGCCGGCAGCCGCAGCGGCAAGACGACGGAAGAACTCGTGATCGAGAGCGCCACGATCAGCGTGGATTGAGCTGAAGCGGACGCCGGATGGCCACCCGCGTCGCTCGTGCGCTCGCGATCGCGGCGATGGCTCTCGCCGGGCCGTTCACGCCACAAGACGCGGGGGCCGCTGAAATCCGGCTCCCGACGCCGGGATCCGACGACTGGCAGCCGCTCGTCTTTCGCGGCGTCGCAAACCATACCCGCTACACGCTCGAGCGCTTCGAGGGCGTGGAAACCGCCAGGGCGGAGAGTAACTGCGGCGCTTCGGGCCTCGTACTGCCTCTCGACGCGATCCGGATCGACCGGACGCCGCTTCTGAGCTGGCGCTGGCGCGTCGATCGGGGGCTCGAGCTGTCCGACGAACAGACGAAAGCGGAAGACGACTTCGCGGCGCGGGTCTACATCATGTTCGAGCTCGACCCATCCCGCGCCACCACCCTCCAGAAGCTCCGCCATCGCCTCGCGAAACTCATCTACGGCGAGGTGATCCCGGGCAGTGCCCTCAATTTCGTCTGGACGAGCCGACTTTCCGTGGGCACGGTATGGGACAATCCATTCGCAGCGAGCGCGAAGATGATCGCGCTCGCGCAGGGAGCGAACCCGGGCTGGCGGACGGAAACCGTCGACGTCGTCGCTCGATACCGCGAACTCTTCGACGCGCCGGTTCCGCCGTTGCTCGGACTCGCGATCATGAGCGATTCCGACAATTCGTGTCAGCGCACGGAGGCTCGTTTCGCGGATTTCAGGTTCTGGTCCAGCCACGCAGGGAATGCGCCCGATGCCGAATGATCTCGTGGCCGTGCAACCGTTCGAAGCGTCCAGCTTTGGTGAGATGCTCGAGCGCCGCGGCGTCGCCCCGCTGACCCGCCGCCCGACCGCGACCCTGCAGATCAACCTGGGCTGGCGCTGCGACCTCGCGTGCACGCATTGCCACGTGGAGGCGGGCCCGAAGCGCACCGAGATGATGGACCGCAAGACCGCGGACAGGGCCTTGACGCTGTTGCGCGCCAGCCCGAGCGTCACGACCGTCGATCTGACGGGCGGCGCGCCCGAACTGAATCCGGAGTTTCGCCACCTCGTGGTGGGGGCGCGCGCGCTCGGGGTTCGGGTGATCGACCGCTGCAACCTCACGATCCTGCTCGAGCCGGGCCAGGAAGACACCGCCGACTTCCTCGCCGAGCAGGGCGTCAAGCTGGTTGCATCGCTGCCCTGCTACCGCGAAGAAGCGGTGGATGAACAGCGCGGCCGCGGCGTCTTCGAGCGGAGCATCGAGGCCCTGCACAAGCTCGGTCGGCTCGGTTACGGGCGGCCAGGTTCGCCGTTGGCGCTCGATCTCGTCTACAACCCGCCCGGCCCAACCCTTCCGCCTCCCCAGGCGGAACTCGAAGCCCGTTACCGGCTCGAATTGCGGGAGCGCTTCGGAATCGAATTTCACCACCTGCTGGCCATCACCAACATGCCGATCCGGCGATTCGCCCGCCAGTTGGAGCGCGAGGGAAGAGCCGACGCCTACTGCGCGCTGCTGATCGCCCACTTCAATCCCGAAACCGTCTACGACTTGATGTGTCGGAGTCTCGTCTCGGTCGGCTACGACGGACGCCTTCACGACTGCGACTTCAACCAGATGCTCGATCTCCCGCTGGGCGGCAAGCCGCGTACGATCTGGGAAGTCAGCGATCTCGCCGAACTCGACGGAGATCCCATCGCGACGGCCGGGCATTGCTTCGGCTGCACGGCGGGCGCGGGATCGAGCTGCAGCGGAACCCTCCGCTGAACCCGAAACCAAAGCGCGCTCGAGACATCGGGCCGCTCGCATGGAGGCCGAGCCGTGAATCCAACCGAGCCGAAGAGCCCGCTCTGGAAACTCGTTGCGGGCGCGATCGGGCTCGCTGCGCTCGTCGCGCTCGGGAGGTTCGCGGGAGGCTACATCCAAGGCTTCGCGCAGTGGGTGGATGGACTCGGCTTCTGGGGCCCGACCGTCTTCGTGCTCGGCTACATCGTTGCGGTGGTGGCTTTCGTGCCGGCCTCCCTGCTGACATTGGGCGCGGGTGCGATCTTCGGCATCGTCGACGGTGTGATCTACGTCTTCGTCGCGGCCAGCGTCGGTTCGTGCCTGGCCTTTCTCGTCTCTCGCCATCTCGCGCGCTCCGCGATCGAAAAGAGGCTCGACGGCAAGCCGAAATTTTCAGCGATCGATCGCGCGGTCGCCGCCGAGGGGCTCAAGATCGTCTTCTTGTTGCGACTCACGCCGGCCGTTCCGTTCAACCTGCTCAACTACGCGCTCGGCCTCACGCGCGTTCGGTTCGCAGACTACGCGATCGCGTCCGTCGGAATGCTCCCCGGAACCCTGCTCTATGTTTACTCCGGCAAACTCGCTGGCGATGTCGCGACACTCGCCGGAAATCCCGCGGTTGCCAGGGGATGGGGCTACTACAGCCTGCTCGTGCTGGGCCTCGCGGCCACGCTCGCAGTCACGCTGGTCGTGACGCACAGCGCGCGGCGCGCCCTGGCAGAGGCGAGCGTCGAGTAAGGGGATGCAGAAACTGCTCGGAATCCGGTCGGCGAGGGCTCGACGATGATTCAACCCGCAGACGTCCACAATCAACGCCTGGTCGCCAACGTCCACCCTGCGGACTGGAACAACCCGATCCCCGCGGATCGCTACAACCTCGTCGTGATCGGCGCGGGCTCGGCGGGGCTCATCAGCGCTGCGATCGCCGCAGGGCTCGGTGCCCGGGTCGCGCTCGTCGAGCGCCACTTGATGGGCGGCGACTGTCTCAACGTCGGATGCGTGCCTTCGAAGAGCCTGATCCGAGCCGCGCGCGCGATTGCCGAGGCGCGCCGCGCGGAGGCGTTCGGCCTGCCAAGCGCGTCCGCAAACGCGGCGGACTTCGGCGCGGTCATGGAGCGGATGCGACGCATCCGCGCCCAAATCAGCCGCGAAGATTCTGCGAAGCGCTACCGCGACGAACTCGGTGTCGACGTCTTCCTCGGCAGCGCTCGCTTCGCGGGAGCAGATGTCATCGAGGTGGATGGCGCGCAGCTTCGCTTCAAGAAGGCCGTCATCGCCACCGGCGCGCGCGCGGCGGTGCCAGCGATCGAGGGCCTCGAAGCGGCCGGTTACCTGACCAACGAAACGGTTTTCGAGCTGACCGAGCGGCCGGACCGGCTCGGCGTGATCGGTGGTGGACCGATCGGAGCCGAACTCGCGCAGGCTTTTGGGCGCCTCGGCTCCAAGGTCACGGTCTTCGGCCGCGGGCCCCGGCTCTTGCCGAGGGAAGACGCAGACGCCGCGCAGATCATCGAAGCGCAGTTCGCGCGCGAGGGCATCGCCACGCGACTCGGCTGCGAGCTGAAGCGCGTCGAGCGGCTCGACACCGGAACGCGCATCCACCTCACCCGAGCGGATGGTGGGCAGGAGACGGCCGACGTGGATGCGATACTGGTGGCGGTGGGGCGCGCCCCCAACGTGGAGGGCCTGAACCTCGAAGCGGCCGGCGTCGTGTTCGATCCGAAGCGGGGGGTGCACGTCGACGACTACCTCCAGACCCGAAATTCCAACATCTACGCTGCGGGCGACATCGCGATGGCCTGGAAATTCACGCACGCCGCCGATGCGGCCGCGAAGATCGTCGTCCAAAACGCGCTCTTCCTGCGCAGCAAGAAGCTGAGTTCACTCGTCATGCCGCGCTGCACGTACACCGACCCCGAGGTGGCGCACGTCGGCCTCGACGAACGCGAGGCCAGCGCGCGCGGCATCGAATTCACCACCTTCCAGGTTCCGCTCCGCGAGGTGAACCGCGCCGTCACGGACGGAGAAGAAGAGGGCTTCGTCAAGATCCACGTCAAGAAGGGCAGCGACCGGATCCTGGGCGCCACGATCGTCGCCGCGCACGCCGGCGAGATGGTCAGTGAAGTCACCCTCGCGATGGTGAACAAACTCGGCCTGCGCGCGATCCTCGCGACCATCCACCCCTACCCTACCCAGGCGGAAGCGCTGAAGCGGGTTGCGGGCGCCTATCTGCGCAGCCGAGCGACTCCGAGGATGGGCCGGATCCTCGCGCGATTCATGGCCTGGCGCCGCTGATCCGAGCGGCGCGGGTGCGGAAAATCAGCGTTCGATCGGGGCTCGCCGATCGTCGGCGAATCCGGGTAGACTGGGCCCGGAGGAAATCATCGTGTCACTCTTTCGCTTCCTCGGATTGGGGGAAGTTTCCGACAAGAACCGGGACGCCGGCGACACCGAGTCCGTCCGTCGAATCGCCGCCAACCTCGAGCGGCTCGAACCGGGCCGTGCCAAGTACCTGGCCGCCTTCGCGTACGTGCTGGCACGCGTCGCGAATGCCGACCTCGAAATCGATTCGACCGAGACCGCAGAGATGGAGCGCTCGCTGGCAGCGATTTCCGATCTGTCAGAAAGCGAGATCGCGCTCGCAGTTGCGATCGCCAAATCCCAGGCGCGATTGCTCGGCGGAACCGAGAATTACGTGGTGACCCGGGAGTTCCGCGCAATCTCGACGCCCGAGCAGCGCGGGCAATTGCTGCAATGCCTCTACGCGGTCGCCGCCGCCGACGGAACGATCTCCACGATCGAAAGTTCCGAGATCGTCGGAGTCGCAGAGGAGCTCGGATTCACGCGGACGGAAGCCAACGCCCTCAAGAGCCAATACCGGGAAAAACTCTCCGTACTCCAGACCAGAACCAGTCCAACACCCGGCTAACCGAGCCCCGGCCAACTGGGCCCCCGCCAGTGCTACGTAGCGAGTGAACCCGGCAGGTCTGCGCGGGCAGCGCGGGCAGCGCGGGCGATTCAGTGTCGCGTGAGCAACAACGTCTTCGGGTCGAGCGCGACGTGGAGTTCGGTGAGATCCCGATTGTCGTGGTCCTTGAGTGCGCGCAGCAGCACCGCGTCATCTGCGGGCTCGAGCGCCAGAATCACGCTCACGAGATCTTCGACGCGCTCTACGGACGGCGGCAGCTGCGCGATCTGCTCCTTCCTGGACGAGACCGACAGCCAGATCTCCGCAGCGAGTTCGCCCGCGAGTTCCTTGAGGTCGACGAAATCCTCGCGCGACGTCGTCTTGAAGTCGAGCCCCTCGATCAGGACCAGCGACGGCTGGCCTGCGGTTTCGGACTCGACCTTCACGGCTTCGCGCAGTTTCGCGGTCGTGAGTGCGTTGCGCGGGTAGACGCGAATGCTTCGATTGCGGTCGACATCGACGTGCACCTGGGTTTCATCTTCCAGGTGCGCGTTCGCCGCGAGTTCTTCGAACACGGTGTCGTAGTGATCGCGAATGTGGGCAACCGAGTGGGTCATCGAAATGTGGAGCACGCGCCCCGACCGCAGCAGCTCGTCGAGTGCCACGCCGACCAGGAAGGATTTCTTCCCGACGCCGGGTCCTCCGACGACGACACCGAGATTGCCGGGCCCCAATCCACCGTGGAGGCCCTTTTCGAGCAAGCGCAGGGGGCTACGCGCATTCAGAAACTTTCGATACACGCTGAACTCCTCGATTTACTCGTCGTCGTCGACGATTTTCGAACTGAACTTTTCCTTGAGTTCCTTCTGGATTTCGGCCGGCGCAGGCAGATAGCGCGCGAATTCCATCGAGAATTCCGCGGTACCCTGGGTCATCGAACGCAGATCGGTCGCGTACCCGAACATCTCGGAGAGCGGCACCTCGGACTCGACGCGAGCCATCCCCGCAGACTCGGTGGTACCAATCACCGTCCCGCGACGCTGCATGATCGTCTTGAGGATCGCCCCCTGGTGCTCGACGGGGCCTTCGACCTCGAGCTTCATCACGGGCTCGAGCACGATCGGCCTGGCTCTGGGGTACGCCTCGCGGAACGCACCGCGACCCGCAGCCTGGAAGGCCATCTCCGAGGAGTCGACGCTGTGCGATTTTCCGTCGTCGACGACCACGCGGACGCCGATCACCGGAAAGCCGATCAGCCGACCCTTCGTCATGCACTGCGCGAAGCCCTTCTCGACGGCCGGTACGTACTCTGTCGGGATCGAGCCACCCTTGATTTCGCTGACGAACTCGAAATCTCCGGTGCCGTCTTCCATCGGTTCGATCCGACCCGCAACTCGGCCGTACTGGCCGGAACCACCCGTCTGCTTCTTGTGGGTGTAGTTGAAATCGGCGCGCTGGGAAATCGTCTCGCGGTAGGCTACCTGGGGTGCGCCGGTCTCGACCGCGCAGCCGTACTCGCGCTTCATCCGCTCGACGTAGACGTCGAGGTGAAGCTCGCCCATGCCCGAAATCACGGTCTCGTTGCTCTCCGGATCCACGCGCGCCCGGAAGGTCGGATCTTCCCGCACGAAGCGGCCGAGCGCCTTGCCCATGTTGTCGACGGTCTTGTTGTCGATGGGCTTGATGGCGATCGAGATCACCGGCTCGGGCACGTGCATCGACGTCACCGAAATCTGCACCGACTCGTCGGTAAAGGTGTCGCCAGACGCGCAGTCGATCCCGAACAGCGCCACGATGTCGCCAGCCGAGGAAGATTCGATGTCCTCCATCGAGTCGGCGTGCATCCGGACCAGCCGGCCCACCTTGTGTTTCTTCTTGGTGCGGCTGTTGATGATCGTCGAGCCCTTCTTGAGCGCACCCTGATAGACGCGAACGTAGGTGAGCTGCCCGTAACGACCGTCTTCGAGTTTGAAGGCCAGGGCGACGAGCGGCTTGTTGGGATCGCTCGCGAGCGTCAGCGCAGCCTCGTCGTTCGAGAGGTCGACACCCGTGTTTTCACCGTCGAGCGGGCTGGGTAGATAACGGTTGACGGCGTCAAGGAGTTTTTGAACGCCCTTGTTCTTGTACGCCGAACCGAGAAAGACCGGCGTCAGATCCATCGAGAGCGTTCCGCTGCGCACGGCGGTGTGGATCAGGTCTTCGGTTACCGTCTCTTCCAGAATCGCCTCCATCAGCTCGTCCGAAAACATCGAGACGGCATCGAGCATCGATTCGCGCGCGATCTCGGCCTCGTCGCGCATCTCCTCCGGAATCTCCTCGGTGACGACGTGCTCGCCGTTGTCACCCTTGAAGTAGATGGCCTTCATCGTGACGAGGTCGATCACACCCTCGAATTTGGCCTCGAGCCCGATCGGGAGCTGCATCAAGACCGCGTTGTGGGCGAGCTTCTCGCACAGTTGCTGGGTCACCCGCACCGGGTTCGCACCCGAACGGTCGAGCTTGTTGATGAACGCAATGCGCGGCACCTTGTAGCGGCGCATCTGGCGATCCACCGTCATCGATTGAGACTGCACGCCCGCCACCCCGCAGAGCACCAGCACGGCGCCATCGAGCACGCGCAGCGCGCGCTCGACTTCGATCGTGAAGTCGACGTGGCCGGGAGTGTCGATGATGTTGATGTGGTGGCCGTCCCAGACGGTGTGGGTCGCCGCGCTCTGGATGGTGATGCCGCGCTCGCGCTCGAGCTCCATCGAGTCCATCGTCGCACCGACGTCGTCCTTTCCCTTCACCTCGTGGATCGCGTGAATCCGCCCGGTGTAGAACAGGATGCGCTCGGTTAGCGTGGTCTTGCCCGAGTCGATGTGCGCACTGATTCCGATGTTTCGGATCGTCGATAGGTCGCGGATCATTTCAGCCTCGGCAGGCGCCAATTTACCGTTTCGCGCCAAAAAAACTGTGTGGGTGTGCGGGTGAGTGGCCAGCCGCCGTCATGCGTGTCGGAACTTCCGGTCGATCCCCCCACGGGGACGACGATCCACCGGTCCTCCGGTTGCGCTGAGTGAGGGGGCTAGGCCTTCCGACCAGGATTCGTCTGGTGGTCCGCCTTGCCGACCTGGACTCCAGCGCGCTTCCTTCGGTCCGAAGGGGCGAAAGGTTTAGCGATCCGAGGGGAAACGTCAAGTCTGGCCGGGCGATCGGCTGGGGATTGCGGATCCGTCGAGGAGCGGGACGCGGGAGGTTCCGCAGCAAACGGGTCGCCGGCTGAGATCGGCTGGCGATTGCGGATCCGTCGAGGAGGGGGCCGGGGGAGGTCCCTCTGCGAATGGCTCGCCCGCCAAGGGGGCGGGTGGTGTGACGAGGCTTCGGCAGGCAGTGGCGTTGCTGGAGAGCCGGGATCCGAGGCGGGCTGCGCTGAATTTCGCTGCGGGACCTCCCCCGGCCCCCTCCTCGACTCGGCTTTCGTTGGGTCGAACGGCTTCGGGGCGGCGAACGGGCGCTTTGCGACGGGGCTGCCGCCGGCACCGAGCGGCATTCGCCGAAGAAACCGAATCGTGTAGGAGTTCGCGGGCTCGGGTGATCGCGCGATGCGAAGCATCGAGAACAATCACCAAGACCTGCAACCAACCACGAGGCCGACTGCGGCTGCTCGCGGGTGACCGACCCCAGCAATGAGATCGCGGAGATCTGGGGTCGGCGGAGGTCCCGCAGCGAAATCCAGCGCAGCCCGCCCTTGGTCTTTCGAATCCAGGTCCGCCACCAACCGAGTCGACCAGAGACGCAAACCACCCGCGCGCTTGGCGGGCGAGCCATTCGCGGAGGGACCTCCGCCGACTCCACATCTCCACTCCGATGATGAGCGGCGGTATCTGGATCGCGAGTCAGCGGCTGTTGGAGCGGTCTCCGACCACGCCTTTTGGTGTGGCGGGTTGGCCGAACGCCAGGGTGTGCGGGGGGATGTCGCAGGTGACCAGGGAGCGCGCGCCGATCACGCTGTGATCGCCGATCGTCACGCCGCGCAGGACGGTGACGTCGGATGCGATCCAGACGCATGCTCCGATCGTCACGGGCTGCGTGACTTCCGGGTGGTCGGAGTCGAGATCGTGTTGATCGGAGTCGAAGATGCGACTGCCGGTGCCGATCCAGGCGCGGCGGCCGCAGCGCAGCTCGGACTTTGCGCTGAGGTGGCAGCCGTTCAGGAAACCTTCGGGGCCGATTTCGATCCGCGCACCTTCGAACGCGACGATGTGGATCGGGCCGATTTCGCTGCGCAGCCAGCTGTCCGCGCCGATCGAGACCTCGGCGCCAGGTCCGAGCGAGAAGTGCAGCGCCCCGGCGAGGCGTTCGGTGACGACGCCCGCACCGATCCGCAGCCGCGCACCTTCGGCAAGTTCGTAGCGCGCCGCGGCGAGGTTGCTGGACGCGGCCGGATGGATTTCGAGGCCGCGATGCCGCGCCATCAAGCGCCGCAGGCGAAACCGATCGTAGGCCTGGAGGGTCTTGAGCTGTAGACGGACGCCCGGATCGGGCACAGGCTCAGCGCGGCGCGTTCTGGCCTTCCCGGAGCCGGAAGGTGACGAAGCCGTGGGTGGGATCGTAGGGAGATACGCCAACTTGAACCCGATCTCCGGGAATCACGCGAATCCGAAAGCGGCGCATGCGGCCCGAGAGTTGCGCGGTCACGAGCTGGCCACTCTCGAGGGTAATCTGGTAGCGACCGCCGCCGAGAATCTTGTCGACGGTTCCGGTCGCCTGGATCAAGTCGTCACGTGCCAAACAGAGCCTCCGAGTCAAAAAAACGCGAGCGGGACGCAGGTTAGCCTCTCCACGCGCGCCGCGCACTGCGGCTGGCCCGTTGGCGATCGCCTGCGATAGCCTTGGCGACCGCGGAGAGGTGGCGGAGTCCGGTCGAACGTGCCTGACTCGAAATCAGGTGTACTCGCAAGGGTACCGTGGGTTCGAATCCCACCCTCTCCGCCAACGAGCCTGCGTCGCCAGCTTTCGTCGAGCCGGAGCGCGAACTGGCAATGACTTTCCCGCGGTTTCGCGGGGCCTTGGGCTGGCGGTCCGAAAAGGCTGGGATTGCGCGAAGGTCCGTGCAGCAGATCGGATGAACCGCGCCCTGGTCTCCTTTTCTCTCGAGTACCCGCACGCCTCGCGCGGCTCGCGAGTCTACGTCGGGTGACGGGCGGGTGGCGCCGAGTCCTGCGCGCCTGATCCTTGCTGTGCGAACGGGGCTTGCGTCTTTCGATTCGAGACGCGGTACAACGCCGTGAGGATCGACAGCCCCGCGGCGAGCTGCGCGATTGCCGAGGGCTCCGGTACGAAGTGGAGCGAGACGATCGCGATGCCTGCACCGGTAGAAAACAGCGAGCCGGTGGTCGTTTCGCGCTGGCGGATCACGAATGGCGTCACCAATTGCAGCTTCCCGCTGCCTTGCGGCGTGCGCAGGTCGGAGCCCATCGCGCTGATTCTCGCCGTCGATCCGAGGTAGGGCCCTGGAGGTGCCGTTGCCACTACGGTTCCCGTGGTCCACGGAAATCCCCAGACCGTTTCGGTAAAGAACGTCTGGAATCCAGCCGTGCCTTGAAACACGCTGTCCATCACCGTCCGCTTGCCTCCGAACTCTCCACCAACCGCTCCGAAATCGAGAGCCACCTTCCAGGCAACGAACGATGGGTAGACGTATGTTGCGTTGAAATTGGCGAGCAAGCGCATCGTGCCACCGAATCGAGTCGGCGTTCCCGAGAACGAAACCCGAAAACCGCTGCCGAGCGCGGAAGTCACGGGAGCAGAGGTCGCGGATCCAGGAGCGCCACCTGGCGAGAAGCTTCCCGTGCCGTTGTAGCCACCGAAAACGGTGCGGATCCGTATCGCGTTCCACGACGTGGGCGGCGAAGACGTGGAGAGAGAGGTCGCGAGTGCCATTTGATTCGCCGGAATTCGAACGCCGATCGGGGAATTGGCGATCGTGGTCGCGTAATCTCCGGTCGGGAGATTGTTCATCTTCGGGTAGCTGAATTTGGCGCCGAACGGAAACGAAGTAATATATCCGTAGCCGTAGTCCGCTCGGATCTGAATCGTTCCGGTGTAGAGTGGCGTTCCAGCACTCGCGTCGGCCGCATAGCAGACGATTCCGATGGCCCAGAGCGTCCCGACCGTCCAGACCGTCCAGACCGTACAGACCATCAGGGCGATCACACGTTGGCATCTGATCATTCCCATCGCGCCGGCGCTCCTGGTGTGCGTGGGCGATCGGGGTCTGACGAGCAGTCGGACCTCGGTTCCATCCTATGACCGCACCGCGCTGCCGGTCAAGCGCGATCTCGAGGCGCGCGAAACGGTGCGCGCGACGGTCCGCGAGCTACGTTTGCCCCGAGGGGTGCAGCGGGGGGCCTGCGATGACCCTTTTCGAACGGTGGTTCGGCATCGACCTGCGCGCGCTGGCCGTGTTCCGGGTGGGCCTCGGGGCGCTCCTGCTGGCCGACCTCGTCTATCGCTGCGTCGACTTTCGCGCGCACTACACCGAATTGGGGATCCTTCCCCGGGAACTCCATCGCGAGCTGTTCGCCAGGGCGCATAGCGCGTGGTCGATTCATCTGCTTTCGGACGCGGCGATCTTCCAGGCCGGACTGTTCGCTCTGGCGTTTGCGGCGGCCGTCGCGTTGCTCGTCGGCTATCGCCCGCGCATGGCAGCGCTGCTCTCGTGGGTCCTGCTGGTGTCGGTCCAGAGCCGACAGCCGCTGATCGCTCACGGTGGCGACATGATCCTCCGCTTGCTGCTCTTCTGGTCGATGCTCCTGCCGCTGCCGGGGCGCGGATTCTTCCGCGCTGCCGTTCGCGAATCCGAAGCCGCTCGGATCGCGCTCTCCGTGGCTTCTGCGGCGCTGCTGCTTCAGGTCGCGCTGATCTACCTGTTCGCGGCGATCCACAAGGTCCAGGATCCCGCCTGGCTTCGATTGACGGCCATCGAAGACTCGTTTCGCGTCGAGGGTGTGGCGACCGATCTCGCGTCCGCGTTGCTCGCGTCGCCCGCGTTGCTCGCGGTGCTGAGCGCAGCCACGCTGATCGTCGAAGCGACCGCACCCCTGCTCGCGTTCTCGCCGTGGCAGACAGGCGCACTGCGAACGCTGCTCGTCTTCGGGATGTGTGCTTTTCATCTG
>Ga0210102_1000235_pt1 | contig 15374 bp, 16 predicted proteins | sample RushOxbow_ThreeS_4_FD_185563 | JGI IMG/M metagenome (GOLD analysis project Ga0210102, IMG submission 185563) | Wetland microbial communities from San Francisco Bay, California, USA, that impact long-term carbon sequestration -... | ecosystem: Environmental > Aquatic > Marine > Wetlands ...
AGGGGCTACACCCGGCTGTTGCGGCGGCGGCGGCGAACCCGGTGGCCGCACCGCCTGCTGGAACATCGGCGGGGTGGGCGTCGGGTACAAACCGGCGGCGGTATCGGTCCCTCCGGCGCCAAGCAGCGTGCGCGCCAGGCGGGTTGCCTCGGCGTTTTTCAAGTACACGACATGGATGTTGCCCGGCACCGCCGAAGGCTGGTCGAGCTTGGCGATCAGCGTGCGCACGAGGTTGACGCGCGCCGGGCTCACGGAGCGAATGAGGAGGGAATTGCTGCTCGGTTCGGCCAGCACCGTCACCCGCTGGCTCGCGTCCGCGCCCTGCGCCGCGGCATCGAGTGTCTTGCCCAGCAGCACCGCGAGATCGCTCGCGATCGCGTGCTCCAGCCGGATGATATCGATTTCGCTGCCGGCCGGCGTGTCCACCGCGGCGATGATGCGCGCGATGCGGCGAACGTTCTCCGCGTAATCGGTGACGACGATGGTGTTGTTCGCCGGATAGGCGCTGATGGTGTTGTTCGGCGCGATCAGCGGGCGCAGCACCTGGACGATGCTCGCCGCCGCGGCGTAATTCAGCCGGAACACCTGCGTCACCAGCTGGTCGCCGCGCGTCACCGGCGGCCCCGACTGCACCGCTCCGCCCTGGAGCTTGGCGTCGGCCTCGGGCACCACGCGCACCACGCCGCCCGATTCGACCAGGACGATTCCCTGCAGGCGCAGCGCAGCGCTCAACGCCGCCAGCGCCTGGTCCGGGGACAGCGGCTGCTCGATCGTCAGGTTGAGCGTGCCCTTGACGCGCGGATCGACGACGAAAACCTTGCCGGTGAACTGGGAAATCGCGCGCACCACCGCCTCGATCTCGGTATTCGAGAAATTGAGCGTGACGCGCTCCTGGGCGGCTGCGCCCGCACACAACGCAAGCACCACCAGCGCTGTGGCTGCCCGAACACGCTGCACCCCGAGCCACGACTGCCGGGTATGCGCGCGAGCGCACTCTTGCGCATTCACTCGAAGTCCCAAAGGCATGTCCTTCATTTCCCCGAAGTTTCCGGGGCAGGAAGCGCATTATGCTTGAAAAGGAGTGTTGCGCGAAGGCTCTACCAGACCCGCTTAGATGTGATGTTCTACTCGAATACTGAGTGGTATCTACTTCAATCCACTCATATATCGAAGGCAAGCACCGCGTCGTCGCCCACCCGGCGCCCGAGCACACCTATGAGCCCGATCAACGCGGGGCGCATTTGTGGCTCCGCGGAAGCGATCCCCTTGAAGCTCACGCGCCCGCCTTTCACGCTACCGCTCCCCTGCAGGCGCAACGGCCCGCGCAGGGTGTCGAGCTGCACGCGCGCGGTGTCGCCCGCTCCCGTGATCTGCAGGCGATAACTTCCGAGCGGCGCAATGGTGGACAACGCCGACTGCGCGTCGCGCCATTCGATCTGGAGATCGCCCGCCAGTGCGCCGCCCCTGATTTCGAGTTCAGTCCAGCGCGCAGCGAGAGCGCCCCCGGGACGAACCGTGTTGAACGGCGTGCCCAATGCCACCAGCAGCGCCGCCGGCAGTTCGGCCTGTCCGGCTTTGAGCGCGACCGACTGCTTCGCGACCGTGACCCCGAGCGGCGCAGTCAGGACCGGGTGCGCGATGTCGACCATCACGCGTCCCGTTCCGATCGCCGCGAGCCCGACCTTCCACGTGAGCCGCCCGGGAACGAGCATCACCTGCCGCCCGTCGCTCAGTCCGAGCATCGCCGACCCGCTCCAGACCGTCCCGCGCGCGTCGATCAGGCGCAGCCGGCCCTGAGACTGCAGCCAGTCACCGACCCAGGCCGCGGGCGCGCGCACCGCCACGATCAATGCCGCCGCCACCACGGCGGCAAGCACGATTCCCAGCCGGTAGCGCATCATCTACGGTCGCATCAGCGCCGCACCGCGATCTCGAAAGTGGTCTCGGCATCGACCACGGCGCGGACGGACGTCCGCGAAATCCGGACGGCCGCGATGCGCAGCCGCGATTCGCGCGCGCTTTCCTCCGACCACGCGAGCCACTGTGTCACGAGCACGCCTTTTGCGCTCGCAGCGAGGCGGCGCTCGTCGAGCACGGCGACGCTCACGCCGCCCAGGTTTGCGCGCGCGAGCGCCTGCTCGAGCGCAACTTTGGCCGCGCCGGCGGAGTCCACTGCGACACCGCGGCTCGCCAGCTGCTTCGCTTCCTGGGCGAGCGCCTGGATTTCGGCCGCCTGCGCGCGCAGACGCGGCAACTCGGCGTCCAACCGCTCGCGCGCCTTCCACGCCGGTTCGAGCGCAGCCACATAAATGACAGCGAGCAGCGCGAACGATCCGGCCGCCGCCGTCATCACCCGCTCGCGCCGTCCGAGCCCGACCCACCACGCGCGCAGCCGGGCGATCACGCTCCGCCCCCCCTGCGCACGCTCAGCACCGAATCGGAAAACCTGGCCGCCAGCCCGGCCTTCGCGAGGCGGGCGACGAGCGCATCCCGCTTCGCCGCCGTGTCCACCGCGCGGGGCTCGAACCTCACCGACAGCGCCCGGTCGCGGTATTCGATCAGACGCACCGCTTCCGCATCTACCTGCACGGCCTGGGCGAAGCGCGCGGCAAGGGGCAGAAAATCCCCGGCGTCACCCGTGCCGGCCCCGGAACGCATGTCCACGAGCGCGCGCCGCATCTGCGCCAGTGGATCGAGCACTACCGGCACGCGCGGAAACGCTTCGCGGAACATCGTGGTCATCTGGGCACGGAGTTGCCGCTCCTCGCGCAGCTTGAGCCAGGCGTCGATATTGAGCGCGGCGATCCACGCAAACGCGAGCGCGGCGGCCAGCACGGCGGGCACGCGCCAGGCGCGCCAGTCGGCCATGCGTGGCGCGAACTCATATTGCAGCAGCTCGAGCGCAACTGGCGCCGCCCGGGCGCGATCGGGAGCAACCGGGGCAACTGTCAGGCCGAGAGCCGCGGTCCAGGCCGTGCTGTCGCAATCGCCCTCGACCTCGATCGCCTCGGGCCTCGATGCGCCCGCCTGATCGATCGCGAGACGCAATTCCACCGGCGCTTCGGCGCCCCCGGAACAGGAACATGCGATTCCGAGCCGCTCGCCCATGCGCAGGCTCCCGTATGCATCGCCGAGCCGCAGGCGCCACTTCCCCCGCCCCGCGGTGAGCGTAAGTGGCTCCGGGGTCGCGCTGACGGGCCTGATCCCGAGCCGGCCGAACAACTCAAGGGCGCGCCTGAACAGCGTGCGATCGAGCACCGCGAGCGTCGTCCGGCCCGCCGCGTCGGGCCTGCCGGCAGCGACGAACGCCTGCTCGATTTCACCGAGCAGCATCGGCTCGGCGAGCGCCGGCAGCGCAGCGCGCAGCCGTGCCCCGGAAAGACGCGGCAACGAGACGTCGAGCAGCAGGACATCGGGTGTCGCGATCACCAGCTCCACGCGCGCGAGCCGCGGCAGCGCGGCCGGCACTGCGCTGCCGCGCTCGAGCACGCGGCGCCCGCCGTCGATGACCTCGAAATCGAGCGCGGAGTCCGCACCGAGCTCGGCGAGCGGGCACAACCTCACGCGCAGCGCGTTCACGCAGCCTCCTGCAGCCTGACCAATTCGACCCGGTTGCCTTCGCGCCTGAGCAGCGCCTGGGTATGCAGCCGCGCGCGCCGGAAGCTCACCGTGCCGTCGACCACGAAGAACCGCGTCGCCACCGCGATTTCCGCATCGCTCGCCTTGAGCTTCAACTCCGTGATCCGGCTGAGGACATCGGTTCGATCCTTGAAATACGCCCGGTCGCGGCTCGCGGTCAGGCGCCGTGCATCGGCCAGGGCGAGGTTCTCGATGCGCGCCGCCAGCACTTCCGCAAGCGCGGTATTCGCGTTGACCGGTGTCGGCTGCGGCAGCACCGTAACGAAAGGCCGCAGCCGCTCGATGGTAGTGGCGCTGACGCCCTCCACCCCAAGGAGGTCGTCGATAGTCCCGAGCGCGAGCTCGACCTGCTTGCGCCCGCCTTCGCCCGGCACCGTTGCCAGCACGCGTTCCGCGACCGGCTCGGCGAGCGACTCGCTGGCGCCGATCAGCGCGAGCAGATGCCGCAACACCTCCACCTCGCGCGGAATCACGCCTTTCGGCCCCACGAGATTGCGCAGGTTGAATTTTGCCTGCTCGTCGCGGATGGTACCGGTGAGGTACACCGGATCGCGCCCGTCGTCCGCGTTCAAAAGCGTGTCGGCAAGCGGAACCGCCCACGGCTCGCCGGCATGGTCCACCCGGGAAGTGCGCGCGTCCTCTGCCAGGATGACGCCGGCCCAGTCGATCGCGCCGCGCATGAGCCATTTCGCCTGGGCAAACGAGAGCTCGTTTTCCGCCTGGCGCGCGATGACACTCTGCCGCCAGAATGCGCCGGTGACCAGCGTTGCCGCCACCGCGACGACGAGCATCGCCATCACCACCGCCGCCCCGCGCTCCGTCCTGCTCCTCATAGCGCAAACACCCGCACGTAGCGTGCGCCGTCGGCCACTTCAACCGCCACTTCGATCGCGGTCGCGCGGGAGGGCGGCTGCACGCGCGCCTCGGCGCTATGCGCCTCGGACCAGAAGCCTCCGGAGTACGCGCGCAGCGAGAGCCGACGCACGCCGGGCAGCAGATCAATGGCGTCGCCAGCCGGCGCGACCGGCAAGCCGGTCCCCGCCGGGGATGCGCTGCGCGTCAACACGTTGTTGGTGATGCGATAGACGACACGCTGCGCGCGCGCCGGCCCGCCGCCAAGGGGCGCAATGCGCACGATCTCGAGCGCGACCGCGCCATCGCTGCCAACATGCACGACGATCGAGGGCGGCATCTCGGCCGGCGCGGATTGGGGAGGAAGCATGAATTCCGCGGCGCGCTGAGCGATGTCGCGCTCGAGCTGGGACAGCACGCGCAGCACGCGCGAAAGCTCCTCGGTGTCCCGGTCAATGCGCTCGCGCTGCGAGGCGACGTAGTCCAGTCCGCGCCACGATATGACCCCGAGCAGCCCGAGCAGGCCGATCGCCACCAGCATCTCGACCAGCGTGAAGCCGCGCGTCAGCGATGCGTCTCGCATGGCGTCAGGACTCGCGCGGAAGGATGCCGATCAGCTCGGCCAGCAGGTGGTCACGGTCCGCTCCCCGGTACACACGCACCTCGATGCGGCGAAACAGCGGATTCGGCGTCGCCTTCGCTTCCTCGACGCACTCGAGCGGCAGTCCGCCCTGCGGGCATGCGACGGTACGGCTGCCGATCCCCGGAAACGCGCGCGCTGCGCGCAGTTCGGCGATGCGGTTCTCGGCGGAGATCTGCGCAAGCAGGCGCAGCTTCAACTGGACGCCCGTATGCGCCATCGTGCCCACCGCGCGCAGGCCCGCGAGAAGCGCCACCGCGACGATCGTGAGCGCGACCAGCGTTTCGATGAGCGTGAAGCCGCGCGTGGAGAGAATTCTCATTTGGCCGGCGTCAGGTTGCCGAGAGCGTCGAGAACGAGCCGCGTCTCGACCTCGGCGGTGGCGATGTGCAGCGTCACCGGCTCGAGCAGCGGCTCGCGACCGAACACGATGCGCCCGCCTTCGATGCGGTGCACCACGAACGGCCAGGCGCGCTCGCGCAGGACCTCATCGCTCCAGCCGCGCGCCGCCTCTTCCTCGAGCGGCCGGAAGCGGTAGCCCTTGCTGTCCGCCTCCCACACCAGCGCGCGTCCCGTGATCCGCGCCTCGTCCTGGGCGATGCGAAACAGCGCACCCAGGCGCGCGGCTTCCTCCCGCAGCAGGCGGGCTTCGCCGCCCGATACCGAAAGCGCGACCACGGCGGCGGCGATGCCGAGCATCGCGATCACGACCAGGAGCTCGATCAGTGTGAAGCCGGCGCGGCGCATCAGTGCACGGGGAGCCTACAGGTCCCAGGAGCCGATGTCGGCGTCCGCGCCGCTGCCCCCGGGTTGCTTGTCGGCTCCGAGCGAAAACACATCGATATCTCCGCGCAAGCCGGGGCTGAGATACTGGTAGGCATTGCCCCATGGGTCCCTGGGGATCTTGTCGAGGTACTTCTGCCAGTTCGCGGGAACCGGCTCGCCCTGGGGCTTGGTGACGAGCGCCGCGATGCCCTGCTCGACCGTCGGGTAGCGGCCGTTGTCCAGGCGATAGAGCTTCAGCGCCTGCATGATGGCCGCGACGTCCTGCTTCGCCGCCACGGCGCGCGCGTCGTCGGTGCGTCCCACCACCCGCGGCACGATCAGCGCCGCGAGGATGCCGAGGATCACGACGACCACCATGATCTCGACCAGCGTGAAGCCGCCCGGCAACCGTGAGAACCGGCTTGCGCCGGATGTCGTCCCTTCGATCATGCTTCCACCGTCACGCGAGGCCCGCGAGGCGCGGGAGTTCACTTCGTATTATGATTGATTCCCGATGAACCGTGTTCTCTCGAAGTTGCGCGATCGGACTTGGTCGCGGATCGGCGTCTCCAGCGCAACACTCGTGCGCGCGTGCACGCTCGTGCTCGTCCTGGCGCTGGTGGCAACGATCACCGGCTGGGCGCTGGAATTCAGCGCGCGGCGAACGCCGTCCGAGCCCGTGCGCCCCATCCCGGTGGGAGACTCTGCTCCACGAACCCAGGCCGCGGACATTGCGCCGGTCGCTTATCTCTTCGGCGCTCGGCCGGGCAACGATGGCAGCGACATCCGGCTGCTCGGCGTCATCGCGCAAGGCGCGCGCGGCCGCGGCATCGCGCTCCTCGCGGTGGACGGCCGGCCACCGATCGCGTTGCGTGCGGGTGAGGAAATCGCGGCGGGCGTCGCGCTCGCGGAAGTGCGCTCTGACCGGGTGGTCGTCAGCCGCTCGGGCGCCGTTCAGGAAATCCGGTTACCCGCGAAGCCCGCCCCGGACGGCATCATCAAGGTGCGCTGAAACCCAGCGATCGGTCTCGATTCGTCGCACTACGATTCGGGGCGACCCGCGAAGCCGGGACGCAACTTACCGGCGCGTCGCTTTCGCCAGCACGGCTTCGATCGTGCCCACGACCGCCGCCTCGTAGCCGCGGATGAAATCCAGGCTGTCCTTCGAGGCGATGCGGTGCTTTTTCATGAATTGGTCCGGCGAGGGCTTGATCTTGTCCACCCGCCTGAAGAAGTCGACGGTGCGCCTGAGATCGCGGCCGAGCGCGACGTACACGGTCTCGAGCAAGGGGTAATGGCGGCTGTAGGTCATCTCGCTCGCCATGCCCACGTTGTTGACGGTCCCCCTGCGCCACGCCAGCGCGCGCTCCGCCTTGCGGAACACGGGCGTCCGTTCACTCAGCAACGCCTGCTCCGACAATTCCTTTCGCTGGTATCGGCCATAGAGCCCGGCAAGCTGCTCGTAGAGCGCCTTGACCGCGTGGGTGCGCTCGGGCTCCACCTTCGCGTAGCGCTGAATCACCTTGTATTCGCGGGCCTTCGGGCCGTATTTCTCCTCGCTGAACCGCGCCATCCCCTCGTAGGCCATGAGGTTGCAGAGCGCTTCCTCGATCCCGTATGGAAAATTGAACTGCTCGTGGCAGTCCTCGTGCAGGACCAGGTAGAGAAAGCGCTGGAGCTGGACATCGAGCACCTCGGGACTGACTGCCGCGCCCACTTCGCCCAGCGCCTCCACCGTGCCGAAATAAACGTCGGCACCGTCGGCATGGGCCCGGCACTCCCGCTCCGTTTGCACGTTGTACCAGAGGATTGCCGGGTCCTCGTAGGAATACGGCAGGTAGAGCGGCGACACGTGGCCGCAGAACGGAACCCTCCCCTGCTCCTCGGAAAACTCGACGAACGTGGTCGTCTTCGTGAAGCCGATCCGCTGCTCGTACGCCCTCACTTCCGCGAGGAGCGGCTGCCACTCCTCCGGAACCCGCACGCCGGTGCACCCCGACATCGCGGCCGCCAGCAACACGAGGCCGGCAATGCGCAGAATTGGCCTGTGCGTCACGCGCTCCTCCGTCCCTTGTCCACCCTGACAGAATAACGCAGAATTCCTGTCAGGAATTCCCGCCATGGCAGCCACGGCAAGACCCAAGTCGACCTCCGGGCGCAAGCGGGCGCCCGCCAAGCGCGCGCCGAAGAAGGCGGCCGCGCGCTCACGCGGCATCGAGCCGCAGGGGTGCCGCCTCGACGCGGAATCCCCCGAAGTTGCCCCGCTCAGTCGCCGCATCGAGCAGGAAGGCGGAACCGTGCTCGGCACCTACCGCGAGCCGCTCGGGGGCAATCCGGTGGTATTCGCGTCGCTGCCGATCGACAGCATCGAGCCCACTCCCTTCCAGCGCGATCTTTCCGAGGCGCATCACAAGAAGCTCGCCGGAGTGCTCGACAAGACCGGCCTTTTTCTCGATCCGCTGATCGCCATCACCGCGCCGAAGGAAGGCTTCTGGACGCCGAACGGCCGCCATCGCCTTGCGGCGATGCGCCGCCTGGGCGCAAGGGCGATCACGGCGCTCGTCGTCCCCAAGCGGGAGATCGCCTGGCAGATCCTCGCGTTGAACACCGAGAAGGCGCACAACCTGCGCGAGCGCTCGCTCGAGGTGATCCGCATCTACAAGGGCCTGCTCGAGGAGGACGGCGCGCGCCCGGAAACCGATTTCGCCTACTACCTGGACGAGGCGGCGCTGGTGACGCTCGGTCTGTGCTACGAGAAAAAGGGCAATTTCGCCGGCGGCGCCTATGCGCCGATCCTGCGCCGGCTCGAGACCTTTTCCGGAGATTCCCTGCGCAAGGCGCTGCACGCGCACGAGAAACACGCGGAGAAAGTATTCGAGCTCGACGAGCTGGTCACGGGGGTCGTGGCGAAGCTGAAGGCGAAGGGGCTCATGAGCCCCTACCTGCGGACGTTCGTGGTCGCGCGCATCAATCCGTTGCGCTGGATCCAGGGCGAGCCGCCGCCGCTCGAGGAGGTCCTCAGGACGATGCGCGAGCGCGCGGCAAAGTTCAACGCCGAGCGGATCAAGCAGGAAGACCTCGCCGTCATGGGCGGGGCGCCCGACGACGATACCTGATAGACGAGGGACGACGGACGCTGCCCGATCAGCGCTTGCTGTTCAGCTTGAGCGAGTACTGCTCTTCCAGGTAGAGCTTGATTAGGTTCGCCCCCCTTTCGCCGATTTCCACCACTTTCGTGCCCATGCCCCGGGGGCCGATATGCCTCACCTCGATCCTGCACGCGAGCGTTTTCCCCGGAAACAGTTCGCACTTGAGATCGAGCAGCTGCCCGACTGCGAGCTCCTTGCTGCACAAGATATGAAAGCCGCTGTCGCTCATGTCCTGGACCATGCACGGGAACCACTCATCCCCGACGGCCAGTGCGTCGGCGGCCACCGCCCCCTCTTTTAGCGCGCCTTTTTCCCTCACCGCGACGCGCGCTTCCCCGCGCAGCTCACGCCCTTTCATGGCGGCCATAGCAGACTCCCTTGGTAATTAGTGCGGTGACCGGAGCAGCCTGTGGCAAGGCTACTGCGGCGTAATCCCGACTACCTGCACGATCTTCCGGTAGCGCACTGCATCGTTCTTCACACGCGCGTGGAATTCCGCCGGCGGCATGCCGATCGTCTCCGCCGCCGCGACCGATGCATAGCGCGCCTTGACATCCGGAAGCTTCAGCACCTCGACGCACTCCTTGTAGATCCGGTTGACGATCGCCGCGGGCGTGCCTTTGGGCGCGAACAGGCCCACCCAGATCGACGCGTCGAGCTGAGGGATGCCGCCTTCCTGCGCGGTCGGAAGATCCGGAGCCTGCGGCGAGCGTTTTGCGGTGGTGATCCCCAGCACCCTGACCCGACCGGCCTGCAGATGAGGCGTCACGCCCGGTATCGCCGCAATCGTCAGCACGACCTCGTTCGAGGCGACCGCGGCAACCGCCGGCGCGCCCCCCTTGTAGGGCACGTGCAGCAGCTTGATGCCCGCCGCGACCGCGAGCCATTCGGTCGAGAGCTGGTTGACCGACCCCATGCCGGGCGACCCGTAGGTCAACTGCCCGGGCTTCGCCCTGGCCATGGCGACAAGATCCTTGAGGCTCGTGATCGGAGACTTGCTGTTCACCACGATCGCCATCGGGGCGTCGCTCAGCATCGTCACTGCCGTGAAATCGCGGTCGAGCTCGAAGGGAACGCCCTTGAACACGAAGGGGCTCACCGCGAACTCGCCGGTGTGCGCCGACAACAGCGTGTAGCCATCCGCGTTGGCCTTCGCCGCGATGCCGACCGCGATGAAACCGTTGCCGCCCGGGCGGTTGTCAACCACGATCGCCCACCCCAGGCGCTCGATGAGCTTGTTCGTGAGGATGCGCGTGGACGTATCCACGGCGCCGCCGGGCGCGTACGGGACCAGCACGCGGATCGGCTTGCGGGGAAATTCCTGGCCGAGGGCAGCCGGTGCGACCGCCAGGAATATGACGAGGATGTTTGTGGTCAGCAATCGGGCCATTGCTTCTCTCCCATAATTTTTGCTTCTCTTGGCGTCTTGGCGATTCAGAAAAGCTCTTTCCACTTCTTCCGGACTTTGTCCTGCAGCTCCCTGCTCGCCTCCGCCACCTCGGGAAACTCGTGGAGATGGTCGTAGGGACGGCAGGCGTCGATGATCGCTTTCGAGCTGAACGGCGCCTGATAGGGATAGGCGACGTACATTGGATCGTTCTTCGAGCCCATGCCGCGCTGAATGATGTCGATGTCCACCACCGGGTCGGTGCGCGTCGCCACCGCCCACATCACTTCCTGGAGGTTCGACGGATCGATGTCCTCGTCCACGACGACGGAATAGCGCGACATGTAAGCCGCGACGCCGCACTGGTTCAGGATGTGGCCCGCCTGCTTCGCGTGGCCGGCGTAGCGCTGCTTGATCGCCACCACGTTGAACATGCGCGCACCGCCGATCTCGTGCGCCCACACCGCCTGCACGTCCGGTACGCCCGCCGCCAGCAGGGCGTCGAACAGCATCGCCGAGCGCATTACCGCCTTGGAATACGAATAGTCGTTGGGCGGCTTCGCGGGGGGGCTCCCCACCAGAATCGGGTCGTTGCGAAAGTAGATGCGCTCGACCATGACCGCCGGCGCCTTGGAGGCTTTGCCGGGATAGTAGCCGTGAAATTCGCCGAACGGGCCCTCGGTCCGCAGATCGCCCGGGTGCGCCCAGCCTTCCAGCACGATCTCGGAGGCAGCCGGGATCGGCAGGCCCGTCAACTGCCCCTTCACCACCGATACCGGTTCTCCCAGGATCGCGCCCATGTAGTTGTACTCGCACATCCCGAATGGAACCTCGATGCCGGAGATGAGATAGCCGAGGGGATCGCAGCCGCACACGATCGCCACCGGGAAGGGCTTGCCCGCCTTCATGTATTTCTCATACTGAATGGCGCCGTGCTTGCCCGGCACCATGTCGAGCCCCACGGTCTTCTTGTCGTGGACCTGCACGCGATAGGTCCCGACGTTCACCCAGTCGGAATCGAAATCCTTCGTCACGACGCAGCAGCCGGTTCCGATGTAGCGGCCGCCGTCCTTCTCGTGCCAGAGCGGGGACGGAAAGATATCGAGATCCACTTTTCCGTTGCCACTCACGTTCTCGAGCACGGAACCGTTCTCGACGTACACAGGATCGAAATTGGGCGCGTCCGCCTGCCACGCCTTGGGCTTGCCCCTCAATTTCTGCACCAGGCCGTGGTGCGACTTCTCCACGCCGACCCGCAGGATGGAAGACAGCTTGCCCGGGCTGCTGGTGCTGCATGTCAGCACGCGGAAGCCTTTTGGAAATCCTTTGATCTCGTCAAACAACAGCGCGGGCGGCGACTCCTTCTTGACGTTCATTTCGCTGATGGCGCCCAGCTCCAGGTTCCAGTCGGCGCCGCGCACATCCCTCACCTCGCCGAGCTTCCGCGCCTCCTCGAGCCAGGCGCGGAGATCGAGAGGATTGCCCTTTTCCGAGCGTCTCATCTGCGTTTATCTGCGGTTGCAGTGTGCTGTTTGCGCATGCGCGCAGCTAGCTTAACCGCTTCGATGATTTCCGGATAGGCGGCGCAGCGGCAGAGGTTCCCGGACAGGTAGTGCCGGATGTCGTCCTCCGTGGGATCCGGCTTCTCGTCGAGGAGCTGTCGCGTCATCAGCACGAAGCCGGGCGTGCAGAACCCGCACTGGAACGCGCCGCGTGCGATGAATGCCTCCTGCACCGCGTCGAGCCCCGCGCCCGGCGCAGGCTGCTCGACGGTGGCCACTTCCGCACCATCCACGAACGCGGCCAGGTACAGGCAGCCGGATACCGCGGCCCCGTTCACGAGCACCGTGCAGCAGCCGCACATTCCCTGCCCGCAGCTCTCCCGCGCGCCGTTCAAGCCGAACCGGTTCTGCAACAGCTCGACGAGATTCCAGTGCGCCGGCACCTCGGCAGTCACCGCCTCGCCATTGAGCTTGAAACGGATCGTCCTCGTCATCACTTGTCACCGAGGGCTCTGCCCTCTTTGGCGCGAAGCGCCCGGTAAACCGCTTCCGGCGTGAGCGGCAATGACGTCAGCCGCACACCCACCGCGTCGTCGATCGCGTTGGCGATCGCCGGAGATACGCCGAACGTCCCGGTCTCGCCCACGCCCTTTGCGCCGAAGGGACCGCTCGCCTGCACGGCGTCCACGGCTTCATTCTCGATGCCGGAGGGCAGATCCAGCATGCCGGGAATCTTGTAGCCGGCGAGCGACGCGTTGGTGCACTGCCCGGCCTGGAACTCCATCTTTTCGAACATCGTGAAGCCCATCTGCATGATCGCGGCGCCGGAGAGCTGCGTGTCGACGATCGCCGGGTTGACCGGCCGGCCGACATCCGCCACGTTGACGAGCCGCGTGATCTTCACCTGACCGGTCTCGGTATCCACCTCGACCTCTACTCCGGTCGCGCCGACCATCCAGAACGGCGTCACGTTCTCCGAGAGCCCGGTCGCGTGATCCGGCGACTTGTAGCCCGGGATGAAGCTGCCGGTGCCCACGATGTTGCCGGCCTGCATTCCGTATTTCCTGCGGAAGATGTCCGGGATCGGCGTCGTCTCCGCCGGCAGCCCCAGCTCGCGCGCGAGCGCCAGCAGCTTGTCGCGGGCGTCCTCCGCGGCGGCTTTCACGGCGTTGCCCATGTGGTACATCGAGCGCGAGCCGAGCGTCGCCATGTCATAGGGCGTCACGTCGGTATCCGGGTGCACGACCGTGATGGACTCGAGCGGGACGCCGAGCACCTCCGCGACGATCTGCGCCATGGCCGTGTCGGAACCCTGCCCCATGTCGACCGTGCTGCAATAGAGGCTGCAGCTGCCGTCGGCGTAGAGATTCACGATCGCGACCGAAGTCGTGGGCGAAATCACCGCCTTGAAGCCGATCGCGATGCCGCGGCCACGGCGCACCGTGCCACTCCCCCGGTCGAATGGTCTGCCCCAGTCCATGCGCTCCGCGACACGCTCGAGCACCTTGTCGATCGCGGCGTCGCGCATCACCGTCCCGGTCGCCTGGGGACGGCCGTCGCGCAGGATATTCCGGCGCCGGAATTCCACGGGATCCATCTTCAGCTCGCGCGCGATCATGTCGGTATGGCCCTCGTACGCCCACACCAGCTGCGGGATGCCGAAGCCGCGCAGCGCGCCCGCGGGCGGCAGGTTCGTGTAGAGCGCGTAGGAGTCGATGTGCACGTTCTCGATGTCGTAGGGCCCCGGGGCGGTGAACCCGGACTTCTGCGTAATGCGCGGTCCGATGTCGGCGTAGGCGCCGCCGTTCCACCATATCTCGCACAGCCGTCCCGTGATCCGGCCCTCGCGGGTGACGGCGCTCTTGATGCGCAGCGTCGCCCCGTGCTTGGTGAGCGTATAAAACTGCTCTTCCATGGTGAGGGCGATTTTGACCGGGCGGCGGGTCAGCAGCGCACATGCGGCGACCAGCGCCTCGAGCTTGATGTAGAGCTTCGCGCCGAACCCGCCGCCGAGATACTGCACCTTCACCCGCACCCGGTTCTCCGGCCGGCCGAGGAGGCGCGCGATCTCGATGCGGACAAACGAAGGGCTCTGCGAAGCGGTGTGAATCGTGAGCGCCGGCTCGCCGGGCTCGGCAACCGAGACAAACGGCTCGAGCGGCACGTGCAGCACCTGCTGGGTGCGGAAGGTGTGCTCGAAGACGTGTGCCGCCTCCCTGAACGCGCGCTCCACGTCGCCGCGCCGCAGGTGGAAATCGAGCGCGACGTTGGTGCCACGCCGTCCCTGGAGGTGCTTCAGATCGGGAAACGTCCCGGCGGGCTTCAGGACCTCGTGCACGATCGCCTTCGAGGTCACCGCCTCGACCTCGTCGAATACCGCAGGCAGCTCCTCGTAGTCCACGACGATCCGTCCCGCAGCCTCCTCCGCAACGTGCGGATCGGACGCGAGCACCACCGCGACCGGCTCGCCCGCATAGCGCACCTTGTCGAGCGCGAGGATCGGCTGGTCGTGGAACGCGGGCCCGTAGTACGGCTCGGGAATGATGGCGCGGATGTCCTGCCCGGTCACGATGCGGTGGACGCCGGGAACCGCCTGGGCGGCGGTGACGTCGATGCTCCGGATGCGGCCGTGCGCGACGGTGCTGCGGCAGATCTTTCCGTAGAGCATCCCGGGCAGGCGCAGATTGTGGACGTACTCCGCGCGCCCGCTCACCTTGGCCTGGCCTTCGAGCCGCGGGATCGACTGGCCTACGGATTGCGTAGTCACTCTTGCCCCGTCACTGCTTATTCAGCGCGGCGCGAATTGCGCGGGCAACATAGACGCGAACGAGCTCGCGCTTGTAGGCCGCCGAGCCATGCTGGTCACCGATCACTGCGGCCTCGGATGCAGCCGCGTCGCCCGCCCGGCGCAGCACGCCGTCGTCCACACGCGCGCCGCGCAGCACCTTTTCCGCGTTCACGAGGCGCGCCGGCGTGTCGGTGGCTGCGCCGATTACGATGCGGCTGTCGCGGACCGCAGCCCCATCGGCATCGAGCACAACGGCAACGCCGAGCGCCGGCCAGTCGTCGGCCGACCGTGTCGTGCACTTGAGGTAGGCAGCGCGCCGGGCTCCTTGCGCCGGAATCCTCACTTCCGCGATCAACTCGCCGTGCCCGAGCGTCGTCTCGAGATAGCCGGTGTAGAGCTTCTCAAGGGGGAGGGCCCTGTCGCCGGCCGGGCCCACGACGGCGACGTTCGCCCCGAGCGCGATCAGGACCGGCGGCAGATCCATATGGGGATCGGCGTGCGCGAGATGTCCGCCCAGGGTCGCAACGTTCCGCACCCGCACGTTGGCGAGCGTTTTCAGCGTGCGCGTGATAACCGGGGCACGGCTCTTCACCGCGGGTGACCGCTCGAGCGCTGCGAGCGTCGCCAGCGCACCGATACGCAATTCGCCGTC
>Ga0210102_1000236_pt1 | contig 15370 bp, 12 predicted proteins | sample RushOxbow_ThreeS_4_FD_185563 | JGI IMG/M metagenome (GOLD analysis project Ga0210102, IMG submission 185563) | Wetland microbial communities from San Francisco Bay, California, USA, that impact long-term carbon sequestration -... | ecosystem: Environmental > Aquatic > Marine > Wetlands ...
TGCTGCTCGCGATCTATCTGGCGGGCTCGTCGGCGCTGCGCGCCGCGATCGCGCTGGGCGTCGTGGCTGCGGGCGGATTCGAATTCTTCGGGAATCCGCTGGCGACCGCGCTGGGTCCCCTGGTCGGCGCTTCGCTGGCCGACTACCTGGGTTTCGCCTGCGTTCTTGCAGTCGTCTCCGGGCCGGTCGGCTTCGCGCTTTCGCGTTGGGGGCGCGCAACCGTGCGCCCGCATCTGGCGATTCGCGAGATTCGAAGCGCCGGCTTCGGTGGTGCGAGCGCGTTGGGCTTCGCGGTCGTGCTGTTGTTCGAAGCCTGGATGATCGGCGCGGTCTGCCGCGACCTGGCGACCGCCGATTACCTGGTCGCGCTGCTGTCGGGCTGGCTGCCGCCCGCATTGCTGCCGCTGCTGCTCTTCGCGGTCGCTTCCGCGGTGTCGTTTGCGACCGGTTCTTCGTGGTCGACGATGTCGATCCTGTTGCCCAACGTCGTCGCGCTGGCCGCCTCGCTCGGCGAGCAGACGCAACTCGGGACGATCGGCATGGTGGCCATCTCGATTGGCGCCGTGCTCGATGGCGCGATCTTTGGCGATCACTGTTCGCCGATTTCGGATACCACGGTGCTTTCGTCCGTGGCGAGCGGCAGCGATCACCTGGATCACGTGCGCACGCAGCTCCCCTACGCGTTGCTCACGGCGGCGCTGGCGGTGGTGTGTGGTTACCTGCCATCCGTGCTGTTCGCCTGGTGGAGCTTTCCGCTCGCGCTCGCATGCGGGGCGGCGCTCGTCGGCGCGCTGCTGTTCGGGCTCGGGCGCAGGCTGCCGGACGCCGCGCCGCGGTGATGGTCGCTTGCTTGCCCGGGTCTGAATTCTTCAATAATCTTGCCTAATTAGGCCTGGGGTAGCGGAGGTTCGGCGGCTCGACCCGGCTTTTTCTGGCAATGCTGAGAGCGAACCCGAGATCGAAGCTGAACTCGGGCAGGAACGACCGAGCGCATGAGACTGAGAGACCGAGAGGCTGGCGGGCTGGGAGGCTGGGAGTCGTGGAAGAGGCAAGACGGAGAGCGGTAGGCGTCGGTCTGATCGGCTTCGGCACCATCGGAACCGGGGTCGTCAAGGTATTGCAGCGCAACGCGGACGTGATCGAGCGGCGGCTCGGATTTCCGTTGCGGTTGATTCGCGTGGTCGACCTCGATCTGAAGACGGATCGCGGTGTCGACCTCGGCGGCATTGCCTTCGATTCCGATTCCGGCGCGCTGATCGAGGATCCCGCGGTCGACATCGTGATCGAGCTGGTCGGCGGCTACGACGTCGCGAAGCGCCTGATCCTGCACTCGATCGAAGCGGGCAAGCACGTGGTCACCGCCAACAAGGCGCTGCTCGCGCTGCACGGCAAGGAGATCTTCGATGCCGCCCGCAAGCGGGGTGTCGATGTCGCGTTCGAGGCGAGTGTGGGCGGCGGAATTCCCATCCTGCGCTCCCTGCGCGAGGGCCTCGCCGCCAATCACATCGAGAGTGTGTATGGGATCATGAACGGCACCACGAACTACGTGCTCACGCAGATGGAGGCGACCGGAGAGCCTTTCGATGTCGTCGTAAAACGCGCCCAGGATCTCGGTTACGCAGAGGCCGATCCGAGCTTCGACCTCGACGGCGTGGATGCCGCCCACAAACTCACCCTACTCGTCGCGATGGCTTTCGGAGCCGATCTCACCTACAAGGACATCGCGACGGAGGGAATTCGCGGGCTCACGCCGGTCGACTTTGCGGCAGCAGCGGAGTTCGGTTACCGGATCAAGCTGCTCGGCATCGCGAAGTCGCATCGGGGGCCAGACGGCGAGGAGTCGATCGAGGCGCGCGTGCATCCGACCCTGATTCCGAAATCGAGCCTGCTCGCAAGTGTTGACGGCGCGATGAACGCGGTCGCGGTCTGTGGAGATGCAGTCGGCCCAACACTGTTCTACGGCGCAGGCGCGGGTGAACTCCCGACTGCGAGCGCGGTGGTCGGCGACTTGATGGAAATCGCGCGCGAAGTGCGCCGTGGCGCCGCGGGCCGTGTCGCTCCGCTCTCGTATCTGCCGCACGAGTTGAATCCCCGGCCGATTCTTCCGCTCGGGGAGATCGTCGGGCGCGCGTATCTGCGATTTTCGGCGTTGGATCGCCCGGGCGCACTCGCACACATCACGGGGATTCTCGGCGACCACGCGATCGGCATCGAATCCGTGAGCCAGACCGGACAGGGCGGGGACGGCGAGTCCGTTCCCGTCCTGATGCAGACCGACCCCGTGCGGGAATCGGTGCTCCGCGAGGCGCTCGACGAGATCGAGCGGCTTTCCGACCTCAGCGCGCCCACCCGCCTGATTCGGATCGAAGAGGGCATGTAGCGATGTCCCGACCGGGGCCGAACGCCAGGCCGGCGGCCGCCAGAGCCTGGTTCCAGAGCATCCGGGATCCGCAGGAGCGCTACGGGCTCGACGAAATCGTCTACAAGGCCAAAGACGGCGCGCTGCTGGAGGTGGTTCACGATCTCGGCGAGCTGCGCAAGAAGTCTGCCGCGGAGTGGAAGGCGCTGTTCAAGGCGCGCAGTCACGCAACGGACTGGCCGTTCGGGTCGGGCGTCTGGGGCAAGAAGGAATGGGTGCTTCCGGACATCGACGACCAGAACATCGTCTCGATGTACGAAGGCAATTCCAATCTCTTCTGGGCCGAGCGCTACGGCAAGCGCGAACTCGGCCTGAGCGATCTCTGGATCAAGCAGTGCGGCAACACCCACACCGGTTCGTTCAAGGACCTGGGGATGACGGTGCTCGTCTCGATGGTCAAGGAGCTGTTGCAGCGCGGAAAGCAGATCCCCGCCGTGGCTTGCGCGTCCACCGGCGACACCTCCGCGGCGCTGGCCGCCTATGCGGCGGCGGCTGGCATCCCGGCGATCGTCTTTCTGCCGAAGGGGAAGGTCTCGATCGCCCAGCTGATCCAGCCCGTTGCCAACGGTGCGATCGTCTTCGCACTCGACACCGACTTCGACGGTTGCATGGAGATCGTGAAGCAGGTTGCGGAGAACGACGGCGTGTATCTCGCCAATTCGATGAACAGCCTGCGGATCGAGGGTCAGAAGACGGTCGGGATCGAGATCGTCCAGCAGTCGGACTGGAAGGTTCCGGATTGGATCGTGATCCCGGGCGGCAATCTCGGCAACGTTTCTGCGCTCGCCAAGGGCTTCGACATGATGCTCGATCTCGGCCTGATCGACCGCAAGCCGCGCATCGTCTGCGCGCAGGCGGAAGCTGCGAACCCGCTCTACCTCGCCTACCAGCGGAATTTCGAGGTCTTCGAGCCGATTGCGGCGCGCCCGACACTCGCTTCGGCCATCCAGATCGGCAATCCGGTTTCGATCGAGAAGGCCATCGACGCGCTCGAGCGCTACGACGGGGTCGTCGAGCAGGCGAGCGAAGCGGAGATCGCCGACGCGTGTGCGCGCGCCGATCGGACGGGTCTGTTCAACTGCCCCCACACGGGAGTCGCATTGGCGGCGCTGGAAAAACTCGTGCGAGGCGGCGTGATCGATCGGGATCAATATGTCGTCGTGGTGTCCACCGCGCACGGACTCAAATTCGTCGAACAGAAGGTGAAATACCACCGGATGGAACTCGAGGGGATCGAGTCGCTGCACCCGAATCCGCCGATCGAGTTGCCGGCGCGCTACGAGACGGTGCGCGACGAGATGCTTCGACAGATAGACCGGCGCGGGACGTCCTGAGGATCCGATGTTCACCGGAATCGTAGAATGCGTCGGAGTCGTCGAAGCGATCGAGCCGGGCGATGATCTGACGCGTCTGGTCGTCGGCGCCGGGTCGATCAGCGACGGGGTGAAACCCGGCGACAGCGTCGCCGTCAACGGGGCCTGTCTAACGGTGACTTCGATCCGCAACGGCCAGTTTGCGTTCGAGGCCGTCCCCGAGACACTGGAGCGCACCTCCCTCGGCGACCTGAAGGTCGGCGCGCGGGTCAATCTGGAGCGCGCGCTGCGCGTTGGAGACCGGCTCGACGGGCACATCGTTCAGGGGCACGTGGACGGCGTCGGAACCGTTCGCCAGCTGATCCAGCACGGCAACGACGTCCGACTTCAGGTCGGCTGCGAACCGGATTTCGCCGACTGCGTGGTCGAGAAGGGTTCGATCGCGATCGACGGCGTGTCGCTGACCGTCGCAGCGCTGTTGCCGTCGGGATTCGAGGTCGCGCTGATTCCCCATACCCTGGAGGTCACCACGCTGGGCGATCGCCAGGTGGATGATCGGGTCAATCTCGAAGCGGACGTGTTGGGAAAGTACGTGAAGCGCTACCTCGAACGAACGCTTCCACCGAATGACCAGGCCCGTCGTTAGCCTCTTCGCGCTGTGCGTCGCCTTCCAGGCGACCGCCGACGGTGCGGCGCGTCAGGACGCGTGGCAGGCTGCGCTCGAGGACGTCGCCCCGGCCGTCGTCGTGCTGCGGGTTCGGGTTCCGCGCGCTTTCGACACCCAGATCGCCGCGTATGAGATGGCGACGGGTTTCGTGGTGGACGCCGAGCAGGGCATCATCCTCACCAACCGCCACGTCGTCAACCCGGGTCCGGTCGTCGCCGAAGCGGTCTTCCTGAACCACGAAGAAGTCGAAGTCCGCGCGGTCTACCGCGACCCCATCCACGACTTCGGTTTCTTCCAATACGATCCGGACGAAGTCGAGTTCATCCAACCGAACGAACTCCTGCTGGTCCCCGAACACGCGCGGGTCGGAACTGAAATTCGCGTGGTGGGAAATGACGCAGGCGAAAAGCTATCGATCCTGTCGGGCACGCTGGCCCGCCTGGATCGCGAGGCGCCGCGCTATGGAGAACAATCCTACAACGACTTCAATACCTTCTACTACCAGGCTGCCTCCGGAACCTCGGGAGGATCGTCGGGCTCTCCCGTGGTGGATGTTCACGGCCACGCAGTTGCTCTCAATGCGGGTGGCAACCGGATCGCGTCCTCGAGCTACTACCTTCCACTCGACCGCGTCGTGCGCGCGCTCGAGTTTGTTCAGCGCGGCGAAAGCGTGCCGCGCGGAACCATCGAGGCCGTATTTGCACGGCGTCCGTATGACGAACTGCGGCGACTCGGACTGCGCGGCGAAGTCGAGGCGCGAGTCCGCCGCTCGTTCCCCGACGCCACCGGCATGCTCGTCGTCGATGAGGTGATTCCCGGCGGCCCCGCGGATGGGATTCTCGAAGGGGGTGACATCCTGCTGAGCCTGGGAGGAACCCCGCTGACGTCGTTCATTCCGATGGAGGCGCTGCTCGACGACCACCTGGGACGGGAGATCAGCATCGAAGTGGAACGCGCCGGAGTGACGCTCCGCAGATCCATCGAGGTGAAGGATCTGCACTCGATTACGCCCGATCGCTATCTGGAGGTCGGTGGCGGCATCCTCCACCCGCTCTCCTATCAGCAGGCCCGGAATCACGCCGTCGCGGTGGAGGGCGTCTATCTGGCGTTGGCCGGCTACGCGTTTGCCAATGCGGGCATGCAACGCGGAGCGGTGATCACGGAACTCGACGGGGTCGCTGTCGAATCCCTCGCGGACTTCGAAACGCGCTGGGCGGCGCTCCCGCACGGCGCCAAGGCCGCCGTCCGCTATTTCGAACTCGACAATCCGAAACTCGAATTGCTCGCTGTCGTCACCGTCGACCGAGTCTGGTTTCCGATGCAATCCTGCGTTCGAGACGACGCAACGGGAGGGTGGCCCTGTTCGACTGCGTCGGATCCGCCCGGGCAGGAGGCGCTGCGTCCCGCGACGACCAGCTTCAATCCCGATCTGCCGCGACCGATGCGGGACCTCGCGCCATCTCTGGTGATGGTCGAGTTCAATGCGCCGTTTCGAATCGATGGTCTCCACTCCGATCGGTTCAAGGGAACCGGCCTGGTGGTCGACGCCGAACGGGGATTGGTCGTCGTCGATCGCGAGACGATCCCGGTGGCACTCGGTGATGTGAGGCTCGTGTTTGCGGCGTCGGTCGAGGTTCCGGGCGAAGTCGTCTTCATCCACCCCGTCCACAACCTGGCGGTCGTCGCCTACGATCCCTGGCTGCTCGGCGATACGCCAGTCCGAAGCGCCCGGTTGCGGCCCCGGAAGCTCGAATCGAATGACGAAGTCTGGGTGGTGGGCATGAGTCCCGATCAGGAACTCGTGTCGCGCGCGAGCCGCGTTTCGACGGTCGAAGGCTTCTCGCTGCCGTTGACGACACCGCCGCGATTTCGGCAGGCGAATCTCGAGGTGGCACTGCTCACCGATTCGCCGTCGACGGTGGGCGGTGTCCTCGCGGACAAGAAGGGCAGGGTGCACGCCTATTGGGCGTCGTTTTCGACGGGAGTGCCCCCTCAATCCTATTTTGCGGCGATCGGGGTGGAGCACATCGAGAAGATCCTGGAACCGCTGCGCGAACGGCGACCGGTCGGGTGGCGCACCCTGGGAGCCGAGTTGCACCCGATCACCCTCGCGGACGCGCGATCCCGCGGCCTCGCGGAGGCGTCGGCGCGCCGACTCGAAGCCCACGACGGCCGCCGGCGCGTGCTCGCAATCTCCCGGCTGACGGCCGGCATGCCATCTGCGCAGATCTTGAAGCCCGGAGACCTCCTGCTCGCGGTCGACGGCGAGCCGATCGCGACCTTCGACGAGGTGGAGCAGGCCGGGCAACGAGACGAGGTCGAGCTTACGCTGCTGCGGGATGGCGAGGAGCGGACGCTTCGGGTTTCCACCACCGCGGTCGACGGTCGCGGGACCGATCGCGCACTGTTCTGGGCGGGCGCGGTCCTGCAGGCGCCTCATTCTGCGATCAACGAACAGGGTGGCATCGAGCCAAAAGGCGTCTATGTGGCGTGGTTCTGGTACGGGTCCCCCACCAATCGGTACGGACTCGCCGCAACCCGGCTGATCGTCGCGGTGGACGACCGCGAAGTCACCGATCTGGACAGCTTCCTGGCGGCCGTCGTGAACCTCCCCGATCGCAGCCCGGTGCGCCTTCGCACCGTCAGCCTCGACGGGCGAACGGAGGTGATGACCTTGAAACTGGATCTCGAGTTCTGGCCCACCACGGAATTGCGTCGTAACGGGAAGAGTTGGGAGCGGATCTCGCACCCCCCGCAGCGGATTGAACGAACGGACGGCTGAAGGATGTCGTTGGCGATTTTTTACCGATTGACGGGTGAGATGCTACTGGCGCTGATGATTCTTTCCTGTGTAGGTGCATTGTCGAACGCCGATGAAATCGACGAGGATTCACTCATCGATGGAACCATCGACGTCGAAGCGATCGCGAGCCGCGCGGAGGATGCCCAGCGCGCCGATCGCCGCTTCATGCAGGCTCGTGTAACCGTCCAGTCGGCCAGGGGAGCCATCGAGCGTTTGATCGCATTCGAATGCTGGAACGATCGGATCGAACGTCGATCGTTGATCCGGGTTCTCGCACCCGCTTCCGATGCGGGTGTCGCGCTGCTCAACCTCCCTCCGAATCTCTGGCGCTACCAACCCGAAATGGGGCGCACGCAGCGGGTTCCCCGCTCGGACTTCTCCGAGCCCTGGATGAAGAGTGATTTCGCGATCGGCGACCTGATCGATCCACCAGGCGAGCCCGAAGACGACGAGGTCGAGTTGCTCCGGGTCGAACGCCCATCCGAGGGCGCGACGGGGGCGCGCAGCTACGTGGTGCAGTACACGCCCAGGCCTGCGGCGAGCGCTGCCCGGGGAACGCGCGTCGCCTGGATCGGTGTCGAGGACGGTCTGACGCTGCGGGAGGAGTTCTACGACGCGCGTGGCGAGCGGCTTCGAACGCTCCAATTCGGCGATTTCCGATCGGTCGCGGGCCGCCGTTTCCCCCACCGTTGGACGGCGATTGGGCCCGGCAAGAAGGGCCGTGAATCGATTCTCGAAATTCGCGAACTCCGGTTCGAAGCGGACTTCGATGACGCGATCTTTGCAATCGGGAACCTCAGCCCCGCCCCAGCGGCCAGCCGCGACCCCGACCCCAACGGATAGGAACGCGTCGTGATTCAATGGGAACTGCTCGAAGCGGTTTCGGTTCCGCAAACGGGGGCCGAACTGTGTCTGTACCGGCGGGGAGGCGAGTTCTCGATTCGGCTCGGGGGCCGCGAGTTGATGAACAGCCGGGTGCACAGCTCGGAGGAGGCGCTGGGCGAGTTCGCGTGCGAGCGAATCGCTGATCGCCTGGCGGCGCGGGTCCTGATCGGCGGGCTCGGAATGGGCTTCACGCTTGCGGCCGCGCTCTCGAAACTCGGCCCCGAGGCCGAGGTGGTCGTCTCGGAACTCGTCCCCGAAGTCGTGTCGTGGGGCCGAGGCGCACTTGGCGAACTCGCGAGGTTTCCGCTGCGGGATCCGCGCGTGCGGGTGCGCGCGATCGACGTCGCGCTGCTGCTCAAGCAGGCGCGCAGCTGCTACGACGCCATCTTGCTCGATGTCGACAACGGCCCCGAAGCTCTGCCGCAATCGGGAAACGGCTGGCTCTACGGTCGAGCCGGTCTGGCCGCGGCTCTGGCCGCACTGCGCCCGGGGGGCGTGTTGGCGGTCTGGTCGGCGGGGCCAGATCCGGCCTTCTGCGAGCGGCTGCGCGCGGTCGGATTCGAAGTCGAACAAATCGAGGTGCGCGCGCGCGGCTACAGCCGCGGTGTGCGCCACACGATCTGGTTCGCGCGCCGGATCAGCTGACGGCGCGGTCCATCAGCATGGTGGCGATCCCGAGGAACGAGAAGAACGCGAACGCGTCGGTGAATGTGGTGACGATGACGCCCGCGCCGAGCGCGGGATCCTGCTTGATGGCCTTGAGGGCGAGAGGCACGGCGGCACCGACGAGCCCTGCGACGGAGAGCGTGAGGATCATCGCGCTGAACAGTGCGATGCCGATGATCGGATCGGCGCCCCAGAGGTAGGCGGTCCCCGCGCTCGCAATGCCCATTGCGATGCCGAGTGCGAGGCCGACGGCGAGTTCCTTGACCACGGCGCGAAATCCGCTGGAAAACTCGATCTCGCCGAGCGCGATGGCGCGGGTGATGACCGTCAGTGACTGGGTGCCGCCGTTGCCTCCCATGCCCGCAACGACCGGCATGAAGATCGCGAGTGCGACGACCTGCCCGATCGCGCGCTCGAACAATCCCACCACCCAGGCCGCTGCGAAGCAGGTGCCGAGGTTGAGGAACATCCACGGAAGGCGCTTGCGGATCGACTCGCGGGCCGGAACGAAGACGCGGTCTGCCTCGGTGAGGCCTGCGAGGTGATACATGTCCTCGGTGGCCTCCTCGGTGATGACGTCGATCACGTCGTCGACGGTAATGAGGCCGAGCATCCTGCCGTCGACGTCCGTGACGGGAACCGCGAGCAGGTCGAATCGCGCGACGAGGCGAGCAACCTCTTCCTGGTCGTCGTCCGCGCTCACGCTCACCGGATCCAGAATCATGATCTCCGAGATCGAACGATCCGGAGGCGATGACACCAGTCGGCGGATCGGGACCACCCCCACCAGCGTTCGCTGTTCGTCGACGACGTAGAGGTGGAGAACGGCTTCGTTTCCGTCGCCGAGTTCGCGCAGGGAGTCGATCGCCTCCTGGGCGGTCATCTTCTGATCCAGCGCGACGAAGCTCGTCGTCATCACCCGGCCCGCGCTGTACTCGGAGTAGAGCTCCGCTTTGCGGAGTGCCTCGCGCTTGTCCTCCGGAAGTCGCTCGATCACGCTGCTCCGGCGGTCCTCGGGAATCCATTCGACGAATTCGAGCAGATCGTCGATTTCGAGGCGTCCGATCACGGCCGCCAGGCGCTGGTCGGCCAGCGCGTCGTACACGAGGGGGAGCATTTCGTTTGGCAGCTCTCGAAGCGCCAAGGCCGCGCGGCGTTGGCGGAACAGCAATTCGATCACCACGCGAATTTCATCCGGAGTCAGCTCGGGGAGCAGCAGCGCGACATCGCTCGGCGGCATGCGCGCCAACAAGCGCTCCGCGCGCCCGGTCACGCCACTGGCGAGCAGGCGTCGCAGAATACGGCTGGTGACTTGAGGTGTCGCCATGGACCCAGACCCCGATTCCCGCCGGAACCGTCCTGGGATCGGGTTCAGGCGATGGCTGCCTCTCGCTGGATGCGAGAGCGCGGTTCTGGCCGCGGTTTGTTCGAGATTTTTGCGTCGTTCATCACGGTCCGAAGATTCTTACCCTAGAATCGGATATCCCGCTATCACACTTGAATCGGGCACCGGTGGGTGGAAATCGCGCCGACTTCTCGCGCGTTTTTTGAGCGCCGGAATCGCCTCTCGCGATCAAGAAAACCCGGTTTCTTCCCGATGAACGCCACGGGTCCTCGGACCCGCCATGCCCCACCCCCTCGAGGATGTCTTCTTGCGCCGACTTCGGGAATTCACCGACGCGATCGCCGGTAACCGGGCCGCCGCCGCCGCGCTGCTCTTGATTTGTTGGATGGGCGTGGACGGCGCTCGCGCGGACAGCGCGCTGTCGCGTTTTCGGTCGGTCGACGAACCGCTCGTGAGCGAACGCGTGATCGAGCAGGGCGAGTGGGCCGCCGAACTGGCTTTCGCGCTCGGGATCTCGGGTGCGCTGCCGGACGATTACAGCGCCGAGGATGTGTTCGGACTGCTCTGCGCGGATCAGGCGGAGCGGGAGATGGAAATCGGCGGGCGTCGAACTCCCATCGGTGCGCCCGTTCGCGTGGCGATCGACTCGCCGCCAACCCGTCGCCTCGAAGAGCCGATTCGCGTCGTCGCCAACCTTCCCTCCACCGCGCTCTACGCGCTGACGGTGACCGGCGTTGGCCCGCAGCGCTGGGCGATCGATCAGCGCGCGATCGGTCACCTCGACCCGAGCCTGCTGGGCGTCGCGCAGGCGGCGAAGATCATCCCGCTACAAAAAGGGCCCCACGAGCTGACCGCCTATCTCAGTCACGACGCCCGCGTCGATCGGATCGAACTCGCCGCCTATCGACCCTTCTGCGTGACTCCGGCAGATGGCTGGCGGGATCACCGACTGCTCAGCTTTGCGGCGAGCGCCCGCACGTTGGTCGCCGCGCTGGGGCTCGAGAGGCGGTTGCCGGTGGATGGCGAGCCGATCGCGATCGAAGGCGAAGACTACGAATCGGTCTCGGCGTACGGCGGCTTCACCAACCGCCAGCTGTCGGATCCCGCGTCGGGCGGCGCCTGGGCGACCGCCGTCAACCGGCCCGCTGAGTTCACCTACCGCACGCAGATCGCGCAACCGGGTGTTTACAGCCTGATTGCAAGAATCCACGGCGAAGGCGAGGAGATCTGGTCGATCGACGGCGGCTACCGCGTCACGATCGAACCCGGGGACGTGCTCGAGGGCTTCGCACGCACACACGTGGTGACCCTTCACCTCGCCGGTGGCGAGCACGTGATTCGCGCGCTGCTTCCCACGGGTTCTGGGATCGATACGTTGCACCTGGTGAGGCGGCGCGCGCGCGACGTCGATTTCATCGCGCTGCTCGAGGACGAGGGTTTCCGCAGCGGCGTGCCGAATCAACCCGTCACCCAGACGGACGCCTATCGGAGCCTGTCGCAACCGCTGTTCGCGGAGATTTCGAGCCACTTCCTCTCGCGCTTGGCCGGAAACTTCCAACGCGCGCCGTGGTGGGTCCGGCGCGACGAGAAGAAAGCCATCGCGCCCAGCATGCGGCTGCAGGAGCAATGATGTCGCGCAAACCCACCATCGTCGCCGTCATTGCGCTGTTGATCTGGGTGTCTGCCGCGGCCGCGGAAGACCAGGAGAGTCGCTTCACCATCCATCCGTCTCTGTTGATAACGCTGGTGGGAGATGACGATCCCTACCTCGAGGAGCGAAAGGACGGGGCATTCGGCGGTTGGTTCGCGCCCAAGCTCGAACTTGGATATCGCGCCGACTTCTACGAACTGAAGGCCGATCTGGGTGCGGACGTGCGGCGCTACATCGACGAGAGCGATCTCTCCGCGGAATTCTATCGGGCCATCGTGAATGGGGAGATCGGCATTTTCCCGGGCCTCACATTGCGCGTTTCAGACGCCTTCGCCCCGCAACCCGAGCGGATCTCGTCGCCAGCGGACGCCACCCGCAACCTGCAGCAGACCAATCAGGCCGACGCGGAGTTTCGCTACTGGCGCGAACTGGCGGGTCGTCGCGAACTGCTGATGACCTTTCGGGGCGCCCACTTCACGGGCGAAGACTTCAACGCGCTGCTCTTCCAGGACGGCACCGGTGTCGTGACCCATCTCGATTTCGAACCGGACCACTGGGAGGGGGCGACCAAACTCGAACTGCAGACACCGTTTGGCGAACGCAATTCGCTCTACACCCGCAGCGAGTTCGAATACCGCACCTATTCGGAGTCTGAAGTACCCGACCGCGAGGAATTCACGATTCTGGCGGGGCTGAGGACGCGCCACTTTCGCAACGTCGAGATCGACGTCGCGGTGGGTTATGGGATGGTCGCTTTCGAGTCCAGCGACGACCTGCACCGCTTCGTCGGCGAGGGGAGTTTGCGCTGGCGCTTGCCGGAGGGCTGGACGTGGCGCGTGTCGGCCGCCAATCGCTTCGTCTCGGACCTGGCCGGAAATGTCTTCGTCGAGACCACCGGCCGGATGGGGATCGAGAAGCAGTTCGGCGAACTGATCTCCGCTTCGGTGGCGGCATTCGTTTCCCGGCTCGAAAACGAAGCCTGGAACGTGCCGAAGAATCTTTTTGGCGGCGCCGAGTGTCGGATCGAGAGCCGGGTCGGGCGTCATACGGTGGTTGCGCTCACCTATCGCTACTGGGACAACGCGGGCGATTTCTCGATGGACGACTTCAGCCAGGATCGCGTCGCGCTCGAATTCTTCTACCGGCGCTGATCGGTCAGACCGCGCGCCGGCGGGTTCCCGCAGCTTTTTTCGGCCGCAGGCGCGCGCGGATGCGGCTGCCGCGGGGCGACGGAAGCGTTTTCGAAAACGGTCGGACAGCCAATTCTCTTTGCAGATTCGAAATGTATCCCGAAGTCGCTGTGGCGGGATGCCCCCATGGTCGGGCCGGCAGGTAGCGCTGAAATTTCGCGTTTTCACGTCGTTTTCCCGCGAGCGGAGGCGTACACTCAGCGCAGCAGGGACGCGCGGCAGACGGGCCGCGGCATCCGGTGCAAAGGCGTTGTCAAAGGCGTTGTGATCGGTCGTTAACGCGGTTGCGGGAGGGGCAAGTGAAGCAGCTCATCACGTCCATCGTTCAAGCTCTGGTAGACAAGCCCGATCAGGTTCAGATCAAAGAGGTCATCGGCGAGCACGCGCACGTGCTCGAACTCAGCGTTGCCAAGGAAGATCTCGGCAAGGTCATCGGCAAGGGCGGGGCGCATGCCTCGGCGATCCGTACGCTGATGGCGGCGACGAGTGGCAAGGAAAAGAAGCGCTACATCCTGGAGATCATCGAGTACTAGCCGCGCGTCTTTGCCCAGCACGCGGGCCATTCGATCGAATTGCGCCGTGTCGATGCGCTCGGCGCACCCGACGTGCGCGCCGCGTGGCCGTCGAACCGAGCCCCCCCGTGCGACCGGCGGCACGCCGCAGACCGGCCCCGGCAGTCTTCGCCCTCGACTGGATTGCGCGGGTTTCGCTTTCGTCACTCGAGTTACGACTTCGTAATTGTGACGTAGGGCACAACCTACATGGGCTTTTTGCAACCACTCCACCGAGCCTTTCCATCTCGATGACTTGGGCGAACTTCTGCCGATCGCAAGTTTGGGCATGAGTCTTGCCTTAGGGAGTCCGACGCCGATCGGAATCGATGATCGGGGGAGGAACGAGCATGGACACGAGTTTTTCAGCTGACGAGCATTTTCGCCGCGGACGTGCCGCTTTGGATTGCAACAATCACGCGATCGCGTTCGAGCATTTTCGCGCGGCTCAGCGAGTCGATCCCAACAGTCCGCGATATCGGTCCTATTATGGACTGTGCCTCGGAATCGCGAAGCGCCGTTTCGACAAGGCGCTGGAACTCTGCCGAGCGGCTGCGAGAGAAGAATTCTACAACCCCGAGCTCTATCGAAATCTCGCGCAGGTACACCTCGCGTTCGGCTTCAAGGCAGAAGGGATCCGCTACCTGCGTCGGGGTTTGATGATCGACCCGGCGAATCAGCCCATTCTCGACGACCTCAAGGCGCTTGGCGTGAGACGACGACCTCCGCTCGGATTTCTGCCGCGCCGACACCTGATCAACCGCTGGCTTGGAATGTTCCGAGGCCGCGTGCGACCCGACGCCCAGGAGCACTGCGAGGCGTGAGCGGGTTCGGAACGCGGTCGATCTGAACGCTGCGGTGCGCGTTGCACCGCGGGTTTCCGCGAGTCGCGAGTTGACTTCGAGCGGGTGAACCAGTATCCGTCTTCGCCCAGACGTGAGGTTCATCCGTGGGCAGTGTGATCAAGAAGCGGCGCAAGAAGATGCGCAAGCACAAGAAGCGAAAATTGCTCAAGCGCGCCCGCCACAAGCGCAAGCGCTGATTCTTCTTCCCAATCTCGAGAAATCTCTTTGACTTCGCGCAGTTTGCGCGCGGCCGACGCCCGCTCGCTCGGCGCTCGAGCGGCTTGGTGCACTATCGGTCCGCGCCGAAAGCGTCGCGCGACGGATTCTGCGTGCGGCGGAGTTGCACATTCGGGTCCCGAGTTCGATGACTTTTCGTCCCGCTGCTCGCAGCATGATGCTCCATCGCTTTGTTTTTTTTACGTTTACCTATTGACGGGCAACAAAACCGGTTGTTAGCGTGAGCTGCAAGAGTGGCTCTAGTGCCGCGGAATGTGTGAGGAACGGAGGTAAATTGCCTTCAAGTCGCACATTGTGGTCTCCGATAGGAGGCGGGAGCAACACGGTCGCGCAAGTCGAGGCGACATGTGGGCGGTTTGTAGTTCGCTCATAACGAGCAAAACCGCTGCGCTCGAGTCCACGAATAGGGGGGTTACCCAAGAAATGGCAGCTCGAAGAAAGAAGAAGGCCACTACCAAGAAGGCCACGCGCAAGAAGGCCACTCGCAAGAAGGCCACGCGCAAGAAGGCCACGCGCAAGAAGGCCACGCGCAAGAAGGCTCGCCGAAAGAAGAAGGCCACCAGCAAGAAGGCGAGCAAGAAGAAGGCGACTCGCAAGAAGGCCCGCCGAAAGAGCCGTCGCAAGAAGAAGGCGATGGCCTGATATCGCCGGATCGACCTTCCTCGCGGAGGTCGCAGGACCCCGGCCGGCAGTTTGTCGGCCGGGGTTTCCTTCATCTGGGCCCTGGTCTAGGCTCGCTCCTCTCCGACGCCCCGTCCCACCCACCGAGAGGCCTCTCCAATGGCACGCATCACGATC
>Ga0210102_1000237_pt1 | contig 15325 bp, 12 predicted proteins | sample RushOxbow_ThreeS_4_FD_185563 | JGI IMG/M metagenome (GOLD analysis project Ga0210102, IMG submission 185563) | Wetland microbial communities from San Francisco Bay, California, USA, that impact long-term carbon sequestration -... | ecosystem: Environmental > Aquatic > Marine > Wetlands ...
GCACGGAAGCACGGAAGCACGGCCGCACGGCCGCACGAAAATGGGGGAGTCGAGACGATGGAAGAGTCCGAACTACGCGAGCGCACGCGCAAGTTGCTTGCCGAAGTCAATCCGGATGCCGAAGGTGACCAGCGCATTCCGTTTCGCGGAGCGCAATTCGATCACGGCCTCGCCTGGGTGAGTTTTCCCGAAGGCCTCGGAGGTCTGGGCCTCGCGCCGAAGCTGCAGACCATCGTCCAGGACGAATTGCACAAGGGTGCCGAGACCTACTTCGAAGACATGTACATCAACCCGATCGGGATCGGCATGGGCGCACCGGTCGTGCTCGCCTACGGGCAAGAAAAAGGCAAGCGCGAGTTGCTGCGCCGCATCTTCACGGGTGAGGAAATCTGGTGTCAGCTCTTCAGCGAGCCCTCGGCAGGGTCGGATCTCGCAGGACTCGCGGCGCGCGCGGTGCGCGACGGCGACGACTGGATACTCAACGGTCAAAAGGTCTGGACGACCCTTGCGCACATCTCGAAGTGGGGACTGCTCGTCGCGCGCACCAACCCGGACGTTCCCAAGCACGACGGGCTTTCGTATTTCATGCTCGACATGCAGGCACCGGGCGTCGAGGTGCGTCCGCTGTATCAGATCACCGGCGAAGCCGAATTCAACGAAGTCTTCCTCAACGATGTTCGGATTCCGCAAGCGCACATGCTCGGAGAGGAAGGGCAGGGTTGGAAGGTAGCGATCGCAACGCTGATGAACGAGCGCGTGGCGCTCGGCGGCGGAGCGAGCAGGAAGGGCGGCGGGCCGATCGCGGTGCTGCTCGAACTGCTCGCAAGCGTCGAGACCCCGCGTTCGAAGACCGAGGACGCGCTGCTTCGTGACCGCGTCGCGAAGCTGTACATCGAGTCCGAGCTGCTGCGGCTCACCGGCCTACGGGCCCGAGCGGCGCGGCATTCCAATGTGGTCGGCCCGGAGGGCTCGGTTGGCAAGCTCGCGCAGGCAGAAATCGGCAAGGCGATCTGGGAGTGTTGTGCGGACGTACTCGGACCCGAATCGCTCGTCTACGAACACGGCTACGAGCTGCGCCAGGGCCGGACATCCTCCACCGACAGCAAGCTCCACGCGAAGTACAACCTGCTCCGATCCAGGGCCTATTCGATCGAGGGAGGCACGTCGGAAATCATGCGAAACATCCTGGGCGAGCGCGTACTCGGCCTGCCCGGCGAGCCGCGCGTCGACAAGGACGTGCCCTGGAAGGAAGTGCCGCGAAGTTAGATCCGATCGTCAGCTGGCCGCGGTCGTTGGCGCTGGCGAATTGCGTACGACCCACCAGAGTGTCGGAGGAATGGGACATGCTCTTCGAATTCAGTGACGAACACGGCGAGCTGCGGCGCACCGTTCGGAATTTTCTCGAAAAAGAATCGGATGAGAACCGCGTTCGTGAGTTGATGTCGAGCGAACAGGGTTTCGACGCGACGACCTGGGGCCGCATGGCCGAGGAGCTCGGAATCGTCGGGCTGATCATTTCCGAGCGGCACGGCGGCGCGGGTTTCGGGATGGTGGAACTCGCGATCGTCGCGGAAGAGATGGGCCGGGTGCTGCTCTGCGCGCCGTATCTCGCGAGTGCCGTGCTCGCGACGAGTGCGCTCGAACTCGCGGCCGACGAGGCCGCGCAGGGTGATCTGCTGCCGAAGCTCGCCTCGGGCAAGACCATCGGAACCCTGGCTTTTTCCGAGGCCGCGAATCCCTGGGATCTCCGCGCCATTGCGATGACCGCCGAACCGAACGGAGGCGCATTTCGGCTCAACGGCGAGAAGACCTACGTGCTCGACGGCCAGATTGCGAATGAAATTCTCGTCGCGGCACGGGTCGGCGGCGAACTCGCGTTGTTTCGCGTGGCAGCCGGTGCATCCGGCCTCGGTCGCAAGTCGCTGCCACCGCTCGATCCCACCCGCAAACTCGCCGTCCTGCGCTTCGACGGCACGCCCGCGTCGCGAATCTCCTCGGGCGACATCTCCGACGCACTCGAACGCGCACTCGAGCGCACCATCGTCGCATTGGCCGCCGAGCAGCTCGGCGGCGCGCAACGCGTTCTGGAGTCTGCGAGCGACTTCGCGAAGACGCGCTTCCAGTTCGGCCGGCCGATCGGCTCGTTTCAGGTCATCAAACACCAATGCGCGGACATGCTGGTCGAAGTCGAACTCGCGCGCTCCGCGGTCTACAACGCGGCGTTCGCGGGCGATGAAGATCCCGAACACGCTTCGACCGCAGCGCAGATGGCGAAATCCTATTGTTCGGACGCCTACCTACACGTCGCGAACCGGAACATCCAGATCCATGGCGGAATGGGATTCACCTGGGAACACAGCGCGCATCTCTACTTCAAGCGCGCGAAGGCGAGCGAGCTGCTCTTCGGAACCCCGGGCTTCCACCGCGAGCGGATGGCGACCGCGTTGGGGTTTGGCAGGCGCTAGTCGACGATTTCTGCGCCCAGCAGCGTCCGGTGGTCTCGGTACTCGGAGAAATTCCCGGGATAGCGCGACGTCGTAAAACGCCACGGAGTCGTGACCATATACGTCGAGAGCGATCGGGGACCCGTCGCGGCGCCGATCGGATAGGTGATCGGCAACGTGGCGATGAAGACTCCGGTCGACAGGAAGGAGATCCAGATGCCGTGCGGCCGGACGAGGATGTAATCGATCGCCATCAGCCATCCCGGGGCGGGTTGGGGGCCATCGTCTCGCTCCGCCATCGCGGCCGGGGCGGCAAGTAGGGTGACGGTGATCAGCACCGCGCAGACGAGTTTTCGCACAGGAAGCTCCTTTTTGAGTCGCGGGTGAACTCTGGGAGCAAGCCTTGTGCCAACCTCCGGGTTCGGCGGTCTCTCGGGCGAAGACGTGAGCGCACTCGGATGAATGCGTCGCGTGATGCGCATCGATGAACCGGGTCAGTCTGCTCCCGCTCGGCCTGCTGGGGCACGCAGCGCAACTCCGACTCCAGCGAAGTACACAGGTGCGCAATGGATTGCGGTGCTGGAGTACGACGCAGCGGCCGGCCGCACGCCTGGGCTTCGCCTCGCGTCGGCCGTAGAGCCGGGCCGGGTCGGTTGTGCCGACGCGGCCCGACTTCCCAAGACAGACCTTTTTCCAGAGGTCGGTCGGGTCTCGGCTGGTTGTCGGGATCGCCCAACGGGCTCGGAACGCTGCGGTATCCTCAGCGCCCCGATGCTTCGAATCCGAGCCATTCACGGCGGTACCCTGATTCTGTCGCGCGACCGGATTGAACAGGTGCAGGAGATCTTCCGCCTGTCGTTCCCCGATCTCGCTGGCTATGCCGACAGCATCCCTTCGATGCTGCGCGACCCCGTTCACCACGGCTTTCGTTCCGTGCTGCTGATTGCGGAGGGAGCCGTGGGTCGCGTCGACGCGTTTGCGCTGATGCTCCATTTCTCCGCGGCGGAGTGCTGCTTTCTCGACTTCATCGCCGTGCGGCCGGGCGTGCGGGGGGGCGGTCTCGGCGCCGCGCTCTACGAAGCGGCGCGCGAGTACGCCGAACGCAGTGGGGCGAAGGGGCTGTACCTGGAGATCGATCCCGACGAACCCGTCGCAGGCGTTGGCGTGCCGGATGCCGACAGCGCGCGTGCGAACCGGCAGCGCCTGCGCTTCTACGAGCAGCACGGCGTGCGCGTGATCGATGGAACCGACTACTCGGCTCCGGTCGGTGACCCGCCGACGTCGGCCCTGCTGCTCTACGATGGTCTCGGGCGTGCGGGCGCCCTGCCGCGAGCGGTCGCGGTGCGCGCCGTCGAGATGATCCTGACGCAGCGCTTCGGGCACGTGGCAGATCCCGAGTATGTGCGTCGTGTGGTTGCCTCCTTTCGCGATGATCCGGTTCGATTCCGACCCACGCGACGGGCACACGACGACGAGACCGCCGGCGCGGTCGTTTCGCAGCGATTGGGCGCGTCGTTCGCGATGGTGGCCACACCCAAACACGAAATCCATCATGTGCGCGAGCGGGGTTATTTTGAGCGGCCCATCCGCGCCGAGGCGATCCGTGAGTCGCTCGAGCCGACGGGGCTGTTTGCCTCGGTGGCGACGCGCGAGCACGGCGAAGCGCCGATTCGCGCGGTTCACGATGCCGACTTCGTCCACTACCTACGCGGTATTTGCGGAAAGCTCAAGGAGGGTCGGCCGGTGTATCCCGATACGTTTCCGATCCGTCGCCCCGATCAGCGGCCGCGCGAGCTCGCCGTGCAGGCGGGCTACTACTGCCTGGACACGGGTACACCGATCTATCGCAACGCCTACGTCGCTGCCCGCGCGGCGGTCGACACGGCGCTCACCGCGGCCGACGAGATCCTCGCGGGGCGGAGTGTGTCGTATGCGGTGTGTCGGCCCCCGGGCCACCACGCCGGCAGGCGCTTCTTCGGCGGCTTCTGTTACTTCAACAACGCCGCGATTGCCGCGCATTACCTGTCGCCGCTCGCGAAGGTTGCAGTGCTCGATATCGACTTCCACCACGGCAATGGAACGCAGGACATCTTCTACGAGCGCGGCGATGTGCTGACCGTATCCGTGCACGGACACCCCGATCACTCGTATCCCTACTTCAGCGGATTCGAGCACGAGACCGGTGCGGGTGCGGGTTTTGGCTTCAACCGCAACTTCCCGTTGCCCCCAGGCACGGAGGCCGAGCGTTATCTGCGCAGCTTCCGGCGCGCCGTCGAACTCATCGAGCAGGCCGGTGTCGAGCTTTGCGTCGTGAGCCTGGGATTCGACGTGTTGCGTGGCGATCCCACGGGTACCTTCGAACTCACCGCCAGCGCGATGCGCAAGATGGGCGCGCGCCTGGCGGCGGTCGGCCGGCCCTTGCTGGTGATCCAGGAAGGCGGCTACAACGTGCGCAACATCCGAAGCGGAAGCGCGGCATTCTTTCGCGGCTGCGCGGAAGCGCTGCCACCGGGTTAGCGCGGGTCACGGACATCGCGTTCAGGCTGGATGAGGAGAAGTTCGCGCCTGCGCCCCAGGTCTCGCGAAGCGAGATCCGAAGTATTTCCGGATCTTCCACACGACCATCAGCGCAGTTGATCTCGAGGAGCGATCATGGACGATCGAACGAATGCATCCAGCGGCGCAAATGGAATCGAGCAGGTCGAAAAGATTTCGGAACTTCGAAGGATCACGGCCAGCAGCGGTCATCTCGAAGCCGCGAAGGTCCTGGCGGACGAGGCTGACGCCGATGTCGCCGCAGCGCTCACGGGACTCCCCCCCGCGCTCTCGGTCGCGACACTCTGGGAGTTCTCCGACGAGAAACGCCAGCGCGTGCTCGACTGCGCGTCCGCACCGCAACGCGCGCAATGGATTCGCAATCACGAATGCCCATCGGGAAGTGTGGGGAGGCTGATGGAATGCACACACGCCGTCTTCGCTCCAGATGACACGGCTTCCGATGTGATCGAGCGCTTGCGCGAACTCGTGCGCAAGGTCCTGATCACGTACGGCTACGTGGTCGATTCCGATGGCCGCCTGATCGGCGCCCTGATCTTCCGCGAGCTTCTCTTCGCTCCGTCCGATCAACTCGTGCGTCAGGTGATGGTCCCGAATCCGTACGCGCTGGACGCCACCAGCGATGTCGTGGAGGCGATGAAGAAGGCGGTCAAGAGGCACTATCCAGAATACCCCGTCGTCGATGATGCCGGCCGCCTGGTCGGGATCGTTCGCGGGCAGACGCTCTTCGAGCAGCACGCGTTCGAACTCAGCGCCCAGGCTGGACAGATGGTCGGCGTCGAGTCCGATGAACGATTGACGACTGCGTGGGGTCGCAGTCTGCGCTTCCGGCAGCCCTGGCTTCAACTCAACCTGATGACGGCGTTTGCCGCCGGCGCGGTGGTCGCCATGTTCCAGGATACGATCGATCAGGTCGTGCTGCTGGCCGCCTTCCTGCCGGTCGTCGCCGGACAGTCGGGCAACACGGGAAGCCAGGCGCTCGCGGTGACGCTGCGCGGTATGACGCTCGGCGAGTTGACCCCGGAACGCAGCCGACAGATCACCCTGAAGGAGACATGGCTCGGGCTGCTCAACGGCGCTCTGGTCGGGCTGACCGCTGCCGCGGGGATGTACGCCTACGCCTACAAACAGGACAATCCCGCGGCGCTGCGCCTGGCGGGCGTCGTCTTCGTTGCGATGGTCTTTGCCTGTATGGTCAGCGGCGTGTCTGGCACGCTCGTCCCACGCATCCTGCGCCGATTCGGAACCGACCCCGCCACCGCGTCCAGCATCTTCCTCACCACCGCGACCGACATCGTGAGCATGGGCACGCTGCTGATGCTTGCGAGCATCTTCGTGCTGTAGGCGCGCCCCGATCGGTCCATCCGCGCCCGCCTCGGATCGATCAGTCGAGGTAGCCGAGGGCGTTCAGCTGATCCTCGATTGCATCGTCCGCGATCCGCTTCTGCGGTGGCGGGCTGCGATCCGATCGGGTGTTGGCCAGCGAGCGCAATACGGCAACCAAAGGAGCGTTTCCAGCGAGGATTTCCAATTGCTTCGGGTCTTCGCGCATGTCGTAGACTTCTTCGCGCGAATCGGAGTCTCGGATGTACCAGAGATCGGACCTCACGACGGCCAGCTGCAACGGGCTTGTGCGGATCTGCTCGGCGGTTTGAAGGCCGCGATCGTCCCACCACTGGGAAAACTCCATCGCGTATCGCGGCCGGTCTCCGGGGGAACTCTCCCCACGCATCGACGCCACCATCGAGACGCCGTCGAGGTCCGGGGGAATCGCAACTCCCAGGAGATCCAGGACGGTCGGCATGAGGTCGACCAGCGAAATCTCATCCAAGACATCTCGAGCGGGGATCGTGGGTCCCCGCAGCATGAGCGGGATCCGAATCAGGTCCTCGTGAAGTCGCCCGCCGTGGTGGATGCGCTGATGGGCGGAGTCGAATCCCTCCCCGTGGTCGGACACGAAGATCACCAGCGTAGAGTCGGCGAGACTCGCGTCGTCGAGTGCCTGCAGCAGCTGCCCGAATCCAGCATCCAGATTCGCCAGCTCGCCCTGATAGAGCTGCGAGAGCACCCGCCACTCATCGGAACAATGTCGGCGCCCGCGCATGCACTTCAGATAATCGGCTGGCTCGCGGAGCGCGGATCGATCGAGCAATCCCCCACTCGCCTGGACCGCCCAGGGATGGCGCTGAAAATAATTGTGGACTGCATAGGTCTGGAGGAACAGGAAGAACGGCGGGTCCGACGCCCGGTGCTGGGAAATGAACGCGATCGCGCGGTCGAAGAGCGCGCGCCCCGGGTTCCTGGGCGGTTTTCCGTCGCGCGGCAGGGCGAGCTGCGAGGCTCGAGACGCCTCGCGAGACCACCCATCGTAGGATTCGAATCCCTTCGCGAAGCCAAAGCTCGGGCTCACGAAACCACCATCCGTGAACGCCACGGTTTCGAAGCCGGCTGCGGCGAGCGAATCCGCGAGCGTGTCGATCCCCTGGCTGATCCGAAGCTTCCGATGGGTTGCCCCGTGTCGGTCGGGGTAGAGCCCGGTCAACAGCGACGCATGCGCGGGAAGCGTCCACGAAGCCGTCGAATAGGCGTTGAGAAAGCGCGAAGAGGTCTGCGCAAAGCGGTCGAGATTGGGGAGCTTCGCAGCGGTCGAATCGAACGCGGCGAGGCTCGATCGGTTCAGCGTGTCGATCGAAATCAGCACGATGTTGACGTCTTCCGTCTCGAGCGGCTGGGAACAACCCAGCACGAGCGCCGCGAGGCCGAGCCATGCGTGGGAATAGCAGAAGCTTCTGGCCGCGCCGGAAGGCCCCGCGGCGGCACGTGCGACAGCCGCTCGACACTCGCCGTGGCTCATTTTACCCCCTGCCGGAATCGTACCATTGCGGCTGGGCGGGATTCAGGGATTGGTTGATCGGAAATACCAGTGGATCCGAGAGCCCTCTCGAACGGAAGCGTCACTTGGGGTCGGTGATGGGGGGCCTGAGGGCGACATGGGGTTCGAGCCCTCAGGCCCCCCATCACCGACCCCGCGCAACCGGCCTCGCCGTGCAAGTTCGACCGGGAGTGCGATCTTCGCTTCGACAGGAGGGCTCCAGCACGTGTTCTCGTCGGGTTGGAGCGCCGTCTCATCGCCTTTTTCGCGCCCGCGGCCAGGCTTCTGGTGACGTCCACAGGCGCTCGTGTAGGATGGGTTGGCCAGTTCACCATCTGGGAGCCGAAGCATGATCGGACTCGACCAACTCTTCTCGGTTGCCGGCAAGATCGCGCTCGTCACGGGCGGCGGGCGGGGCATCGGCCTGATGATGACCGAAGCCCTCGTCGCGGCCGGCGCCAAGGTCTACATCGCGTCGCGCAAGCGCGAAGTCTGTGAGAAGGTCGCGGCCGAACTCGGAGGCGACGACCGCTGTATCGGTCTGGGTGCAGACCTCTCGACCGAAGCGGGCGTGGTCGGGCTTGCAGACGAAATCAAGCGGCGCGAGGATCGGCTGCACATTCTCGTCAACAATTCGGGCGTCGCCTGGGGTGCGTCGATGGAAGAGTTTCCGTGGGACGCCTGGGAAAAGGTGCTCGAGCTGAACCTGACCGCGCCGTTCGTGCTGACCCGCGAACTCGTGCCGCTGCTCGCCAACGCGGGTACGCCCGAGGATCCCGCGCGGGTCGTCAACATCGGCTCGATGCTCGGGACGGTCACGAATAGCTGGACCGCGTATTCGTATGCGGCGAGCAAGGCCGGATTGCATCACATCACGCGGATCTTCTCGAATGAACTCGCCAGTCGGCACATCACCGTCAACGCGCTCGCGCCAGGCCCGTTCGATACCGAGATGATGAAGCAGGCTGCCGACAACCCGGCGGCTCGCCAGGCCGTGGCCGACGGGATTCCCCTCAAGCGCTGGGGGTCCGCGGAAGACGCTGCGGGCGCGGTGTTGTTCCTGTGTTCGCGCGCCGGTGCGTATGTGTCCGGTGCGATCGTCCCGCTCGACGGAGGCGCCGCCGCAAAATCCTGATTCCACGACGAGGAGAACCCCTTTCCATGTCCAAATTCCAGAACCGTTCGGTCGTGTTGGCCAGACGCCCCGTCGGAGAAGTTCGGGACGAGGATTTTCGCATCGAGACCACGGCCGTCCGCGAACTGCGGCCGGGCGAGTTCCTGATCAAGGTGCTCTGGTTTTCGCTCGATCCCTATATGCGCCCCAAGATGAACGACGTCGAGTCCTACATGCCGCCGATGGAACTCGGCAAGGTCGTTCAGGGCGAAAGCATCGGGCGGATCGTCGCGTCGCGTTCGGAAAGATTCGCCGTCGGTGAAATCGTGACGAGCTACACGGGTTGGCAGCAGTACGCGATCAGCTCCGACCAGGCTGCGCTGCTCCACAAGGTGGATCCCGCGGGCTTGCCGCTCTCGGTCTTTCTGGGACCCGCGGGCATGCCTGGCCGAACGGGCTACCTCGGCTTGACCCGCGTCGGTGACCCGAAGCCGGGTGAGACCGTGGTGGTGTCGGCGGCGTCCGGTGCGGTGGGCTCGGTGGTCGGGCAGGTCGCGAAGCGGATCGGCTGCCGCGCGGTGGGCATCGCGGGCGGCGCCGCCAAGTGCCGCTACGCGGTAGACGAGCTGGGCCTCGATGCCTGCGTGGACTACAAGGCGGGCAAGCTCGCAGCCGACCTCGCGGCGGCCTGCCCGGACGGCATCGATGTCTATTTCGAAAACGTGGGTGGTGCGGTTTCGCGCGCGGTCGCGCCCTTGTTGAACCCGGGCGCGCGGGTGCCGATCTGCGGCTACATCTCCCGGTACAACGCGAAGGACATTGTCAGTGCAGAGTCGCCGTTCGAGATCTTCGGCGCGCTGCCAACGCCCCCCGAGCACCGCTTCTTTCTGGTCGTCGAGTGGGAGGCCGAGCACGCGGAGACCACCCGGCAGCTCGCGGACTGGATCCGAAGCGGCGAGCTGAAGTATCGCGAGTCCGTCGCAGAAGGCCTCGATGCGGCCGTCCCCGCGTTCCGCGGGATGCTGCGCGGCGAGAATTTCGGCAAACAGCTCGTCAAGCTCGCCGACGACTGACGGGCGGTTTGGCGAGTGCGCTGCGTCGGCTGGCCGGTGTGAGTCGCGTGGGTCGAATGCCAGGCGCGAAATCAGCCAGACGTGAAGCGCGCGCGCAGGCGCCGCATGCCCGCCAGCCAGCGGTCATAGTCGCCTACCTTGTTCTGGAGATACTTCTCGACCGTCGGGTGCGGCAGGATCAGGAAGCGCTCCTCGTCGAGCGCTTCGACCACACAGTCGGCGACGGCTTCGGGCTCGATCAATCCGTCGACACCCGCGACGCCTCCATTTTCGAAGGCGGCCGTCATCGCAGTGCGCACCGCCTGCGGGCACAGTACCGACACCGCGATGCCGCGATCGCCGTAGTTGACGGCGAGCCACTCCGCAAAGCCGACGGCCGCGTGCTTGGTCACCGAATAACAGGCGGAATCGATCTGGGTGAGCAGCCCCGCCGCCGATGCGGTGTTGAGCAGGTAGCCCTCACCCCGCTCCAGCATCGACGGCAGCACGGCCCGCGCCGCGTAGACGTGGGCCATCAGGTTGACTTCCCAGATCTTCTGCCAGCTCTCGTTGGCGACTTCGATGCCGCCGAGCACGCCGATACCCGCGTTCGAGCAGAAGAGGTCGATGGGGCCATATTCGCGCTCGGCGCGCGCGACGAGCGCGCGCAGTGAACCTTCGTCGCTCACGTCGACCGCGACGGCGAGCCCACCGATCTCGGCCGCCAACCCGCTCGCTCCGTCGAAATCGAGATCTGCGACCACGACGCGCGCGCCCTCTGCTGCGAATTTCCGCGCCAGCGCGCGGCCGATGCCGTTCGCCCCACCCGTGATGACTGCGTGTTGACCGGGGAGCTTCACCGTTCGACGTCCGCGAGTTGCATGGAATTCGCTTCCTGCGTGACGTCCACGCGTGTGCCGGAGAGCTTCATGATCCGAATTCCGCGAGATTCAATTGGGTCGTTGCTCCCGTCAGCGCTGCGTCCGCGCCGCAGGTTTCGAGAGCCGCCTACCGAAAGTTCCATCCGGGTCACCTTTACTGTGACGGTCATCTGCGGGCTCGCGCGTTTCAACGCCCGGTCACTTTGCGGCCCGCTTCTCCCCGCGCGTTTTCGCCTTGCGATACTCGAGCTTCGCGATCGTACGGCGGTGCACCTCGTCGGGTCCGTCGGCAATTCGCAGGGTTCGAACACCCGCGTAGGCGGCAGCGAGCCCGAAGTCCCGGGTCACGCCAGCGCCACCGAACGCCTGGATGGCGTCGTCGAGCACCTGCAGCGCCGTGATCGGCGCCTTGACCTTGATCATCGCGATTTCCGCACGCGCCACCTTGTTGCCGACCGTGTCCATCATGTGCGCGGCCTTCAGGGTGAGCAGGCGTGCGCATTCGATCTCGATGCGCGCGTTGGCGACGCGCTCCTCCCAGACCGAGTGCTCGCCGATCTTCTTGCCGAAGGCCTCGCGCTCGAGCAGGCGCTCGCACATCTGCTCGAGCGCCCGCTCCGCGATGCCGATCGTGCGCATGCAGTGGTGGATGCGCCCCGGGCCGAGCCGGCCCTGCGCGATTTCGAAGCCGCGCCCTTCGCCGAGCACGACATTCGACACGGGGACGCGCACATTTTCGAAGCTCACCTCGCCGTGTCCGTGCGGCGCGTCGTCGTAGCCGAAGACCGGCAGGTTTCGCTCGACGCGCACTCCCGGTGTGTCGCGATCGACGAGGATCTGGCTTTGCTGGGTGTGGATCGGCGCATCGGGATTCGTGCGTCCCATCACGATGATCAGCTTGCAGCGCGGATCGGCGATCCCCGATGTCCACCACTTGCGTCCATTGATCACGTACTCATCGCCTTCGCGCCGGATCTCGGTGCGAATGTTCGTCGCGTCCGAAGACGCCACGTCCGGCTCGGTCATCGCAAACGCAGAGCGGATCTCGCCCTCGAGCAGCGGTTCGAGCCAGCGCTTCTTCTGCGCCTCGCTCGCGTAGCGCTCGAGCACCTCCATGTTTCCGGTGTCGGGCGCCGAACAGTTGAAGACCTCCGCCGCGAACGCGACGCGCCCCATCTCCTCGCACATCGGTGCGTACTCGAGGTTCGTGAATCCGCCGCCGCGCGCGCTGTCGGGCAGGAAGAGGTTCCAGAGACCGGCCTTGCGCGCCTTCTGCTTGAGTTCTTCGATCCGCGGTGAAATCTGCCATCGATCCGCGCCGAGGGCTTCGCGCTCGCGGAAGTAGTCTTCCTCGATCGGGTAGATGTGCTCGTCCATGAACTCGCGAATACGCCCCAGCGTGTACTGCGTCTTTTCGTTGTATTCGAAGTCCATTGCGTTGACTCCAGTTTTGCAAACTGCGGTTCAAACCCCAGCCGGATCGCTGCGCTCGAAAACCCGCAGACGCGATTCGATCGGCCTCCGCGGGCCGTCGGCGTCGGATCTGGCGGCAATCGGCTCGTTGCGCAGATTGAATTGCCGACCCGAGCCGGTAGCGTACTGCATGAATGCGTTGGGGTTCGAAGGCGCCGGTCGAGTCTCATCGAGAACGGGTCGACCATCCGCGGTCGTTCTCGGGCCTCCGGCCGAGATCACGAATCGATCTCCGGCCGCTGTGCGATCTCCCAGGCCTTGTCGCTCGCGATTTCGACGATGTCCCCGAGGCTCGTCGCCTGCTGCGAGCTCGCGTTGCCCTGCAGCCCGCGCCTATAGACGCCCTGGGCGATGCCCGCGTAGCGGAAGATCACGAAGGCGAGATAGAAGTTCCAGTCCGGCACGCTCGAGCGCTCCGTGTAGCGGCAGTAGGTCTCGACGTACTCGCGTTCGGTTGGGATTCCGCTACCGGGCTCGATTTCGTCGATCGATGGCTGGCTCGCGATCGAGATGTAGTACTGCGCGCAGCCGTGTGCGAGATCTGCGAGCGGGTGGCCGAGGGTCGAGAGCTCCCAGTCGAGGATTGCGAGCACGCGCGGCTCATCGGCGTCCAGGATCAGGTTGTCGAGCCGATAGTCTCCGTGGACGATGCAGCTCGTGTCGTCATCGGGAATGTTCTCGGGCAGCCATTTCATCAGCCGATCCATGCTTGCGATCTCTCGCGTCTTCGACGCCTCGTACTGTTGACTCCAGCGGCTGATCTGGCGCGCGAAGTAATTGCCCGGCTTCCCATAGTCGGCAAGACCGATCGCCGTGTAGTCGACCGCATGCAGATTCGCGAGCACGCGCAGGATCTCGTCGTAGATCGCCCGGCGCTCCGCGGGCTTCATGCCAGGCAGCGTCGAATCGCGCAGCAACCGCCCGCGCACATAGTCCATCACGAAAAAGGGCGTTCCGATCGGGTCAGATTCTTCGCAGAGCAGGTGCGCCTTCGGCACGGGAACGTCGGTCGCGGAGAGCGCCGCGAGAATTCGATACTCGCGCTCGATCATGTGCGCGCGCGGCAACAACACGCCGGGCGGTTTCTTGCGCAGCACGTAATCGCCGCTGGTCGCGCTCAGCAGGAAGGTCGGATTCGACTGCCCGCCCTCGAACTGCCGCACCTGCAGCGGTCCGCGGTAGCCCTCGAGGTGCTCCGCGAGATACCGATCGAGCGCCTTCTCGCCGAAGCGATGCGCCTCGCGAACCTCGGTGAGCTGCTCGGATGTCTCAATCATTTCGAAATCCGAAAACGCGAGGATATCCATGCCGTCCATGGGATGGCAAATGGATTCGGATTCAGTTGGTCCAGAGGAAAGCTGCCGCCTTTGCAGCAGCTCGGCATGAATCCGACGTGCCTGAGGCTCACGCGACAATGCGATCGCTCGCAACTGGATTTGAATCCAGTTGCGCCACGAACCAGATCCAATTCCTTTGCACGCAGCTTGATTGGATTCTGATTGCTCAGCGACTCATGCAGCACAACTTTCGCTCGCAACTGGATTCGAATCCAGTCAGTGCAAAAAAAAATCTGGATTTTCTCATCTGATACTTGACAGGTTTTTTGCGCGAGAAAGGGCTGCCTGGAGGTTTTTGCATTCAATGCCGCTGAGGAGAGCGAGGATGCTACTCGAGGTGCGATCTCTCTCGTTTCGTTTCGATTGGGATCTTCTGGTGCGATCCGCCGAGGTGAGCTGATTGTGGAAGCGCTTCAACCCGATGTTACACTGACGAATGACTTCACCCCACGTGTCCCGTGAGGTCGTATCACGATGTCGAGGCTGGGGGGATCTTTCGAGCGGTCAGCTGCTCGCGCAGCTGATGAAACTGGTTCACTGCGGGCGCAAACTCGAGGCAGACCTGATCGCGCATCTCGCGGAAGTCGATGCGCGCAGGCTCTATCTCTGCGAGGGCTTCCCGTCGATGTTCGCCTACTGCGTGGAGGAATTGCGCTTCGCGGAGGCGGTCGCCTACAAGCGGATCGCGGCGCTGCGCGCGGTGCGCCGGTTTCCCGCGCTTTTGGCAGCGCTTCGCTCGGGCGATCTCCATTTGACGGCCGTGAGTCTGCTCGCGCCACAGCTCACCGCTGAGAACGCACCGGAGCTTCTGGCTGCGTCGTGGCGTCGCACCGCGAATGAGATCCGCCAACTGTTGGCAGACAGTCGGCCGAAACGGGATGTCCCGTCATCCGTGCGGCGGATTTCTCGTCGGTCGGTTGATGCGAACTCGGCGGGCTCTTGCGGCTTCTCCTCCCGTGATGGCCTTGCGGCTGGATGTTCCTCCGGTGGTCGGTGCGTTTCGTCTGCCGGATCTACCGCCTCCATCGATGCTGGCGCGTCTACCCACGATGGTCTTTCTGGTGATCGTTCATTCGCTTCCCATTGCGCTTCATCGAATGCTGGTGCTCTCTCCGCGGGTGATGAGTCGTCGGCGACAGCTGGCACGGTTTGTTGCGCGGCAGACGAAGTGGATCCGAGTGCCGCAAAAGCAGAAAGGCAGCGACCTATGGTCGGGAGCGAGCGCGGCCGTTCATTCGAACCGGCCATCCGATCGAATCATTTCGCAGCTGCGGCCGCGCCCCCGCATCGAGCTCCGGAACCGCTCGGCGCAGATCGTTATCTGATCCGATTCACCGCCGACCGCGAGCTCTACGCGCAAATCCAGGAACTGAAATCACTGATGCGGCACCAGTTCCCGGGCGGCGACGTGGGGAAGATTCTCGCAAGAGCGGTTTCCGTACTTCTCAAACAGGTGCGCGCGCGGAAGCTCGGAGAATCCACGGCTCCACGCGCGCAGAGGACCGCGCTTGTAGCGCAGGGGCAGCGTACAAAGCAGCCCACCGAATCAAGCCGCCCCGCGGAGGCCGAGTGCTCCGTGCGATCAAGGCGGACCGA
>Ga0210102_1000239_pt1 | contig 15173 bp, 17 predicted proteins | sample RushOxbow_ThreeS_4_FD_185563 | JGI IMG/M metagenome (GOLD analysis project Ga0210102, IMG submission 185563) | Wetland microbial communities from San Francisco Bay, California, USA, that impact long-term carbon sequestration -... | ecosystem: Environmental > Aquatic > Marine > Wetlands ...
CTCGTCGATGCCGATCCCCAGGGCAACGCCACCAGCGGCCTCGGCATCAACAAGCTCGAGCTCGACTCCTCGCTCTACGACGCCATGGTGGATGGACGGCCCGCCCGCGAGGTGGTGCTCCCGGTCCCCAGCCTGCCCTTCCTCTCGGTCCTCCCCGCCACCCAGGACCTGGTCGGCGCCGAGCTCCAGCTGGTGGATCGCGAGGGACGCGAGGCCGCGCTCCGCCACGTGCTGGAGCAGCTCCAGGACGATTACGATGTCATCGTGGTGGACTGCCCGCCCTCGCTCGGCCTTCTCACCCTGAACGTGCTGGCGGCGGTCCAGTCGCTGATCATCCCGATCCAGTGCGAGTACTACGGGCTCGAGGGCATCTCCCAGCTGCTCAACACCGTCCGCCTGGTGCAGCAGAACTTCAATCCGGGTCTCGCCATCGGCGGCGTGCTCCTCACAATGTACGACTCCCGGCTCAACCTCTGCCGCCAGGTGGCGGAGGACGCCAAGGAGTACTTCGGCGCCAAGGTCTTCGACACGCCGATCCCCCGCAATGTCCGCCTGGCCGAGGCGCCCGGCTTCGGCAAGCCGATCCTGCTGTACGACGTGCAGTCGGTGGGCGCCAAGAGCTATCTCGCCGTGGCGCAGGACCTGGTGCGGCGGCTCGAGTCCCCGCTCCCGGCCGAGCCCCAGTCATCCGAGCCGCTGCCGGAGGTGACCACGTGACCGAAACCAGGCGGCTTGGCCGGGGGCTCGAGGCGCTCCTCGGACCGGTCTCCCGCGAGCAGGCGGAGGCCTCGGGCACGCTGCGCGAGCTGCCGGTGGGCAGCCTGCGCCCCAATCCCTACCAGCCGCGGACCCGGATCGACGAGAATGAGCTCGCCGAGCTCGCCTCCTCGATGGAGTCCTCGGGTCTCCTCCAGCCGGTGGTGGTGCGCGCCCGCGCCGGGCTGTACGAGCTCATCGCCGGCGAGCGCCGCTGGCGCGCGGCGCAGCGGCTCGGCTGGTCGCGGATCCCCGCCGTGGTCAAGGACGCCGACGATCGCACCCTCCTCACTCTCGCCCTGATCGAGAACCTGCAACGCAACGATCTCTCCCCCATCGACGAGGCCGCCGGCTACCGGCGCCTGGGCGACGAGTTCGAGCTCGCCCAGGCGGAGATCGCGCGGGTGGTGGGCCGGAACCGCTCCACCGTCGCCAACCTCCTCCGCCTGCTCCAGCTGCCCGACGAAATCCAGACCATGGTGCACGAGGGCGCCCTTTCCGAGGGGCATGCCCGCGCGCTCCTGGGCGTGAGCGACCGCGAGCGCCAGCTGGCGCTCGCTCGCGAGGCGGTGGAGCGCGGCTGGTCGGTGCGGGAGATCGAGGCGAAGGTCGCGGGGCAGCGTTCCGGGTCGGGCGCAGGCCGCGCCAGGCGCGCCGGTGCCCCGGCAGTCAAGGGCGCGGCCGCCGACGTGAAACGGGTAGAGGACGCGCTGCGGAAGCGGCTCGGCACTGATGTGCGGGTGACGGCTCGGCGAAAGGGCCGCGGGTTCGTCACCATCAGCTATTACTCCAACGACGATCTCGCCCGACTGCTCGAGCTGATCCTCGGCAGCCCCTTCGAGGGATGAAGCGCGGTGCTCGCGGTGTGACCGTCGTCATCCAGCGGGACGGGACGACGCGGTCGCAGTCCGTCCGTTTCTCGATCTGGACCCTCCGGCTCGCCGCTCTCGCCGGAGTCACCGCCCTCGCCGGGCTGGGGCTTCTCGCCATCCTGTATTTTCCCATCGTGCGCGCGGCCGCCCGTGTGCCCGGGCTGGAGCGCGAGGTCGCGCGGCTCACCTCCGATAACGCCAAGGTGCGGCAGCTCTCGATCGAGCTCGACAGCGTCGAGATGCGCTACGCCCAGCTCCGGGAGATGATCGGCGCCGACATCGTGCGCGACCCGCTCGCGATCTCGTCCAGCCTGCCGCTCGCGCCCCCCATCCGGGCGCGTACCGCCGATGCTCCCCGTCCGCCCGGCCCGGGGCCCACCGTCCCTCGCGGCTGGCCGCTGGGCGAGCCGGGGTACGTGACCCGGGGACAAGTCGGGACCGGCAGCCAGGACGAGGCTCACCCCGGACTCGACATCGCCGTGCCCGTGGGGACCCTGGTGCGGGCCGCAGGCGGCGCCACGGTGAGCCAGACGGGGGAGGATCCGGAGTACGGGCTCTTCGTTCTGCTGAGCCACCCGGAAGACTATCAGACCATGTACGGACACCTTTCACGCATCATCGTGACAGCAGGGCAGGAAGTCGAAGCTGGACAGGTGATTGGGCTGAGTGGCAACAGCGGGCGATCCACCGCGCCGCACCTCCATTTCGAGATCCGGCAGCGGGGCACTTCGCTGGATCCGCGGACCATGGTCAAACAGGGGGGCTGATGGGAATCTTCTCCAACCCGGCCAAAGACGAGCAGGGCAACGAGCTGCGCCGGCGGAAGACGGACCAGATCCCGTTCTCCATCATCGCCAGCGACATGACGGTCATCGGCGATCTGGAGACCGAGGGGGTGGTGCGGATCGAGGGGCGGGTCAAGGGGACGGTGCGGGTCGGGTCCCAGGTCCTGGTCGCCGCCGGAGCGGTCATCGAAGGCGATCTGCACACCCAGGAGGCGGTGATCGCGGGCCAGGTGAAGGGCGGGATCAACGCGACGGACCGGGTCGAGCTTCAGGCCTCCGCCGTGGTCTCGGGGGACATCCTCACGCCCCGAATCGCGATCGTCGAGGGCGCGAAGGTGACCGGCGAGGTGAAGATGGACGCCGAGGGGGCCGCCACCGAGTCGGCAGATACCCACAAAAGTTGACAATGTAGCTAAGTGTGTGGATATCAAGCCGTTTTGGTACGCTTGCAGTGATTTTGGTACGCGCCATGTCTCCTAAGTGGCGCTATGCTGCTGTCTTACTGTCTCTTGTTGCGTGCTCCGGTTCCTCCCAGCCGGCCGGGGTGCGGGTGGGACTGATCACGCCGGGCTCGGTGGCCGATGCAGCTTGGAACTCCGGCGCGTACCAGGGGCTCCAGCAGATCCACGACTCGCTGGGTCTGGCCGTGAGCCACGTGGAGGCCCGGACCCCGGCGGAGCAGGACGAGGCGCTCCGGGCTTACGCCGCCCAGGGATACGATCTGGTCTTCGCCCACGGGTTCGAGTTCCAGGAGGCGGCCGAACGGGTCTCGGAGCAGTATCCGGGGACGGTGTTCGTCATTACCTCGGGCCGCCGGGTGCGCGGCCGGGTGGCACCGCTGATCTTCCGGCTGGAGGAGGCGAGCTACCTCGCCGGCATGGTCGCGGGGGGGCTCACCCGGAGCAATGTGCTGGGATTCGTCGGCGGGATCGAGCTCCCTCCGATCGAGGCCGCCTACCAGGGCTGGGTCAACGGTGCCCGGACGGTGAATCCGCAGGTCCGGTCCCGCAAGGTCTACCTCAACAGCTTCGACGACGCTGCCGCGGGGCGGGAAGCGACGCTGGCGCTGATCCGCGCCGAAGCCGACATGTTCCACCATAATGCCGACCAGGCGGCGCTCGGTGTCTTCCAGGCCGCCAAGGAGAGTCCCGGGGTCTATGTCTTCGGCGCCAACGCCGACCAGTCCCGCCTGGCGCCGGAGCGGGTGCTGGGGAGCGCGGTGATCGACCTCCCCCGCGCCTTCCTCCTGCTGGCACGCGAGGTGAGGGCCGGCACTTTCACGCCCAGGGTCGAGTCCTTCGGGCTCTCCAGCGGTGTGGTGCGCTACGTGCCCAACCCCGCGCTCGACTCGCTCGTCCCCCAGGCTCTCGGGGCCCGGGTCCGGGCCGCGGCCGACTCGATCGCGGCGGGCACCCTGATCGCCGCTCCCCGCCCGCCGTCCATGCAGGCATCGCTGCCGCGTTCACGGTTTGGCAATTCACCACGGAAGCACGGAAGACACGGAGGACACACGGAAGCTGTGGTGGTGTGCTGTTCACCTCAGGCTCCCTCCGTGCTACCTCCGTGTATTCCGTGCTTCCGTGGTGAATCTCACCCCGACTCCGCCGAGACCTGAGATGCCCGGCGTCCCCCTCACCGAGCTGACCGCCTATCTCGACGAGTACCTCCGCATCCGCGAGGTGCCCGACGAGCGGAACGCGGTGAACGGGCTCCAGGTGGAGAACTCGGGGACGGTGAGCCGCATCGTGGCCGCTGTGGACGCGTCGCAGGCCACCATCGACGGCGCGGTCGCGGGTGGGCCGGGGCCGCTCCTGCTGGTCCACCACGGCCTGTTCTGGGACGGCAACATCCCGATCACCGGCCGGCGCTACCGCAGGGTGGCCGGGCTGCTGGAGCACGACGCCGCCCTCTACTCGGCCCACATTCCGCTCGACCTGCATCCCGAGGTCGGCAACAACGTGGTCCTCGCCGAGCGGCTCGGGATCGAGGTAGTGGGCTGGTTCGGCGAGTACCGGGGGAGCCCGCTGGGCGTCTGGGGGCAGGCCGGGGCCCGGCATCCGACGCGGGAGGCGCTGGTGGGCGAGGTGAACCGCGCGCTCGGTACCTTCGCGCCGGGCGCCAGGCTCATCCCCGGCGGACCCGAGCGGGTTTCCCGGGTGGGGATCATCACCGGCGGAGCGGGGAGCATGATCGGCGCCGCACGCGAGGCCGGGCTCGACACCTACATCACGGGCGAGGGGGCCCACCATACCTACTTCGATGCAGTGGAATGGGGGGTCAACGTGATCTACGCCGGCCACTACGCCACCGAGACCCTGGGCGTCCAGGCCCTCGCCTCGCATCTGGCGGACCGGTTCGACCTCGAATGGGAGTTCCACGACCACCCGACCGGCCTGTGACCTTCCCGGGACCCGCCCCCGCGCTTCGGCTGGAGGGAATCGAGAAGCGATACGGCCCCGTGCAAGCCCTGCGCGGGGCCGATTTCACGCTGCTGCCGGGAGAGGTGCACGCCCTGCTGGGCGAAAACGGCGCCGGCAAGACCACGCTGATGCGGGTGGCGTTCGGGCTGGTGCGTCCCGACCGCGGCCGGATCATCATCGCCGGCACCGCGCGCGCGGGGCTCACGCCTCGTGAAGCCCGGCGACTGGGCGTCGGCATGGTCCACCAGCACTTCACCGGGATCCCCGCGCTCACCGTGGCGGAAAATGTGGCCCTCGCTGCCGGCTGGCCGGTGGCTCCGTCGCGCCTGCGCGAGCGGGTGCGGGAGCTGAGCGAACGGATCGGGCTTCCCCTCGATCCCGACGCCCGGACCGGCAGCCTCACCGTCGGCCTCAAGCAACGGCTCGAGATCGTGAAGGCGCTCGCCGCCGACGCCCGGATCCTCCTGCTGGACGAGCCCACCGCTGTACTGGCACCGGCCGAAGTGGGGGAGCTGCTCCAGGTGATCCACCGCTTCACCGCGTCGGGCGGCGCGGCGGTGCTGATCACCCACAAGCTGGACGAAGCCCTCGCGGCGGCTCGCCGGGTGACCGTCCTCCGTCGGGGTGAAGTGGTAGCCACCGGGCAAGTGTCGGACTTCTCGGCGCCCGAGCTGGCCGCGGCGATGATCGGCGAGCTGCCGCCGGCAGAGCGCCCGCCCGTTCGTCCCGCGGTCCATGCCGGCACCACGGAGCCGAGGGTCCGGGCCCAGGGGCTCGAGGTCGCGCGCGAAGGCGGATACGGAATCGCGCTGAGGCAGGCCTCGCTCGTGGTGTTCGCCAGCGAGATCGTCGGGGTTGCCGCGGTGGAGGGAAACGGCCAGCGGGAGCTGCTCCGGGCGATCGCGGGCCGGATGCAGCCGCTCCGAGGCAAGCTCGAGGTCGCCGCCCCGGTCGCATTCATCCCGGAGGATCGCAGCACGGAAGGGCTGATCCCCGAGCTCACCCTCACCGAGAACGTGGTGCTCGGGTCCCGCTCGTCCGACCCGTGGGTCCGGGGCGGCCGGATCGACTGGCGCGACGCGGAACGCAGGACGGCGGAGCTGCTCCGGGACTACGACGTGGTCGCCGGCGGGCCCCGAGCGGCCGCGGGGAGCCTGAGCGGCGGCAACCAGCAGCGCGTGGTGGTGGCCCGGGAGCTGTCTCGCCGCCCACTCGTCGTGGTAGCGGAGAATCCGACTCGTGGCCTCGACCTGCTGGCCACGGCGGCAATCCACCAGCGGCTCCGCGGCGCCGCCGCCGAGGGCGCGGCCGTGCTGGTGTACTCGAGCGACCTGGACGAGGTCCTCGGGCTGGCGTCGCGGGTGCTGGTGGTGCGCCGGGGACGCCTGGTCGAGCCCGAGCCGGGCAGGTCCGGGCGGGCGGCCATCGGCGGGCTGATGCTGGCCGGAGCCTGAGGGTGCCGCGAACGGGCTGGGCGGTGGCGGCGGTCGCAGTGGCGCTCGGGCTCGCCGTGCTGGCGGGCGGGCTCGAGCTGGCGGGCTACGATGCCGGCGCGGCGCTGGGCGCGCTCTGGAGCGGGGCGTTCGGGTCTTGGTACGCGTTCACTTCGGCCACGCTGGTGCGGGCCGTTCCGCTGATCGTGATCGGGCTCGGGATCGCGCTGGCCTTCCGGGCCGGCGCGTTCAACATCGGCGCGGAGGGACAGTTCTACGCCGGGGCGATCGCGGCCACCTGGATCGGGCTCCACGTGGGCGGCCTGCCCGGCCCCCTCGTGGTGGCCGTGGTGTGGTGGGGCGCCCTGCTCGCCGGTGCGCTCTGGGTGGCGGCGCCGGTCTGGCTGCGGCACCGCTACGGGGTCCTCGAAGTGATCAGCACCCTGCTGCTCAACTTCGTGGCGGAAGCGTTGGTGAGCCTGGTGGTCCAGGGGCCCTTGCGGGAGAGCCAGGGGATCTACCCCCAGAGCGACCCGATCGCGGCCTCGGCCCGTCTGCCGCTGCTGCCCGGCACCCGGCTGCACGCGGGTCTGGTGCTGGCGCTCGCCTGCGCGGCGGCGCTCTGGTACCTCTTCTCCCGCACGCTGTGGGGCTTCGAGCTCAGGGCGGTGGGCGCGGGTCCCCGGGCCGCGGAGATCAGCGGCCGCATCGACAGCCGCCGGGTGGGGGCCACTGCGCTGCTCGCGTCGGGCGCCATCGCGGGGCTCGCCGGCGGGGTCGAGGTGACCGGGGTGAGCTACGCGCTCTTCCAGAACCTCTCACCCGGGTACGGCTTCACCGCCATCGCGGTCGCCCTGCTGGCCCGGCTCGATCCCGGCGGGGTGGTGCTCGCCGGCGTCCTCTTCGGGGCGCTGGAGGCGGGCGCGGGGGCGATGCAGCGAGACGCCGGCGTCCCCGCCGTGGCGGTGAGCGTGGTGGAGGCGGTGGTCATGCTGGTGATCGTGGGCGCGGCGGCCGCGGGACGGTGGGGCGGCAAGGCGGCCGGGCAGGTCGCGGCGAGCGGCGCATGACCGACCTCGAACCCCTTGCCGGAGGATTCCTGGCCGCGGCGGTCCGGGTGGCCACGCCCCTCCTTCTCGCCGCGACGGGCGAGACCATTGCCGAGCGGGCCGGGGTCATCAATCTCGGGATCGAGGGGATGATGCTTGCCGGCGCGCTGGCCGCGGCGCTGGGGGCGACTGCGTCCGGGCCATGGACCGGGGTGGCGCTCGCGATCCTGGTAGGGATGTCGCTGGCCGCGCTCTTTGCCGCAGTGGCGATCGGCGCCCGCGGCGATCAGATCATCACGGGCACGGCGGTCACCCTGGGCGCGATCGGTCTCACCGGCACGATCTACCGCCAGGCCTACGGCGCGGCCGGCGCCGGCCTCGATCTCCCCACCCTTTCCGCGATCCCGGTTCCGTGGCTCTCGGGCATCCCGGTGCTCGGTCCCGGCCTGTTCCACCACCCCATGCCCACCTACCTCGCCATTCTCGCCCTGCCACTGGTCTGGTGGCTCCTCTTCCGCACTCAGCCGGGCCTCGCCCTCCGGGCCACCGGCGAGTCGGAGGCCGATGCCCGGGCGGCCGGGGTCCGCACCCGGCGGATGCGCGCCGGGGCCGTCGTGGTGGGGGGAGGCTTCGCCGGACTGGCGGGCGCCACGCTGGTGCTGGCCCAGGCGGGGACCTTCGCGGAGAAGATGACGGCGGGCCGAGGCTTCGTGGCGATCGCCATCGTGGTGCTGGGCCGCTGGCATCCGCTGGGTGTAGGCCTGGCGGCGCTCCTTTTCGGTGCCGCCACCGCGCTCCAGTTCCTGTTCCAGTCCCTGGGGCTCGACCTCCCCTATCAGTTGTTCCTGATGCTGCCGTACGGCCTCACCCTGCTCGCTCTGGCCGGTCTGGTGGGGCGGGTCCGGGTGCCGGGGGACCTGGGGAAGGGGTGATGCTCCGGGCCGTCTCACCACGGAAGCACGTAAGGCATTCACACGGGAAAGCTGCCGGGATGAACAGCACACCACCACAGCTTCCGTGCGGCTTCCGTGTCTTCAGTGCTTCGGAGGTGAATACTGCCGGATGCTAAAAGATCCCGCCCTGCCGCTGCAGCCACCGAATGTACGACGTCACGGCGACCACCGCCGAATCGCTCAGCCCCTCGACCGGCTGCATGGGGCCGAAGTTCCAGTGGTGCGGCTGGACGCCGAAGCGGACGGCCCGGCGGAACGCCTCATCGGAGTGGTGATTGGGCTCGTAGTAGACGTGCACCAGCGGCGGGCCATCCTTGGTTCCAACGCCGTGCTGGCCGTGGCACCGGGCACACGCCGCGTTGAACGTGCGCTCGCCCGCGGCGAGCTCGGCCGGCACCGGACCGGGATCGAACCCCGGCGGCGGCCCGCCGGGGCGGGAACGCTCACCGCAGGCGGCCAGGAGCAGGAGCGCGGCGATGCTTCCCACCCGGCTCACGCCGACCGCCCGGCCAGCTCGTTTCTCGCCTGCTCGATGATCTCCCGCACCCGGTCGCGAAGGGCGGGGACGTCGTCCGCGGTCAGTCCCGCCGTCTCCACCGGCTCGAGCACCCGGACCGTCGCGTTCGAGCGGTTGAAGCGCCAGTCGTGCTTGGGGAGCGCGTCCCGGGTGCCGTGCAGCGCCAGCGGGAGAATGGCGACGCCCGCGTCGACCGCCAGCCGGAAGGCCCCGTCCTTGAACGGCAGCATCTGGGCGCTGGTGGACCGGGTGCCCTCGGGGAAGATCATCACCGAGACCCGGCGCGCGAGCGTCTCCCGGCAGCGCGCGATCGCCTCGACCGCGCTGGGGCCGAAGCCGCGCCGCACCGGGACGTCGCCCGCGAGCTGCATCATCCAGCCGAGCAGCGGGACCCGGAACAGCTCCGCCTTGGAGAGCCATTTCATTTCCCAGGGGAGGTGGCTGATGAGCAGGATGTCGGCGAAGGACTCGTGGTTGGAGACCACGATGTAGGGACGCCGCGGGTCGGCCGGCAGGGTGCCGGTGTAGCGGAACTTCCAGAGCGGGTTGAGGGCTGCCATGACTGGGCCGATGCGGCGGAACAGATATCCCACCCGGTAGCGTCCGCGGTCGAACGGGGCGGTGACCAGCCGAAGGAGGGCCATGGCTGGAAGCCAGAGGAGGATGCAGAGGCCCAGCACCAGCCAGGCCCAGACGGATGCGACCGACCGCCAGAAGCGCGACATGATCTCCGTTGGTGATGAGGGCCAACCCGTGCGCTGGCGCACAGACGGTGGGGCCCGCGCGGGCTAACCTTACTCGCTGGCGGCGGCGGGCGACAAGGGGCCGGGATTCCTCCACCAGAACACTCCATGACGATGAGCGTGCCGTCCATCCAGCCGGATGACGGGTCCAGTCTGACGCCCGATATCGGCACCGAGGCGCTGGCCCCCGAGCCGGGCCCGACCGGCGGCACGCCCAGCGTGGGCAGGCTGGCGAGCCTGCTGGGAGAGAACGCCGACGCCCGGCACGTGGCGCTGGTCGGGCTCTTCGTGCTGGCAGTGCTCTACACCCTGCGCTTCGCCCAGGCGTTCATTCTGCCCATCGTCCTCGCCATCCTGCTCGACTTTCTGCTCAGCCCCATCGTGCGTACCCTGCGCAGGCGGGGCATCCCCGAGCCGATCGGCGGCGGCATCGTGATGCTGGGGCTGATCGGCACGCTGATCGTGGGCGCGTGGTATCTCTCCGGCCCCGCCGCGGAGTGGATCGCGCGGGCCCCGGAGAGCGCGGCGACGGTGCAGCGGAAGCTCCACTCCATGCGGGGATCGGTGGAGCAGGTCACCCGGGCTGCGGAGCAGGTGGAGAGGGCGACCGAGGTGACGGCGAGCGATGGCACCCGGGAGGTCGAGATCAAGGGCCCCGGCCTGACCAAGCAGCTCTTCGGTGGGACGGCGGCCCTGCTCGGCTCGCTGACCGTGATCCTGTTCCTCACCTACTTCCTGCTCGCCGTTGGGGACCTGTTCCTCCAGAAGCTGGTCGCCGTGCTGCCGCAGTTCAAGGACAAACGCACCGCCGTCAGCATCGCCCGGGAGACCGAGGCGCAGATCTCGGTCTACCTGTTCACCAGCACCCTGATTAACATCGGGGTCGGCGTGGTCACCGGGGTGGCGATGTGGCTGGTGGGGATGCCCAACGCGGCGCTCTGGGGCGTGGTCGCCGCGGTGCTCAACTTCGTGCCCTACGTCGGCGCGGTGGTGAACATCGCCGTGCTCGGCCTCGCCGCCATGCTCACCTTCGAGTCCACTTCGCGCGCGCTGCTGGTACCGGCGGTATTCTTCGGGATCAACCTGCTCGAGGGGAACCTGGTGACGCCCATGATCCTGGGGCATCGGATGCGGCTCAACACCGTGGCCCTCTTCATCGGCTTCATGTTCTTCTGGTACATCTGGGGGATCCCGGGCGCGATCCTCGCCGTGCCCATCATGGCCACGCTCAAGATCGTGTGCGACCACATCGAGTCGCTCGCGCCGATCGGGGAGTTCCTGGGCCGGTGAGGAGAGGTAGCGGCGCAGAGCGGGTCGGGGAGGGCGAGCGGGAGGCGCTGGCCCACGTTCCCCTGCCGCTCGACCGCGAGCGCGTGCGGCTCTACCGCGTGGACTGCGGCGGGCGTGCCGGCCTGGTGCGGCGGATGGTCCTGGGCCTGAGCGGCGGCCGGGCCATCGCGCTGGGCAACCGGGTGTTCCTGCCGGAGCGCTGCGGCGCCGATCCGGCGGTACTCGCCCACGAGCTCACCCACTGCGCCCAGTATCAGGCCTGGGGCCCGCTCCGCTACTATCTCCGCGGCGCCGCCACCCAGTTCCGCGACCTGGGCCACCGGGTCCTCGGCCTGGGCCGGAGCCAGTACGCCTGGCGGGACGAGCCGGGCAAACCGTTCGACGCCTATGGCATGGAGCAACAGGGGCAGATCGTGGAGGACTCGCTGCGGGGTCATGCCCGGGCCCGCGAGGTCGTGGTGACAAGGCGAAGCCCTACCCCGCACCGTCCGCCTGACTCACCGACCCATCCGCCTCCGGCAACCGGTCCTCCCATAGGGCCAGCACGTTCCCGTCCGGGTCCGCGATCATCGCCATGATGCCCCACGACTGCTGGGTTGGCTCGGCGACGAATCGCACCCGGCGGTCGTGCAGCACCCCGCAATAGTGCAGCAGGTCCGGGACGTAGAGCGTGATCCCGGTGTGGCGTCCCACCAGCTTCCTGGCGTCGGGGTGCACCGCGGGGTGGATACCGACGTGGGCCGGGCCCTCGAACAATTCCAGGCCGAACGAGCCCTGCTTGGTGACCGGGAGGCCGAGGGTATCGCGGTAGAATTCGGTCGCGCCGGCGATGTCGTTCACGAAGACGGCGATGCCGTAGAGCGACGGGGCGGGTGGCTTCACAGGACCGGACGGGTGAGGAGGAGGTGGATCAGCCAGACCGTGAGCGCCACGGCGCCGATCAGGCAGAGCGCCAGCAGAATCCCGATGATCGCAACGAACCGCCGGCTGCTCCGGCGGGTCTCCGCCGGGCGCGCCACGTGGCGGTCGAGCAGCGCCAGGTTCCGCATGTTGGCCTTGAAGCCCGCGTCGAAAATGTCGCCCAGCAACGGGACGGAGCCTACCAGAACGTCGATCCCGAGATTCCATCCCATCCGGGCGAGCAGCGAGCGGGGCACGCCCATGCGGGCGGCCTGGAGCAGGATGTAGAGTGAGAACGCGCCGCCGACCAGATCGCCGGCTCCGGGCACGAGGCCGAGGATCGCCTCGAGACCGATGCGGAACCCGGTGCCGGGGATCGGGATCGAGTTGTCCAGCAGGACGGCCAGCCGGCGGAGGCGCTCGACCTGCGCGGGGTCGAGCGTCGCGATCTCGGTCGCCTGGAACGGTACCGGAGTGCGCCGGGCCATGCCTGCAAGGTACACCGGGGAGTCTGCGGCAGGATCACAGGAACCGGCGCACGAGGTAGAGCACCAGGCTCAGCACGATCGAGACCAGCAGCATGGACGCAAGCGGGATGTAGATCCGCACCGAGTCCCGCTCGATCCGGATGTCGCCGGGGAGGCGGCCGAACCAGCTCAGACTGCCCGACCAGAACAGGAGCCCGATCAGGATGAGGACGATCCCCATTGCGACCAGCATCGGGCCGGCGCCGCTCCCCGCGCTCACTCGACCAGCCCCTGCCGAACGGCGTGGATGAAATCGGTATAGGCCGGCTCGTGGCCGGCGGCCCGGACCGCCGCCGCGATCTGGGCTCGATGATAGGCCCCGTGGTGGCTCACGTGGGTGAGGATGTCGGCGACGGTGCTGGTCCAGAACTCGCCCTTGCTGTTGCGGTAGCCCACCCCGTCGGACAGGTCCTCCTCGGTGAGCCGGGCCAGGTGGGCGGCCCACGCGGCACTCGATTGCTCCAGTCGGGCGGCGCAGTCCGCCAGGTCGTAGTCGGGCCAGACCGGCACCGACGGCGGCTCCTCCCGGAGCCGCGCGAGCCAGAGCAACTCGGCGGCGGTGATGTGGGCCATCCAGCGGATGGCCTGGGGCGGGCCGCCGCTCCGCCGGAGCGACTCCAGCGACTCCAGGTTGGCCCAATGGCCCCAGCGGAAGAGCCGGGCGAAATACCCGACCGCGGGAGGGAGAACGTCGCTCATGAGGTGAGCGCCGCGCGGAAGTTGCGGCGCATCCCCTCGAGCCCGGGCCGCGCCAGCGGCGTGTCCCCGAAGCGCCGGTCGAACTCCGCCTGGTCCATCCGCTCGAAGAACTCCGGGTCGGCTCCGGCCAGAGCTCGGCGGGAGCGGAACGCCTCGACCGGGGTCGGGGCCGCGAAGCGGACATTCCAGGGGCACACGTCGTTGCAGATGTCGCAGCCGAACACCCATCCCTCCATCCGGCCCGCCAGCTCGGCCGGAATCGGACCCTTGTGCTCGATGGTGAGATAGGAGATGCAGCGGGTCGCGTCCAGCACCCTGGACTCGACCAGCGCGCCGGTCGGGCAGGCATCGAGACAGCGGGTGCAGGTGCCGCAGTGGTCGGTCTCGAACGGGAGGTCCCGGGGCAGCGGAAGATCGGTGAACAGCGAGCCGATGAAGAAGTACGACCCCGCCCCCGGCCGGATCAGCATCGTGTTCTTGCCGATCCAGCCCAACCCGGCGCGCTGGGCGAGCTCCCGTTCCGGCACCGGCCCGGCATCGGCGTACGGCCGCGCGACCCCGGCGCCGTTGGACCGGAGGAATGCCGCGAGCGACTCCAGCCGTTGCATCGTAACCCTATGGTAATCTTCGCCTCTGGCGTAGCGGGCAAGGCGAGGTGGACCAGCCTCCCCGAACGACTCGTCGGTGTAGTAGTTGTCGAGTACGACTACTATCGAGAGCGCTTCCGGCACGATCGAGCTTGGATGCTTCCGCCGCCGGGCCTGGCGATGGAGATAGCGCATCGTGCCGGCATAGCCCCGCTCGAGCCAGCGATCGAGATGATCGGGGTGCGGCGGCGGGCTCGGATCGGTGATACCGCAGGCGATGAACCCCAGCTCGAGCGCCTGCGCCTTCAGGTCCGCTGCGGAGATCACGGCGAATGGGCCGGCGCGCCGGCCCCGGTCGGCGGGAGCGTCGCCAGCGGGGTGGGAGGAGTCTCCTCGGTGATGAGCCGCGCGCCCCGCGCGTAGGTGATGTACGACCAGGCCCACTGGATCAGGACCAGAACCCGGTTGCGGAAGCCGATCAGGAAGAAGATGTGGACGAAGATCCAGGTCAGCCACGCGAGGAAGCCGGAGAACTGCAGCTTCCAGATGTCCGCTACCGCCTGTCCCCGCCCGATGACGGCGAGCTGTCCCTTGTCCCAGTAGCGGAAGGCTCGGCGAGCCTCGCCGCGAAGATCGCCGGGGATGACCCGGGCGGCGTACTCGCCCATCTGGATCGCCACCGGACAGATCCCCGGCAGGGTGTCGCCCTGGTGGTTGAACGCCGCCGCGTCGCCCAGCACGAAGACCTCGGGATGCCCCGGAATGGTGCAATCGGGCTCCACCATCGCGCGCCCGGCGCGGTCCAGCGGAGCGCCCAGCGACTTGAGCAGCGGACTGGCGACGTTGCCGGCCGCCCAGATCACCGTCTGAGTCGGGATGGTCCAGCCGGCGGCGCGGACCCATCCCGGGCGGATTTCGGTGACCAGGGTCTCGGTGCGGACCTCGACCCCCAGCCGGCGCAGCTCGCGCTTGGCCTCATCGCTGAGCTTCGGGGGATAGGAGGTGAGGAGCCGTGGCGCTCCCTCCAGCAGCATGACCGTGGCCTCGGTCGGATCGATGTGCCGGAAGTCCCGTCTGAGCGCGTAGCTCCGGATCTCGGCCACGGCGCCCGCCATCTCGACGCCGGTCGCGCCGCCGCCCACCACGACGAAGGTGAGATACGCGTGGCGTCGGACCGGGTCGCGCTCCCGCTCGGCCAGCTCGAACGCGAGCAGCACGCGCCGGCGGATCTCGAGCGCGTCCTCCAGGTTCTTGAGCCCGGGCGCGAGCACCTCCCAGTCGTCGTGCCCGAAGTACGAGTGCCTGGCGCCGGTCCCGACCAGCAGGTAGTCGTACGACAGGTCGGCGCCGTCGGCGAAGAGCACCGTCTGCCGCTCCACGTCTACCAGCACCGCCTCGGCCAGCACCACCTCGGTGTTCTGCTGCCGCCGCAGGATCGACCTGATCGGCGAGGCGATGTCGGCGGGGTTGAGGGCCGCGGTAGCGACCTGGTAGAGCATCGGCTGGAACAGATGGTGATTGCGCCGGTCCACCACCGTGACCCGCACCGGCGCGTCGGCCAGCGCCTTCGCCGCGTAGAGCCCGGCGAAGCCCGCTCCCAGGATCACCACGTGCGGAAGGCTCTCGTCGCTCACAGGCCCAT
>Ga0210102_1000240_pt1 | contig 15156 bp, 13 predicted proteins | sample RushOxbow_ThreeS_4_FD_185563 | JGI IMG/M metagenome (GOLD analysis project Ga0210102, IMG submission 185563) | Wetland microbial communities from San Francisco Bay, California, USA, that impact long-term carbon sequestration -... | ecosystem: Environmental > Aquatic > Marine > Wetlands ...
ATCTCGGCCGCGGCGGCGGCCTGCCGAGGCGTCGCGGCGACCCGGGCCCCATGGCGCGCCGCGAAGGACTCGGCGGCGGCGGCGGTGCGATTCCAGACGGTCAGGCGCCCATCCCGGGCCAGGTGCGCGGCCATCGGCGCGCCGATCGCCCCCAGGCCCAGGAACGCGACGGGCGGAAGGCTCACGTCGCGTCCGCGGCGGGCTCGGATTCCGCGCCGCGGCGCTGGCCCAGCTCCCGGTCCAGCATCAGCAGCCCGGACCGGTCCTCGCCCACCATCCGCAGCTGCTCCGCGAGGAGCCCGCTGGTCTTCTCCTCTTCCACCTGCTCCTGGACGAACCAGTCGAGGAAGACCCGGCTGGCGAAGTCGCGCTCGTCCATGGCGAGCCCGTACACCACGTCGATGCTCGCGGTCACCTGCTGCTCGTGGCGGTGGGCCTGCTCGAAGACGTCCCGGGCCGAGGCGAAGTCGGCGGGGGGCCGGTCGAGCTCGCGGAGGATCACCTTGCCCCCGCGGTCGAGGAGATGGTCGAAGATCTTGAGCGCGTGCCTGATCTCCTCGCCCGCCTGGCCCCGCATCCAGCGGGCGAGGCCGGGAAGGTTCACCCGATCGCAATAGGCCGACATTGAGAGGTACAGGTACGCGGAGTAGAATTCGTGCTGCATCTGCTGGTTCAGCGCGTCCTGCATCGTCTGGCTCATCATCGGATCGCTCTCCGTGCGGTGGTCCGTCAAGATAGGCCGCGTCCCGATGCGCCGCCAAGGCCCCGCATGAGCGCCCGCATCATCCACGTCGATCTCGACGCGTTCTTCGTCGAAGTCTGCCGCCAGCGCCATCCCGAGCTGCGGAACATCGAGCTGCTCGTGGTCGGCGGGCGGCGGGACCAGCGCGGCGTGGTGCAGTCGGCGTCCTACGGGGCGCGCCGATTCGGGATCCGCGCCGGGATGCCGATCGCGGAGGCGGTGCGGCTCTGCCCGGCGGCCACTTTCTTCCAGGGCTCCTTCCCCCACTACCGCGACGCCTCCCGCGCGGTCGGCACGGTGCTCCGGCGCTTCTCGCCCACGGTGGTGATGGCCTCGCTCGATGAGGCCTATCTCGACTTCACCGGCACCGACCGGCTCCATCCGGTGTCGCTGCTCCCGGTCGCGGAGGCGATCCGGGACGAGGTGCGCCGCGATACCGGACTGGCCTGCAGCATCGGCATCGGCCCCAACCGGATGATCGCGAAGCTGGCCTCGGACCGGGCCAAGCCGCGCGGCCTGATGGAGGTGCGGGCCGGGTGGGAGGAGGGATTCCTCGCCGGACTCCCGCTCTCGGCCCTGCCCGGGGTCGGCCCCAAGACCGCGGCCCGGTGGACCGAGTTGGGACTCACCGACGCGTGGCAAGTGCAGCAGATGGACGACGTGGCGCTGGAGCGCCTGATCGGACCCGAGGCCGGCGCCCTCAAGCGCCGGGCGCACGGGTACGGCGGGACCACGTTGCGGGAGGACCGGCTGCCCAAGTCGGTCAGCCGCGAGACCACCCTGGGTCGGGATCTGCGCGACCCGGAGGAGCTGGAGGCGATCCTGGCGCTACTCACCGCGCGGGTGGCGGGTCAGCTCCGGGAAGAGGGGCTGGTCGGCCGGACCATAGGCCTGAAGCTGCGGCACGACGACTTCCGGACCGTGACCCGGCGCCACACCCTCGAGCTGGCCACCGATCTCGACGGGGAGATCTATGGAACCGCACGAGCACTCTTCCGGGAAGCTTTCGCAGGGGTCCGGGCGCGCAACCGCGGGGTGCGACTCATCGGCGTGGCGGTGACCAACCTGGGGGTCGCGGCGGAGGCGGATCTGTTCGAGCCGGAGGAGCGCCGGCGGCGCCGGGATCTGTCGGCCGCGGTAGACCGGGTGCGGGAGAAGTACGGCTTCTCGGCCGTGACCCCCGGGGCGGCGCTGCGGGCGCGCCGGCGAAGAGAGTAGCGTCTCAGCGCAGCCGGAGGTCCCGGTCCTCGAACCGCAGGCCCACCGTCCCGGCCGCGCTCTTCACCTCCGGCCCCAGATCGCGGAAGGTCGCCTCGCGCCCCGAGCTCACATCCCGGGCCCGCACGGTGCTGTTGAGGTACAGCCGGTAGTATCCGATGAACACCCGGGTGGCTCCCGGCCGCACCGCGCAACCGCAGTCGCGTGCGCCCTGAAGACCCGCGTTCACTACGACCCGAATGGCCTCGCTGCCGGCGTTGGTGATCAGGGGGGCGAAGTAGTCCGCCTCACCCGTGCGGGGGCTGGCCTTTCCTTCCACCGTTCCCCGCGCGCCGCGCAGCACTACTGCACCCTTCACCGTCTCGCCCATCGGCTGGCTGTCGGCGCTGAGCGGCCGGATCATCTCCCACTCCGCCACCAGGGTGCGGTCCCGCGGCGCCCGCACGACTGCGGATTCCCCCGCTTCCACCGTCCGGGCCTCGCCTTCGGCCATCTTGAGGCGCACCGGTGCGGCAAGCTGGTTGGTGAAGCGGAGCCGGGGCTGTGACGCCAGGTAGTACCATCCCGCCCCCGCCAGGAGCAACGCCAGGAGCACGAACAGGACGCAGCCCGCTCCCGGCCAGCCGGCCGCAGAGGCCTGTGCTGGCGGGGACGCGGGCGGCGGAGGCGGAGGGGCGGGCGGACCGGGCTCGGGCGTTCCGGGAGGAGGCGTCACCTGGGCTCCAGCAGATCGGAGTGGGGATTCAGTGGACCGGCAGGAACGTGCCGGTCGGATTGGAGCGGTCGGGGGCCGCCCGCCTCGGCCGGGCCGTCGGCTTCGCCGCGGGCGCCGCCTCGGCGGGCTCGGCCAGATCCAGCGGGACTATCGGGATCCGTACCGAGCCGGTCAGGGTGTCCCGGTCGGCCAGGAGCACGTTGTACCGCGCCCGCCGCCCGGCGGGGTCGGTCACCCGCACGGCGCTGATCGGGCCGAGGGGATAATACCCGAGCCGCAGCGAGTCGCCCGGCTCGATGGTGCAGCCGCAGTCGACGCTGTCGGTGCCGGCGATCACGGCGGCGGCGAGCGGTCGACGGGTCCGGTTCAGCACCAGCGGCGCGAACCGCAGGATCCCGCCCGCGGAGGCATCCACCCGCTCGCGTCGTTCACCCTCGATCCGCTCACCCAGGATCGCGCCCTCCACTCCGCGTCCCAGCACCTGGCCGCCGTGGGACGGCTGGACCATGGCCCAATGGGCCTCGAGCGCCCGGCCTCCCTCGAGCGGGACTCTGGCTTCCTGCCCCGGCCCGATGCTCAGCCCCGAGTCCTCGACGGTGAGCACGATCGGCTCGAGCAGATGATTGCGTACGACTAGGGCGCTGGGCGGCCGACTCGCGGCCCGCGCCATGACCAACACGCTCGCAGCGAGCACGGCGGCGACGGCGGCAGCTCCCGCGACGAGGCGCCGGGCGAGCCTGCGCGGCCCGGCAGCCGCTGAAGGCGCCGGGAGCTGCTCGGTTGGGGCATCGTCGGCCGGGGCCGGGGCGGCGACGGGCTCCGGGGTCGGAGCCGGCGGGGCTGCGGTAATCCCCGTGGACACCAGCCCCTCGCGGATCGCCTGCAGCAGCGCCCGGGCGGTCGGGTAGCGGTCGTCCGGGTGCTTGGCCATGCAGCGGACCACGATCCGGGAGAGCCACGCCGGGACCCGGTCGCGCGAGAGGCTCGCCACCGGCAGCGGCTCGCTGATATGCCGGCCCACGATCTCCTGGGAATCCTCCCCCGGGAAGGGCGGCGCGCCGGTCAGCAGATGGAAGAGCACGGCGCCTATTCCGTAGATGTCCGACCGGGCATCCACCTTCTGGCTCCCGAGCGCCTGCTCGGGGCTCATGTAGAGCGGCGTGCCTACGATATATCCGGCCTGGGTGATATCGACCGGTGCCTCCAGGTTCTTGACGATCCCGAAGTCCACCAGCAGCGGCCGACCGGTGCGGGCCTCGATCACGATGTTCTCCGGCTTGACGTCCCGGTGGACCAGCCCGTGGTCGTGAGCGTGTTGCAGCGCCTCCAGAATCGGCTCGATGATGCCCAGGGCGCGCTCCACCGGCAACGGCCCCTCGGCCCGTAGCAGGTCGGCGACGGTGCGCCCCTCGAGGAAGGGCATGGCGTAGTACACCAGCCCCTCGAATTCCCCGACGAAGTGGATGGGGATGGTGTTGGGGTGATTGAGCCGGGCGATGGCGCGGGTCTCCTGGGTGAACCGGGAGAGCGCCGAGGTGCTCCAGGGAATGTCGGAGCGGAGCACCTTCACGGCGAGACGGCGCTGGAGGGTGGTGTCGGTGACCTCGTACACCTCGGCGAAACCGCCGCGCCCGATCAGCCGCTCCACCCGGTAGGCCCCGCCGAGCGCCCGGGCCAGGCGCGCAAGCGCACCCGGCGGCGCCTCGCGGGGCGGCGCCAGCTCTTCGCCGCCGAGCAGCGCCAGACTGCCCGGGCCACAGCGGGGACAGTGCGGGGTGCCCTGGGGGAGCGGGGCGTGGCAGGATGAGCAGACCAGGAACGTCACGGCACCTCCGCACGAGCTCGGAGCGCAGGAGGAAGCTTAATCCGGTGGCGGTGCGGCCGCCCCGATCGACCCGGCCCAAGCGCTTGGAGCCGCGCGACTTGGGGCGCCGAAGATCCTCCATCCCGTGGAAACACCTGTCACCAATTTCCTGCAAAACTAGCTCAGCTTTTCAGTCATGAAACCGGTTTTTGCCATCCGAATGCGCATACGACCACGATTTTGTGCTGGCTTTGCACGATTCTATTGACACTCGTGCAGGGACCAGGTATACTCTTCTCCGTTCGCCGCGGCCCCTCTGACCCGGAACTGATCCCATGGCTCCGCAGCGCCGAAACCGCCGCTCTATCCCGATCGAACCACCGGGACCCGGGTCCGCGCCTCCCCCGCTCACCTGATGCCCCTGCGTTCGATCCCGAAGCAGGGGCATCTCACTTTCACCGGCACCCGACAGGGCGAGACCTCCATGGCGACGACCGCACGACCCAGCGCACCCGGCCGCATCACGCAGACGAGCGAAGTCCAACGGCTCCTGGAGCTGATCAGGCAGCGGAACGTCCAGGTCGTGGATGTCAAATTCTGCGACCTGCCGGGGACCTGGCAGCACTTCTCGATCCCGGCAGGCACGCTGGACGAGGACCTGATCCGCGAGGGTCTGGGCTTCGACGGCTCCTCGATCCGCGGGTTCCAGGCGATCAACGAGAGCGACATGCTCCTGATCCCCGACGTCTCCACCGCGTTCGTGGATCCGGTGCTGTCGGTGCCGACCCTGTCGCTTACCTGCGACATCTACGATCCGATCACGCTCGAGCCCTACAGCCGGGACCCGCGCTTCATCGCGTTCAAGGCGGAGGAGCATCTCCGCACCACCGGCATCGCGACCACCTCGTACTGGGGGCCCGAGGCGGAGTTTTTCATCTTCAACTCGGTCCGATTCGACCAGAACGCCTTCGAGGGGTACTACCACATCGACTCGGAGGAGGGGATCTGGAACTCGGGCCGCAACGGCACGCCCAACTTGGGCCACCGGCCGCGGCACAAGGAGGGCTATTTCCCGGTGCCCCCGGCCGACCGGCTCCAGGACGTGCGCTCCAAGATCATGCTGGCCCTGGTCGAGGCCGGGGTGCCGGTCGAAGTGCAGCACCACGAAGTGGGGACCGCGGGCCAGGCGGAGATCGACATCCGGTTCGGCACCCTGGTGCAGACCGCCGACCGGATGATGCTCTACAAGTACATCGTCAAGAACGTGTGCCACAGTCTGGGGTACACGGCCACGTTCATGCCCAAGCCGCTGTTCGGTGACAACGGCTCGGGGATGCACTGCCACCAGTCGCTGTGGAAGGGCGACACGCCGCTCTTCTTCGACCCGAACGGGTACGCCCTGATCTCGGAGACGGCCCGGCACTACATCGGCGGGCTGATCGCCCACGCGCCGGCGCTGCTGGCCATCTGCGCGCCGACCACCAACAGCTACCGCCGGCTGGTGCCCGGATTCGAGGCCCCGGTGAATCTGATGTACTCCGCGCGCAACCGCTCGGCCATCTGCCGGATCCCGATGTACTCGAACAGCCCCAAGGCCAAGCGGGTCGAGTTCCGGGCGCCGGACCCGAGCGCCAATCCATATCTCGCGTTCGGGGCCATGCTGATGGCGGGGCTGGACGGGATCCAGCGGAAGCTGGAGCCGCCGACGCCGATCGACGAGGACCTCTACGAGATCCACGACGAGCGCAGGCAGCTCATCAAGCAGGTGCCGGGGAGCCTGGCCGAGGCGCTCGACGCGCTGGAGAAGGACCACGACTTCCTGCTGGCCGGCGACGTCTTCACCCCGGACGTGCTGGAGACCTGGATCGGGATGAAGCGGTCCAAGGACATCGCGGCGGTCACCCTGCGGCCGCACCCGTACGAGTTCTTCCTGTACTACGACGCGTGAGGAAGACGCTATCCGCTATCCGCTAACGGCTATCCGACGGATAGCGGATAGCGGATAGCGATTCACCACCACCATTTCGAGACACGGAAGCCCAATGCCGACCATCAACCCCGCCGATACCGCCTGGATGCTGGTGTCCACCGCCCTGGTCCTCCTCATGACCCCGGCGCTCGCGTTCTTCTACGGCGGGCTGGTGCGGAACAAGAACTCACTCAACACCATGATGATGAGCTTCGTGGCGCTGGGCGTGGTCGGGGTTACCTGGGCCCTGGCCGCGTACAGCCTCGCCTTCGCCGACGGCGGGCCGCTGCTCGGCGGCCTGGCCAATCTCGGTCTCGCGGGGGTGGGCACCGAGGCCAAGGGGACCATCCCCCACGTGCTCTTCATGGCGTTCCAGGGCACGTTCGCCATCATCACGGCCGCCCTGATCTCCGGCGCAGTAGTGGAACGGATGCGGTTCGGGCCCTACGTCGCCTTCATCAGCCTGTGGACGCTGCTGGTCTACGCCCCGGTGGCTCACTGGGTCTGGGGCGGCGGCTGGCTGATGAGCCGCGGGGTGCTGGATTTCGCCGGCGGAACGGTGGTGCACATCAACGCGGGCGTCTCGGCCCTGGTAGCCGCCATGGTGCTCGGGTCGCGGAAGGACTACGGCCGCCAGGCCGTGCTGCCCCACAGCGTTCCCTTCACCCTGCTGGGCGCGGGCCTGCTCTGGTTCGGCTGGTTCGGCTTCAACGGTGGCAGCGCGCTGGCGGCCAGCGAGCTCGCGGGCCTGGCGTTCAGCAACACTTTCCTGGCCCCGATGGCGACGCTGGTGGTGTGGACTCTGCTCGACTACTTCCGCACCGGGCGGGCCACCGCCGTCGGCGCGGCCACCGGCATCGTCGTGGGGCTGGTGGCGATCACCCCGGCCGCCGGCTTCGTGAGCCCGGGCAGCGCGCTGCTGCTCGGCGCGGTCGCGGCGCTGCCGAGTTATCTCGCCATTGCACTCCGCTCGCGGACCCGGATCGACGACTCGCTGGACGTGTTCGCGGGGCACGGGGTGGGCGGCCTCACCGGCGCGCTCCTCACTGGCATGTTGGCGCAGAAGGTCTGGAACCCGGCGGGCGCCGACGGCCTGTTGTTCGGCAACCCCACCCAGCTCGGGCTCCAGGCGCTCGGCTGCCTCAGCGCGGCGCTCTACGCCGGGGTCATGACCTTCGTCATCCTCAAGGCCCTCTCGCTGGTGACGGCGCTCCGGGTGGTCCCCCGTACCGAAGGCGTGGGGATGGACGTGAGCCAGCACGGCGAAGAGGCCTACGCCAGCGGCGAGGGCTCCATTCTGGTCCCTCCGGAGCTGGCCATCCTGCCGGAGCCGGTGCCCGCGTTCACCCCACAGGTCGCCTCGCGCTGACCGGGAGAGATCACCATGAAGCTCATCGTCGCGATCATCCGGCCCGACCGGCTCAACGAGGTGCTCGAGGCCCTGTACCGGGCCGAGGTCCGCGGCCTCACCGTGTCCCGGGTATTGGGGCACGGTGGCGAGACCGAACGGGTGGAGACCTACCGCGGCACCACGGTCAAGGTCGACCTCCAGGAGAAGATTCGCCTCGAGATCGGGGTCTCCGATTCCTTCGTGGACGTCACCATCAAGGCCGTTCTGGCGAGCGCGCGGACCGGCGATGTGGGGGACGGCAAAGTCTTCGTCCTCGACGTCGAGCAGGTCTACCGGATCCGGACCGGGGAGAAGAACGAGGCGGCGGTGACGCCGCCGGAGACGGTGGGAGCGTAGGGCGACGGCGCTATCCGCTATCCGCTATCCGTCTCCGCACGGCAGGCCCCGGTTGCACGCCGGGGCTTGTCGTGTGCCAGTCGGATAGCGGATAGCGGATAGCGGATAGCCGACAGCGATTGCCACCATATACATTCCCCCAATGCCCCCCCAGCTCCGCAGCGCTACCATCACCCAGGGCGTGCAGCGGGCGCCCAACCGCGCCATGCTCCGCGCGGTCGGGTTTCAGGACGGCGATTTCACCAAGCCGATCGTCGGTATCGCCAGCGGGTACAGCACCATCACCCCCTGCAATGCCGGACTGGACGAGCTCGCCCGCCGGGCCGAGGCCGCGGTCCGGACTGCCGGGGGGATGCCGCAGCTCTTCGGCACCATAACCGTGAGCGACGGGATCTCGATGGGCACCGAGGGGATGAAATACTCCCTGGTCTCCCGCGAGGTCATCGCCGATTCCATCGAGACCGCGTGCGGGGCCCAGAGCATGGACGGGGTGGTCGCCGTCGGGGGATGCGACAAGAACATGCCCGGCGCGATGATCGCGTTCGCCCGGATGAACATCCCGGCCATCTTCGTCTATGGCGGCACGATCAAGCCCGGGCACTACCATGGGCGGGACCTCACCGTCGTGAGCGCGTTCGAGGCGGTGGGCCAGTTCAGCGCCGGCCGGATCAGCCAGGCGGAGCTGCTCGAGGTCGAGCGGCATGCCTGCCCGGGAAAGGGCTCCTGCGGCGGGATGTTCACCGCGAACACGATGTCGTCGGTGTTCGAGGCGATAGGCATGAGCCTCCCCGGCTCCTCTACCATGGCGGCGGAGGACGGAGAGAAAGCCGAGAGCGCGGCGCGCTCGGGCGCGCTCCTGGTGCAGGCGATCGCCGGGGGGCTCACCCCTCGCCGGATCCTGACCCGCCAGGCGCTCGAGAATGGGATCGCGGTGGTGATGGCGCTGGGCGGGTCCACCAACGCGGTCCTGCACCTGCTCGCCATCGCCCGGGCCGCCGGTGTGGCGCTCACACTCGACGACTTCGAGACCATCCGGCAGCGGGTGCCGGTACTCTGCGACCTCAAGCCATCGGGCCGGTTCGTGGCCACCGACCTCCACCGTGCCGGCGGCGTGCCCCAGGTGATGCGGATCCTGCTGGACCACGACCTGCTTCACGGCGACGCGCTCACCATCAGCGGCGAGACGGTGGCCGAGACGCTGCGGCAGGTGTCAGCGGAGCCTCGGACCGACCAGGAGGTGATCCGGCCCTGGAGCCGGCCGTTGTACCCCCAGGGCCACCTGGCGGTCCTGCGCGGCAACCTGGCACCGGAGGGTGCGGTCGCCAAGATCACCGGGGTCGAGTCGCTCCGGATCACCGGCCCCGCGCGGGTGTTCGACTCGGAGGAAACCTGCCTGGAGGCGATCCTCGCGGGCCGGATCCGGCGGGGCGACGTCGTGGTCGTACGCTATGAGGGCCCGGTAGGCGGGCCCGGCATGCGGGAGATGCTGGCTCCCACCGCCGCGCTGATCGGGGCCGGCCTGGGCGACTCGGTCGGACTCGTCACCGACGGTCGCTTCTCCGGTGGCACCTACGGGCTGGTGGTAGGGCACGTGGCCCCGGAGGCGGCGGTGGGGGGACCGCTGGCTCTGGTGGAGGAAGGCGACCTGGTGAGCATCGACGCCGAGGAGCGGTCGCTCTCGGTGGACCTGTGCGCTGACGAGATGGGCCGGCGCCGGAGCGAGTGGACGCCGCCCCGTCCCCGATACACCAGCGGCGTCCTTCACAAGTATGCCCGGCAGGTATCCAGCGCGAGCCTCGGGGCAGTGACCGATCTCTAGTCTCGAGGCCCCCACCGACGATCGTCTGCGCGCGGCGCGGCGGGCCGGGTGGAGCGGCCTGGTCGCGCTGCTCTGTATTGGGGTCTTCGCGGCGCTGGCGACGACGGTGCAGTCGGGACGGACCCTGGACCTCGACACCGCCCTGATGCTGGCGGTCGGCCGCTCCCGCCCCGGCTGGGCCACCGCGCTCATGCGGGTGGCCAGCGTCCTGGGATCGGGTGCCGCGGAGATACCGCTGGGCCTGCTCTTGAGCTATCTCCTGGCCCGCCGCGGGCGCCGCGCGGACGCCGGGACCTATGCCGGCGCGGTGCTGAGCGGGTGGCTGCTGTACGGCCTGGCCAAGCTCGCCTTCGCCCGCGCCCGGCCGCGGGTCATCCCCCGCCTGATGCACGGCGCGGGCTGGTACTCGTTCCCCTCGGGGCACAGCATGCTCGCGCCGCTGGTCTTCGGGCTGGGCGCCTGGATCTGGTCGGCGTCGTGGCCCCTGCGGGCGCGGATGGCGCTGGTAGCCGCGGCCACGGCGCTGGCCCTGCTGCTCGCCTGGTCCAGGGTATATCTGGGGATGCACTGGCCCACCGATGCCCTGGGCGGACTGCTTCTGGGTACCGGCTGGGCCGCGGCGTGGGTCTGGCGGTGGGAGCTGAGGGTGCAGGAGCCTCGCTGAGCCGACCCGTTACGCCACGCCCTGCCCGGCGCCGGCCCGGTCACGGTTCAGCACCAGCCGCACCACCAGGTCTCCCATTTCACGGGTGTCCACCGTGCGCTCGCCGGGACCCGCCAGGTCGGCGGTGCGCGCGCCCGCGGTGAGGGCCGCCGCGACCGCCCGGTCCACCACCGCGGCCGCCTCGGGAAGGTTCAGGCCGTAACGCAGCAGCATCGCCGCGCTGGCGATCGCGCCGAGCGGGTTGGCGACTCCCCGCCCCGCGATGTCGGGGGCCGATCCGTGCACCGGCTCGAACAGCCCCGGTCCGTCACCGATGGACGCGGAGGGCAGCAGCCCGAGCGAGCCGGCGAGCACCGCCGCCTCGTCGCTCAGGATGTCCCCGAAGAGATTTTCGGTGAGGAGCAGGTCGAACCGCGCCGGCTCCGCCACCAGCCGCATCGCCGCGAAGTCCACGTACAGATGGTCGAGCCGCACGTCGGGATACTCCAGGGCCACCCGGCTCACCGTCTCCCGCCAGAGCAGGGACACTTCGAGCACGTTGGCCTTGTCCACCGAGGTGACCGCACCCTTGCGCTCCCGCGCCGTGCGGAAGGCCACTCGGGCTACCCGCTCGATCTCGGGGACCGTATAGCGCAGCGTGTTCACCGCGCCGGCGGCATCGCGCCCCCGGGGCTCGCCGTAGTACAGGCCACCGGTGAGCTCCCGCACGATCAACAGGTCCACGCCCTCCAGTCGCTCGGGCCGGAGCGGCGAAGCGTGGCGCAGCGCCGGATGCACCACGACCGGGCGAAGGTTGGCGTAGGCACCCAGCAGCTTCCGCAGCGCGAGCAGCCCCGCCTCGGGACGCCGCCGCCCCTCCGCGGCGGCCAGGGCCGGATCGCCCACCGCGCCGAGCAGGACCGCGTCGGCCTGGGTGACGGCATCGCGGGTCCGGGGCGGCAGCGAGTCGCCCGACTGGGCCACGCCGGCGGCGCCGAGCGGGTACTCCGTCGTGTCGATCCGGTAGCCGAAGAGGTCCGCCGTGGCACGCAGGACCCGGACCGCCTCGGCCGTCACCTCGGGCCCGATGCCGTCGCCCGGCAGCACGGCGAGGGCGTAGCGCTTCACGCTCCCGCCTCGCGGTCGAGCGCCGCCCGGCGCAGCTCGAATGCGGCGATGCGCCCCTCCTCAAGCAGCGTCAGACCGATCTCGTCCAGTCCCTTCAGCAGCATCTCTCGCCGGTAGGCGGCGATCTGGAAGCCGGCCGCGAAGCCGGACCGGTCGCTCACTCGAGTGCCGACCAGGTCCACGGTGAGCAGGTAGCCGTCGCTCGCGGCGGCGGCGCGGCGGAACAGCTCGGCTACCGCGGGCTCGGGCAGCGCGACCGGCAGCAGTCCGTTCTGGCAGCAATTGCCGTAGAAGATGTCCGCGAAGGAGGGCGCGATGATGGCGCGGAAGCCGTACTCGGCCAGCGCCCAGGGCGCGTGCTCCCGCGACGAGCCGCAGCCGAAGTTGTCGCCGGCGAGCAGGATCGTGGCGCCCGCCGCCTCGGGCCGGTTCAGCTCGAACGCGGGATCGGGCGAGCCGTCGGGCAGGTAACGCCAGTCGTGGAAGAGGCAGGGCCCGAAGCCGGTGCGCTCGATCCGCTTGAGGAACTGCTTGGGGATGATCTGGTCGGTATCGACGTTGGCGCGGGGCAGCGCACCGACGCGTCCGACGTGTACCTCGAAGGGTTGCATGCGATCCCGGCTATTTATGCGGCGCGCGAGCATGCCGCACGTGATAATCTACTTCAAGTAAAACGTCTATTATATTGCTAAATATGCATGTTACAATGTAATAACTCAAGTCGCATCACAACATGAATAGGACCGCGCGGCCTACCGCATCAGCACCCGTACGTCCACCAATCGCCCGGTGATCGCGGCGGCTGCCGCCATCGCCGGACTCATCAGATGAGTGCGGCCGCCTCGTCCCTGCCGTCCCTCGAAGTTGCGATTCGAGGTGGACGCGCACCGCTCGCCCGGGGCGAGAATGTCCTCGTTCATCCCGAGACACATCGAGCAGCCCGGGTTGCGCCACTCGAAGCCGGCGGTGGTGAAGATCCGGTCGAGTCCCTCCGCTTCCGCGGCCGCCTTGACCCGCTGCGATCCGGGCACCACCAGCGCGCGCACGCCGCCCGCCACCCGTCGTCCCCGGGCCACCCGCGCGGCCTCGCGCAAATCCTCCAACCGGCCATTGGTGCACGACCCGAGAAACACCCGATCCACCGGCAGGCCCTCGAGCGGCGTGCCGGGGCGCAGACCCATGTACTCGAGCGCGCGGCGGAAGGAGTCGCGCTCGGACTCGCTCGCGGCGTCGGCCGGATCGGGCACCCGCTCGGTGATCTGCGCCGTCATGCCGGGACTGGTCCCCCAGGTGACCTGGGGGCCGAGCCCGGCCGCGTCCAGCACGACCGTCGCGTCGTGGGCGGCGCCGGCGTCGGTGGCGAGAGCGCTCCACCGGCACGCCGCGCGGTCCCACGCGGCGCCGCGCGGCGCCCGCGGACGGGCCGCCAGGTAGGCGAAGGTGGTCTGATCCGGCGCGATCATCCCGGCGCGCGCGCCCGCCTCGATGGACATGTTGCAGACCGTCATCCGCCCTTCCATGGAGAGCGCCCGGATCGCCTCGCCGGTGTACTCGATCACGTAGCCGGTGGCGCCGGCGGTTCCGATGCGGCGGATGAGAGCCAGGATCAGATCCTTGGGCCCGACGCCCGGACCGGGTACGCCGGTGAACCGCACTTCCATCGTCCGGGGACGGGCCTGCACGATGCACTGGGTGGCGAGGACATGCTCCACCTCGCTGGTGCCGATGCCGAAGGCAAGCGCGCCGAAGGCGCCGTGGGTGGAGGTATGGGAATCGCCGCACACGATGACCATGCCCGGCCGAGTAAGCCCGAGCTCGGGGCCGATCACGTGGACGATCCCCTGCTCCGGCGACTCCAGGTCGTGCAGCTCGATCCCCGCCTCGCGCGCGTTCCGCACCAGGGTGGCGACCTGCCGTGCCGAGATCTCGTCAGCGATGGGCAGCCGGCGGTCGCCGGTGGGCACGTTGTGATCCACCGTGGCCACGGTGAGGTCGGGTCGCCGGAGCTTCCGCCCGGCGAGGCGAAGCCCCTCGAACGCCTGGGGCGAGGTGACCTCGTGGACCAGGTGCAGGTCCACGTACAGGAGCGCGGGTCCCCCCGCCTCCTGGTGGACGACGTGGGAGGACCAGACCTTGTCGAACAGGGTGCGGGGAGCCATCGCTCAGCGGGGCAGCGGGACCGCGGGGCGGCGGGGCGGGACGCTCCGTTCCCGGGAGCCTTCCGGCGTGCTGGTGCTGCCCCGCTGCCCCTCGGCCTCCCCGTCCTGCCTGGCGTCCAGCCACGGCATCATCGCCCGGAGCACCTTCCCCACCCGCTCGATCTCGTGGTCCCGGTCGAGCTGGCGCAGGCGCTCGAACTCGGACCGGCCGGCACGGTTCTCGGCCAGCCACTCGCGGGCGAACCGCCCATCCCGGATCTCGTCCAGGATACGCCGCATCTCGGCCCGGGTCTCGTCGGTGACCAGGCGGGGGCCGCGGGTGTAGTCGCCATACTCCGCGGTGTCGCTGATGCTGTAGCGCATGAACTGCATGCCGCCCCGGTACATCAGGTCCACGATCAGCTTGAGCTCGTGCAGGCACTCGAAGTAGGCCATCTCCGGGCGGTAGCCGGCCGCCGTCAGAGTCTCGAACCCCGCCTTCACCAGGGCCGTGACGCCGCCGCAGAGCACCGCCTGCTCGCCGAAGAGGTCGGTCTCGGTCTCCTCCCGGAAGGAGGTCTCGATCACGCCCGCCCGGGTGCAACCGATCCCCGCGGCGTAGGCCAGCGCGTCGGCCAGGGCATTGCCGGAGGCGTCCTGCTGCACCGCGACGAGCGCGGGCACGCCCCGCCCGGCCTGGTACTCGCTGCGGACCAGGTGCCCCGGCGACTTGGGCGCCACCATGGTGACGTCCACGCCCGGCGGAGGCGCGATCTCGCCGAAATGAATGTTGAACCCGTGAGCGAACATCAGGGTCTTGCCCGGGGCCATTGCGGGCGCGATCTCCTCCTCGTAGATGGCACCCATGTCCTGATCGGGCACCAGGAGCATGGTCGTGTCCGCGGCCGAGGCCGCCTCGGCGAGGGAACGGACGTCGAGGCCGGCCGCACCGGCGGCCTGGGCCGACCGGCCGCCGGCGCGGGCGCCCACGATCACCCGGACCCCGCTGTCGCGGAGGTTGAGCGCGTGGGCGTGTCCCTGGCTGCCGTATCCGATGATGGCGAAGACGCGGGTGGACAGCCGTCGCCGGTCGGCGTCGGCGTCGTAGTACACCCGCACGGGATCGTGACTCATGGCTTGACCGCCCTCGGTGTCAGGGGTGGGTGGACGCGAGACCGCCGTCGGCGGCCCCGGTTTCCAGGGCGACGGCGCCGCTTCGCGCCACTTCGAGAA
>Ga0210102_1000241_pt1 | contig 15110 bp, 11 predicted proteins | sample RushOxbow_ThreeS_4_FD_185563 | JGI IMG/M metagenome (GOLD analysis project Ga0210102, IMG submission 185563) | Wetland microbial communities from San Francisco Bay, California, USA, that impact long-term carbon sequestration -... | ecosystem: Environmental > Aquatic > Marine > Wetlands ...
CCGTACTTCGTTCTGCCGATCCTGATGGCGGGCACGATGATCCTGCAGACGCGGATGAACCCCAAGCCGCCGGATCCGGTGCAGGCCAAGGTCATGCAGTTCATGCCGTATGTGTTCAGCGTGTTCTTCTTTTTCTTTCCCGCGGGTCTGGTGCTTTACTGGCTGGTAAACAACATCCTTTCAATCGCACAGCAGTGGCAGATTCAGCGCATGTTCGACCGCGACAAGACTGCCCATGCGAGACGCTGATTCGACTCCTGCGGCGCGTGACACGATCGCGGCCATCGCGACACCGACGGGGCGCGGGGGCGTTGGCGTCGTACGCGTCTCCGGACCGCGCGCGCAGGATATCGCGCGTGCGCTGAGCGGTACGCTGCCGCCGCCGCGGCGAGTGTGTTTGCGCACTTTTCGCGACGCAGGCGGCGAGATGATTGACGAGGGGTTGGTGATTTTCTTCCCCGCGCCGCACTCGTACACGGGAGAACCGGTCGTGGAGTTGCAGGGGCACGGGGGGCCGGTGGTCATGCACGCGGTGCTTGCGGCCTGCGTTGATGCAGGCGCGCGCCTCGCCGAACCGGGTGAATTTACGAGGCGCGCCTTTCTCGAAGGGCGGCTCGATCTGGCGCAGGCCGAGGCGGTTGCCGATCTCATCGATTCGGCGAGCAGCGGCGCAGCGCGCTCGGCGCTACGCTCCCTGAAGGGCGAGTTCTCCGCCGCGATCGGCGCTCTGATCGCGCAGCTTGTCGAGCTGCGGGCGCTGACCGAAGCGATGCTCGACTTCCCGGAAGACGAGGTCGACGCGCTACACCGGGAGGATGCTGAAACGCGGCTCGGGCGTCTGCGCGAGGCGCTCGAGGAAGTGTTTGCGCGCAGCCGGGAGGGCAGTCTGCTGCGCAGCGGGATAAACGTCGTGCTGACCGGGCGGCCGAACGTGGGCAAGTCGAGCCTGCTCAATCGTCTGACCGGGGAGGAACGCGCGATTGTGACGGCGTTCGCGGGCACCACGCGAGACGCGTTGCGCGAATCGGTGGAGATCGACGGGGTACCCGTCATCCTCGTCGATACCGCCGGCCTGCGCGAATCGCGCGAGGAGATCGAGCGCCTCGGTGTGGAACGTGCGCAGCGGGAAATTGCACGCGCCGACGTCATCGTGTTCGTGTACGAAGCCAGCGCCGGACTGGGACCGGAAGAGCGCGCGCTACTCGATGCGCTGCCCGCCGGCGTGCCCTGCGTACGTGTCGCCAACAAGATCGACCTACCCGCATCGAGGACACCGGGCGCAGACGCAGTCCGGGTATCGGCCAAGACCGGCGAGGGACTCGACGCGCTGCGCGCGGCGATTCTGGTTTCTGCCGGCTGGCACGCCAGCGAGGAGTCCGTATTCCTCGCGCGCGAGCGTCATCTGCGTGCGCTCTTGAGGGCACGCGCGCATGTGGAGGCGGCGCAGCTGGAAACCGAGCGCTGGGAGCTGTTTGCCGAAGAGTTGCGTCTTGCACAGGCAGCACTGGGCGAGATCACCGGTGAATTTACCTCCGACGATCTGCTGGGCGAGATCTTCGCGCGCTTCTGTATCGGGAAGTAATCCGTGCCCTGGAACCCGCAGACCTATGAAGCATTCGCCGACCACCGGATGCGGCCGGCGATCGATCTGCTGGGCAGGATAGCGCTGGAGGCACCGACCCGCATCGTCGACCTTGGCTGTGGCAGCGGCGGTGTGACGCTGCTCCTCGCGCAACGCTGGCCCGGCGCGCGGATTGTTGCGTTCGACAACTCTGCCGAGATGCTGTCGAGCGCGCGGGCGCGCAGCACGACCATCGAATGGCAGCAGACGGACCTCGCGGCCTGGCGCCCGTCGCAACGCTTCGACCTGGTATTTTCGAACGCCGCGCTGCACTGGCTGGACGATCACCCAGCACTCTTTTCGCGCCTTGCGGACGCGGTGGCCGGCGGCGGGATCCTCGCAGTGCAGATGCCCAGCAACTTCTCTGCGCCCTCGCATGCACTGATGCACGCGCTAGCGCTTGAGCCGCCCTACCGGGAACACCTTGAGCGCGCGCTGAGACCGGCACCGGTACTCGAGGCTCGCGACTACCATGCGCTGCTTGCCAGCCGCTTCCCGCGCGTCGATATCTGGTTTACGGAGTACTTGCAGGTATTGCGCGGAGACAATCCGGTCGCCGACTGGACCCGCTCGACTTGGCTTGGCGGACTTCTCGAGTTGTTGCCCGCGCAGTTGCGTGAACCATTCGAGGCGGATTACCGCCGGCAGGTGCTCGGCGCCTATCCAAAGTGCGCGGACGGAAGCACGCTGTTTCCGTTCCGTCGACTGTTCTTGGTGGCGACCGCCGCATGACGTCGGTGTTACAATCAACGGCCCCAGAATCCTCACTTATCGCTGCGACGCGCCGCCTTCGAGCCGTGTGAACCGCGGTTCCCGGGTGCCGGCGCCAGCTCCGGAGTTCTCGTTATGAACGCCCCCCGTTCCGAGCCCGCCGATACCGCACCAAGCTGGGTAAAGCATGCCGGATTGCGCCAGTGGGTCGGTGAGATCGCGGCGCTGTGCAAGCCCGAGTGCGTGCTGTGGTGCGACGGGAGCCAGGCAGAATACGACCGCCTCTGCGCCGAAATGGTGCAGTCGGGAACCTTAGTCCGGCTGAACGAAAAGGTCCGGCCGAACAGCTTTCTCGCTCGTTCCCACCCGGGTGACGTGGCGCGCATGGAGGACCGAACGTTCATCTGCAGTGCGCGCGCCGAGGATGCCGGCCCGACCAACAACTGGATAGACCCGCGCGAGATGCGCCAGACGCTGAACAGGTTGTTCGATGGCTGCATGCGTGGCCGCGCGATGTACGTGGTGCCATTTTCGATGGGGCCGATCGGCTCGCATATCGCGCAGATCGGCGTCGAGATTTCGGATTCGCCGTACGTAGTTGCCAACATGCGGATCATGACGCGCATGGGCCGCGCGATCGTCGACTGGCTCGGCGAAGATGGTGATTTTGTGCCCTGCGTGCATTCGGTCGGTGCTCCCCTTGCAGCCGGCGCCAGGGATGTCCCCTGGCCGTGCAACGAGAAGGACAAGTGGATCGTTCACTTTCCAGACACGCGCGAGATCTGGTCGTTCGGTTCGGGCTATGGCGGGAATGCGCTGCTGGGTAAGAAATGCCTTGCGCTGCGCATCGCATCAGTGATGGCGCGCGACGAGGGCTGGCTGGCGGAGCACATGCTCGTACTGGGCATCGAATCGCCGCAGGGCGAGAAGAGCTACGTCTCTGCGGCCTTCCCGAGCGCCTGCGGCAAGACCAATCTCGCCCTGCTCATTCCGCCGCCGGCCTTCAAAGACTGGAAAGTGACGACGATCGGCGAGGACATCGCGTGGATCAAGCCGGGACGCGACGGGCGTTTCTACGCGATCAACCCGGAGGCAGGCTTCTTCGGCGTGGCCCCGGGCACCTCGGAGGCGACGAATCCGAATGCGATGAAGATGCTGCATGCCAACACCATCTTCACGAATGTGGCGCTCACGCCCGAGGGTGACGTGTGGTGGGAAGGAATGAGCGAGACGCCGCCGCCCAAACTGACCGACTGGCAGGGCAAGGAGTGGGCGCCTGGCTGCGGTCGCGTCGCGGCCCATCCGAATGCTCGCTTCACCGTGCCGGCGGCCCAGTGCCCGTCGATCGATCCGAAGTGGGAGGACCCGGGCGGTGTGCCGATCGCGGCGTTCGTCTTCGGCGGGCGCCGCTCCTCGACGGTGCCCTTGGTGGTCGAAGCGCCCAGCTGGGAAGACGGCGTCTACATGGGTGCTACCCTCGGCTCGGAGACGACCGCAGCGATCACCGGCAAGGTCGGAGTGGTGCGCCGCGACCCGATGGCCATGCTTGCGTTTTGCGGCTACAACATGGGGGACTATTTCGCGCACTGGCTGAAGATGGGCAAGGCGGTGCGTCATCCGCCGAAAATCTTTCGCGTCAATTGGTTCCGCCGCGACCGGAACCGAAAGTTCATCTGGCCCGGCTTTGGCGAGAACATGCGCGTGCTGAGGTGGATCGTCGAGCGCTGCCATGGAAGAGGTCAGGGCGTCGAGACGGCGCTGGGCATCATGCCGCGCTTCGAGGATCTCGACTGGCACGGGCTCGCGGCATTCGGCGCGGAGCGCTACGCGGCGGTGACTCGGGTGGATCACGACGACTGGAAGGCGGAGCTCGCGTCGCACGACGAGCTGTTCGGCAAGCTCGCCGGGCATCTGCCGCCGGCGCTCGAGGCCCGTCGCAACCTCATGCACGAAACGCTGGCCGCCTAGAGAGGGAATGGACGGGCGTTGCCCGCGACGACGTGACCCACGTCTTTCATCGCGACCCACGCAATCGATACCCGCTCGCCGTCCGGGGTGACGGCGCATACCTCGTCGACGCAGAGGGCAGGCGCTATCTCGACGCCTCCGGCGGCGCGGCGGTTTCCTGCCTCGGCCACTCCGATCGCGCGGTCATCGAAGCGATCCAGCGTCAGCTCGACGTGCTGCCCTATGCGCATACTTCGTTCTTCTCGAACGAGCCGATGGAGCGCCTTGCGGACACGCTCGTGGCGCGCAGCGCGGGCGCATTCGACAAGGTGTACTTCGTTTCAGGCGGGTCGGAGGCTATCGAGGCCGCGCTCAAGCTCGCACGCCAGTACTTCGTCGAACGTGGCGAGGCGCAGCGTCGCTACGTCATCGCGCGCACCCAGTCCTACCACGGCAACACGCTGGGCGCCCTTGCCATCGGCGGCAACCCCGCCCGGCGCCGGCAGTTCGAGCCCCTCCTGATCGATGTGAAGCACGTCTCTCCGTGCTATGCCTATCGCGGACTGCAGCCGGGCGAGAGCGAGACCGCGTACGGCGAGCGTCTCGCGCAGGAGCTGGAGCTGGAAATCCGGCGCCTGGACGGCGACAAGGTGATCGCTTTCGTCGCGGAAACGGTTTCCGGCGCGACGCTGGGCGCAGTGCCGCCAGTGCCAGGGTATTTCCGTCGGGTACGCGAGGTCTGTGACCGATACGGTGTGCTGCTGATCCTAGACGAAGTCATGTGCGGCATGGGGCGCTGTGGGTCGCTGTTCGCATACGCTCAGGAGGGCGTCGTACCCGACCTGGTGGCGATCGCAAAAGGCCTCGGTGCGGGCTACCAGCCCATCGGCGCTGTTCTCGCTTCGAAGGCGATCTTTGACACGATCGTCGGCGGGAGCGGCTTCTTCCAGCACGGTCATACCTATCTCGGGCACGCTGCGGCCTGTGCCGGTGCCCTGGCGGTGCAGCGGCGGCTGCACGAGGACGGCTTGCTCGTGCGCGTGGCGCCACTTGGCGAAGCGCTTGACACGCGCCTGCGCGCCGAGTTCGGTAGGCATCCGAACGTGGGCGACATCCGCGGTCGAGGCCTGTTCCGCGGCATCGAACTGGTTGCCGATCGCGAGACGAAGAAGCCATTCGATCCGACCCTGCGTGTGCACGCCCGCCTGAAGCAGGCCGCGCTCTCGCAGGGGCTCATGTGCTACCCGATGGGCGGAACGGTCGACGGCGCGCGGGGCGACCATGTATTGCTGGCGCCAGCCTTCATCGTGCAGGAGGCGCAGCTCGACGAATTGGTCGAAAAGCTCGCGCGCGCGCTCGATAGCACACTCTCCGCGGTCGCTGCGACCGCCTGAGCATTGCGGGGCCCGCAGGCATTCGCTAATCTAGCCGGGTTATCTGGAGGAGGACACTGACATGAAGACTCGCGCACTCGTCGTCGCGGCGGTGCTTGCCGGCGGCATCCTGTCGCCGGCGTCGCCGGCTTTCGCACAGCAGAAGTACATCACCGTGGGCACCGGCGGCGTTACCGGTGTGTACTACCCCGCGGGCGGCGCGATCTGCCGTCTCGTCAACAAGAACCGCTCGGACCACGGGATCCGCTGCTCGGTCGAATCGACCGGCGGATCGGTATTCAACATCAACACGATCAAGGCTGGTGAGCTCGACATGGGCGTGGCGCAGTCCGACGTGCAATTCAATGCATTCAAAGGGCTGAAACAGTTCAAGGAACCGTTCGTCGAACTGCGCGCGGTGTTCTCTCTGCATCCGGAGCCCGTGACCGTCGTCGTGCGCAAGGAATCGAACATCAGCAGCTTCGCCGGGCTCAAGGGCAAGAAGTTCAACGTCGGCAATCCGGGCTCCGGCACGCGTGCGTCGCTAGACGAGCTGATCGGCGAGATGGGTTGGACGATCAAGGATTTCGGACTTGCCTCGGAGCTGAAGGCGGACGAGCACGGCCCTGCGCTCTGTGACGGCAAGATCGACGGCTTTTTCTATCTGGTCGGCCACCCATCAGCCAACATCCAGGATCCGACCACCGTGTGCGGCGCGAAGCTCGTATCGGTGACCGGGCCTGCGGTCGACAAGCTGGTCAAGGCGAATGCGTACTACGCATATGCGACGATTCCCGCGGGCCTGTATCCGAACAATCCGCAAGAAACCAAGACCTACGGCGTGCTGGCGACCTTGGTCTCGTCGACGCGCACGCCTTCGGACACCGTTTATCAGGTGGTGAAGGCTGTGTTCGACAATTTTGCGGAGTTCAAGAAACTGCATCCGGCGTTCCAGGTGCTCCAGCCCGAGCACATGATCAAGGACGGCCTGAGCGCGCCGCTGCACGAGGGCGCAGTGAAGTACTACAAGGAAAAAGGCTTGATGAAGTAGAAGTCGCGCGCGGCGGCAGGCGCGGCGCGGAGGGGCGGGACGGTCGTCTCGCCCCTTTTTGCGTAGGGAGGAGACGCTGTGTCCGAGGCAGGCAGGGGTCCCGCAGCCGATCTGCAGACGCTGGTCGCCGATGCCGATACCGGTGGCCGAGCCGCAACCGGCTGGCTCGGCAAGCTCATCTTCTGCATCGCGGTGGGCTGGTCGCTGTTCCAGCTCTGGTATGCCTCCCCGCTGCCCTTCGTACTGTCCTGGGGGGTCCTGAACGACACCGAGGCGCGGTCGCTGCATCTAGGCGTCGCGCTGCTGCTCGGCTTCCTGTGCTACCCCGCGATGCGCACCCAGTGGCAGCGCGCACATGTGCCGTGGTTCGATTGGCTGCTGGCGGTTGCGGCTGCGGTCGCGGGAACCTATTTCCTGTTTTTCTACGCGGAGCTCGCCACTAGGCCAGGCAAGCCGATCCTGCAGGACATCGTGGTTGCTTGCATCGGCCTCGTCATGCTGCTCGAGGCGACCCGGCGCGCTGTCGGACCGCCGATGATGATCCTGGCAATCGTCTTTCTCGGCTACATGCTGTTCGGTCAGCATCTGCCGGATGTTCTGGCGCACAAGGGTGCGTCGCTCGAGCGCATGCTTTCGCACCAGTGGCTGACGACCGAGGGCGTGTTCGGGGTCGCGCTCGGAGTATCGGTCGGCTATATCTTCATATTCGTGCTGTTCGGCTCGCTGCTCGACAGGGCGGGTGCGGGCAATTACATGATGCAGGTGTCCTTTGCAATGCTCGGCCACCTGCGTGGCGGTCCGGCCAAAGTCGCAGTCGTCTCCTCGGCGCTGAACGGTCTTATCTCGGGCTCGTCGGTTTCGAACGTCGTCTCGGGCGGCATCTTCACGATTCCGTTGATGGCAAAGGCCGGCTACGGCGGAATCAAAGCGGGCGCGATTGAGACCGCGTCGTCGGTGAATGGGCAGATCATGCCGCCCGTCATGGGGGCCGCAGCCTTCCTCATGGTCGAGTACGTCGGCATTCCGTACACCGACGTGGTCAAGCACGCTTTTCTGCCCGCAGTGATTTCGTACATTGCGCTGTTCTACATCGTGCATCTTGAAGCCCTGAAACTCGGTCTTGAGCCTTCGGCGCGCGCGCGTGAGCGGGGCATCGGCGAGAAGCTGACGGCGTGGGGGCTCGGCATCTCGGGCACGATCGTCGTCTGCGGCGTGATCTACTTTGTCGCCGCCGGGACGAAGAGCCTGTTTGGTGTCGGGGCGCCCTGGATCCTGGGCCTGCTGCTCCTCGGACTATATCTCTACACGGTGTGGATCGCCTCGCGCTGTCCCGATCTGCCCGCGGATATCGACGTCGACAATCCGGTCCTGCCGGATACCTGGCCAACCGTCAAAGCCGGGATTCACTTTCTGATCCCGATCGGCGTGCTGATCTGGTGCCTGATGATCGAAGAGCTTTCGCCGGCGCTTTCGGCATTCTGGGCGACGGTCTCCCTCGTGGTGTTGATGGGATCGCAGCGACCGCTGGTCGCGCTGTTCCGGCGTGCCGGCGGAGTGGGCGTGGAGCTGCGCAGGGGGGCGGTCGAGATCGTGGAGGGCATGAACGACGGCGCGCGCAACATGATCGGCATCGCCATCGCCACGGGCACGGCGGGAATCATTGTCGGCGGTATCACCTTGACCGGTCTGGGATTCCGCATGACCGACTTCGTCGAAGTCGTGTCTCAGGGCAACGTGGTGGTGATGCTGCTGTTCACCGCGCTCGTCTGCCTGGTTCTCGGCCTTGGCGTGCCTACGACTGCGAACTACATCCTGGTCGCGACACTCATGGCGCCAGTGATCGTCGAACTGGGTGCGCAGGCGGGGCTGGTCATCCCGCTGATCGCGGTGCATCTGTTCGTTTTCTATTACGGAATCATGGGCGATATCACACCGCCCGTGGGTCTTGCGAGTTTCGCGGCGGCCGCGATTTCGGGCGAGGATGCGATCAAGACCGGTCTGCAGGGCTCGCTCTATGCGCTGCGTACGGTCGTGCTGCCCTTCGTCTTCGTCTTCAATCCAACGCTGCTGCTGATCGATGTAGAAAGCTGGCCCGAGCTGGTCGTCGTTGCGCTCGCGGGCACCAGCGCCTCACTGGTGTTTGCGGCGGCGACACTGGGCTGGTTCCGGACGCGCTGCCAATGGTGGGAAATCGGGGCGTTGTTGCTGGCGACCTTCGCATTGTTTCGACCCGATTACTTCATGGACAAGATCGCCGCGCCTTACGCGACAGCGCCGGCGCATGACATCGTCCGCGTCGCGCAATCGCTCGGCGAGGATCAACGCCTGGTCATGGTGATTGCCGGATTGACGCTGGAAGGCGAGGACGTGCGCAAGACCGTCGCGGTTCGTCTTGGCGCGCCGGGCGAAGGGCGTAAGCGGCTCGCTGAAGCGGGACTGACGATCGCAGTCCTGGGCGACGACGTACGGGTCGCCGCTGTGCGTTTCGGCAGCCGCGCGCGCAAGTCGGGCTTCGAGCAGGGCTGGCAGATCGATTCGCTCAAGGTGCCGGCCGACAGACCTTCACAGCATTGGATCTATTTGCCGGCGCTGGCGCTCGTCGCGCTTGTGTATTTGACCCAGGGCCGGCGGTCACGGCGCGCTTCGCCAAAGATTCGAGCCTGAACAGCAATGTACGCTTGCGATGTCGCGAGGCCCCGCCTAGGATCTTATAATACGTCTAATATTCAATGAGTTATTAATTCATTGACAGCTGGGAAGTGAAACCCGCAGTCGCGGCTTTGCTGCGCAGCAAGGTGCAGCAATTACTCCGGATCAACGTGGGTTACGCAGAACGCCCCTCGCAACTGCACCCATAAGTATCGTAATTCCAGCGGCGAGCATGAACACCGCGCTGGCGCCGCGAGCTTCGGCGACGACTCCGCCAAACGCGAAGCCGATACCGACCCCGCACAGCATCGCCGTCGTGATCCAGGTGAAAGCCTCCGCCATCCGCGAGGTAGGCATCGTCTTGGCCACCATCGTCGACTGAATGATGAGCGGCGGGGCCATGGTGACGCCGGAGGCAATCGCCGCGACAGCGAGCAGGAGGGGGTTTGCGATGAATGCCATTGGCGCGATGGAAACGCCCATGATGGCGAGCGCGAGCGCAAACTGTGTGGTCAACGGCAAATACCAGGATCGGCTGCCGTAGGCAAGTCCGCCGGCCGCGCTGCCGATGCTCATCACACCGAGGATCACGCCTGCGAGCGCGGGACGTCGAACTTCAAAGGCGTAGCTAGCGACCGCGATGTCGACAAGACCGAACACCGCAGCGTAGCTCACGAGGATCACCAGCAGCCGGCGAAACCGTGCATCGTGCAGGACCCCGAGCAGGCTGCGGTGACGCGACTGCTCGATGGGCCACCTGGTCAGGGCCGGAGTACGCGTCACAAGTATCGCCCCGACCGCAGCGCACAGCGCTCCCAACAGCACGGCGAGGTCCGGTGATGCGATCGCCACAACGAAGGCAACGAGCATCGGACCGACAATAAACACCATCTCGATCAGTACCGAATCGAGCGAGAGCGCGGCGACGAGCAGGACGTCGTCGTCCAGCTCGCGCCGATAGAGCGTGCGGATGCAGGTCGTAATCTGAGGCAGCGTGGCACCGGCGAGGAAGGAAAGCGCAAGCACGAGGCCCAGAGGGGCGCCATGGTTCACTGCGGTGACCAAGGTCAGCAGCGCAATCGGATACGCGACTCCTGCGACCAGCAGAACAGGACGCGGTCCAAGCCGATCGATGAGGCGACCAACAAGAGGGGCAATTCCGGCGAGGCCCGCGAGATAGGCGGCAGTCACCAGACCAGAGTCGACGAAGGAATCCTCGCGCGCCTGGACCAGGAGCAGTAAGGCTAGGCCGGAGATCCCGATTGGCAGTCTTCCAACAATCGACGCAAGGATGGCGGCACGGAGATCGGGCCGGCTGAACAGGGCCGCGTAGCGCTGAAGGGAGATCATGACCGGGGAGGGGCGCGATTCTCGCACACCAGTGCGGTCTCGAACCGATGCAGTGCGAGGTGGCCAGTCGATGTTTCACGTGAAACATCAAGTCGATGCGATGCGATCGGCCGAAATCGAGGACCCGACGTAGTTTCACGTGAAACATTCACGTATCATGGCGCTCCCCGCGGCGACCTTCATGCAGTTTCCGACCGAATTCGACGTCATCGTCGTCGGTGGCGGCCACGCCGGCACCGAGGCTGCGCTCGCCTCGGCACGGATGGGGTGCTCGACCCTGCTGCTGACCCATAGTGTCGAGACGCTCGGCCAGATGTCCTGCAATCCGTCAATTGGCGGGATCGGCAAGGGCCATCTGGTTAAGGAGATCGACGCCCTGGGAGGCGCGATGGCGATCGCGACCGACGAAGCGGGAATCCAGTTCCGGACCCTGAACTCATCCAAAGGCCCAGCGGTCCGGGCAACCCGGGCGCAGGCTGACCGGGTGCTGTACCGGCGCGCGATTCGCGGCCGGCTCGAGAACCAGCCTGACCTGACCCTATTCCAGCAGGCGGTCGACGATATCCTGCTCGACGGCGAACGGGTGGCGGGAGTCGTGACCCAGCTCGGTGTGCGCTTCAGATCCCGCACGGTCGTCCTTACCGCGGGTACATTCCTCGCCGGGGTCATTCACGTAGGACTCGAGCATCATCAGGCTGGACGTGCGGGCGACCCGGCTTCGATCACGCTGGCCGCCCGCCTACGCGAGCTGCAACTGCCGGTGGGCAGACTGAAAACCGGGACGCCGCCCCGTCTGGATGGCCGCAGTATCGACTTTTCGGTCATGCAAGAGCAGCCCGGAGACGATCCGGAACCGGTGTTCTCGTTCCTCGGACGGCGCGATATGCACCCCGAGCAGCGGCCATGCTGGATCACGCACACCAACGCAAAGACGCACCAAATCATCCGGTCCGGTCTGGATCGCTCGCCCCTGTACACGGGCGTGATTCAAGGCGTCGGACCGCGCTACTGCCCGTCGATCGAGGACAAGATCCATCGCTTCGCGGACAAGAACAGCCATCAGATCTTTCTCGAGCCCGAAGGGCTCACGACCAACGAGATCTATCCGAACGGCATCTCGACCAGCTTGCCGTTCGACGTCCAGTACGCGCTTGTGCGATCGATCCGCGGATTGGAGAACGTCCATATCGTTCGCCCTGGCTACGCGATCGAGTACGATTACTTTGACCCGCGCAACCTTCGCGCTTCACTCGAGACGAAGTCGATCTCCGGCCTCTTTTTCGCCGGCCAGATCAATGGCACCACGGGCTACGAAGAAGCGGCCGCCCAGGGCCTGCTTGCCGGCCTGAACGCCGCCCTGAAAGTGCGGGAACGGGATGCTTGGTATCCGCGGCGGGACCAGGCTTACATCGGGGTACTGGTCGACGATCTCGTTACGCGCGGCGTAAGTGAGCCCTACCGCATGTTTACCAGCCGCGCCGAGTACCGTTTGATGCTCCGGGAGGACAACGCTGATCTCCGACTCACCGAGACGGGGCGCAGGCTGGGCCTCGTAGATGAAGCTCGCTGGGAAGCTTTCGCGCGTAAGAGAGATGCGGTAGAGCTCGAGTGTGAGCGCTTGCGTACAACGTGGACCAACCCGAAGATCCTTGGTGAGGCGGAGGCGATCCGCGTACTCGGTAGACACGTTGAACGTGAGTATTCACTTTCCGAATTGCTTCGCAGACCCGAGGTCGACTACAGCAATCTGATGACGCTGCCTGGTGCCGGTATGCCGGTAGACGATCCGCGAGTCGCCGAACAGGTGCAGATCCAGACCAAATACCAAGGCTATATCGAGCGCCAGCGCGACGAGGTCGCGCGACGGCGGCAGCTCGATGCCCTCCCTCTGCCCACCGACTTCGATTACCGCGCGGTACGCGGCCTGTCTGCGGAGGTCCAGCAAAAACTCATCACGCACCGACCGGAGACAGTCGGCCAGGCATCACGCATCTCGGGTGTGACGCCGGCGGCGATCTCGCTTTTGCTCGTGCATCTGAAACGGGGAGAGCTGCGGCAGAAGCTGTCGGCATGACGCCGCAGGCGGCGCTCGAGCGGGGGCTTGACGCGCTTGCCGTAGAGCTGTCGGCGGATACGCGCACGAAGCTGCTCGAATATCTTGCGCTGCTGCGCAAGTGGAACCGAACCTACAACCTGACAGCGATTCGCGATCCGCTCACCATGGTGACGCACCACCTGCTCGACTCGCTTGCGACACTGCCGCACCTGGGCGAGCGCGCAGCGCCGCTGCGGATCGCAGATGTCGGATCCGGCGCGGGTCTGCCGGGAATTCCGCTTGCGCTCGCCTGCCCGGCCTGGCACATCACGCTGAACGACCGCAATAGCAAGAAGGCGGCATTCCTGCGCCAGGCGAAGGCCGAGCTCGCGCTGCAAAACGTGGAGGTGTACGAGGGTCCGGTAGAGCGCTGGCGGCCGCGCGAACGCTTCGACTGCGTGATCACGCGCGCTTTTGCCGCGCTGGCGGAGTTTGTCTCCGCATGTCGGCATCTGGTTGCTCCCGGCGGCGTCCTCGCGGCAATGAAGGGGACCTGGCCCGAAACTACGCCTGTCGCCACGCTGCCGCACGATGTTCGCTGCGCGGATGTACGCAGGCTGCATGTGCCGCTGCTCGATGCGGAACGCCACCTCATCCTGTGTCGCTTCGACGAGGCCGCTGCATGATGCGCGTGGTCGCAGTCGTCAATCAGAAGGGCGGCGTCGGCAAGACCACGACGAGCGTGAATCTCGCGGCCGCGCTCGCGCAGGCGGGTCAGCGCGTGCTGCTCGTCGATCTGGATCCGCAAGGCAACGCGACGATGGGCAGCGGGATCGACAAATCCAAAACGCTGCGCACGGTCTATCACGTTCTGCTCGGCCTCGCCGAAGCTGCGGACGTTTGTCTTCGGTCCGAGAGCGGGAAATTCGACCTGCTGCCTGCCAATCGCGAACTCGCGGGCGCGGAGGTCGAGCTCGTCGACTTGCCGAACCGCGAAGGTCGCCTCAAGACTGCGCTTGCCGCATTCGGTGAGCGCTACGCGTTCGTCATCATCGATTGTCCGCCCTCTCTCAGCCTGCTCACGGTAAACGCCCTGACTGCTGCACAACAGGTGATTATTCCAATGCAGTGCGAGTACTACGCGCTGGAGGGTTTGTCTGACCTGGTTGGCACGATCAAGCGCGTGCGTGCGCACCTCAATCCGACACTCGACATCGCGGGCCTGCTGCGCACGATGTACGACCCTCGCAACACGCTAACGCAGCAGGTCTCGCAGCAGCTCGAGTCGCACTTCGGAGCGAAGGTCTACCGCACCCTTGTCCCGCGCAACATACGCCTTGCCGAAGCACCCAGTTATGGCACGCCCGCCGTCGTGTGGGATCCGGCATCGAAGGGAGCGCAGGCCTATTCCGCATTTGCGGCGGAAGTCCTCGAACGTGAGCGCGGTGGCGGATCCGCCCAACCGCAACCGGTGAAGGGAAGCACATGAGCAAGGCAAAAGGACTCGGTCGCGGGCTCGATGCGCTGCTCGGCGCCGGCGACGCGCCGAAGGATGCGCTTACCGTGCTCGCGGTCGGACAGATCCGCCCGGGCCGCTTTCAGCCTCGCACGCGCATGGATCGCACCGCGCTGGCCGAGCTGTCGGCTTCGATCAAATCGCAGGGGCTGATGCAACCGCTCCTCGTACGACCGGTCGATGGCGGGCGCTATGAGTTGATTGCGGGAGAGCGTCGCTGGCGGGCCGCGCAGATGGCGGGCCTCACCGAGGTTCCGGCACTCGTGCGCGAGGTGCCGGATGAATCCGCTCTCGCAATGTCGCTCATCGAAAATATCCAGCGCGAGGACCTCAATCCGATGGAAGAGGCTGCCGGCTTGCAGCGTCTGATCGACGAGTTCCGCATGACGCACGAGCAGGCGGCGGACGCGGTCGGCCGCTCGCGCAGCGCGACCACGAATCTGCTGCGCCTGCTGAAGCTGCCCAAACCCGTCCAGGCGATGGTCATGGACGGCGCACTCGAGATGGGCCATGCCCGGGCGCTTCTGACCCTCGACGCGGCGCGGCAGATCGAAGCTGCCAACCGCATTGCGGCGCGCGGCCTATCCGTGCGCGAGGCCGAAGCGCTTGCGGCGAGGCTTGCGCGCAGTCCGGCGAGCCGCCGGCGTGCCACCAAAGCCGACCGCGACATCGCGCGGCTCGAGGAAGAGGCCTCGGAGCGCCTCGGTACGACGGTGGAGATCCGCCCCGGCAAGAAGGGGACGGGCAAGTTGATCCTGCATTACTCGAGCCTCGATCACCTCGACCGGCTGTTGCGCAAGCTGCGCTGACCCGGACCGTATCAAAGACCGAATTGTGCGCCGCAGCACGTTGACCGG
>Ga0210102_1000242_pt1 | contig 15089 bp, 14 predicted proteins | sample RushOxbow_ThreeS_4_FD_185563 | JGI IMG/M metagenome (GOLD analysis project Ga0210102, IMG submission 185563) | Wetland microbial communities from San Francisco Bay, California, USA, that impact long-term carbon sequestration -... | ecosystem: Environmental > Aquatic > Marine > Wetlands ...
CTTCGGGCTTATCCGCTTCTCGGGTGCGGAAGCGCAGACGTTCCTCCACAATCAGTTGACCTGCGACGTCGGCGCGCTCGCGCCGGGCCGCAGCACCTACAGCGGCTACTGCACTCCCAAGGGCCGCCTGCTGGCAACGTTTCTGTTGTGGCGCACGGGCGAAGATTTTTTCATGCAGCTGCCCTCCTCTCTCCGGGAGCCGATCCAAAAACAGATTTCGAAATTCATCCTGCGCGCCAAGGTAAAGGCGACCGATGCGACTCCCGAGTGGACGCTGCTCGGCGTAGCCGGCAAGGACGCCGCCACACTGGTGCAGCGCGCTGTCGGTGAGGCCCCGAAGGCAGTTCACCAGGTCGCACACGCTTCGGGAGCAATGGTGATCAAGCTTCCCGGCGACCGTTACGAGATCGTCGTCGCGCGCGAGAAGGCGCCAGCCCTCACGGCTTCGCTTGTATCCAGCGCCGAGAAGGTTGGCGCCGATTATTGGGACTGGCTCGACATTCGCGCCGGCACCCCGACGATCCTGACCGCGACGCAGGAGGCCTTCGTGCCGCAGATGGTGAATCTCGATCTCATCGGCGGGGTGAGCCTTACCAAGGGGTGCTACCCCGGCCAGGAGATCGTCTCGCGCATGCACTACCGCGGCACGCTCAAGCAGCGCATGTATCTCGCAAACGTCGCCGGGAGCGATGCTCCCCAACCGGGCGAGAAACTCTACAGTCCGAACTTCGGCGAGCAGGCCTGCGGCACGATCGTCAATGCCGCCCGTTCACCGGAGGGTGGTCATGACGTGCTGGCAGTGATCCAGATCGCGAGCGCCGGGAAAGGTGATGTCCACTGGAAATCGCTGGGCGGGGCAAAACTCGAATTTATTCAGCTGCCGTATTCTGTTTCGGTGCCAGGATAAAACCTTTTCTTCCACCGCCCCCTCGTCTTCGGCGCCACCCCACCCGTCCCAACTCGCTGCATCGAGTTGGGCGTTCGCCGGCTAGAATGTGCGCAGGCACATTCTTCGAAATCCCGGCTCACCCTCCGACATGAGGGGGGTCCGATAATTGAATGGAATTGATCCCGCTCTGGCTGAAACTCGTTTACACCGCGTTCACCGTGGTGACGGTCGTGATCTACGCGAAGAAGTACCCGCTGTGGAATTTCCTGTGGTTCTCGGACATCGCGCTGATCGCCACCGTGCCGGCGCTCTGGCTCGAGAACAGCCTCCTCGCCAGCATGATGCTGATCGGCGTGCTGCTGCCGGAGGTGCTGTGGAACGGGGCCTTCTTCGCGCGGTTACTGACGGGCAATCGCCTTTTCGGCCTGACGGATTACATGTTCGACGCGTCGAAGCCGCGCTACCTGCGGGCGATCTCGCTTGTTTTCCACGTCCTGCTGCCGCCCCTGCTGATGTGGATGGCTTACCGGCTCGGCTACGATCCGCGCGCCCTTCTCGCGCAGACGGCGATTGCCTGGATCGTGTTGCCGCTCAGCTACTGGCTTGGTGACCCCAAGGTCGAGAACCTCAACTGGGTGTTTGGCTGGACCGCCGAGCAGCAGACGCGCATTCCGCCGCTTGCTTATCTCGGGCTGGTGATGATCGCGTTCCCGCTCCTCATCTACCTGCCGGCGCACCTGCTGCTGCAGCGGCTGTTCGCCTGATATTTAATGCGCCGCCGTGCCCTTGGCGGACGAGCGGAACGGAGGAGCGTAGTAAGGCGGGAAGCCGTTGGTATAGGCGGCGAGCTGGTATTCGAGCTGGGAGATCAAGATCGTCTTGGTGGCGATGCTCGTGACGTATTGCGGCCTTACCGAGTCGGCCGATCCCCTCATCAATTGCAGGTCAGACTCCCGGCTCTCGCGCGCATTCTTGAGCTGTGCCTGCAGCGCGGCCACTCTCGGCACGACGTCGGCCGGCGTTGCGTAGGGCTTGCCGTCGACCGTGTAGTTGAGCGTCAGCCGCCACCGTTCCGCCGCGCGCCGCTGCTCGAGCATGGCAAGCGTTTGCTGGTGCATGGCGATGCGGATCGATATCAGGTCGTGCGCGAGGGAGCCCTTGTGATAGGGTTTCTGCTCCTCCTGCGCCTGGGTGATGCGCTCGTTGACCGATTCGATTTCCGCCTCGAGCCGGCGGGCGGTTTCGGGATCTCCGCATCCGGCGATCACGACGAGTACGAGCACGGAGAAATAGCTTGGGACAGTCATGGCGTAGCTCCTGCCTGACGCATCGGAATGGGTTGTGCGAGGCGCAATCTTACTCCCAGTGGCGCCACCGGTTGCCGTGCCGCTCCCGCGCCAGTAGCATTGGCCGGTGGCACTCAATTTCTACATCTATTACCGCGTCGACCCGAAAAAGGCCGATGCGTGCGAGCCGCTGATCGGCGAGCTCCTCGCCGCCGTCCGCGATGCGACCGGCATCCAGGGCCGGCTTCTGAGGAAACACGGCGAGCCCAACCTCTGGATGGAAGTCTACGAGGGGGTCGCGGACGAGGCGAAGTTCGAGTGGGAGCTCGCCGAGATCGCCGGCCGGCTCAAGGTGCAGGATTTCCTCCAGCCCGGCACGACGCGGCACCACGAATGCTTTGAATCCTGATGTGCCTGATTCTCCTCGCCTGGCGGGTGCACCCGGAGTTCCCGCTGGTGTTCGCGGGCAATCGCGATGAAGCGTACGAGCGTCCCAGCGCAGCGGCCGGGTTCTGGGCCGACGATCCTCGGATTTTCGGAGGCCGGGATCTCGAGAAAGGCGGCACCTGGCTTGGCATTACGCGCACGGGACGATTGGCGGCAGTGACCAATTACCGGGATGGGCGGGCAGCGAGGATAGCCCCACGCTCGCGGGGGGAGCTCACGGCGGGCTTCCTGCGTGGCACTGATGATCCGCTCAGCTATCTCCATGAGGTTGCGGCGCGCGGGTCCGACTACGGCGGCTACACTCTCGTCATCGGCGATCTCGAGCGGATGTACTGCATCTCCAATCGTGCGCGGGAAATCGAGGAAATTGCCCCCGGCGTGCACGGATTGAGCAATCATCTTTTTGACACTCCGTGGCCCAAGGTCAGGCGCGGCAAGGAGCGCCTGTCCGCCCTCATGAAAGCGGATGAAGCCGCGCTGGTTCGAGGGCTCTTCGGCGCACTGGAGGACCGCACCGTGGCGCCCGACGCGGAGCTGCCCGATACCGGAGTGGGGTTGCCGCGCGAGCGCGAGCTCTCCTGCGCCTTTGTCGCCGGCGAGCGCTACGGTACGCGCGCCTCGACCGTGCTGCTCGTCAGCCGGAATGACGAAGTGGTCTGCGTGGAGCGAAGATTCGGCGCGCGCGGTGCGCCGCAGGGTGAGGCGGAGCAGCGCTTCGAGCTCTACAGCCGCGGGAGAGGACGGAATACGAAGGCAGCCGGCCAGGCAACCTGATCGGCCGTCTTGCGCTTCATTGCGACGTGCGGGATCCCTGCCTCGATGAATTCCTTGCCGTGCCGGGTGAAGCCGCCTTTTCGGTAGAAGCCGATGACCTGGGTCTGGGCATGCAGCTCGACGACCTCGTTGCCCATCTTGTTGGCGATGACGAGCAGGAGCTCCAGCAGCGCCCGGCCGACTCCCTTGCCGCGCCACTCAGGGAGCACCGCCAGGCGGCCGATACGGCCGTCCTGCAGCAGCCGCCCGGTGCCGATCGGCGCGCCGTCCGGCGCGCACGCGAGAACATGGTAGGAACCCTCGTCGAGCCCGTCCCACTCGAGCTCTGGCGGGACGCCCTGCTCCTCGACGAACACCATGGTCCGGATATCCCTGATCGCCTTCTGGGACGAATTCCAGTAGACCGGCTTTACGGTGAACGAAAGTGTCTCAGCCACGAGCTACGAGCGTCCTGATAACTTACTTTAAAAACAGACGGTAACGCGATGTTTTAATAGGCTGCGGGAACGAACCAATTGTGGGCGGTTCGCCCGATGCCTCCCTCTTTGCCGCTAGTATGCCACCATTTTGCGAAATCTACTGCCGATCATGATCAAGCTGAAGAGCTTGTTGGTCGCGGGGTTGGCGGGGGGCTTCGCCCTTGCCCTCGGCGGCTGCGCAAGCGTGTATTTCCACGACGCCGGTCCCGCCCCCGAGGTCCGGCACGAGATCGCGAAGCTTCCGTTCACCGAGTACTGGACCGGCATCGTCTTCAACGGCGAGAAGATCGGCTTCACCCACTTCACGATCCGCAAGGAGGCTGGAACGGAGCGCTACGAGATCCGCTCCGAGGCTTCCTTCGTGCTGCGCTTTCTCGGCTTCGAGAAGAAAATCCAGTTGAAATCACACGACCTGATCGCGGGCGACCTCACCCTGGTGGATTTCGCCTATGAATACAGCATCGACGGCAGTGAATTGAAGGTTACCGGCCGCCGCGAACCCGGAAACCTGGCGGCGACGATCGTGGCCGGCGGCACGCCCACCGAGCAACGCCTGCCGGTAGAAGGAAATCTCTATCCTTCCAGCGTAATCGCCCTCTATCCCGTCCTGTACGGGCTCGAGATCGGCCGCGAGCACGGCTATCTCGTATACAGCGGCGAAACGCAGTCCATCAGGGAAGTGGTCCAGCGGGTCATCGGCTACGAGCGAAGCGAGCTCTTTCCTGGCAACGCTTTCAAGATCGAGACCGCGATGGGCGGACAGCGCGTCACCACCTGGATCGGGCCCGACGGCAGGCCGGTGTTCGAGCTCGCGCTGCGCGGCGCGATGATCTCGTTCCTCGAGGACTCCGGTTCGGCGACGCGCTACCTCGCCCTTGCCAGTCTCAACAAGAACGAAAGCCTGATCGACTACAGCATCGTGCGCCCCGATCGCCCGATCGACAATCCGCGTGCCGTTTCGACGCTTCGGGTCGCACTCTCCGGCGCCGATCACCCGCCTCTGTCCGATGCCTGGCAGCGCTGCACGACCGAGCAAGCGGAAATCCTCTGCGAGATTGGGCGCGCCGTCCGTCCCGGCGCGACCGATGCCGCGCCGCCGCTGGAGAAACTACGAGCGCGCTATCTCGAGCCCTCGATTGCGGTGCAGAGCCGGGATCCCATCGTCCGACGCCTTGCGGACACGATTGCCGGCGGCAGTTCGTCAGATGAAGAACGCATTGCGCGGATACTCCAATGGCTCGACCAGAATATCGAGAAAGCGCCGATAGACGTGTTCTCGGCAGTCGATGTGCTGCAGCAGCGCAAAGCCGAATGCCAGGGCCACGCCTACCTCTACACTGCCCTTGCGCGCGCCGCGGGCGTACCCACGCGGATGGTGAATGGGCTGGTCTACTCCGAGGAGTTTCGCGGATTCCTCTATCACAGCTGGGCGGAAAGCCTGGTCGGTGACAGCTGGCGGGCGGTGGACCCCACCTTCGGCCAGGCGGCGGCGGACGCCACCCACATCAAGTTGGTCGAGGGCGAGAACCTGGCGGATCTGATTCCGCTGACGGACTGGGTGGGGAAGGTGAAGATCCGCGTGCTCGATGTCGAGCACCGGAAACAGTGAATGCTGAATTTCTAGAGCGTAAGGCCGCCGCTTACTTCGATGACCGCGCCGTTGATGTAGCTCGCCTCGTCGGAGGCGAGGAACGCGAAGGTATTGGCGATTTCCTCGGGGTGCGCCAGCCGGCCGAGGGGCACCCGCTCCTCCAGCGCTTTCAGCACCTTCTCCGGGATCCTGCCAAGGATGGGCGTGGAGACGAACCCCGGGCACACCGCGTTGGCGCGGATGCCCTTGCGGCCGAGTTCGCGCGCCCAGGTCTTGACCATCCCAATCACGCCGAACTTGCTCGCCGCGTAATTGGTCTGGCCGAAATTGCCGTAGATGCCGACGATGGATGAAGCGTTGAGTATGACCCCGGAATTCTGCTTGAGCATGACATCCACCACCGCCTTGGTGCAGTTGTAGACGCCCTTCAGATTGATTTCGATCACGCTGTCGAACTGCTCCTCGGTCATGTTCTTCAGCGTGCTGTCGTGGACGATGCCGGCGTTGTTGACCAGGCAGTCGATACGCCTGTATCGGCCAACCACCGCCCCCACCATCTTCTCGAGGCTGTCCGGGTCCCTCACGTCGATCTGGAAGCCCATGGCCTCGCCGCCTGCCTCGGCGACATCCCGGGCCGCCTGCTGGGCCTGGTCGGCATTGATGTCACAGGCGATTACGATCGCCCCCTCCCTGCCGAACTTGAGAGCAGTGGCGTAACCGATGCCTCTGCCGGCCCCGGTGATGATGGCCACCTTGCCTGCCAGTCTGGCTGGCGAATGACCGTTCCCGTTACCGTTATGCCCTTTCCCGTTGCCGCTCGCGTCGCCGTTGCCGTTACCGCTGCCGTTGCGCCGTTTCTCAGCCATGAGCAAAGGACCTCTTGGCAAAAAGTTGCGCCACTATACCACTTTTTCGCAACGCACAATAATGGCATTGTTCCAGTCCGGTGTTTACTCCTAACAGGCTTAAAGACAATGGGTTACAGGGATACCGCCCAATCTGGCATTGCAAGATCGGGCGCTGTTGGCGGGAGCCGCCTATTCCCGGATCTCTACGGCCGTGCCGACCGGCACGAGATCGAACAGCTCGACGATGTCGCGATTGTGCATCCGGACGCAGCCGCGTGAGCCCGGCTTGCCCATGTCGGCGGTGTCCGGGCTGCCATGGATATAGATCGCGCGGCGCATGGTGTCTACATGGCCCATTCGGTTGTATCCACGCTCGCAGCCCGAAAGCCAGAGGATGCGTGTGAGTATCCAGTCCCGTCCCGGGAACCCGCGGGCAAGCTCCCGCGAGTAGACCTCTCCGGTCGGGCGCCGCTCGACGAACACCGTATTGAAGGGCTGCCCCGCCCCGATCTTGGCCCGAATGATGTGACGACCGCGCGGCGTGCAGAAGCTGCCGTTCAGCTCACCGACTCCGTTCCTGGCGGACGAGATCGAGTAACGCTTGAGTAGACCACACTTATCATCCAAAAGATCAAGGCGTTGAAGGCCTATATTAATGTTGATTCTAGGCATGGCGCACAGCCTTCCTGCGCGCCCCGAAGAACTCCTGCAGCAGCCTGGCGGCTTCCCCCGCCAGCACGCCGCCCGTTACCGTGGCATGGTGGTTGAGGCGATTTTCCGCGAACAGGTCCACCACGCTGCCGCACGCACCGGACTTGGGGTCGGCTGCTCCGTAGACCACCCGGCTCACGCGTGCATGCATGATCGCGCCCGCACACATCGCACACGGCTCCAGAGTGACATACAACGCGCATTCGTCCAGGCGGTAGTTGCCGATGCGCTTCGCCGCATCACGCAACGCCATGACCTCGGCGTGAGCGGTCGGATCCTTCGCCAACAGCGGACGGTTGTAGCCGCGCCCGACGATCGCCCCTTCCCTCACCAGCACGGCGCCCACCGGCACTTCGCCCGCTTCCGCCGCGAGCTTCGCCAGAGCAAGCGCCTCGCCCATGAATTCCTCGTCGCTCATTCCCATTCGATGGTGGCGGGCGGCTTGCTGGAGATGTCGTAGACCACGCGATTGATGCCTCGCACCTCGTTGATGATGCGGTTCGCTACCTTGGACAGCAGCCCGTGCGGCAGTTCCGCCCATTGCGCCGTCATGAAATCCGTCGTCTGCACCGCCCGCAGCGCGACCACGTGCTCGTAGGTGCGGCCATCGCCCATGACGCCCACCGATTTCACCGGAATGAAAACAGCAAAGGCCTGGGCGGTCTTGTCGTACCAGCCCGACGCCTGCAATTCGTCGATGAAGATTGCATCCGCGCGCCGCAGCAAGTCGGCGTATTCGTCCTTCACCTCGCCCAGTATGCGCACCCCCAGGCCCGGCCCGGGGAACGGGTGACGGAATACGATTTCGCGCGGCAGTCCGAGGGCCACCCCCACCTCGCGCACTTCGTCCTTGAACAATTCCCGCAGCGGCTCGAGCAGCTTGAGGTGCAGCGTGTCCGGCAGCCCGCCGACGTTGTGGTGCGACTTGATGCTGTGGGCCTTCCGGGTTTTCGCCCCCGCCGACTCGATGACGTCGGGGTAGATGGTGCCCTGGGCGAGCCACTTCACTTTCGGCAGGCGCGAGGCCTCGCGCTGGAACACCTCGATGAATTCCCGCCCGATGATCCTGCGCTTTTCCTCCGGATCGACCACACCCTTCAGGTGCCGCATGAACTGCTCGTGCGCGTCCACGTGAATCACCTTCGCGCCGAGTTTTCCGGAGAATGTGTTCATCACCTGATCGGCCTCGTTCAGCCGCAACAGGCCGTGGTCCACGAACACGCAAATGAGCTGATTGCCGATCGCCTTGTGAATGAGCGCCGCGGCCACCGACGAATCCACACCGCCCGAGAGCCCCAGCACCACTTCTTCGGGGCCAACCTCCGAGCGCATGCGGCCGATCGCCTCCTCGATGAAGTTCGGCATGCTCCAGTCGCCGGACAGGCCACAGACCTGGAGCACGAAGCGCTCGAGTATCGCGTTGCCCTGCAGGGTATGCGTGACCTCGGGGTGGAACTGCACGCCGTAGAACTTGCGTGACTCGTCGGCCATGCCGGCGACGGGGCAATCGGCGCTCGAAGCAATCGTCTTGAAGCCCTGCGGCAGTTCGTTGACCTTGTCGCCGTGGCTCATCCAGACGTCGAGCAGGCCGTGCCCCTCGGCAGATACACGGTCTTGTATGTCCTTGAGCAAAGCCGAGTGGCCGCGTGCGCGGACCTCGGCGTAGCCGAACTCCCGCACCTTGCCCATTTCGACCTTGCCGCCGAGCTGGGCGGCCATGGTTTGCATGCCGTAGCAGATGCCCAGGACCGGCACGCCCAGTTCGAACACCGCCCGCGGCGCCCGCGGCGTGCCGCCTTCCCACACCGATGCCGGCCCTCCGGAGAGAATGATGCCGCGCGGCTTGAAGGCGCGAATGAAACCGTCGTCCACGTCATACGGATGGATCTCGCAATAGACGTGGATCTCGCGCACGCGGCGCGCAATCAGCTGCGTGTACTGCGCCCCGAAGTCGAGGATGAGGATCTTCTCGTGGTGCGGGGGAGGCGCTCGGTCTGCGCGGGTCGCGGCGGGGGTCGCTATGCGGGTTTCAAACTTACTGGTCACTGGTCACCGGTCATTCGACTCGGTAGTTGGGCGCTTCCTTCACGATCTGCACGTCGTGGACATGCGATTCGCGGATGCCCGCGGTAGTGATCTCGACGAACTCGGCGCGCTCGCGCATGGTTGCGATGTCCGCGCAGCCGAGGTAGCCCATGCTCGACTGCAAGCCACCCGTGAGCTGCTGGATGAGCGGCGCGAGCTGGCCCTTGTACGGCACCCGGCCCTCCACCCCTTCCGGCACGAGCTTGTCCGTGTCGGGCTCCTCCTCTTGGAAATAGCGGTCCGCTGCCCCCTGCTGCATGGCGCTCAACGAGCCCATGCCGCGGTAGGACTTGTAGGATCGCCCCTGAAAGAGCTCGATCTCACCCGGCGACTCCTCGGTGCCGGCGAAAAGGCTGCCGACCATCACCGCATGGGCGCCGGCCGCGATCGCCTTCGCGATGTCGCCCGAATAGCGGATGCCCCCGTCAGCGATCAGCGGCACGTCGGTCCTGGCAAGGCCCTTCACCACGTTGGCGATCGCGCTGACCTGCGGGACGCCTACGCCCGCGACGATCCGGGTCGTGCAGATTGAGCCCGGGCCGATCCCGACCTTCACGCCGTCTGCGCCGTGGTCAACCAGCGCTTTCGCTGCCGCCGCGGTGGCGATGTTGCCCCCGATGACCTGGATCTTGGGGTACTTGCGCTTCACCCACCGGACGCGGTCGAGCACGTTCTTAGAGTGGCCGTGGGCGGTGTCCACCACGATGACGTCCGCGCCGGCCTCGATCAGCAGCTCGGCGCGCTCCTCCGTGCCTTCTCCCACCCCGATGGCAGCGCCCACCCGCAGCCGCCCCAGCGAATCCTTGCAGGCGTTGGGGTGCTCGGTGGATTTCAGGATGTCCTTGACCGTGATCAAGCCACGCAATTCAAATTTCTTGTTCACGACCAGCACGCGCTCGAGCCGGTGCTTGTGCATTAATGCGAGCGCCTCTTCGCGCCTCGCGCCCTCCTGTACCGTGACCAGCCGCTCGCGAGGCGTCATGATGTTTCTAACCGGCTGATCGAGGTTTGTCTCGAATCGCAGGTCACGATTGGTGACGATGCCGGCGACGCGCCCGGATCCATTGATCACGGGCAACCCGGAGATCTTGTGCTGTTGCGTGAGCTTGAGAACGTCGCGCACCTTCATGGTCGGCGCGACCGTGATCGGGTCCTTGACGATCCCGCTCTCGAAACGCTTGACCCTCGTCACCTCGACGGCCTGCTCCTTGGGCGGCTTGTTCTTGTGGATGATGCCGATGCCGCCCTCCTGGGCGATGGCGATCGCGAGCCGCGCCTCGGTCACGGTATCCATCGCGGCCGAGACGAGTGGAATGTTGAGGGTGATGCCGCGGGTGAGCCTGGTCTGGAGATTGACGTCGCGCGGGAGAACGGTCGAGTGGGCGGGAATCAGCAGAACATCGTCGAAGGTGAGGCCTTTCTGGACCACACGCATATTTTCCACCCTTCGCAAAAAACGTATTATACGCATGCACCCGTCAACGGTAAACGGATTCGTGCGTTAATGCATTGACTAGATAGGGTTATCGATTTAACTTGCGTGCACCCGGTGCGATCTTCGCGGCGTGGCACCCGGCGAGAAAGGATCAAGTGAAAGCTGCCATTTTTTTGATAGCATTGCTCGCTCCGTTCGCGGCTCACAGCCAGCTCCTCAAGTGCGTCAGTCCGGACGGACGCGTCGAGTACGCCGCCGACTGTCCGCCCGGCACCAAGGAACTGCAGACCGGGATCCGTAGCACCCGCGAGGGCCCCTCATCGACCGGCGCCGGCTCGCCTCAGCAGAAATCGATCGCCGAACGGGAGGCCGAATTCAGGAAGCGGCGGATGGAAAGCGCGGAGGCCCAGAAGAAAGAGGAAGCAAAGGCCACTGAACTGGCCCAGAATCGCGAAAATTGCGAGAGAGCCCGGATTTATCTGAAGAGCCTGCAGGAAGGTCAGCGCATTTCCCAGATCGACCCCAGGAGCGGCGAGCGCGTATATCTCGAGGACCCGCAACGCCCTGCCGAAATCGCGCGGGCGCAGCAAGCCGTCGATTCAAATTGTAGGTGAACGTCGTCCATCGGGTAACGGTCGTCCGCACGCGCAGGCGGGGATCTGGGTAAACCCGCTATGCATCAACCGCGCCGAGAACGAGGAGTCGATCGCCCCGCCTTGCGGCGACGCACCTCCTTGGGGTCCGCGATGAGCGGACGATAAATCTCCACCCGGTCTCCGCCACGTATCTGTTCGTCGAGCGCTACCGGCCGCCCGAATATCCCCACTATCGCCTGCCGTAGATCGATCTCCGGGAATGCCTCGAGTATTCCGGAACGCTCGATTGCCTCCTCGATGGTGGCGCCTTCTTCGACCTCTACGGCGACAAGCGCCTGCCGCTCGCGCAGGGCGTAGGCGACCTCTACGTGGAGCCTGATCGGCTTTCGTCCGCGGCTCACGGATCACCGGTCACGAGTTGCGGCCGTAGATCTGTTCAGCGCGCTTCACAAATGCGTCCACCAGCGTGCCGGCGATGTGGCGGAACACGGGGCTGATGAGCCGGTCCAGCAGGCGGCCCGCAAACTCGTAATGCAGCTCGAACTCGATCTTGCATCCGCGCTCCCCGAGCCGGCTAAAGAGCCAGCTGCCATCGAGCTTGCTGAACGGCCCCTCGACGAGCCGGATCCTCATCTCCGTTGGCTCGCGCTTGGTGTTTTCCGTGGTGAAGCTGCGCCGGATGCCGCGGTAGTTGATCTCGATCGCCGCGCGTGTCTTGGACGCGTCGCGGTGAATCAGCGTGGTGCCGCCGCACCACGGGAGGAACCTGGGGTAATCCTCCACCGCGTCGACCAGTGCGAACATCTGCTGGGGTGCGAATTCGACGAGCACCGATTGCTTGACCTCAGGCACGGGCGGAGTCCTCCGTCGATGGCCGGTCCGGCTGAAGGGTCGGGAGAGGACCTGCTGCTAGAATAGGCGCGCCCGCCCTCATTTCTCCGCCATGAGCATCGTCCAGAACAAGAAGGCCTTTCACGACTATTTTATCGAGGATCGATTCGAGGCCGGGATCGCGCTCGAAGGCTGGGAGGTGAAAGCGATACGCGCCGGCCGCGCGCAGATCAAGGAGGCGTATGTCATCGTGACCAACGGCGAGCTCTTCCTGATCGGCAGTCACATCAGCCCGCTGCCCGCCGCCTCCACCCATTTCACGCCCGATCCGACGCGCACCCGCAAGCTCCTCCTGCATGCCTCGGAGATCAGCCGCCTCATCGGCAGCGTCGAGCGCGCGGGCTACACCCTGCTCCCACTCGACATGCACTACAAGAACGGCCGGGTGAAGGTCGAGATCGGACTCGCGAAGGGCAAGAAGCAGTATGACAAGCGCCAGGACGAGAAGGAGAAGGCCTGGCGCCGCGAGCAGCAGCGCCTGCTTCGCATCAAGACTTAGGTGCCGGCGTCCCCCGCCGCGTCTGCTAGCAGGGCTAGAGAAGGTCGAAGTCTCCCGTTCCCAACTGGCCGTTGACGATAGCAAGCAGGCTGAGCTCGCTCGCGCTGATGGCGTTCGTCGTGTCGCCATCCTCCAGGTAGTAGTAGATGCCGGTTTGCGTTGAGCCTTGCGCCACAATCAGCCCATCATCGCCCGCCTCGGCAGTGACGCCGAAAGTGTTGTTGAGATTGGAAAGCAGCGTTGCAAAGTCAAGCTCGGTGAGGTCGGCATCTGCGACCCCGGTTTGGAGCAGCGCTTCGTGATTGTTTGTAAAGTTGACCGCGGAATCTGTCACAAACTCAAAGGTATTGTCGGCCGCGATGTCATCCAGATCCGTGTGGGCATTGGTCTTGAACTTGACCTTGTCAGCGCCGGTCTGAAAGCCGTTTACGGTATCGAAGCCGGTATTGGCCCCGGGCGCCGCGCCCTCGTCCAGCGCGTTGTAGATCACCGCGTCAGTGGTAACAAATCCGCCGAGATCAATGGCGTCCGCGCCCTGCCCGCCATCGACCTCGTCGTGCCCTGCGCCGCCGTTGAGGGTATCGTCACCACCGTCGCCCCTCAGAGTGTCGTCGCCTGCTCCGCCATTGAGGACATTGGCGTTGCCGTCGCCTATGAGTGTGTCGGCAGAGTTCGAGCCGGTGACGTTCTCGATTCCAGTAAGCGTGTCGTTGCCTTCTCCCGTGGCTGTTCCCGTCGCAAGATTGACCGAGACTCCGCCCGAAGATGAGTAGCTCAAGGAGTCAATGCCATCGCCGCCATCCATGCTGTCATTGCCCGCACCGCCACTGATTGAATCGTTCCCATCGCCGCCGGATATCGTGTCGTTCCCGGGCCCACCGAAGATATCATCGTTGCCGCTGCCACCGGCGAGATTGTCATCGCCGAAGCCGCCGTTGACAAAATCATTACCCTCCCCGCCGGTAAGCATGTCATTGCCGCCACTTCCATTAAGTGCATCGTCATTCGCGCCGCCATCGATGGTGTCGTTTTGTCCTGATCCAGAGAGCGTGTTGGCATTGCTGTCACCGATGATGATCAGTTCGAACCCCGAGGCATTAAGAGCATCGACGTGAATGAAACCTGTTTGAATGAGTGTATCGGTCCCGCCATCGGTAAACTGATCGACTTGATTGAGATCCACTGTCGCGGTCGCGACTAGTTCTCCCACTAGCCCCAGATAGCCGCCGTCGTCTTCCGCATCAATCGAATCGGTATTTCCTGCAGTAACCAACATGACAACGAAATCGAGCCCGCCGCCGCCGAGGATATTGTCCGCGCCCATTCCCCCAGTAATAAAATCATCTCCGCCACCGCCCGTTATCGCGTCGGAAAAGTCAGTGCCTGTAAGTCCGTTGTTTCCGTTATCGCCGATGATGATGAGCGCGTACCCCACTGCGGACGCATTGACGTGGCCCGATGCCGTACCGGAAGTGTCGCCAGTGGCATCGCTGACCCGCACCTCCTCAATGCTGGTGAGCGTGCTTTCAAGGACCAGTTCCTGGCTTGACCCCGTGTAGTAGATGGAATCGTCGCCCGGCCCGCCATCGAGGATATCGCCGGTGTAATCAGACGGAGAACCGATCAGGAAAACGTCGTTTCCTTCCTGACCTGTGAAGCTCTCGATCTCGGATGTGCTCGTGAAAAGCAGGCCACCCAGGAAATCAATATCGGTATCTACTTGAAGCGTCGCTCCGGAACTCTCGAGCACCAAGTAGGTATTGTCGGCGATCGTAACCTCGCCATTCGGTACCCAGATATTGCCGGAGCTGACCGTATCGCCGGGGCTCCCGTCGATCCTGAGCGTGTCGGTAGTGGAAGAGAGCGCCAGCACATCGGATGCTGCAAGAGTGAGCGTGTTGCTGCCCCCGGCGAGATCGACGATCTCGATGTCGAGCAGGTCGCTGTCGGGTATGGCGGTGAGATCGAGGGTCTCGCCGGTACCGGTGAGCCGTATCGCGTCGGCGCCGGCACCGCCGTTGATGACCTCTCCCGCCGCGTAGTCCGCCGCGGCCAATTCGAAGATGTCATCGCCATTACCCCCGTTCAGGGTGTCCACTCCGGCGCCGCCCGTAATCGTGTCAGCATGGCCGGTGCCGGTTAGCACGTTGTTCCCGGCGTTGCCCGTAATCGCTAGTCCGGTCGTGACCGCCACGGCATTGACGTTGATCGCGGCCGTGCCGCTCGCGTCTCCCGTCGCATCGGCGATCTGCACCTCCTCAATGGTGGTGACGAGCGTGGTCAGCGTTAACGTCGCGGGGGCATTTCCCGTGTAGCGCAGGATGTCGTTGCCGTCCCCACCGGTGATGCGCTCGCCCACGGCGAATTCGGCGGTCGCGCCGAGCAGAAAGAGATCGTTGCCGCCGCCTCCCATCATGTTGTCGGCGCCAGCATTGCCGATGAGCGTGTCGGCCTGGGCGGTGCCGGTGAGGGTGTTGTTGCCCGCGTTGCCGGTGAGGGTGAGCGCACTGCCCACCGCCGCGGCGTTGATGTTGATGGCAGCAATGCCGCTCGCATCC
>Ga0210102_1000243_pt1 | contig 15081 bp, 12 predicted proteins | sample RushOxbow_ThreeS_4_FD_185563 | JGI IMG/M metagenome (GOLD analysis project Ga0210102, IMG submission 185563) | Wetland microbial communities from San Francisco Bay, California, USA, that impact long-term carbon sequestration -... | ecosystem: Environmental > Aquatic > Marine > Wetlands ...
CATCCCCCAGCAGCTCATGAAAAAGGAGGAGGCCCACACCGGAATCCGCGACCTGATCGTGGTCGCGTCGATGCACCAGCGGAAGTCGCAGATGGCCGACATGTCGGACGGGTTCATCGCCCTGCCCGGCGGGATCGGCACCCTGGAAGGGTTCCTCGAGATCCTGACCTGGGGCCAGCTCGGGATCCACAGCAAGCCCACCGGAATTCTCAATGTGGCAGGCTACTTCGACGCGCTGATCCGGTTCCTGGACCATTCGGTGGCCGAGGGCTTCCTCACCGAGGAGCACCGGGCGACGATCATGGTCGAGTCCGACCCGGCCCGGCTGCTCGAGCGGATGCGGGAGTACGCCCCGGCGGAGATGGCCGTGCGGTTGATGGGGAGGACGCATCGGTAGGGCGCGAAGGCGCCTAGCGCCTTTGCGCCTGCAGACTCACCCCTCACTCGCTCGGCGGTGCCGGCCGGCCGCCGGGATGCCAGGCCGGGGGATCGCCGTCGGCCAGGAGCCGTACCGCCCGGCTCACGACCTCCGCGGCCCGATCGAGATGCTCCGGGTCGATGCCCCGGATGTCGTCCGAGGGCTGGTGGTAGTCGCGATGCATGGCGTAGGAGGAGAGCGTGTGCGCCGGGATGCCCCGCCAGGCGAACACGATGTTGTCGCTCCGCTCGAAGAAGTGCTGGTCCGGGTAGGGATCGGGGACGACCGTGAGGCCGGCGGCCGCGAGCCGTTCGCCCAGGGTGGAGCGGTGATAACCGGTGAGCCAGAGCCGGCCCGGTCCGCCGGCCAGGGAGTCGGGCCGCCCGATCATCTCGACCTCGAGATCGGCCACCGTCCGCTCCAGTGGCACGGCGGGGTACTGCAGGTACCACTGGGTCCCCAGCACGCCCTGCTCCTCGCCGGTCGGCAGCAGGAAGACCACGGTGCGACGCGGGCGCCGCCCGGCCGCCAGCTCCCGCGCTGCGGTGAGAACCGCGGCGACACCCGAGGCGTCGTCGTCCGCGCCGTTGTAGATCGAGTCGCCGTTCACCGCCGGCCCGATGCCGAGGTGGTCGTAGTGGGCTCCGACCACGACGGCCTCGTGGGCCACCGCCGGGTCCGCCCCCCGCAGCAACCCGATCACGTTGACCCCGGAAGCGGCCACGCCGTCCGAGGAGTGGCCGCCGGCCCGGGCCAGCCGGATCACCGCGCCGCCCCCGCTGTCACGGCCGATCACGAACGGGACCCGCTGGAAGTACCCGCTGTCGCCGGCAGGCTCCAGGCCGTACGCCTGCATCCGCCCGGCCAGGAACCGCGCCGCCCGCGCGCCGCCGGGCGAGGCGGTGCGCCGCCCCTGCATCGAGTCGTCGGCCAGGGCGGCGACGATCTCGTGGGGGCGCTCCGGTACAGCTTCCCGGGGCTCGGGCGGAGGGACGGAGGGCTTGCCGCAGGCGGCGGCGAGCGCGATGAGCAGGACTGGCAGGCGCATCCGGTGAGACGTCATCCGGGGTTCCTTGTCAGGTGACCTTGGTTTTTCAGCACCGCGATCTCATCGAATAGATGACCCGCTCGGACCCCAGCACCGGGTGAACCGACTCGATCCGGAAGTATCGCCCGAACCCCGCCTCGAAACCCTCGCGGTGATAGTCCCCGAAGACGTCCTCCCGGTTCCGCAGCAGGCGCTGGACCTGGGAATCGCTCTTGGGCACGAACTCCACCACCAGCGACCGGCCCAGCCGGGCGAAGTACTCCGCGATCCGGTCGAGCGGAATGTTGCGGCCGATGGCGAGGTGATGGACCAGCGCGAGGGCGAGGAGCGCGTCGGCCGGGCCGCGCTCCTCCAGCGAGCGACGCTCCCGGTGGGCCCAGCCCAGGCCGGGCGAGGGGTTGGCGAGGTCGAGCAGCAGCGGGAGCACGCCCTGCTCCCCCGAGGCGCGCACCGCGCGGTAGTGACGCTCCACGGCGCCGGGATCGATATCGAACGCGATCACGGCCGCCCCGGTCTCCCGCGCCACCCGGCTGTACTCCCCGGTGTTCGCGCCCAGGTCCCACACCACCCCCGGGCCGACGGCGCGCAGCAGGCCCCCGACGAGGTCGCGCTTCGACGCGACCGCGGCCTCGCTGTAATTGTGCTCCGTGGTGTAGTCGGCCCACACCGTACCCGACGGGTTCCAGTCCAGCCCCTCGACCGTGGAGCGCAGGCTCCGTACCAAGCCCGCCGCCGCGCCCTTGCCGATGGGTCGCGCCTTCGCCCCGGCGGGCACGGGCCGGTCGGCGTAGCGGCGCTGGGCCAGGGCGTGGAGATGGAGGTGCATGAGGAGACTGGGCCGGAGCCAGCTCCGCCGAGGCAGGAGGCGCGAGCCCAGCTCCAGGGGGACGCCCTCGAGGTGGGCCCGGAGCAGCGAGCCGCAGCCGATGTCAACCCGGCTCATGAGCACCAGCGGCACCAGGAAGTGCTCGCAGAACTGGCGATAGGCGGCCCAGGGCGCCCCTTCGGCCCGGGGCTCGAAGGAGAGGGTGTCGATCAGGACCGGCCGGCCGCCGGCGAACTGCACGTTGTAGGCGCTCGCGTCCCGCAGGGTGAGCCCCCGCTGCAGCGCGCGGGACTGGGCGTCCAGGGTCAGCAGCGCCGCATCCTTGAGCTGGCCGTAGGACCATTCGTACGGGTAGGAGACGAACCCGATCCGCTCCGGCCGGAGCACGGCCACGGCATCCGGACCGGCCGCGAGCCCGAGGGGCGCCTGCTGGTGAGGGACCAGCAGCCGGTCGCGGGTCAGCTCATCGTAGAGGCCCGAAGCGATGAAGGCCGTGAAGCTCGGCTCGAAGGAGCGGTTGACTTGCCGGTAGAGGACGCCGTCCCGGGTATAGACGAAGCCCGCCGGGTCGCGAAAGGACCCCGGCTCAATCACCGACCCAGACCGTCTTGACGTTCACGAACTCGCGGATCCCGAACGGGCCCAGCTCCCGCCCGTAACCCGATTGCTTCACCCCGCCGAAGGGCACCCGGGGATCGGAGGCGACCATGGCGTTGACGAACACCATCCCCGCCTCCAGCTCCGCCACGAACCGGCCACGCTCCGCCTGGTCGCGGGTCCACACGCTGGCGCCCAGCCCGAACGGCGAGTCGTTGGCCAGGCGGATCGCCTCTTCGGCCGAGCGGATGCGAAAGAGAAGCCCCACCGGGCCGAAGAACTCCTCGGTGAAGGCCGGCGACCCGGGGGCGATCCCGCTCAGCACGGTCGGCTGGTAGAAGTATCCCGGCCGCTGGATGCGGCTCCCGCCGGTCAGCACCCGGGCGCCCGCCCGCACGCTGCGCTCGACCTGGTCCGCGATGGTGCGCACCTGGGCCTCGGTGGCGAGCGGGCCCACCTCGGTGGCCGGGTCCATCGGATCGCCCACCACGAGCGCGCGGGTTCCCTCGACGAAGCGGCGCTCGAACTCGTCCGCCACCGCCTCGGCCACGATGAACCGCTTCGCCGCGATGCACGACTGCCCGTTGTTGATCGCCCGCGCCTTGACCCCGGTCCGCACCGCGAGGTCGAGGTCGGCGCTCGGCATCACGATAAAGGGGTCGCTGCCGCCCAGCTCCAGCACGGTCTTCTTGATGGCCTTCCCCGCCGAGGCCGCGACCTGGGCTCCGGCCCCCGTGCTCCCGGTGAGGGTGACGGCCGCGACCCGCGGGTCCTCGATCACCCCGCGCACCCGCTCGTTCTCCAGCAGCAGGGCCTGGAAGACGCCGTCGCCGAAGCCGGCACGGCGAAAGATGTCCTCGATGGCGAGGGCACACTGGGGGACGTTGGATGCGTGTTTGAGCAATCCCACGTTCCCCGCCATCAGAGCCGGGGCCGCGAAGCGGAAGACCTGCCAGAAAGGAAAGTTCCAGGGCATTACGGCGAGCACCGGCCCGAGCGGCTGGTAGCGGACCCAGCTCCGCGCCGCGTTGGCGGGGACCTCTTCGTCGGCCAGGAACCGCTCGGCGTGCTCGGCGTAGTAGCGGCACCCGAGTGCGCTCTTGGCGGCCTCGCCCCGGGCGGCCTGGATCGGCTTGCCCATCTCGCTCACCATCAGCCGGGCGAAGGTCTCCTTCTCCGACTCCAGGATCTCGGCCGCCCGGAGCATCATCCGCGCTCGCTCGGCGAACGGGGTGCGGCGATGGCGCCGGAACCCGTCGGCGGCGGCCTGGAGTTTCTCTTCCACCCCCGCCGCCGAGTGCGGCTGGAAGGTACGGAGCGTCTCGCCGGTGGCCGGGTTGATGCTGGCGATGGACATGGGGGGAAGATAAGGGCGGGAAGGCGCAGAGTAACACGGCGGGCCCTCGCGCCCTCGCGCGCTAGCGCCGGCGCCCCAGCGCCTCGGCGAGCCGCAACGCCAGGGCGACGATCGTCAGCGTCGGATTCGCATGCCCTGCCGTCGGGAAGAGCGAGCTGCCCGCGACGTACAGATTGGCCATGCCATGTACCCTGCCGTCGGGATCGGTGACGCCCTGGCCGGCGTCCGAGTGCATTCTGGTCGTTCCCATGTGATGGCAGGCGCCGGAGAGCGACGGGGCCATTCGCCCTCGGCTTCACCGAGATCCACCTGGACCCGGCCCAGGCCGGAGCGTTGCAGCGCCTGGTCCAGCAGCTCGTGCGCCCGGCGCAGGCTGCGCAGCTCGAGCTCCCCCGGGCGCCACTCCACCCGCACCCTGCGGCGGCCCAGCAGGTCGCGCTCCGCGGTGAGCGAGACCCGGTGACCAGGGTCGGGCACCGGTTCCGTGAAGGCGCGCAAGGTGGCCGACCCCGGCGTCCGCCGGCCCAGACCGAGCCGGAGACCGATCGCCCGGGCCAGGAGATCGGGCTGCGCGGCCATGCGGAGGAGGACCCGGGCCGAGCCCGGCGGGAGGAGTTTCCGGCGGAACCCGAGAAAGGCGATGGCTCAGGCTCCCTCACAAGAGACCTGCTCTACGGGACCCACCGCCCCCCTGCCCCGCCGCCCGGCCTCCCCCTAATATCCTCCCCCATGCGCCCACTCCGCATCCTGCTCGAGCACAGCATCGATTACGCCGGCCTGTTTCCGCCGGCGGGGCTGGCGATGAGACCTGCGGCGGAGAACTATGCCGCCTACCACGCCGGGCCGCATGCCTGGGCGCTCGGCCGGTTCGTGGCCCCCGCATCACGGCTGGCGGAGCTGGAGACCGCAGCGGCCGGCCTCCTGCCGGAGCAGCCCACGACCGTCCCCTGGCGGCTCAGCGTGCTGCTCGGCCCGGATCCCGCAGGGGAGGTCCGCGCGCTGGGCGAGCTCAACTGCCGGCACGCCGCGAGTGGCGCGGGCGCGCTGGTGGCCGACGTAGTGGAGCTCAAGGCCGCCACCGCCGAAAAGGTGGAGAGCGCCCTGGCGGCGCTGCCGAGGCATCTCCAGGTGTACCTGGAGATCCCGGTGGACCGCGACCCGGCGGCCTTGGTCGCCGCCATCGCCCGGCGCGGCGCCCGGGCGAAGGTACGAACCGGCGGGGTCACCCCGGAGGCCTTCCCCGCCACCGCCGACCTGCTCCGCTTCCTCCGTGCCTGCACCTCGGCCGGCGTCCCGTTCAAGGCAACGGCAGGTCTGCACCACCCGCTCCACGCCGGCTATCGGCTCACCTACGCGGCCGACAGCCCGCGCGGCACCATGTTCGGGTTCCTCAACGTCTTCCTCACGGCCGCCTTCCTCCGCGAGGGAATGGACGACGCCGACGCGGCCCGGCTGCTGGAGGAGGGCGACCGGCGCGCCTTCACCGTGGACGACCGCGGCATCGGCTGGCGAGGGCGGCGGATCGAGACCGATGCGCTGCGGGCCGCCCGGGAGCAGGCCATCGTCTCCTTCGGCTCCTGCTCCTTCACCGAGCCGATCGACGACCTCGCGTCGCTCCGCCTTCTCTAGCGCCGGAGGCGCGGTGAACCAGACCCACGATCCGGCCCGCCGCTCCTGGGTCGCGGCGGCCAACGGGAGCAGCGAGTTCCCGATCCAGAATCTCCCGTTCGGCGTGTTCCGCCGCAGGGACGAGGACGAGGAGCCGAGGGTCGGCGTGGCGATCGGGGACGCGATCCTCGACCTGGTCGCCTGCCACGACGAAGGCTGGCTTTCCGGTCCGGCGGAGCGCGCGGGCGAGGCCTGCGCGGCTCCCGCGCTCAACCGGCTGATGGCCCTGGGCCGGGCCCACTGGGTGGCGCTGCGGCGCCAGCTGAGCGAGCTCCTCGCCGTCGACTCGCCCGCCCACCGCGCCAATCCCCGCCTGGGCGACCGGCTCCTCGTGGCCATGGCGGACGCGGAGCTCTTCCTCCCCGCCGAGGTGGGCGACTACACCGACTTCTACGCTTCGGTGCATCACGCCACCAATGTCGGGAGCATGTTCCGGCCCGACAATCCGCTGCTCCCCAACTACAAGTGGGTGCCGATCGGCTATCACGGGCGGGCCTCGTCCCTGGTGCCGAGCGGCACGCCGGTGCGACGGCCATGGGGGCAGACCCGGACCGGCGATGCCGCCTCGCCCGGCTTCGGCCCCAGCCGTCTGCTCGACTACGAGATGGAGGTCGGCTGCTTCGTGGGGCCGGGGAACCCGCTGGGGACGTCGGTACCCATCGGTGAGGCGGAGGACCGGCTGTTCGGGCTCTGCCTGGTGAACGACTGGTCGGCCCGTGACGTCCAGGCCTGGGAGTACCAGCCGCTGGGCCCGTTCCTGGCCAAGAGCTTCGCGACCACGCTCTCGCCCTGGGTGGTGACCTTCGAGGCGCTGGAGCCGTTCCGGGTGCCGGCGTTCCAGCGGCCGCCGGAAGACCCGGCGCCGCTTCCCTACCTCGACTCTCCCGGGAACCGCGCCGCGGGCGGGGTGGACGTGATCGTGGAGGTCCTGCTCGCGTCGGCCCGGATGCGGGACCTGGGAATCGCACCGATGCGGCTGAGTCAGGGCCGCATGGCCGACCTCTACTGGACCCCGGCCCAGATGCTGGCGCACCACACCAGCAACGGCTGCAATCTCCGCCCCGGTGATCTCTTCGCCACCGGGACGATCTCCGGGCCGACCAGGGAGTCGCGCGGCTCCATGCTGGAGCTCACCTGGCGGGGCGCGGAGCCGCTGGTGCTCCCGAGCGGGGAGACCCGGAAGTTCCTGGAGGACGGCGACGAGGTGATCATGCGGGGCTGGTGTGAGCGCCCCGCCGCGGCGCGGATCGGGTTCGGGGAGTGCCGGGGGGTGGTGGTGGGGTGATCCGCTATCCGCTATCCGCTATCCGTCCGGAATGCGGAGGCTCGGTTACTCAGGACGGATAGCGGATAGCGGATAGCCGATAGCGTCAGCTCCGCTGCACGATCTTCGTCAACACCTTCTCCGCGTACTTCTTGTCCCACTCGGCCACGTTCTCGCGGGCGGTCACCTCCACCTTGCTGGTGGTCGGGGTCTCGCGCTTGATCTGAATGGTGACGTCGAGATCGCCCTTCTTGCCCTTGAGCTCCTGCTCGTCCCCGCCCTTCTCGGTGCTCTGGGCGTCCAGCGCTATCCCCTCCTCCTGCATCACCGCCTGCGCCTTGGCGGCCACGTCGCTCACCGAGCCCTGCACCACCGATTCCGCGCCACGCGAGGTGAGATAGATACCGCTCGCCGCCCCGGCCGCCGCGGCCGCAAGGCAGCCCGTGGCCGGCAGCGCCAGGGCGAGCAAGAGGAGTAAACGGCTGGCAGGACGGGACATGGCTGGCTCCTTTGGTTGGGTACCCTGGAACCATTCTACCCCGTTCCCGGCCCGGACTCTAGCGTCGGCGTCACCAGCCCGGCGTAACCGCGATCATCCCGCGCCCTCGCGCCCCTGCGCCCTAGCGCCCTAGCGCCTCGCGCCCTTAATTCCGGCGACTTCCTTGGAGCGCCGGACCGATGACGACCTTCATCAAGCCGACCGAGATCCCCATCGACGGGGCCCATACCCTCCCGCGCGAATACTTCACCTCCGCCGAGATCTACTCCGAGGAGCTGGAGCGGATCTTCTTCCGCCGCTGGCTCTGCGTCGGCCGGACCGACCGGATCCCCCAGCCGGGCGACTACTTCCTCCAGCTGGTCGGGAACGAGAGCGTGATCGTGCTCCACGACCGCTCGGGAGGCTATCAGGCCTATTACAACGTGTGCCGGCACCGGGGCACCCGCCTCTGCGAGGAGCACACGGGGCGGTTCTCCGAGACCATCCAGTGCCCTTACCACGCCTGGACCTATTCGCTGGACGGCCGCCTGATCGGCGCCCCCTCGACCACGGACCTGGAGAACTTCGACAAGGCCGACTGGCCCCTCCTCCGCGTGGCGGTGGCCTCCTGGGAGGGCTTCCTGTTCGTCAACCTGGACGAGCGCCCGGAGCCGTTCGATCGGGCCTGGGAGGTGCTGCAGGGCCGGTTCACCCGGTTCAACCTGTCCAACCTCAAGGTCCATCACACCATCGAGTACGACGTCGCCTGCAACTGGAAGCTGCTGTTCCAGAACTACTCCGAATGCTATCACTGCGGCCCGGTGCATCCGCCGCTCGCGAAGCTCACCCCGCCCACCAGCGGCGAGAACGACCTGACCGAGGGACCGTTCACCGGCGGGTTCATGGTGCTGAACCGCGGGATCGAGAGCATGACCATGAGCGGCCGGTCGTGCGGCGTCACCGTGGGCGACCTGGCCGAGGACGACATGAACCGGGTGTACTACTACGCGATCTTCCCCAACCTGCTGCTGAGCCTGCACCCGGACTTCGTCATGTTCCACACCATCTGGCCCGAGGGGACCCGCCGGAGCCGGATCTTCTGCTCCTGGCTGTTCCATCCCGCCACCCTGAGCGACCCCACTTTCAAGCCGGACGACGGGGTGGAGTTCTGGGACATGACCAACCGGCAGGATTGGCACATCTGCGAGCGGAGCCAGCTCGGCGTCGAGTCCCGGGCCTACGTGCCGGGCCCGTACTCGAGGCGGGAGAGCCTGTCGGTGCAGTTCGATCGGGAAGTGCGGAGGGCGCTGGGGAGGTGAGCAAGGTGAAGGGTGAAGGGTGAAAGGGATGCCGGGCCGCACGGTGCCCCTTCACCCTTCACCCTTCACCTTCTTCACCCTTCTCCATCTCCATCAAAACCCCTACGTACAGCCTCAGCCCCCACTCGATGCTCTTCAGCGACACCCGCTCGTCGTTGCCGTGCACTTCCTTCCGCAGCTCCTCCTCTTCGACCAGCCAGGGTGAGATCCCGTACGGGATGACGCCGGCGGCGCGCCAGTAGGGACGGTCCGAGGCGCCGGCGCTGACGGTGGTCGCCACCGGCACCCCGGGAAGCATCCGACCGGCCACCCGTTCGATGGCGTGGAAGAGGTCGGTATCCAGCGGCGCGTCATAGACCGGCGCCATATCCCCGATCGACTCGAGCGTGATCTTCGGGTCCCCGATTACCCGTTCCAGCTCCCGGCGGAATGCCAGGGTGTCCTCGTCCGGCAGGAGCCGGATATCCAGCTCGGCGGAGGCCTCCTGCGGGATGATGTTGGTTTTGGGCGAGCCGGTAAGCACCGTGGGGGTGACGGTCGCGCGGAGCAGCGCGCTCCGGCGGGGATCGCTCAGCAGCCATTCGCGTCCCCGCCGGCTCCGGAGCGCGGAGGCCGGGTCGGCCAGCCAGGCCCGATGCTCCCCGGTCTCGTCCCGGGCCTGGGCCTGGAGGAAGCGGGCGACCGCGGGCGTGAGCCGTACCGGCGTCCGCCATTGGGAGACCCGGTGCAGCGCCGTCACCAGCCGGTCCACCGGGTTGTCGCCCAGGGGCACCGACCCGTGCGAGGCGGTGCCCCGCGCGGTCAGCTTCTTCCACCAGGCCAGCTTCTCGCCCACCCCGATGCCGAACCAGCGCACGTGGCCCCGCTGGACCCGGCTGCCGCCGCTCTCGGTCAGGAGGTACTCGACGTTCCGGACGATGTCGGGGTGGTCGCGGAGGAAGGTGCGGGACCCGAGCCCGCCGATCTCCTCGTCGGCGTTGCCCACGTAGACCAGATCGCGGGTGAGCCGGATGCCGGCCCGCTTGAGCGCGATCATCGCCATGAGTTGGATGATCCCGTGGCCCTTCATGTCCAGTGCACCTCGGCCCCAGACCTGCCCGTCCTTGATCGTCCCCCCGAAGGGATCCACCTGCCAGTCGCCCGGATTCGCGGTAACCACGTCCATGTGGTGAACCAGCCCGATCGCCTTGCCGCCACTCGTGCCCGGCAGGCGGGCGTAGAAGTTGGCCCGCCCGGAGCCCAGCGCGGCGGTGTCGAGGATCTGCCCCTCGATCCCCTCGCCTGCCAGGGTCTCCTGAAGCCAGCGCGCGGCGGCGAGCTCGTTTCCCGGCGGGTTACTGGTGTCGATCCGGAGGTACTCCGCCATCCGCTCCGCCGTCTCCTCCGTCAGCTTCGCGAAGTCGATTCCGGCGGGTGTGGGGGTCTGGGCGGCGGAGGGCAAGGAGATGGTTGCGAGCAGAGAGGCGGAGAGGATCAGGTTACGCAACGATGCGAGCACGAAGAGCTCCGAGTTTACGGCGAAGTCGCGCCTCCGCGCCCCCGCGCCCTCAGACCATGTAGGTGCGGGGCGGGTCGAGCAGCTGGAGGATCGCCCGGTCGATCCTGAAGTGCGAGAGGTCCCTGGCCGAGCGGCCGTCGAACGCCAGGTCGGAGAGGATCCGGCCGATCAGCGAGGCGAACTTGTAGCCGTGCCCGCCCCCGATCGCCACCGAGACGTCGGGTCGTCCCGGGATCAGGTCGATGACGAAGTCGCGGTCGGGAGTGAGCGTGTAGAGACAGGTCTTGGTGTAGATCACCGGCCCCAGCGCGGTGGGAAGGCGGCGTTCCAGGAACGCGGACACCCGGGCGAAGGCCGCGTCGTCCCGGTCGAAGGTCCGGGTGTTGGCGGTGGTCTCCTGGCCGCCGGCGTCCTGTCCCACCTTGGGCCCCGGCTCCCCGAACGCGGGGAATCCGTAGAAGCACGGGTCGTCCATCCAGATCCAGACGGGGAACCGATCCAGCCGGAAGTCGTCCGGGCGGGGCGAGGCGAAGTAGGTGACCTGCTCCTTGGTGACCCGGAGCGGGAGGCGGATCCCGAGCGGGGCGAGCGCCTGGTTGCTCCACGCGCCGGCGGCGATGATGAGCCGCCGGCAGCGGTAGGCGACACCGCCGGCGAGGACCTCGATCTCGCCCTCGAGCGGGCGGACCCCGTCCACCGGCGCGCGCTCGAGCAGGGTGGCGCCATGGGCCTGCGCCAGCCGCACGTGGGCGGCGTTGCCCCGGGCGGCCATGGCGATCCCGCTCTCCGCCTGGAAGAGGCCGTGGATCGTGTCGTCCAGCCGCCACTGGGGCCAGCGGCGCATGATCTCGCCGGCATCGAGCCGCTCGTACGGTACCCCGGCCGCGTCCATGCTGCCGCTGTAGTTGCTCAGCGGGATCGCCCCCTCCCTCGGCCCCAGGTCCAGGCCGCCGGTCCGCAGCACCAGCTGCTCTTTGGCCTCCCGCTCCACCTCGGCCCAGGCCCGGTAGGCGTGCCGGGCCAGCTCGACGTAATGGGGCGCGTGGTAGGACAGCCGGATGATCCGGGAGTGGTCCTGCGACTCACCTCGCACGTGCCCCAACTCGAACTGCTCCAGCCCCAGGACCTCGGTGCCCGCCCGCCGCGCCAGCCAGTACGCGGCCGCGCTGCCGAACCCGCCGAGTCCGAGGACGATGTACTCGTAGTCGTGCTTCATAGGGGCGCTATCCGCTGTCGGCTATCCGCTATCCGCTATCCGCTCGAGCCCATCGGCCGGTGGGATACTGGTCGGATAGCCGATAGCCGATAGCGGATAGCGAGGACTCGTCACTTGGGAGGTTCCCAGAGCTCTTCCCGCCTCAATCCCAGACGCTCTCCGACATAGCGCCGGATATCCAGACTCCAACTCTCCATCGGGGCATAATAGCCGGACCGGAACATCCGCGAGCCCATCCCCCGTTGTACCGACTCGCAGATGGTCCAGTCCTGCCGGTTGACCAGGTCCCAGAACTCGACCGCGTCGGTCGGATCGAACCCGGGCCGGGCGATCGCGTCGGGGTGGAACAGGAACTCGCAGGCCACCGTGGTCCGATCGGGCGCTTCGGGCCGCAGGATGAACGCGGCGACGTGATCGGCGGACAGGCTGAGCAGGAGATTGGGATAGATCAGCTCGCCCTTGTGCCGCTCCCGTTCCTCCTCGCTCAGGCCGGGAAACGGGGCCCGGGTGGTGGTGCCGCTCGCGGTGAAGGTCCAGGCTCCCTCGCGGTGGGGGATGCCCCGTTCCCAGTCGAGCTCGGCGCCGCCGCCCTGCTTGAAGGCCGGCACCAGCCGGCAGAGCTCGGGGTGAACCGGCCCGCAGTGGTAACACTCGTTGTAGTTCTCCAGGATCACCTTCCAGTTGGCCGCGACCGGGTACTCGATCCGGTGCGCCGCCCGCAGCTCGGCCAGGGGGTAGCGCCGGACCCGCTCGGGCGCGCCGCCAAGGAGGCGCTCGAGAGTCGGCACCGGCTCTCCCGGCTCGGCGGGCGTGAGATTGACGAACACGAACCCGCCCCAGCAGGCCACCCCGACCCGGTGCAGGCCGAGCTCGGCCTTGGTCAGGCCCTGGCCCTCCTCCAGGAAGGGAGCGGTGCGGAGCCCGCCGTCGAGCCCATAGGTCCAGGAGTGATAGGGACAGCGGATGGTGCCGGCGAAGCGGCCCCGCCCGCATTCCGGTACCAGCCGGGCTCCGCGGTGGCGGCAGACGTTGTAGTGCGCCGCGAGCGACCCGTCCCGGGTGCGCACCAGCAGCACGCTCTCGCCCGCTACCTCGCGAGCCAGCCACTCGCCGGGGAGCGCCAGCTCCTCCTCCCGGGCAATGCAGACCCACTCGCGGAAGAAGATCCACTCCCGCTCCCGCGCGAACATCGCGGCGGTGACGTAATAGTCGCGATGCAGCGTCCGCTCCAGGGCCCCGCCGGCCGGCCTTTCTCCGCTCATCCCGCCGCCTCGCCGCCCTCCGGGCCGTAGAAGAAGACCCAGACGGCCAGATCGTCGCTGAAATCCTCGAACCGGTGTACCACCCCGGCGGGCACGAACAGCACATCGCCCGGGCCGAACGGGTGGCGCACGCCGCCGTTGAGGAACTGCCCCCGGCCCCGCGCCACCACGTAGACCTCGTCCCGGGTGTGGGGCTGCTGCGGGTCGTGCCCCCGCGGGGCGTAGAGCTCGATGCTCAGGGTCCCGTGGCCGAACAGCTCGACGAAGCGCTCGCCCTTGCCGCCGGGCAGTCGGGCCAGGCCTTCGGCGAGCGTGAGGTGGTGGTCGGTCATTTATGCTCCGGTGTGTAGGCGAGCGGTGGGGTCAGCACACTCTCCGGGGCGCTGCAGTGCCCGCCACCATGTCCGACCTTGCTACTGCAACCCGCGTGGTGTGGCGTGCACTGACGCGCCCTCCGAGTGCGCCGCCCCCCACCGCTCGCCGTTCCGCCGCTCTGCCCTAGCGCCCTAGCGTCTTCCTGATCTCCCGCGCCGCGTTGTACCCGCACGCCCCCATCACCCCACCACCGGGATGGGTGGCGGCACCGCAGAGGTACAGGCCTCGCACCGGCGTGCGGTAGTCGGCGTAGCCCGGCACCGGGCGCATGAACGACAGGCTGGAGAGCGTCATCGCGCCCTGCATGATGTTGCCGCCGGTGAGGCCGAAGCGCCGCTCCAAGTCCACCGGCGAGAGCACCTGTCGCGCGATGACCGAGCGGCTGAAGTTGGGCGCGAAGCGGTCCATGATCTCGAAGCAGCGGTCGGCGTACTTCTCCTTCTCCTCCTCCAGCGAGAGCCCAGGCGCCAGCTTGTAGGGGAAGTACTGGGTGAACATGGACATCACGTACTTCCCCGGGGGCGCGAGGGTGTCGTCCAGCGAGGAGGGGATGGTCGCCTCGATGATCGGCTCCCGCGACGGCCGGCCGTACTTGGCGTCGTCGTAGGCCCGCTCGATGTACTCCATCGTGGGTGAGATGTGGATGGTGCCGCGGTGCTGCGGGCCGGGCGCGGTGCCGGGAAGCGCGGCGAAGTCGGGCAGCGCGCTCAGCGCAATGTTGATCTTGCAGCTCGCGCTGGCGTAGTCGATCTGGCGCACCGCCTGAACGAAGTCCGGCGGCAGGTCGGCCGAGTCCATCAGCCGAAGGAAGGTGACGTTGGCGTCGGCACCGGAAGCCACCCTCGGGGCCAGGATCTCGGTCCCGTCCGCCAGGGCCACGCCCCGTACCGCGCCGTCCTTGACCAGGATCCGGGCCACCTCCGCGCTGGTCCGGATCTCCGCGCCCTTCTCCCGCGCCGCCCGCGCGATCGCATTGCTGATCCCACCCATCCCGCCCCGCACGTAGCCCCACACGCCGCGCGCCCCGTCGCACTCTCCCATCACGTGGTGGAAGAGCACGTAGGCCGTGCCCGGCATCGAGGGCGATGCCATCGCCCCGATGATCGCGTCGGTCGCCAGCGTCACCTTGAGCTGCTCCGACTCGAACCACCGGTCCAGGATCGGAGTCGCGGCCCCGGTCAGGATCTCCACCGCCTTCTGCCCGTCGGGCCCCAGCTTGAGGAACCCGAGGCCGAGCTTGGCGAGCCGCACCAGGTTCCCCGGCCGCAGCGACCACGGGTTGGGCGGAGTCTCCACCAGGGTCGGCTCCAGGAAGTCGGCCACCCGCTCCAGCATCGCCTCGTACCTGGGGAGCGCATCGGCGTCCCGGGCGGAGAACTTGGATATCTCCCGATGGGTAAGCGCCTTGTCCGGGCCGAGCAGGAGCGATCGCCCGTCGGGGAAGGGGGTGAAGGAGGACGGGTTCCGCGGCAGCATCTCGAACCCGTGTCGCTTGAGCTCGAGGTCGCGGATGATCTCGGGGCGGAGCAGGCTGTTGACGTAGGCGGCGGTTGAGACCTTGTAGCCGGGCCAGACCTCCTCGGTGACGCAGGCGCCGCCCAGCACCTCGCGCCGCTCCAGGACCAGGACCCTGGCGCCGGCGCGGGCCAGGTAGGCGGCGGTCACCAGGCCGTTGTGGCCGCCGCCGATGACGATGAGATCATAGGAGGTAGACATGAGTGGCGGAATCTTACCGCTCGAAGCGGCGGGCCCGCC
>Ga0210102_1000244_pt1 | contig 15064 bp, 13 predicted proteins | sample RushOxbow_ThreeS_4_FD_185563 | JGI IMG/M metagenome (GOLD analysis project Ga0210102, IMG submission 185563) | Wetland microbial communities from San Francisco Bay, California, USA, that impact long-term carbon sequestration -... | ecosystem: Environmental > Aquatic > Marine > Wetlands ...
GAACCAAGGAGAAGGTCTTCGATCCCGACACGAATCGGCTGCTCGGTTATCACGTCGACCTGCTCGGATGGGTCGAAGTCACAGAGACCGACGCCGAGGCGTCGTTGGCGCGGGTTCGGATGTCGGCTGGGGAAATGGAAGTCGGCGATCGCGTCATGCCGCGTGAACGCCCCGTTCTCGACGTGGAGGTGATGGCCAGCCCGAAGAATGTCGACGGGCGAATCAGCTTCTTCCCGTCCGGTCGCGTGCTGATGGGCATGTCCGACTACGTCTACCTGAATCGCGGCGAACTCGACGGCCTCGAAGTGGGAAGCCCGCTGGAGGTCTATCGCGCCGGTTGGCAAGCTCCCGAGCCCGTCCGCAATACCAAGGTCGAGGTACCCGATCGCGTCATCGCGAAGCTGCTCGTCGTGCGCGCGCGACGCCAGTCAGCAGTCGCGGTGGTCCGACACACGGAAACCGAACTCGAGCTGGGCGATCACTTCCGAGGCGCGACGGAATAGAGCCGCGGCAGCGCGCCCCGACGCGGCGCGCGAGATTTGCGCGCGCGGTGTCGCCCGAGCTATGCATGGGCTCCCCGGTCCCGGGGAGCCCTCGCTTGTCCTGCGAATTCACAGCGGACGTCCTCGATCCCGCCAACCCCGATCGCGCTTCCCGTCGCCTGCTCGGTGACTGGCTCGCGTTTCAGCGCGCGTTCGGACTCAAACCCGAAGCTGCAGCCGAGCTGTTGCGAGAATACCGCCACCCCGCTGGCGCGCTGGCTGTGTCGGGAGTGCCGGAATCATTCGATCGAAACCGCGAGATCGCCGCGCTCTTGCGGACGGGTGCGGTTGCCGTGCCATTGCGTTCGGCCGCGTACCCTGCGCGCCTCGCGGGCATCTCGGATCCGGCTGCGCTGCTGGTGGTGCGCGGCGACGTTCGCGCGCTGTCCGAAACCTCGGTCGCGATCGTCGGCGCGCGCGCGGCGACCGTCTACGGCAAGCAGACCGCGCGCAGTCTGGCCGCCGATCTCGCGCGGGCGGGCGTCGTGATCGTGTCGGGCCTCGCGCGTGGAATCGATGCGGAGGCCCATTGGGGCGCCCTCGAGGCGGGCGGGCGCACGATCGCCGTCCAGGCGTGCGGCATCGATCGCGTCTACCCGAGCGAACACCGGGCGCTCGCCGACCGGATCGCCGCGAGCGGGGCGGTCGTGACCGAATTGCCGCTCGGTGAGCCTCCGCTGCGGCCGTATTTCCCGCTTCGAAATCGGCTGATCAGTGGCCTATCGACCGCAGTCGTGATCGTGGAGGCGCGGGAGCGAAGCGGATCGCTGATCACGGCCAATCACGCCGCCAATCAGGGTCGGGATGTCTTTGCGGTGCCGGGTCCGCTTACGGCCCCGACGAGTGTCGGAACCAATCGGTTGATCCGCGATGGTGCCTACGTGGTGCTGGGCCCGGACGAGATCTGCAGCGAACTCGGCTTGACCCGGGAGCCGCTCGCGCGTCCGCAGGTCGCGTGCGAACTCTCGGCGCTCGCCGTCGAGATTCTCGGCGCGCTGGTCGACGCCCCCGCTTCGCGCGACGAGCTGGCGCGCAGGCTCGGCCGTGAGCCCGCGGAGTTCGCGCTCGAATTGGTCGAACTCGAGTTCGCGAATCGGATTGCCGAAGACCGCGATGGGCGCCTGAAAATCGCCTCTCGACTCCGATGATCGGACGCCGGCCCGCTCGTTTCCGCCCGAAGCGCGAAACCGGCTCATGCGCGGCCATGGCCTGGACGATGAATGGGTCTGGGATCGGTTGCTGGTGGGGGCCATGTCTTCATATATCGAAAAGCGACGCGATGCTCGTTTCCCGATCGCACTCAACGCCCACTACTCGACGGGTCCCGAAGAGGGGATCGGTGTTCTCGCGAACATCTCCTACTCGGGTGCGCTGATCGAGGGCTCCTCGGTGCAGCCCAGCGTCGGTTCCAGGGTGCGGATCTACGTTTTCGTCGAGTCGTCCGACCCGATTGCGCCTGCGAGTCCCTATGAATTGGTGGGGCGGGTCGTCCGCCACAGCACTTCGGGTTTCGCAATCGAATACGAAGATCCCGATCCCGAGGTGCGCGAACTCGTCGACGGAGTGGCGACCCGCCAGAACTGATCTCGATCCGGCGTCTTCCACCACCCACACCACTCCCGACGCACGCTGCTATCGCGACGGCGCGATCGCCCCCACTGGCGCGATCGATTGATCGCCTCCACTGGCCTAATCGATTGCCCGGCAGCGGTGCTGGGAGCGGCGCCGCGGTGCGCAGCTCCAGTCCGCCAGCGGCCCGAATCCACACCTGATTTCGGCGATTCAGGGAGGCTCCAGCACGCCTCGGTCGGACTTCGGAGCTATGGTTCGGAATTGCTTCTGAATTGGAGGGTCGATGCCGGCGCAGCCTGAGGCGGGAGTTCCGGGGCCGCAAGATCGGCGCGTCGCGGTGGTCGGCGCCGGCCTCGCGGGCTGCGAGGCGGCCTGGCAGGCTGCGCGGCGCGGCATGGAAGTCACGCTGTATGAGATGAAGCCGGTGCGGTTTTCACCCGCCCATCAAAGTGATGGATTCGCCGAACTGGTCTGCAGCAACTCGCTTCGCTCCAACAGTCCGGTCAACGCCGTCGGATTGCTCAAGGAGGAGATGCGCCGGTTGGGGTCGCTCGTGATGGAAGCCGCCGACGAAGCCTCGATACCCGCCGGGCGTGCCCTCGCGGTCGATCGCGAGGCGTTCTCGCAGCGCATCACCGACACCGTCGCATCCCATCCGCGCATCGAGATCCGCCACGAAGTCGTCGAGCGCATTCCGACCGACGGACGCGTGATTCTCGCAACGGGTCCACTCACGGCCTGCGAACTCGCGCGCGATCTACAACAGCTCCTGGGCGACGAGCATCTGTATTTCTACGACGCGCAGGCGCCGATCCTGTACGCCGATTCGATCGACGGCGAAATCGTGTTCCGGGCGTCCCGCTATGACGACGGCGATGGTGACTACCTCAACATCCCGCTCTCCGAAGACGAGTACTTCGGCTTCGTCCGAGAGCTGCTGGCCGCAGAAACGGTGCCGCTGCACGCGTTCGAGGCGAAGCTGTATTTCGAAGGCTGCCTGCCGATCGAGGAGATGGCGCGCCGCGGAGCGAAGACGCTGGCCTTCGGTCCGCTCAAGCCCGTCGGCCTGCTCGATCCGCGAACCGGTCGGCGGCCCTACGCGGTCGTTCAACTGCGCCAGGAGGACAAGCGCGGGACGCTCTACAACCTGGTCGGATGCCAGACGAAGCTTCGCATCGGCGAGCAGCAGCGCATCTTCCGCAGCCTGCCGGGTTTGTCGGAGGCCGTCTTTGCGCGCTACGGCTCGGTTCATCGGAATACCTACGTCAACGCCCCGAAGCAGCTGCAGCCCAACCTGGAGGTTCGCCGTCGGCCGGGTCTGTATCTGGCCGGACAGATGGCGGGCGTCGAGGGCTACGTCGAGTCGGCGGCGCTCGGCTTCCTGGCCGCGCTCAACGTCGTTTTCGAGTCGCGCGGGCGCCTGCCGATCCTGCCCGATCCCGCAACCGCCCACGGCGCGCTGATCCACTACCTCGGCGACGCGGATCCGCGGAATTTCCAGCCGATGAACGTCAATTTCGGCCTGTTTCCACCGCTCGAAGGAGACGCGCGTCGCATCCGCAGGCGCGAAAAATTGGAGAAACTCGCGGATCGAGCGCTCGCTGCGCTCGGCCCCTATCAGCGCGCAACCGCGGAGCTGCTCGAATGAATTTCTCCGACGCCGTTCGCGAATTCGGGATTCATCTGGATGTGGAGCGCAACGTCTCGCCCCATACCCGGCGCGCCTACCTCTCGGATGTGCGCCAGTTCGTCGCGAGCCTGGACGTGCGGCGCAACCCGTCGACGGTGACCGCAGCAGACGTGCGCTCGTTTCTCGCCGCTCGGCACGCAGCGCAACACCCGGCGACGCTCGGCCGGAAGCTCGCGTCGCTGCGTTCGTTCTTTCGTTTCTTGTTGCGCGAAGGCGGCTGCGGGCTCGATCCCACGTCCGGCATTCCCGCCCCCCGACAACCCAAACGGTTACCGAATCCACTGCCGGTGGACGATTGCGAGGCGCTGATCGAGGCGCCCGATTCCGATCCCGACCGCGAAGCCTCGGATCGGGGGCGGTTGCGCGATCGCGCGTTGGTGGAACTTCTCTACGGCGCGGGTCTGCGGGTCGGTGAAGCCGCTGCACTCGACGTCCGCGATCTGGATCTTCACCGCGGCGAAGTGCGCGTGATGGGCAAGGGAGGCAAGGAGCGGGTCGTGCCGCTGCCGGCCGCGGCACGCGAATCGCTCGGCGCCTATCTCGACTCCCGACGGGCTCCCGGCCTTCTCGCCGAGCCGCTGTTTCCGTCCCTGCGTCCGCACGAAGGTCGCGCGCGCAGGCTCGGAACGCGGGACATTCGCCGGATCCTCAAGGCGCGGGCGCGGCAGGTCGGCATCGCCGACCGGGTCCACCCCCACCGGCTTCGGCACAGCTACGCGACCCATCTGCTCGACATGGGTGCGGATCTCCGGGAAATTCAAGAGCTGCTCGGCCACGCGAGCCTGTCGACCACCGAGAAGTACACTGCGGTTTCGGCCGAACGCCTGATCGAGGTCTACGACAGCGCGCATCCGCGAGCCGGATCGAAAACCGCTGGTTCGAGCGAGCGGCGAGGCACGCGATGAACCTCGGAGAGTCGGTCCGCTCGACGACGGTGCTGGCGATCGTGCGCGACGGGACGATCGCGATGGCATCCGACGGGCAGGTGACGGTCGGCGACGCGGTGATGAAGCAGACGGCGCAGAAGACCCGGAAGGCCGCCAAACACGAGGTCCTGATCGGATTTGCGGGCGGCGCGGCCGACGCGCTCGCGCTCACCGAGCGATTGGAGTCCAAACTCGACGAGTACTCGGGAAATGTCCGGCGCGCGGCCGTCGAGCTGGCGAAGAGCTGGCGCACGGATCGCGCCTTGCGGCGCCTGGAGGCACTGCTCCTGATCGGCAACAGAGAATGCGTCCTGGTCGTTTCGGGCAACGGAGACGTGATCGAACCCGACGACGGAATCGTGGCGGTGGGTTCGGGGGGCAATTTCGCGCTGGCCGCGGCACGCGCGCTCGCGGATCACACCCCGCTCAGCTGCGCCGAAATCGCCGAGGCCGCGCTTCGCTATGCGGCGCGAATCTGCATCTATACCAATGACAAGATCAGCGTGGTGACGCTGCCATGAAGATCCAGCCGTTTACGCCGCGTGAGGTGGTTTCTGAACTCGATCGATACATCGTCGGGCAGCGGGAAGCCAAGCGTGCAGTCGCGATCGCACTGCGCAACCGCTGGCGGCGGCAACAGGTGCCCGAGGAGTTGCGGGACGAGATCGCTCCGAAGAACATCATCATGATTGGACCCACCGGCGTCGGCAAGACCGAGGTGGCGCGCCGCCTCGCCAAGCTCGCCCAGGCTCCGTTCATCAAAGTCGAGGCTTCGAAGTTCACCGAGGTCGGCTACGTGGGGCGCGACGTCGAGTCGATCATTCGCGATCTCGTCGATACCGCGATGAGTCTGGTGCTCGAGGAGGAGAAGCAGGCGGTTCGGACGCGTGCCGAAGAGGCCGCGGAGGAGCGTCTGCTCGATGCACTCCTGCCCCCGACCCAGGTTCCGTCCCAGCCAGAGAGCTTCGGAGTCGATTCCTCCGCCGGTCTGCCGCGGTTCGAGCCGGCGGTCGGTGAGACGCGCGAGAAGCTTCGCGCGATGCTGCGCGGTGGGAGCCTCGACGAGCGGCAGATCGAGATCGAGCTGGAAGACGCGTCCGGTACGAGCCCCACCATGTCGATCTTCACACCACAGGGTGTCGAGGAGATGGGCATGCAGTTCAAGGACATGCTCGGCGGCTTGCTACCGCACCGTTCGCGCCGCAGGCGCATGCGTGTCGCCGCGGCTCGCGATGCATTGATCAGCGAGGAGGCGAGCCGACTGGTGGACATGGATCACGTTCGGGAGGTCGCCATCGAGCGCGTCGAGCAGACCGCAATCGTCTTCATCGATGAGATCGACAAGGTGGCGGGTGGCGCTAGCGAACGTTCCGGTGCGGATATCTCCCGGGAGGGAGTCCAGCGCGATCTGCTTCCGATCGTCGAGGGATCTACGGTTCAAACCAAACACGGCCCGGTGAGTACCGATCACATTCTCTTCGTCGCTGCAGGCGCTTTCCACGTCGCGAAACCATCCGATCTGATTCCCGAACTCCAGGGCCGATTCCCGATCCGGGTCGAACTCTCGAGCCTCGACCGGGACGATTTCGTTCGCATCCTGACGGAACCCCAGAACTCGCTGGTCCTGCAGTACACGGAGTTGCTCAAGACCGAAAACGTCGAACTCGATTTCAAGGAAGACGGGATCCATGCGATTGCGAGCTATGCGGCTCTCGTGAACGAGCGAACGGACAACATCGGCGCGCGGCGGCTGCATACGATCATGGAAAGACTGCTGGATGAGGTCAGTTTCGACGCGCCAGATCTCGGCGCGATCCGAATCGAGATCGATCAGAAGTTCGTGCGCGACCGTCTCGAAGATCTCGTCGAGGACGAAGACCTGTCGCGTTACATCTTGTGATGCCCACGAGCATCTGAGTCAGCTGGGAGCCGAGAGGATCGAGATGGCCGAAGAGTCGACCCGGGTACTCGTCGTCGACGACGAGCGCTTCTTTCGAGAGGCGATTTGCGATGCGCTTCGCGATGCATCGATCGACTACATCACCGCTGAGCGCGAAGCGGATGCCTTCGAACTCGGCATGCGGCCCGAGGTGGGCGCCGTCATCCTCGATATCGGGACGCCTGGTGTCGGTGGCCTCGACGTGTTGCGCAGGTTGAGCGTCGAGCGGCCCGGATTGCGCGTGATCGTGCTTTCTGCCGAGGTCGATCACGACCGTGTCCTCGAAGCGCTGCGAATCGGTGCCTGTGACTATCTCGCGAAGCCGCTTCACAACGAAGAACTCGTGCTCGCGGTTCGCCGCGCCCTGCTGGCCTCTGGCATGCAAGCGAGTTGGGAATCGCTCTGCGCGCGTCTCGCCGCGCTCGAGACCCAGTTGGCGGAACTGGAAAACGAATCGGAAGCCGGCGAATCGGGATCGACGCTCGCCGATCGAATGGCACTCGCGGTGGCTGATGTGCTCGGTGTATCCCGGGCGTCGCTGATGCTTCTCGAGGGTGATTCCGGGCTGCTCCGGGTCGCTGGGGCAACGGGTTGCGACATCGAGCCGGCGGCGATGGATCCCGTGGAGATTGGATCGGGCGTCGCGGGCCGGGTGCTCGAGGCGGGGAGGGCTCTCGCCGTGTCGAACATCGGCGAGCACGAGAGCTTCGCCGATCGCGTCGTCGATGGTCGGTACCGTTCGGGTGCGTTTGCGGTGGCTCCGCTCAAGGATGGCGGAAAGCCGATCGGTGTTCTGTGTGCGACGGAGCGCGGGGACGGGGGCTCTTTTGGTTCCGAGGATCTCAGCCTGCTGCAGATCCTCGCGTTGCAGGTCGGCCCGCTGATCGCGCGGCTTCGCAGCCGGGGTAGGGCCGAAGCCACGGTCGAGGCGGATCGGGTCGAGGCGGAAACCCGGATCGCGGCGGAATCGGTGCGGGTCGGCCCGGTGTTGGCCGATCGCGACGCTTCCGAAGACGCGGAGTTGGCGCGCGCCATCTGCGACGTTCTCACCTCCGAGGTCGAGCCCGACCGGGTGATCCGCGCGTCGCTTGCGGCGGTTGCGACCGGCGTGTCGGCGGCTCCGGTTTCGCTCTACCTGCTTCGATCGAATGGCCGAGAGCTGGTTCTCGAAAGCCAATGTGAGCGCGCAGGGCACGCCGACCGGGAGAAGTTGCCGGTCGACTCCGGGCTCACGGGCGTCGTGCTGCAGACCGGTCGGCTGGTGGCAACCGATACGCCCGACCAGGATCCCCGCTTCGACCCGGAAGTCGACACGCCCGAAGGCGGTGGTGCCACGCCGATGCTCTGCGTACCCATCCGCTTTCGCAACAAGACGATGGGCGTGATGCGCGTGTTCCTGGACACCGGAGTTCGCGCATCGGCGCGAACCGGCGAGATCCTCACGGCTGCGATGTCGGCTGCGGTCCGCAACGCACTCCTGCACCGGGGCCTGCTCGACTGCGTGGACGAGGTTGCCAAGGCGCGCCGGGAGAACCGGCCTCTGGCCTAGATCCGAGTGGCCCGAAACCGCTCGGATTTTTGCGCCAAAGCCCCTATGATCGAGCGCTTCCGATGAAGACACTGATCGACAAGGCCGAGGTGCTGATCGAAGCGCTGCCCTACATGAGGCGCTTTCTCGACAAGACCATCGTGATCAAGTACGGCGGGAGCGCCATGAGCGATCCCGAGTTGCGCGCCTCGTTCGCGGTCGACGTGGTGCTGCTCAAGTACATCGGGCTGCGCCCGGTGATCGTTCATGGGGGCGGACCGCAGATTGGCGAGACGCTGGTCCGACTGGGTATCGAATCCAGCTTCGTCGACGGTCTTCGCGTCACCGATGATGCGACGATGGAAGTCGTCGAGATGGTGCTGGGCGGAAAGGTCAATCCGGAAATCGTCGCGCTGGTCGAGCAGGGTGGTGGGCGCGCGATCGGGTTGACTGGCGGTGACGGCGGAATGATCCAGGTCACGCGGCGCCTGCACGAAGATCGCGATCTCGGCCGCGTCGGAGCGGTCGTTTCGGTCGACCCCGCGTCGATCGTGGCGGTCGCAGCCTCCGGCTTCGTGCCCGTCATCGCTCCGATCGGCGTGGACGCAGATGGCATTACCCACAATGTGAACGCCGACGAGGCCGCAGGTGCGATCGCGCGCGCGCTACACGCCGAGAAGCTCATCCTGTTGACGGACGTCGAAGGGGTGAAGGACGCGGAGGGTCGCGTCGTCAGCCGACTCGGCGCGGAAGAGGTGCGCAAGCTCATCGAAGTCGGGACGATCCGCGAAGGCATGATCCCGAAGGTCCACTGCTGCATCGAAGCCTTGGAGGGCGGAGTCTCCAGCGCGACGATTCTCGACGGCCGCGTGCTTCACGCGGTGCTCCTCGAAATCTTCACCGACGGCGGCGTCGGTACCCTGATCACGCGTTGAAATGCCCAAGGACTTTCTCACACTCGCCGATTGGAGCGCCGAAGAGTTGCTCGCGTTGCTCGATCGCGCGCGCGAACTCAAGCAGCTGCGCCAGCAGTCGAAGGGGCATCAGACGTTGCCAGGCCGCGTGCTTGCGATGTTCTTCGAAAAGCCTTCACTGCGCACGCACGTCACCTTCGAAGCGGGCATGACGCAGCTCGGAGGGCACGCGATCCTGCTTCGACCCGAGCAGATCGGGATCGGAACCCGAGAATCTCCACGCGATGTCGCGAACAATCTCTCGTGCTGGGTCGACGGCATCGTCGCGCGAACCTTCAGCCACACGTTGGTCGAGGAACTCGCCCGGGTTGCGCGCATCCCGGTGATCAATGGGCTCACGGATCTGCTTCATCCCTGTCAGGTGATGGCGGATCTCCAGACGATCGCCGAGAAGTGCGCGCTGAAGCATGCCGTGATCGCCTACCTGGGCGACGGCAACAACATGGCCAATTCGCTGATCCTCGGAGCGTCGGTGCTGGGGCTCGAGCTGCGCCTCGCCACGCCCGCGAGTCACCGACCCGCGCTCCGCGTGCGAAAGCGCGCCGACGAACTCGCCGCCCGGAGCGGCGCAAAGATCAGCTGGTCCGAAGACCCGGTCGAAGCCGTTCGGGGTGCGGGTTTCATCTACACCGATACCTGGGCCAGCATGGGGCAAGAGGACGAGCGAGAACTCCGGAAGCAGATCTTCCATGCGTATCAACTGAACGCGGAAATGCTCGCTCACGGCGCGGACGCCTACGCGATGCACTGCCTCCCCGCCCACCGGGGCGAAGAAATCACCGATGAGGTGCTCGACGGCGACCGCAGCCTCGTACTCGTACAGGCGGAGAACCGACTTCACGCCCAGAAGGCGGTCCTGGAGCGGTTGCTCAGCGTCCCGCCTGACTCCATTTCACCCCATTAGGATTGCATCGCTGCGCGACGGCGCCCCACCGGCGCGACGGCCCGCCGCGTTTTGCTGCCTGAATGCGCGCGGAGCGTGGTTCATTTCCCCGCGGGGGAAATAAATCACTCCCGTCCGGCAGCCAGATCGCGCAGGTTGGCGTCGCCCCAATGGGTTTTCACCGGGACACTCAGCTTTTGGCAACTGCAGACCGATGGAACCGGGTGCAGGGTTTTCGCTTGGGCCCTGAGGGGGATCCATGCACTCGGTGGACGATTCCGAGCAGGGGCGGTGCGTTCCGCGTCTCGTTTCCGGCTGGGATCCATCCAACCTGCGCTTGAGTCCGGAGGAGGGTTTCTTGCTTTCTCGCATCGACGGCCACACATCGTGGACCCTGTTGCGCCAGATCGGCGGACTCGCGCCCGAAGCGGTGGATCGCTGCATCGAGCGCTGGTTGTCCGACGGCGTCGTCGTGATCGACGAAAGCGGATCCGCCCGCGCGGAAGTTCCAGCCAAGGTCGCGGAACCCAGGGCAGCCGCGAAACCGATCGACTATCTGTCGGATCCGCGCATCGATTCCGCGCTCGACATCGCGCCCGAACTGCAGGCGCAGATTCTCGAATTCGCGGCAGCTCTCGACCGGCCCTATTTCGAGCTGCTCGGCGTTCCCCGCGATGCGGACCCCAAGCAGATCAAGCGAGCCTATTTCGCGCTTTCGAAGGTCTATCACCCGGACCGCTACTTCCGCGCCAACCTCGGCGACTACTCGCTGCTCCTGGAACAGATCTTCCGGAAGCTCGTCGAGGCCTACGAACTGCTGTCGGATCCCGCGACCCGTGCGGAGATCGAGCGTTCGCTCGGATCGATGCCCGAGCCCGAGCTCGAATCGGTGGCCGAAGCGAACGAGCCGGGTGCGGCGCCCGAGCGGAAACTTCCGCCCCGCAAGCTCACCAAGCGTCAAACCCTCGAGCGCCTGCGCAGGCACTTCCGGATCCCTCCGCAGATTCTCGCCGAGCGAAAGCTCAAGGCGAGTCATTTCTTCGACGCGGCGATGGTCGCGGCGAAACGCGAGCGCTGGCACGAGGCGGCGCCGAGCTTGCGTCTCGCGATTGCCTTCGACCCCTGGAACGACGACTACCGCAAGCGCTTTTCCGACATTCTCTCGCGTTCCTACGAGCAGCGAGCGATCCGGCTTCTCGAGGCGGAGGATGGCCGGGTCGATGCGAGCGACCTGAACGAAGCGCTGCGGCTGCTGGAAGAGGTCCTGATCCACCGGCCCGCAGATCCCGAAGTCAACCATCGGGCGGCGTTGCTGGCCCTGGACATTCGCGAGCTGGAGCGCGCGCTGGAGTACGCGGAGGCCGCCTGCGAATTGCGGCCCGATTCCGTCGAGATGCGGCTCACCCTCGCGCGCGTGCTTCGCGCCGACGGGCGGCGCGAGAAGGCGAAACTCGCACTGGATGAGGCTGCACGGCTCGATCCGAAAAATGGAGCTGTACAGGCGGAACTGCAGGAGCTGCGGCGTCCGCGCCGTTCAGCATAGGCCGGAGGGATGTGATGGGACGTGTGATTGGTATCGATCTGGGCACGACGAATTCGTGTGTTGCCATGGTCGATCAGGGGAAACCGATCGTGATCCCCAACACGGGCGGTTACAAGACGACACCATCGATGTTTGCGATCTCGCCGGACGGAAAACGGCTGGTCGGGCATCTGAGCAAGCGCCAGGCGATCACGAACCCGGCGAATACCATCTACGCCGCCAAACGTTTGATCGGGCGCCGCTTCGACTCTCCCGAAGTGCAAAAGGCGATGAAACTGTGTCCCTTCAAGATCGTTCGCGGAGAAAACGACGACGCGCGTGTGCAGATCGCCGACAAGGTCTTCACCTGTCCCGAGGTCATGGGCGTGATCGTGCGGGAAATGAAGCGGGTCGCCGAAGAATATCTCGGTGAGCCCGTCACGCAGGCGGTGATCACGGTTCCCGCCTACTTCAACGACTCCCAGCGACAATCCACCAAGGATGCCGGCAAGATCGCGGGCCTCGAAGTGCTGCGGATCATCAACGAGCCGACTGCGGCAGCCCTCGCCTACGGAGTGGGCGAAGAGCGGGAGGAGAAGATTGCCGTCTACGATCTCGGTGGTGGAACCTTCGACATCTCGATTCTGGAACTCGGGGGTGGCGTCGTCGAAGTGCTCGCGACCGCCGGAGATACCTTCCTCGGGGGCGAAGATTTCGATCGCCGTCTGGTTGCTCACGTACTGAAGGAATTCCAGGAAGCCGACGGCATCGACCTGAGCGGCGATCTGATGGCCTTGCAGCGCCTCAAGGACGCCTGTGAAAAGGCGAAGTGTGATCTTTCTTCGCTGAGCGTCACGGAGATCAATCTGCCGTTCATCGCGAACGACGAGTCGGGTGCGCGTCACCTCAACATGGAGGTAACGCGCGAAACCCTCGAGGAACTCGTTGGCGACATCGTCCACAGGACGATGGACGCGGTACAGCAGTGCGTTGCGGATGCAGGCCTGGCGCCCGCCGACATCGATCAGGTCGTGCTGGTGGGCGGGCAGACCCGGATGCCGCTCGTGCAACAGTGTGTCACCAATTTCTTCAGGAAGGCGCCGCACAAGGGCGTCAATGCCGATGAGGTCGTGGCGATGGGCGCCGCGATCCAGGCCGACATCCTCGCTTCCCACGACGACAGCCTCCTGCTGCTCGACGTGACCCCGCTCTCGCTGGGGATCGGAACCTTCGATGGCCATTTTGCGCCGCTGATTCCCCGGAACTCGACGGTCCCGACCCGCAAATCCCACATGTTTACGACGACGCGAGACGACCAGACCGCGGTGAAGATCCGGGTGTTGCAGGGCGAGAGCGAGCAATCCGATGAGAACCACCTGCTCGGCGAATTCGTATTGACTGAAATTCCCAGGGCGAAGGCCGGAGAGCCCGAGATCGAGGTTTCGTTCGAAATCGATTCCGATGGCATCGTGAACGTCTTCGCTCGCGATGTGGCAACGGAGCGCGAGCAGAGCATCACGGTCAACGCCGCCGGCACGCTATCGGAAGAAGAAGTCGCGCGGATCATCCGGGAGAATGAAGAATATGACCTTCCCGAGTAGGGCGAACAGCGCGAATTCGGAGCGACGTTTCGCGCGCGATGGGTCTCGTGCGCTCGGGCGTCTTCGATGAGCAGTCGTTCACTGCTCGATTACGTGGATGCGCCGGTACTGGTCGGTGACCCCGACGGTCGTGTGGTCCACCTGAATCCGTCCTTCGAATCCCGTTTCCAGATTTCGTTGGACAAGGTGCGCGGCGCGGAGCTGGCCACCCTCTTCGAGGGGGGCGCGCGCGAGGCGGTCCTGAGTGCGGTGGCCGATGTCTGCGGGGGTGCCGGACCGGTCCGCTTCCAGATGCGCGAAGGGGGCTGCGGCTACTGGGCGGTGGCCTCTCCGATTTCGGCGGCGGAGGACAACCGCGTCGGCGTCGTGATCCTGATGACGACCGAACTCAGCAGCGATCGCCGAATGATCGAATGCGCGAAGGAGATCCAGGAGCCGCTCGAAGAACTCACCCGCTGCCTAGGCGAGTTCGCCGATCAGGTTGGCGGCCGCCGAGCCGAGCGCTACCGCCTGATGCTCGAGGACGTTGCCAACGCGATCGAGCTGCTGCGAAAGCGGGCGGACGAACTCCAGAGCCTGCTCTCGGGTACATCCGCGATCAATCCCTGAACCCGCCCGCTCCGCTCGACGTGTGACCTCGGCAAAGGCTTCGGTAGACTGCCCGGCCGGAGGCGCCCACTACAATGTCCGCAAGACGTCGAGTAAAGCGAGTTTGTCTGGCCTATAGCGGCGGTCTCGATACTTCCGTGATCCTCCACTGGCTGATCCACACCTATGGATGCGAAGTCGTCGCCTACACGGCGGACATCGGCCAGGAGGAGGAACTCGCCGGGCTCCCGGAGAAGGCCAAGCAGACGGGGGCGATCGACTGCGTGGTTCGCGACGTGCGCGAAGAATTTGCGCGCGACTTCGTGTTTCCAGCCGTCCGCGGCGGGGCGATCTACGAGGGTACCTACCTGCTCGGGACCGCTCTCGCGCGGCCGCTGATCGCAAAGCACCAGGCCGAAGTCGCGCTCGAGACGGGCTGCGATGCGGTCGCGCACGGAGCGACCGGCAAGGGCAACGATCAGGTTCGATTCGAACTCACGTTTCGCGCCCTCGCTCCCGAGCTGCACATCATCGCGCCGTGGCGCGAGTGGGACATCCGATCGCGGTCCGATTGCTTCGCGTACTGCGAGAAGTACGGAATCCCGGTGACGGCCACGCTCGAAAAACCCTACTCGATGGATCGCAACCTGATGCACATCTCGTACGAGGGTGGCGTTCTCGAAGATCCGTGGCGCGCGCCCGATGAGTCGATGTTCATCATGACGAAATCCCCCGAAAAGGCGCCCGATGTGCCTTCCGAGATCCTGATCGCTTTCGAACGCGGAACGCCGGTGTCGATCGACGGGGAAGCGCTCGCGCCCGCCCAGCTGTTGCATCGGCTGAATGCGCTCGCCGGAGAGCACGGTGTGGGTCGGGTCGACATGGTCGAGAACCGCTTCGTCGGCCTCAAATCTCGCGGCGTCTACGAGACACCCGGTGGGACTGTCCTGCACAAAGCGCATCGCGCGATCGAATCGATCACGCTGGATCGCGAAGTGATGCACGAGCGCGACCGGCTCTCGCCACGCTACGCCGAGCTGATCTACAACGGATTCTGGTATTCGCCCGAGATGGACGTCGTGCGGGCCCTGATCGAGGCGTCTCAAGTGAATGTCACCGGAGAGGTTCGGGTGTCGCTCTACAAGGGCAGGGCCTCGATCACAGGCAGACGCTCTCCGGTCTCCCTCTACAATGCTGCGCAATCTTCCTTCGAGGACGCGGGCCCCGAGGACACCTACGACCAGCGCGACGCGAGCGGTTTCATCCGCCTCCAGGGCCTCCGACTGCCGAGGCTCTAGC